>Ga0073904_10000737_pt1 | contig 23632 bp, 25 predicted proteins | sample KloWWTrecipitate_FD_66668 | JGI IMG/M metagenome (GOLD analysis project Ga0073904, IMG submission 66668) | Active sludge microbial communities from Klosterneuburg, Austria, studying microevolution and ecology of nitrifiers - Klosterneuburg... | ecosystem: Engineered > WWTP > Aerobic digester >... | reverse complement strand
GTTGTAGTCGAGGTATCGGACGAGCGCGCCGTTGTAGAATGCGGCCCGGTCGGGCGCGGCCTCACCACCCCCGATCAGCGTGCAGGCGCCGCCGCGATCGAATTCCGCGAGGTGGCTGCGCACCAGTTGCACCGGCTCGCCGCCCATGGCGCCGATGGCGCATCCCAACGAGTCGAGCACGCGGATCTTCAACTGATCGCGGGCGGCCTCCGACAAGTCGTCGTACGAGGCGCGGACGGCAAACTCGGCGAGCCGCTCGACCTCAGTCATTCTGTCCGTCGTACCGGAACACCACCGATCGGGCAATGGTCCGCTTGTACTCCGACCCGACACGTCTGTTGACGGCAGCCTCGGAGATCTAGATCAATTGCCGTCGGATGGCGTGCATGACGGCCTCGAGCCGATTGTGCGTGCCGAGCTTCTGATTGATGTGGTGGAGATGATTCCGCAGGGTCTGGGCGCTGATGTTCAGCGCACGGGCGATGTCGGTTGGGCTCTGGCCTTCAGAGAAGCTTCGCAGGACGCGCCGCTCTTGCTCGGACAATGGTATGACTGGTGCAGGTCGCAGCCCATCGTTCGACATCTCGATGAGCTGCTTCGACGTCCGGAGCATCCGCTGCACCAGCGCGTCGGCACGCTTCCGATCGGCGATACTCCGCGCGAAGTGCACGATCCGCCGGCGCCCGGTCTTGGGATCTTCGTGAACCACCGTGGACATGTTCACCCAGATCCACCGGCCTGAGTGGGTCTTCACCTGGAGATCGAAATCGGGGACAGGGGTATGGTGCGCCACGCACTCCCGCACGTGACAGAGTTCGGCGCACACCGCCGTACCGAGTGCGCCTCGGCCCTGGAACAACTCGAAGCAGGTCCTGCCGACCGCTTCCTCGCGTCCAAACCCGAAGAGCGCTTCGGCGCTGGCATTCCACGAGCAGATCTCGCCGCCGTCGGTGACCGTAAACGCCGCGTCAGCCGTGTGGTCGAGGAACCCGAAGAGATCGGCGTCCAGCATCATGGTAACCCGTCAATGACCCGCCCGTTCCGGCACGGTCCTCCGCATCGCCTCACACCTCGACCGCACGTCGCACTCAATTGGCGCGAATCACGTGATAACCATCCCATCACCAGCAACAGATGGACCATTGCCCAGCATGGCGGAAGCCGTGACGATGGGTCAAGCTGCGCGCTGCAGCGGCCGTACGGGAGGCAGTATTGGAGGCACAGGTGCTCTGGCCATTGGCCGCCTACTTCGGGCTCGTGATCGGGCTCGTCGTCGCGCTCCTCGGCCTGTCCGCGCTGCTGGGACAGCGCCACGACGAGCGTGCCACCGGTCGGCCTTATGAGTCCGGCATCGCGTCGACGGGATCGGCGCGGCTCCGATTCGGCGTGTCCTTCTACATGGTGGCGGTCTTTTTCGTGATCTTCGATCTCGAAGCCGCGTTCATCTTCTCGTGGGCCGTGGCGCTGCGTGACATCGGCTGGGTCGGCTACGTCGAGGGCGTGGTCTTCATCGGGGTCCTGGGTGCGTCGCTCGCGTACCTATGGAGGATCGGCGGCCTCGATTTCGCTCCACGCCGCCCTGCGCCGTGACTTGGGTCTCCACATGCGATGGTCGCTGACGCCAGCCGCGCCGCACTCAGGCAGCCAGAGCACGCCTCGTCCGCTCGCTGACGAGGTCCGTCGCCTCCTCGTCATGAGTCGGCTACAGGATCTCGTGGCGTGGGGACGCAAATCGTCTATCTGGCCCTTCAACTTCGGGCTCTCGTGTTGTTACGTGGAGATGGCGACCAGTCTCACTAGCAAGTACGACATCGCGCGCTTCGGCGCCGAAGTGATCCGGGGCACACCCCGCGAAGCCGACCTCATGGTCATCGCCGGCACGGTGTTCGTCAAGATGGCGCCAATCATCAAGCAACTCTACGAGCAGATGATGGAGCCGCGCTGGGTCATCTCGATGGGGTCGTGCGCCAACTCTGGCGGCATGTACGACATCTACAGCGTCGTGCAGGGCGTCGACACGTTCATGCCGGTCGACGTGTACGTCCCCGGCTGTCCGCCACGGCCTGACGCGTTCATGGAAGGCCTCCTGCTGCTGCAGAACCTGGTGGGCGCCGAAAGGCGGCCGTTGAGCTGGTCGTTCGGTCCGCAGACGGTCGAGCGTCCGCCCCTCCCGTCGATGCGCGATCGCAAGCGTGTCGAGCGCCGTCGCGCGACCACGTTGCGGCAGCCGAACGACGTCTGAGCCATCACATGTCAATCGTGACCAAGTTGACGGCGGCGGATCCCGACCGGCCACTGGCCGTACAGCCGACTCGTGACGGTATCCCAACCCTCTGGGTAGCACGCCTTCACGTGCACGACATGCTGGATCGTCTCAAGCGCACGCTCGGTTATCGCATGCTCTACGACCTCACCGTGATCGACGAACGGGTCCGCCGAGACCGCGCCAACCCCCACGCGCGCGACTTCACCATCGTCTATCACCTGTCATCGTTCGATCGCAACGAGGACGTCCGCATCAAGGTGGCACTCGCCGAGCAGGACGCGTCTCTCGGCACGGTGACCGACCTCTGGCCGGCGGCGAACTGGTACGAGCGCGAGGCGTGGGACATGTTCGGCATCGCCTTCGACGGCCATCCGCACCTCACGCGGATCCTCATGCCACCCACCTGGAACGGTCACCCCCTGCGGAAAGACCATCCGGCGCGCGCGACCGAGATGGGCCCGTTTCACCTGTCGGAAGGACGTGCCGAGGAGGAAGACGCCGCACTGCGCTTCCATCCGGAGCAATGGGGCCTGACGCGTAGCGAGGACGACGAGGACTTCATGTTCCTCAATCTCGGCCCGCAGCATCCCGGCACCCATGGCGTGCTGCGGATCATCCTGCAGTTGAAGGGTGAGGAGATCGTCACCGCGATTCCGGACATCGGCTACCACCACCGCGGCGCCGAGAAGATGGGCGAGCGCCAGTCGTGGCACACCTACATCCCGTACACCGATCGCGTGGACTACCTCGGCGGGGTGATGAACAACCTGCCGTACGTTCTCGCCGTCGAACGACTGGCCGGCATCGAGGTGCCGGACCGCGTCGCTGTGATCCGAGTCATGCTGTGCGAGTTGTTCCGCATCTCCAGCCATCTGGTGTGGTACGGCACGTTTGCGCAGGACCTGGGCGCGCTGTCGCCGGTCTTCTACATGTTCACGGACCGCGAGCGGCTGCTCGGGATCATCGAGGCGATTTGCGGCGCGCGCATGCACCCGAACTGGTTCCGGATCGGCGGCGTCGCGCAGGATCTGCCGGAGGGCTGGGCGCACCTCGTCACCGACTTCGTCGGCTATCTGACGCGGCGGATGCACGACTACGACACGCTCGTGATGCGCAATCGGATCTTCAAGCTGCGGACGCAAGGGATCGGGGCCTGCACGGTCGACGAGGCGATCGCCTGGGGCGCCACCGGCCCCGTGCTCCGCGCCTGCGGCCTCGAATGGGACTTCCGCAAGAAGCGCCCGTACTCGGACTACGACCAATTCGAGTTCGACATCCCCATCGGACAGCACGGCGACTGCTACGACCGTGCCGTCGTGCGCGTCGAGGAGATCCGCCAGAGCCTTCGAATCATCGCGCAGTGCGTGCAGCACATGCCGGCCGGACCGTACAAGTCGTCGCACACGCTCGCCACGCCCCCGCTCAAGGAGCGGACGATGCACGACATCGAAACGCTGATCACGCATTTCCTTGGCGTGAGCTGGGGCCCCGTAATCCCGGCCGGTGAAGCGCACGCCGGCATCGAAGCGACCAAGGGCAACAACGGCTACTACCTGACGAGCGACGGCAACACGATGCCGTATCGCGTGCGTATTCGGACGCCCTCGTTCGCGCACATGCAGATGGTCCCACTGCTGAGCCGGGGCCGGACGATTCCCGACCTGCTGGCCATTCTCGGCAGCCTTGACTACGTCCTGGCGGACGTCGACCGGTGAAGATCCATGTTGAGCGATGACGAGCGGCGTGAGATCGAGGCGGACATGACGCGGTACCCGACGCGGCAGGCCGTCTGCGTCGAGGCGATGAGGATCGTGCAGCGTCACCGCGGTTGGGTCTCGGACGAGAGCCTGCAGGACATCGCCGCGCTGCTGCAGATGACCGTCGACGAGCTCGACGGCGTCGCCACCTTCTACAGCATGATCTTCCGCCGTCCGGTCGGCCGCCACGTTGTGCTCGTCTGCAACAGCGTGACCTGCTGGATGCTCGGCGCCGATCGCCTGCGCGACTCGGTCTCGGACGCCAGTGGCGTCAACGTCGGAGGCACAAGCGCTGACGGGCGCTTCACGCTGCTTCCGATTGTCTGCCTCGGCGCCTGCGACCACGCGCCGGCCCTGATGATCGACAGCGATCTGCACACCGACGTCGATCCGGTACGTGTAAACGATTTGCTCGCGAGGTATCGCTGATGGAGCGTGCCCTGACCGCGAACATCGAGCCGAATCGGGCGCCCCTCGATCGGCGGGCGTACGAGCACCGGGGCGGCTATGAGGCCGCCCGCGACGCCGTGCTGCGCCTGACGCCGGCGGACGTGCAGACGCGTGTGAAGGAGTCCGGCCTGCGGGGTCGCGGCGGCGCCGGCTTCCCGACCGGCCAGAAGTGGAGCTTCGTCCCGATGGGTGCGAACGCGCGCCATCCGAAGTACCTGGTCGTCAACGCCGACGAAATGGAACCCGGGACGTTCAAGGACCGACTCTTGATGGAGGGCGACCCCCACCAGCTCATCGAAGGCACCCTCCTGAGCGCCTACGCGATTGAAGCCGACGTCGCGTACATCTTCTTGCGCTGGGCCTACACGGTGGCGGCAGAACGGCTCGAGCGCGCGATTGCAGAAGCCTACGACGCGGGCTATCTCGGACGACACACCTTCGGGTCCCGCTACAGCCTCGAGCTCTACCTTCACGTCAGCGCCGGCCGGTACATCTGCGGCGAGGAGACGGCGCTCCTGAACGCGCTCGAAGGCAAGCGCGGGACTCCTCGGTCGAAGCCGCCCTTCCCGGCCGTCTCCGGTCTCTGGGGCAGGCCCACCGTCGTCAACAACGTCGAAACCATCTGCAACGTCCCGCACATCGTCGGCAAGGGCGTCGACTGGTTCAAGAAGGCGAGCTTGACCGGCGAGGGCGGCACGAAGCTGTACGGCGTGAGCGGCCGGGTGAAGCGTCCTGGTCTCTGGGAACTGCCGCTCGGCACGCCAATGCGCGAGATCCTCGACGAACACGCCGGCGGCATGCGGGACGACGTGCAGTTTCGGGGCGCGCTGCCGGGCGGCGCGTCGACCGACTTCCTCGTCAGCGATCACCTCGACGTGCCGATGGATTACGAGTCGGTTCAGAAAGCTGGCAGCCGACTGGGCACGGGCACGATGATCGTGCTCGACGATCGCACGTGCCCGGTCGGCATGGTGCGCAACCTCGAAGAGTTTTTTGCGCAGGAGTCGTGCGGGTGGTGTACGCCCTGCTGGGCGGGGCTGCACTGGGTCGCCGACCTCTTGCGGGATCTCGAGGAAGGCCGAGGTGAGCCCGCCGATCTCGATCGGCTGGCGGCTCATGCGCGGCTGTTGGCGCCCGGGCACACCTACTGCGCGCTCGCACCAGGAGCGGCTGAGCCGCTGCAGAGCGCGCTCAAGTACTTCCACGACGACTTCGTGCGGCACATCCGCGAACATCGCTGCCCCTGGCACTGACATGCCGACCATCTTCATCGACAACGTCAGCCATGAAGTCCGGGATGGCATCAACCTGCTGGAGGCGTGCCTGACCCTCGGCTTCAACCTGCCGTACTTCTGCTGGCATCCCGCCATGGGATCCGTCGGCGCCTGCCGCCAATGCGCCGTAAAGCAGTTCCGCGACGAGACGGACACGCACGGCCGCCTCGTGATGGCGTGCATGACACCCGCGGCGAAGGGCACCCGCATCTCGATTGAGGACCCGGACGCGCACGAGTTCCGAACGAGCATCGGCGAGTGCCTCATGGTGCACCACCCGCACGACTGTCCGGTGTGCGATGAGGGCGGCGAATGCCATCTGCAGGACATGACGGTGATGGACGGCCACACGTACCGGCGGTACCGCGGCTCCAAGCGGACGTTCCGCAACCAGAATCTCGGACCCTTCGTGAACCAGGAGATGAACCGGTGCATCCAGTGCTACCGGTGCGTCCGGTTCTATCGCGACTACGCCGGTGGACGCGATTTCGACGTGCAGTTCCTGCGCGACCGCGTCTTCTTCGGGCGCCACGACGACGGCATGCTCGAGAGCCCGTTCAGCGGTAACCTCGTCGAGGTCTGCCCGACCGGTGTCTTCACTGACAAGACGCTCAAGCGCCACTTCACCCGCAAGTGGGACGAGCGGACGGCGCCGTCCGTCTGCGTGCACTGCGCCATCGGATGCAACACGATTCCCGGGGAACGCTACGGGTTGCTGCGGCGGATCCGGGCGCGCTTCAACGGCGAGGTCAACGGGTACTTCCTGTGCGACCGCGGCCGCTACGGGTACGAGTTTGTCAACGACGGCCGGCGCCTCCGGCTCCCGCGGCTGGGCCGGGGTCCCGGGCAGACGGAGGCCACTCCGGCCGAGACGGTCGAACGCGTCGCGTCCATCATGGCCGGCGCGCGCGCCATCGGCATTGGGTCGCCGCGCGCATCGCTCGAAGCGAACTTCGCGCTACGCGCGCTCGTCGGTCCGGATCGGTTTTTCTCCGGCATGGCGGCACACGACCAGCCGCTCGTCGCGTCGATCCTCCAGATTCTCCGCGACGGCCCCGTGCGGTCGGCGTCGCTTCACGACGCCGAGCGGGCGGACGCCGTGCTCGTCCTCGGCGAAGATGTCACCAACACGGCCCCGATGCTGGCCCTGGCGCTCCGCCAGTCGATCCGACGCCAGCCGATGGACATCGCCGCCACGCTGCGCATTCCGGAGTGGGACGATACGGCGGTACGTGAGGCGGTGCAGGACGCGAAGGGGCCCCTGTTCATCGCCTCCGTGGCGGCAACACCCCTGGACGACATCGCGACGGCCACCGTTCATGGCGCGCCCGACGATCTGGCACGGCTCGGGTTCGCCGTGGCCCACGCCATCGATTCGAGTGCGGTCGCGCCGGCCGATCCTGACGAACGGGACCGCGCCGCCCCCATCGCGCGGTCACTGTGCAACGCTCGGCGGCCGCTGGTTGTCTCGGGGACCGGCTGCGGCAACGCAGCCGTGATTCGTGCGGCGGCCAACGTCGCGTGGGCGCTTCACCGCTCGGGCCGGCCAGCGGGTCTCGCGTTCGTCGTCCCCGAGTGCAACAGCCTCGGTGCCGGGCTGACGGGTGGCGGCCGGCTGGATGCGGCGTTCGACGCCATCGAGCGCGGCGACGCGGACACCGTCGTCATCCTCGAGAACGATCTGTTTCGGCGCGGCAGCTCCACGGCCGTCAGCCGCATGCTCGATCGCGCGACGCACGTCATCGCCATCGACCATGGCGCTACCGAGACGACCGCCCGGGCCGACGTCGTGCTGCCCGCCGGGACCTTCGCCGAGAGCGATGGCACGCTCGTCAACAATGAGGGACGCGCGCAGCGGTTCTTTCAGGTCTTCGCCCCGACGGGCGAGGTGCGCGAGAGCTGGCGCTGGATTCGCGATCTGATGATCGCCGCGGGCCGGAAGGAGGCCGCCACCTGGCGGACGCTCGACGACATCACCGCGGCGCTGGCGTCGGCGCTGCCCGCCTTCGCGGCGATCCGGGACGTTGCGCCGCCGGCGACCTTCCGAATCGCCGGTCTGAAGATCGCTCGCGAGCCGCATCGCTACAGCGGCCGCACCGCGGTGGACGCCGACGTCACGGTGCACGAGCCGAAGCCGCCCGAAGACCCTGACTCGGCGCTTAGTTTCACGATGGAAGGCGACCAGCGCCAGCCGCCCTCGGCACTGACCCTGCGTTTCTGGGCGCCGGGCTGGAACTCGGTGCAGGCCGTCAACCACTACCAGACCGAGGTCGGCGGCCCGCTGCGCGGCGGCGATCCGGGCCGGCGGCTCATCGAGCCGGCGAGCCGTTCGGCGGCGGCATACGTCGACGAAGCCCCGGCGCGATTCGAGCGCAGTACCACCGAATGGCTGTGCGTCCCACTGCACCATATCTTCGGCTCGGAAGAGTTGAGCGTGGTGGCGCCCGGCGTCGCCCAGCGCATGCCGTGTCGGTACGTGGCGCTCAATCCGGACGATCTCGCGCGAGCCGGCTTCGGGGACGGGGACGAGGTACTCGTCTGGATCGGCAACGAATCGCACCGTCTCGTGGCCCACGCCGTGCCCTCGGTGCCTGCCGGGATTGCCGGCCTTCCGGCGGGGCTGCCGTCGCTACCGTGGCTGCCGATTCCGGCAAAGGGCGCCATTCACAGGGCCACGACGCCATGACGGAACCCCTGCGTTCGATCGCGGTGATCCTCCTCGTCCTTTTCGGGCTGTTGACGGTCGCGGCGCTCCTGGTGTGGCTGGAGCGGCGGCTGCTCGGACGCTGGCAGGAACGCTACGGCCCCAACCGTCTTGGCCCGTTCGGCCTGTTTCAGACGGTGGCCGACACGATCAAGCTGCTGACCAAGGAAGACTGGGTTCCGCCGTTCGCGGACAAGCCGGTCTTCGTCATCGCGCCGGCCGTGATCATGGTGACCGTCCTGATGGCGTTTGCGATTGTGCCCTTCGCGCCGGGCCTGCAGGTGGTCGACCTCAACATCGGCGTCCTGTTCTTTCTGGGCATGTCGTCGCTCGGTGTCTACAGCGTCGTCCTGGCGGGCTGGTCATCCGACAACAAGTACGCGCTCATCGGCAGCCTGCGCGCGGCGGCACAGATGCTCGCCTACGAAGTGTTCATGGGACTGTCGCTGATGGGCGTCGTGATCCTCGCCGGCTCGTTCAGCCTCGTGCGCATTGTCGATGCCCAGCGAGGGCTCTGGTTCTGCGTTCCGCAGATTCTCGGCCTCATCGTCTTCGCGAACGCCGGCCTCGCCGAAACACGGCGGCTGCCCTTCGATCTGCCGGAGGCGGAGAGCGAGATCGTGGCCGGCTACCACTCAGAGTACTCGGGGATGAAGTTCGGCATGTTCTTCATCGGCGAATACCTCGGCGTCACACTCATTTCGGCGATGGTCGTAACGCTGTTCTTCGGCGGCTGGCGTGGGCCGTGGCTCCCGCCCGTCGGGTGGTTCGCGCTGAAGACCTTCGTGCTCGTGTGCGGCTTCATCCTGCTGCGCGCTACGCTGCCGCGGCCGCGGTTCGATCAACTGATGGCGTACGGATGGAAGGTGATGCTGCCGCTCGCGCTCGTGAATCTCGTCGTGACCGGTGCGATTGTGCTCGCGCGCGGCTGAACCCGGAGTGAACGATGCTGAGCGTGTTGAAGAGCTTGTGGGTCGTCTTCCGGCACATGTTCCGCCGGCCGGTGACGATTCAATACCCGGAACAGAAGGCGTACTTGCCGCCGCGCTGGCGCGGGAGGATCATCCTGTCACGCGATCCCGACGGCGGTGAGCGCTGCGTGGGCTGCTACCTGTGCGCCGCCGTGTGTCCGGTCGACTGCATCGCGCTCCAGGCGACCGAAGACGAGCATGGCCGGCGCTTCCCCGAATTCTTCCGGATCAATTTCTCCCGCTGCATCTACTGTGGCTTCTGCGAGGACGCCTGCCCGACCTACGCGATCCAGCTCACGCCGGATTACGAGATGAGCGAGTACCAGCGGCCGAACCTCGTCTACGAGAAGGACGATCTGCTGATCGACGGCGAAGGCAAGTATCCCGGCTACAACTACTACCGCGTTGCCGGTGTGGCGATCGGGGGCAAGGACAAGGGCGAGGCGGAGCACGAAGCGCCTCCCGCCGACGTCCGGATGGTCATGCCGTAGGTCATGGTGATGACCTTCTACACTGCCGCCGTCATCGCGATCGTGGCCACCGCGCTCGCCATCAGCCGGAAGAACGCGGTGCACGCGCTGCTGTACCTGCTCGTGTCACTGCTGGCGGTAGCGCTGATCTTCTTTGTGATCGGCGCACCGTTTGTCGCCGCGCTCGAAGTGATCGTCTACGCCGGAGCCATCATGGTGCTCTTCGTGTTCGTCATGATGCTCCTGAACCTCGGCCCCCACAGCATCGAGCAGGAGCGGCGCTGGCTGACGCCTCGCACCTGGATCGGCCCCCTCGTCCTGACGGTAGTTTTGATCGGCGAGCTGCTCTATGCGCTCGGATCGCGCGGCCCCGCGACCACCGGGCCTCTCGTCGATTCGCGGCCGGTCGGTATCGAGCTGTTCGGCCCCTACGCGCTCGGCGTCGAGATCGCGTCGATGCTGCTGCTGTCGGGCCTCATCGGCGCCTACCACCTCGGACGACGTCGGCCGGGGAGGAGTTGAGTATGGCTACGGTACCCCTCACGCACGGCCTCGTTGTTGCCGGCCTGCTGTTCGGCCTCGGGCTACTCGGCGTGCTGGTGCGGCGCAATGTCATCTTCATCCTCATGTCGATCGAAGTGATGCTCAACGCTGCCGGCCTCGCCTTCGTCGTGGCCGGCTCACGGTGGGGCCAGACGGAGGGCCAGATCATGTTCCTGTTCATCCTGGCGATGGCGGCCGCCGAGGTCTCCGTCGGCCTCGCGCTGGCGCTCCAGTTCTATCACCGCCTCGGCACGCTCGACGCCGACGCCGCCGCCACACTGCGAGGCTGATGTGCTCGATTGGCTCTGGCTCGTTCCTGCGATGCCCGTCGCCGGCTTCCTGATCCTTGCCGTCGTTGGCGCGCGGTTGCACCGGCGGGCGGTGGCGACGGTCGGTGTCGGCTCGATAGCGATCGCCACCGTGATCGCCTTCGTCGTCGGCGCACGTCTCGTGAGCCTGCCTCCCGCCGACCGCGTCTTCACGCAAATGCTCTGGACCTGGGTGCGAATCGGTGACTTCGCACCCGCGATCGCGTTCCGACTCGATGCGCTGTCGCTCGTGATGATGCTGGTCGTGACCGGCGTCAGCGTCCTGATCCACCTCTACTCGTCGGCCTTCATGGAGGGCGACGAGGGCTACGCGAGGTTCTTCGCCTACATGAACCTGTTCGTCGGATCGATGCTCGTCCTGGTGCTGGCCGACGACCTCCTGTTCCTCTATCTCGGCTGGGAAGGGGTGGGCCTGTGCAGCTACCTGCTCATCGGCTTCTGGTACCGCGATCCACTCAACGCGAACGCCGGGAGAAAGGCGTTTGTCGTCACCCGTGTTGGCGACACGGCGATGGCCATCGGCCTGTTCCTCATCGCCACGCGACTCGGAACGCTCGACATCCAGATCCTGATGCAGCGCGCGGCCGACACGTGGCCTGTGGGATCGGCCCTGCCCATTGTCGCCGCGGCCCTGCTGCTCGGTGGCGCGGTTGGCAAGTCAGCGCAGCTACCGCTGCAGACCTGGCTGCCCGACGCGATGGCGGGTCCGACGCCGGTGAGCGCGCTGATTCACGCGGCGACCATGGTGACGGCCGGGGTGTATCTGATTGCGCGCACGCACGTGCTTTTCGCGCTCGCGCCGCCGGTACAGCTTGCCGTGGCGATCATCGGTGCGGCGACCTTGCTACTCGCCGGCTGCAGTGCGCTGACGCAGCCGGACATCAAGCGCGTCCTCGCCTACTCGACCATCAGCCAGGTCGGTTACATGTTCCTCGCGCTCGGCGTCGGCGCCTGGTCCGCGGCGGTTTTTCACTTCATGACGCACGCCTTCTTTAAGGCGCTCCTGTTCCTCGGCGCCGGCGTCGTCATCGTCGAGATGCACGACGAGCACGACATGTTCAAGATGGGCGGGTTGCGGCGCGACTTGCCAGTCGTCTTCTGGACGTTTCTCATCGGCTCGGCGTCGCTGGCCGCGGTGCCGATCGTGACGGCCGGGTTCTACAGCAAGGATCTGATCCTCTTTGACGCATGGTCGTCGGTCAGCGGCGGCCCTTGGCTGTGGTTGGCGGGGTTGGTCGGCGCGCTGCTCACCTCGCTCTATACCTTCCGCATGGTGTTCCTGACCTTCTTCGGCGATCGGCAGCGCCAGCCGGCCGGCCGGGTGGGATGGCGGATGAATGTCCCGCTCATCACTCTGGCACTCCTGGCCATCGTGGCCGGCTTCGTCGAGCTGCCGCCGACGCTCGGCGACACACCTTACTTCACGGCGTTCCTGCTGCCGGTATTGCCCGCGGTCGCGGGCCTGCCGGCGCGCATGGCCGATCTCGCGCTCCTGCAGTTCGCCGCAGGCGTCGTGTCGCTGGGCGGCATCTACGCCGCGTGGGTGCTGTTCCTGCACCGCCGCACCATCGCCGCCGTCGTCAGGCAGCGACCGGCGCTTCGACAGATACACCGTTTCTGGTTCGCCGGATGGGGCTTCGACTGGCTCTACGACCACGTCTTCGTTCGTCCGCTCGTCTGGTTCGCTGCCGCCGACAAGGACGACGCCATCGATCGGATCTTCGACGGCCTGGCCTGGACCAGCCGGGGGGCGTGGTACGCGCTCCACCTCTCGCAAACAGGCCGCGTCCGCTGGTACGCCGCCGGTCTCACGGTCGGCGCACTCGTCATCACCTCGATCGTCATCTTCTTGTGAGCCGGTTCATATGATCCTGGTGTGGCTCATCGTCATCCCGTTGGTCGCCGGTCTTCTGGCCTGGATGTCCGGTCGCCGGAGCCGCACTTGGCCGCGCTGGATCGCGCTTGCCGGTATCAGCGGAGATCTCCTGATCGCGATCGTCGTCTGGATCCGCGCCCGGGGTGCCCCGCCGCCCGGCGCCGCTCCGTGGATCGTCGACCTGAACGCGCGATGGGTCGATCCGCTCGGCATCAGCTTCCATCTTGGCCTGGATGGCCTCAGCCTGCTGCTCGTGCTGCTCACGGCGTTTCTGGGCGTGCTGTCGGTCGCCGCGTCGTGGACCGAGATTCAGGAGCGCGTCGGATTGTTCCATTTCCACTTGATGTGGGTACTGGCCGGCATCATCGGCGTATTTCTCGCCCTCGATTTGTTCCTGTTCTATTTCTTCTGGGAGATGATGCTCGTCCCGATGTACTTCCTCATCGGGATGTGGGGTCACGAGCGGCGCATCTACGCCGCGGTGAAGTTCTTCATCTTCACTCAGATCAGCGGCCTGCTGATGCTGATCGCTATCGTCGCGCTGTACTTCGTACACGGCCGCGCGACCGGCGTCTACACCTTCGACTACGTGCAGCTCGTGGGGACGCGACTCGAACCGACGACCGCGTGGTGGCTCATGCTCGGCTTCGTCGGCGCCTTCGCGGTCAAGCTGCCGATGGTGCCGGTGCACACGTGGCTGCCCGACGCGCACACCGAGGCCCCCACCGTCGGGAGCGTTGTGCTGGCCAGCCTGCTGCTGAAGACCGGCGCCTACGGGCTTCTGCGGTTCGTGCTGCCACTGTTCCACGAGGCGGCGGGGGCATTCGCACCCGTCGCCATCGTAGTCGGCGTCGTCGGTGTCCTCTACGGCGCGGTGCTCGCGTTCGGCCAGACGGATCTCAAGCGCCTGGTCGCTTACACGAGCGTCAGCCATATGGGCTTCGTCCTCATCGGCGTCTTCGCCGGCACCACGCTGGCGCTGCATGGCGCGATCCTGCAAATCCTGTGTCACGGGATCAGCACCGGCGCCCTCTTCATCCTCGTCGGCGCGCTCCAGGAGCGCACCCATACGCGCGACACCCGCCGTCTCGGCGGGCTGTGGCACGTCGTGCCTCGCATGGGCGGCATGACGATGGTCTTCGCCCTCGCGTCGATGGGATTGCCCGGCCTGGGCAACTTCGTCGCCGAGTTCCTGGTGCTGATCGGGACCTATCCTGTCAGCCCGGGGGCCACCATACTCGCGTCACTCGGGCTGATCGTCTCGACCGTGTACGCGCTCTGGATGGTCCAGGCTGCGTTCCAGGGGCGCGAGCCTGAACCACTCCGTATCCGCGACCTCGGCCCGCGCGAAATGGCGATGGCGATTGCCCTCGTCGTCGCGATCGTGTGGCTGGGGATCTATCCGCAGCCGGTCATCGATACGGCCGCGCCTGTGGTCACGAGTCTCACCACGGCCTCTCCCACCCGATCGGCCGCCCGATGACCTCGGGCGTATTCGTCCTGCTCGGACCTCTCATCGCCGTTGCGACGACCATTATCGTCCTGATGATGACCGTCGCGATTCATCGCCGCCCTCGCCTCACCGCGGTCCTGACGCTCGCTGGCCTCGGGATCGCGTTCCTGCTGCTGTTCTGGACAACCACGCTAGATTCTCGTCGCGTCACCGCGCTGCTCGTCATCGACGATTACGCCCGCTTCTACACGGGGCTGATTCTCGCGGCGACCGCGGCGGTGACGTTGTTGTCGGTCGGCTATCTCGAGCGACTGTCCGAGCAGCGCGATGAGTACTACATGCTGCTGCTACTGGGGGCGCTGGGCTCGATCGTCCTGGTTTCCGCCGTGCATTTCATGTCGTTGTTCCTGGGACTCGAGCTTCTGAGCGTCTCGCTCTACGCGCTCATCGCGTATCCCCGCAGTCGCCAGCAGAGCATCGAAGCCGGCCTCAAGTATCTCGTCCTCGCCGCCGCGTCGGCGGCGTTCTTGCTCTTCGGCATGGCGCTCGTCTACGCCGAGGTCGGCTCCATGGCCTTTTCGCAGGTAGTGGCCCCCGTTGCCCCGGGCGCTCGACTCGCCTGGCTCGTCGGGATCGGCCTGATCGTCGTGGGATTCGGTTTCAAGCTGGCGCTGGTCCCGTTCCATCTGTGGACGCCGGATGTCTATGAGGGCGCCCCGGCGCCGACGACGGCATTCGTCGCGACGGTATCGAAGGGCGCGATGCTCGCCGTACTGTTGCGGTTGTTCTCGGAAGTCGACGGGCGCGGACACCACGCATTGTTCCTTGGCTTCACCGTCCTGGCGACCGCATCCATGGTCGGTGGCAATTTCCTGGCGCTGCTGCAACGCAACGTCAAGCGGCTGCTGGCGTACTCGTCGATTGCGCATCTGGGGTATCTGCTGGTGGCCTTTCTGGCCAGCGGCGCGCTGGCGGAGACGGCGATTGCGTTCTACCTGGTGGCGTATTTCGTGACGATGATCGGCGCGTTCGGCGTCGTGGCGGTGCTCTCGACCGGCGAGCATGATGCTGACAGCCTCGACGATTACCGCGGTCTGGCCGTGCGGCGTCCATGGCTGTCAGCGGTATTCACCGCGATGCTGCTGTCGCTGGCCGGCATTCCGCTGACGGCCGGGTTCGTCGGCAAATTCTTCCTGACGGTTGCCGGCGGCGGCGCAGCGCTGTGGCCACTGCTCGCGGTGATGATGGTGACGAGCGGAATCGGCCTGTTCTATTACCTGCGCGTCATCGTGGCGATGTACATGCAGCCGGTCTCGGAGTCGACCGCTGCCGCGGGGACCGCGCGTGTGCCGTTGGTTGCGGGGCTGACGCTCGCCGCGCTGACGATACTGCTCGTGTGGCTCGGCGTCTATCCCGGACCGCTGATCGCATTTATACGATCAGCGGTCAGCGGCGGCGCGTGAGCGACCGGTCGCGACGGGACTGTTGGCTCACGCTCGAGCGCTACTTGGTGTGAATCGCCTTCTGCACCCTGGTGGCGACTTCGGGCGGGATCGTCGGCATGTTGTGAGCGTTCTTCGCGTGGTCGCTGGCCTTCGCCATCACTTCCTCGTCGTCTTTGCCTTCAATCACCGTCGGACAGCCCGGGATGATGTCGCCACATCGAAACGCCTTAGCCATTTGGTTCTCCTTCTTGTCAGTCGACCACCCATATCGCGAACCCCTTCCCGATCCGCACGAGCTGCTCCGCCAGGTGTCCGCCACCGAGTCCGCGAAACCACGTGTGCGCGCGATGGCCGACGACCACGGTCCCGCACCCCTGGTCGCGCGCAAGGAGCAGCACTTCATCTACGGTCCGGCCGGCGTCGAACGGAGACGACACGCACGTATGAATGTGAGCCGCGGCTACGCCCGCCCGTTGGAGTATCGCGCGCGCGGGGCGAAATATCCGTGCCGTTTTCTTGTCGGCTTTTTCCATCCAGCGATGCTGTTCCCCCCGCAAGGCGGACTCGATCTCCTTTTCACGCTCGGGCAGTTCGGAGCCTCCGGATTCCAGCAACCCCGGCGGAAGGCCCGGCGTGATGTACGCGAGGTGACAATCGACGCCGACGCGGTTGGCCAGCATTCGGCCGACGTACCGCAGCGTTCGACGCGAGGCCTCGGTGGCGTCGACGACGACGAGCAGCGCGAGTGCGCTGACGTTGTGTTTGCGGTCGCTGGTCTTCTTGGAAAGACGGGGCCGAAGGCTGGAAGGTTGTCTGCGCGCTACGCGCCTCGCTGTGCCCATGTTCCGTCGCGCCTCTCCTTGATAAGGTGCGCTCTCGGACGACGTTCAACAATGGTGCGTTTGTACTGCGACGAGCGACGGCTGTCGGCCCAGTTGGCTGGCGGTTCCGGGAAGTCCTGCTCACATTCGCCGCGTGCGCAGCAGCCGGCCACGCCATCACGAATCCAGGATTCCGACGACGACGGGTACACTATAGGTAGACGCTCACCTTCGGAGGTCTCAATCCATGTCAGCGAACCAGTCCGCCCCATCTCGCGTCGTGCCCGACGCCCTGACGCTCGAGCTGTACCGCAAGATGCTCACGGTCTTCTACGTCGAAGAGCGGATGAAGATTTTCGTGCGGCAGGGCAAGTGTCCGTTTCACGCGTCGACGCGAGGCCACGAGAAACTTCAGACCGCGATGGCGTTGCTTCTGACGCCCGGCCGCGACTGGTTCTTCAGCTACTACCGGTCGAAGGCGCTCGCCCTCGGCCTCGGCATGCCGCTCAAGGACGTGTTTCTCGGGATGCTCAGCCGCGAAGGCGACCCGAACTCCAACGGCCGCAACATGCCGGAACAGTTCTCGTCGCGCGAGCTCCGCCTCGTGGCGCAGACTGCGTGCACCGGCACGCAGTACCTGCCAGCGGTCGGCACGGCGCGCGCCGCCAAGCAGGACGCCGCCGGATCGATCGTGTACGTGAGCTCCGGTGAAGGTGCGACGAGCGAGGGCGAATTCTTCGAAGCACTCAACTGGGCCGCGCGCGAGCGACTCCCCGTGTTGTTCGTCGTCCAGAACAACGGCTATGCGATCAGCGTGCCGCAGCACGAGCAGACGGCCTCCGAGATCTGCCACATCGCGAAGGGCTTCTCGGTTCCCAGCGTCACCGTCGACGGCACCGCGTTCGACGCGATTTACCGAACGGTGCCGCCGATTATCGAAGGGATTCGCCGCGGAGACGGCCCGGCCCTGGTCGAGGCGTTCGTGATCCGTATGGATCCGCATTCCTCGTCGGACGATCAGCGCAAGTACCGCAGCGCGGAAGAGCTTCAGGACGTGGCATCGCGCGACCCGATCGCCAGCACCGAGCGCTACCTGCTCGACCAGGGCCTCCTCGCGGCGACTCAGGTCGAGTCGATCCGCGCGGACATCAAGGCCGAGGTCGACCGCGCGGCCGACGAAGCCGACGCGGCGCCGCCGCCGTCCACCGCCGATCTGCTGGCGCACATCTACGCTCCAGATCCCCTGGTCGGCGGCGAGCCGATGCCGCCGCGAACGGTCTCCAGCGAGCCGATCACGTTCATCGACGCGCTCAACCACGGCCTGCGCGAAGAGTTGCAGCGTAACCCGAAGATCGTCATGTGGGGCGAGGACATCGCCGATCCGAAAGGCGGGGTGTTCGGCGTCACCCGCGGCTTGAGTAGTGCGTTTCCCGGACGCGTCGTCAACTCACCACTCGCTGAAGCGAGCATCGTCGGTGTCGCCGGCGGCATGGCCATCGGTGGCTACAAGCCGATCGTGGAGATCCAGTTCGCCGACTACCTGTGGCCCGGCTTCATGCAGATGCGCGACGAGATCGCAACCGTCCGGTGGCGCAGCCAGGGCGCGTGGAACTGCCCGGTCGTCGTGCGGATCGCCGTCGGCGGCTACATCAAGGGTGGGCCGTGGCACTCAGCCTGCGTCGAAGGCTTCTTCGCGCACATTCCTGGCTGGTACGTCGTCTTTCCCAGCAGCGCGGACGATGCGAAGGGGCTGATCCGGACGGCGGCGCGGGCGCAGGATCCTGTCGTGTTCCTTGAGCACAAGGGGCTGTATCGCCGCGTCCAGGCGAAGGCACTGGAACCCGACGCCGATTACATCGTCCCGTTCGGTCGCGGCCGCATCCGCCGCGAAGGTGACGATGTGACAATCGTCACCTGGGGCAGCACGGTCTACCTCGCGTTGGAACTCGCCCGCCAGATGGAGTCGGAAGGCCGGTCACTCGAAGTCATCGACCTTCGCTCGATCGTGCCCTTGGACGAAGACATGATCTTCGCCAGCGTGCGCAAGACCAGTCGTGTCGTCGTCGCGCACGAGGACATGCTGACGATGGGATTCGGCGCGGAGATCGCGGCCCGGGTCGCCCAGAACTGCTTCAGCTTCCTGGACGCGCCGGTCGTTCGCGTGGCGGCGCGCGACTCCTTCGTGCCGGCGGCGCCGAATCTCGAGCTGGCCGTGCTTCCGTCCGTTCAGGACCTCAGGGCCGGCGTCGAGCAGGTGCTGCGCTTCTGACCACACGTCACATGAGCTCCTGTTCCGTCGCGCAGAAGTGCGCCGACCGACCGCCGACCTTGATACGCGTCAGCGGGTGCCCGCGCGGGCAGGTCGTCCGGTGATACACCAGCCGCACCCGGTCGTAGCCCATCGCCTGGGCGGCCGGGAGTGGCGGGGCATCGACACCGGTACCGCGCAGTCGGATTGCCAGTCTGAGCACCGATCTGATGCTGCGATACAACGCCTTCAGCTGCCGCTCTTCGAACCGCTCCACTCGACTCAACGGGTGAAGGCCGGCCACGTACAGGATCTCGTCGGAGTAGATGTTGCCGATGCCGGCGATGAACGTCGGGTTCATGAGCAATGCCTTGATGCCGCCTCGCCGGCGGGCGAAGAGCTGCGTGAACCTGGCGAACGTCAACTGCGCGCTGAGTGGCTCGGGCCCGAGCGTCCTGATTTCCGGCCGGTTCAGGATGACTGCCGCCTCGCCACACAATACAGTGGCGAACTTACGCAGGTCGGATAGCGCGAGCTGCCGGCCGTCGTCCAGGTCGAAGACGAGATGAACGTACCGCCCGCCGTTCGCCGACATCGGGCGCCAGACGATCCGTCGGCCGCCGCCGGGCCGCGCTGCCGCCGCGCGCTTCCAGTTCCCCACCAACAGACGACCGGAGATCTTCTGATGGATCACCAGCAATCGATCCGCATCGAGATGAATGACGATCCGCTTCCCGCGGCGATCGATGGCCGTGATCGTTCGGCCGATGACGCGGCGCTTGAAGGCCGCGGCAGTTTTCGGGAATAGGAAATACTTCGGCCAGTCGGTTTCGACGCCAACAACGCGTCGACCGACGAGCGCCGGCCGGAGATCGCGGACGATGGTCTCGACTTCAGGCAGTTCGGGCATCGGGGGCGGAATCACGCTGGGCGGGACGAACGCCCTGGCTGATCTGACTGCTTCTTCATCGCCTCGTCAAGGTTCACGTTTTCCGGCTACCTCCTGGCCGAGCTCGAACGGCTGGCCGCGCGCCCGACGCGCGACGAGATGCTGGCCAGAATCCACAGCCGAAAGCGTGTGACCTCGACGACGCCAACCGCGGTCGTCATTCGCGAGGAACGCGAATCCGCGTGATCGTCGTCGACGCGTCGGCCCTGCTGGAGTTCCTGCTGCCTCGCGCGTGGAAGCTCAGAGAGAACATCACAGCATACGACGCGATGTACGTTGCGCTGGCGGAAGCACTCGACGCGCCGATCATCACCTGTGACGCGCCGCTGGCCCGGGCACCAGGGCTTCGGGCGCGAATCGAAGTAATCGCCTGACTCGACCGGCGAGCTTGCGGGCTTGGTGGGACGCGCTTGGCCAGGACGAGTGGTTCCCCCCGACCGCCGCCGGCCGGCGGCGAAGTGAACGTCACGTCCCACACGGTCTTCTGGGTCTGGGCCTCTGCTGACGTCACGATGTGACCAGACCGGCGAGTGCAATCCATCGCTACGAGTCGGCGCTAGCGTCCTGATGGTCCGCAGACGCCGGCTCTCCAGCGCCTGGCGGCTCCTCCGTCACCCGCCTGAACACCTGTGTGCGGCGCTTCACACCCAGGGGTGTTTTCAACGTCGTTGTGACCGTAATTGTCCGTCCTGCTTCGTCGAGTTGCCACACCTCCTCGAAGGGGACGTTGCGCTTGAGCATTCCCTGTTTCACCGCCACGTGGCCGTTCGCCACGACCGCCCGGTCACGCCATTCGGCGCGTCCTCTCAACACGCCACCGCCGGGAACCTGGTGCTCGATCGCATCGGCCGCCAACGACATCACACGCAGAAGCGCCTCAGAATCTCCCAGGCGGCGCACCGTGACGGCCGCGTCGGTCTGGTCGATGCGGATCGTGACGCTGACGCCAGCGTCCATCTTCCCCTCGAGTGCGCGCGCGGCTTGCTCGGGCAACTCGCCGACCGTCTCATGCAGCCGCCATATGCCCGCCAGCGTCGGCTGCGTCCCACCCTGTGCAGCACCGACCGCCCCGCTCGCCACGGTCAGCAGCAGCAGCGCCAGCACCAGCCGGCATCCCGATGACGCCGTTCCAAGAATTCCGCGTTCCCGTGGACAGCGCGCTTCGTTGCTGTCTATCTGCATCGTGGGTGTCCTCCCCGTCGCGCCGGCCGACACGATCAGCGTCGCGCGAGAATGTCTCTGATCTCGGTCAGCAACGCCTCTTCCTTCGACGGTGCCGCCGGCGCGACGGCCGGCGGCTTCCGGGCGGCATTCATGGCTCTGATCACCACGAACAAGGCGAACGCCACGATCACGAAGTTCACGATCGTGTTGACAAAGACGCCGTACCCGATGGCGACCGCACCGGCGGTCTTCGCCGCCGCGAGCGACGCGTACGGGCCGGGCGTCGCGCCTTCCTTCAGCAGGATGAAATGGTTCGCGAAGTCGATACCGCCCGTGGCGAGCCCGAGGATCGGCATGAGGACGTCGCCGACGAAACTAGCGACGATGGCGCCGAATGCCGCCCCGATGATGATCCCGACGGCCATGTCCACGACATTGCCGCGCATCGCGAATTCTTTGAAGTCCTTCAACATTGTGCACTCCTTCGATAAACCGCCAGGCGTCACATGCTCCCGCTGCCGCCCTCGTTGGAACTTAGCAGTAATCCCCGTCACCCGCGCCACATTGTTTGTCTTTGTGGCCGGGGTAGGAGGCCGGTTCTTGAACGTGTCGAGCAGGTCAACAGTCAGGATTCTTCTCTCGCATCACGCCAAAGGCCGCCTCTATCGAGGACGTCATTGGGCGTTGCGGCGCACGCGACTGCCATTCAGAGCACCCTTGGAGTTCTGCTCGCGTTCGGCACGTTGAGCACCACCGGCGGCGGTTACTACGGCCTGTCGGGTGCCGAGGGCGTCCCTTTCGAGTGGCTCGAGGAAGCCGTTCGCTGACTACTTGGCCTCGAGCTGGGCCATCCAGCTGACGTCGGTGTTTGCTGCGCGCTACGAGATCACGGGTATCGACGTGAGGGCCGCCTACTCTCGCACCCTCCGCGGCTGCCACGGACGGCGGCAGTCGTGACGCCGTACTGGAGGGTGGAGCCGCCACCGAACGGTCCTCCAACTGAGGTTCGCGGCCGGTGACGCCAATCGGGGCTAGCGTTCGTAAGCCGAGTCGTGGTCCGGATGCAGCGAGGTCAGACGAAGCAGATCGCCGTCGCGGTAGCCGATGGCCCGAATCCTCTGGCTCAGTCGAAGCGAGTACACCTTGGCGCCTCCGGGACCCTGCAGGTGGTCAATCAGCTCCCACTGGTAGCCCGTGTGCCGATAGAGCGTGTTCCAGTCCAGGCCGCGGAGGCGGGCGAGCGACGCGGTCACCTGCTTCAGCTCAGCCATCGGCAGACGGAAGAAGACTTCCTGGAACTCGGGGCTGTTCAGGTCGAGCCGAATCCGACTACTTGCGGGCACGGCGCCCAGCTCGCCTGGTCAGCGCGTCCAGATCGGTCTCCCTCGCTGGTGTCTCGGACGCCCAGGTAAGCCCACGAGCGATACGCTCACGGTGAGGTGCATCGAGTGTCCACAGCTGGCGCTCAGGCACCATCGCCACGGCCGTCAGCACCATGGTACCGTCCGGCCGACGCTCGAGGCGCAGCGTCTTTCCCGCGTAGCTCTTGCCCAGGGAGATTTGTCCGCTCTTCCCGACGACCTTGATCTCGACCTGTCCGGGAGCGTCGTCGATGGTATTCATGCCATCATGCTACCATGCATGGCTGGCCGCATGAAGCCCGAGGACCGCGCGTCGGTCGACGTTCCCCTGCCGGTGGATGCCTTCACAGCGCCTCACATGCGCCCTCGCGGGCGCGGTTCCACTCCTCACCCGCCACACCGCCGGCTCCAACGCCCCTAGCATTCTTGGTTGAGTGTCCACGAGCCAACGCCCGTGGAATGAAGAGGCGTCGCCATGTTGCCAGAGCCGAACCAGTCCGTGGACGTGAGCGCCGACGCGGTCGCGCAGCCGCTCACATCACGTCGACCCAGATTGCGACGTATCAGAACGCGCGCACCGACGCTGGGCGCGCCGCCAAGACGGTCAACGGCGAGGTCTCGGTCTTCCGCCAGGTGCTCAAGCGCGCGAAGCTCTGGTACCGCTGTGAGGACGATTACACTCGATCCGTACCGCAACGCTCCGGTCGGCCGCGCACGGACACCCGACGAACAGCAGCGCCTGTTCGCGATGGCCCAAGACGAAGCCAGCCTGGTTGTATGCGTACGTGGCGGCCACCCTCTCGTTCTACTGCGGCATGCGCGCCTGCGGAATCAAGGGGCTCCGCTGGCAGGACATCGACTGGCCCAACCGTCTGCTCCACATCCGGCGATCGAAGACGCCGGCCGGCTGGCGATCACCCACACTCAACGCGACGTGCGTGCAGGTGCTTCAACGCCTCCACGCCCAGGCCGCCGCGCTCGGGTTCACCGAGGCCGAGCACTTCGTGTTCCCCTGGCACGGTCGCGAGAAACGCATCGATCCGACGCGAGGCATGACGTCCTGGCGCAGCGCCTGGCGGTCGATCCGAACGGCCGCGGGACTGGGTACCGTGCGCTTCCACGATGGTCGCCACACCGCCATCACGACACTTACCGAGAAGGGACTTCCGGACTGGGTGATCCAAGCGCAGGTGGGTCACGTCGCGCCCGAGATGATGAAGACCTACAGCCACATCCGCCGTCAGGCGCTCAATCAGGCCGCCGACGCGCTCGAACCCACCCCTCCGCCGTCGCACCCGCACCACGACCAGAGCCGCCACGACAGAGGCGCGAGCCACGGGTCATGTCACACGCCACGTCACAAAACGCGCGTCTGCGCGGTCGCGTCCTTCGATTTGCTAAGGAAGATTGGCTCCTCGGGCTGGACTCGAACCAGCAACCCTCCGGTTAACAGCCGGATGCTCTGCCATTGAGCTACCGAGGAAGGCAGCAGCGCGCCCACGAGCATGAAGCGCCCGCGGGGCGAGGAACCCGTATCGTAAACCGAACCCC
>Ga0073904_10000736_pt1 | contig 23632 bp, 12 predicted proteins | sample KloWWTrecipitate_FD_66668 | JGI IMG/M metagenome (GOLD analysis project Ga0073904, IMG submission 66668) | Active sludge microbial communities from Klosterneuburg, Austria, studying microevolution and ecology of nitrifiers - Klosterneuburg... | ecosystem: Engineered > WWTP > Aerobic digester >... | reverse complement strand
TGCGTCGAATGTGAACTTTGGTGCGGGTGAGACGGTCGCGAATCTGGTGGTCGCGAAGGTTGGTGTGGATGGGAAGGTGTCGATCTTCAACGCGCAGGGCACCGCGGACTACATCGTCGACATCGAAGGCTGGTTCGGATCCGGCAAGCCGGTCCTGTCCGACGCCGGCAGTTCGTGGCGCTTCGTTCCTGGCGACGTCGTGCTGGCCCCCGGCGAGGCGAAGGTCGTCGAGTTGGTGCAGAACGATGCCGTCGGCGACGAGACCGGTTCGGCACTTCCGCCCGGCGTGACCTTCGCGACCACTGGCGCCGTCGGCGACGTGATCGTCGAGCCGCTCGGTGGCACCAAGGTGCGCGTGACGGCCGGGCCCACCATCGACACGGTCGTCGTCGGTGCGACGATTCCTGGCTGGGACATCGGCCCGATGCTGGGCGTCACCATCGCTCGCATCCGCCCCGAAACCGTTCAGCTGCGCGACGAGCAGATCGTGTTCCCGCAGACCGATCGCCCCGCCGGGGAGGAGCCGGCCAGCTTCAAGATTCCAGGCGTCACCGCCGAAGGGCCAGGCCCGTTCACCTGGGAGGAGTACAGGGCGCGGACCAACCTCCCGACTGACGGCATGGCGTCGCTGACCGACACGCAGAGCATCTTCGACGAGGAGTACTGGTACCCGATCGTGATTGCCGGTTCGCCGCCGCCAGTGGGTTCGGTGGTCCTCGGCATCGAGGGCAACGTGCTGTCCGGTCGCGTGATGGAGCCAGCGGGAGCGCCGACACTGCAACGCAACGGGTACAGCCTGGTGACCATCTCGCTCGTCGGGCCGCAGGCTGCGTTCCTCGACATGATGATCGACATCACGTACGACGATCTGCTCGGGATCGGCGTGGTCGAGCCGCCGTTCTCGTACACCTCGAACGAGGGGTCGTCGGGGGTCATCGCCGCTGTCGGGCGCCGCACGGAGTCGGCGTTCGGTGCAGCCAGCTCGCTCAGCGCCTGGCGAGACCGGTGTGCGAGCAACATTCTGCAGAACTCGGGCGTCAGCGGCAGCGGATTCGAGTTCGACCCAGCCGTGACATTGGACCTCAAACCGGTGGCGGAATACAACGCGGTGATTCATGACGGCTCGCTGCAGGCTCTGCGCATCAAGGCAGGCATCAACGCTTCCTTGACCATTGGGTTCAAGGTGAAGCTGCAGGCGGCTGTCTCCTTCGAAGCGGCATGCGAGCCGACGGAGTTCTTCAAGATCGTGAAGCCGCTCCCCGCCCAGGCCAGGGCACTGGCCAGCCTGGAGTTCGCCGCAGCAGTTCAGTTGAAGGTCAACTTCAAGGCCACCGTTGGTCCGTCTGTCACGGTCGCCGCGACGTGCGCCGTCTCCGGTGAAATGTCCGGCGGGGTGACGTATACGCCCGCAGCTGGCTTCGCCACATTGGCGAGCCCCGAACCGACGAAGTCGTGCTCGTGGGACAACGGGGGCGAGTTCGCCATCATCAACTCCGGTGCCAACGACGACAGCATTGCTGTGTCGCTGGAACCAAGCGTGTCGCCGCTGCTGGTGCTCACCGGCAAGGTGCGAATCGGGGGTGAGATCGCCGACATCATCGGCGACTTCCTGCAGATCACCGTCAATGCAGGCGAGAATCTTGGGCTCGTGGATCTCCTCAAGGCAGAGGTCGGGCCGGTCGTGAAGTTCGTCTGGGAGAACGTCGCCAACGTGTTGGCGACGAAGGATCCCAAGTCGGGAGTGACGGCCAACCTGGAGGGCAAAGCGGTCGTCGAGCTCAAGTCGTTCTACTTCATCTTCGCCAAGTTCACCGTCGGCGGGACCGGATCGAGCGGCGTGCTGGAGATTCCGCTGTTCGGGTTCAAGGTGCCGATGGGGGGTGCTTTGCCGCCACTGAAGAACTCGCGCTTCGAAGTGAAGGTGAACGACGAGGACGCCACCACCTCGCCCGCGATCTACGTGCAGAAGGACGACGTATTGAAGCTGCTGTCGGTCACCGCGCCGGTGTCGCCGCCGTTGAGCGACGACCAACCGTTGAAGATCACCCAGGGCTGGGTGTACAAGAAGTCGGGCACGAGCTGGAACCGCGTGGTTGACCTTGGCTCCATCACCCCTGTTGCGTCCACTGGTGCGGAGGCCGCATACGGCACGACGTCGATGCAGCTACAGGTGACCATCTCAGAGACGTTGTGCGATCGGATCGCCGATGAGCCCGTGGAGTACGCGATCGTCGGCAACGCGCCGATTGATCTGTACGCCTTCCAGATCTCGATGCCTGCATGGGGTGGCACGTTCAAGTTGCAGTGTGTGGAAGGCACCGTGAAGTGGGAGCCGGAAGCAATTCTCGACCTCAAGCCAGACGAGACCCGCGATCTGGAGGTGCTGACCAAGGGCGCCTACGACGACACACTCGTGTTCAGCGGTGTGCCCGCATGGGTCGAGTTCGACTCGACGTCCGTCCCGGTCTCTCGCCAGTTGCAGGACGATGAGCACGTGCCGCTCACCATTTCCATCAAGGACGACGGCAACGGCCCCACCTGCCCGCAGCGCGAAGCAACCATCACAGTGGTCACCGAGCACCGTGGGTCGAAGGAGCTCAAGATCAAGGAGGACGAGAAGTGCTACCTGCGCTTCGACCCGATCTCGATCACCGGGCCGGGCATTGTGACGGCCGAGCTCCAGACGGAGGGCTTCCAGGCGATGATCCTGCCGCGAGCCAACATCACCGCTCAGCTTCCTGACTGGCTGCACCTCGGTCAGCCGTACGCCAGCGACCCCGTGGCCAACCCGGTCAACATCTTTCTGCCGCCGTCGAATGGTGAGATGCAGACGCTCACCTTCGAGTTCTCGATCGACGAGCGTCTGCCGAAGTGCGTCGATCAGCCGGCACGAGTGCACATCGTCGAGTTCACCGATGCTCTTCGCGGCCACGCCGTACTGACCATCCGCGACCCGAAGGTGGACAAGCGCACCGACTGCGGCTTCAAGTTCACGCCCAATCATCTATTCCAGGGCGGCTACAGCACGCTCACGCTGGTGGACGACACGTTCACCAACGATGACCTGCCAACCGGTCTCGGACTGCCGTGGTCGATCAACCAGCCGCTGCCGGCCTGGCTGACCGTGTCGCCACTCGACGGCTGGATCAAGAACGACGGCAGCGTCGAAGTGTTCCTCGGCGGCTCGCCGCCCTACGACGCCTGTCTCGGCCGCAGTGAGATTCACTTTCCGGTGTTTGCCACGGTCGAGGTGCCTGGAAACCGAACACTCGATGCCCGGATCGTCTTGGACTATCCCAAGATCGACGCGATCGACTGCACGAACCCCACGGCACGGTCGGCCGCGGACCCACACATGGTGTCCTTCGACGGCGTGCGCTGGGAGGCGCAAACACTCGGTGAGTACGTCTACGTGCAGACCCAACCGGGAGCCCCGACCTCGATGCGGTTGGTCGCTCGCCACCAGCCGACCAATCCAGGCTTTGTCGACGAAAGCCGAGCGCCGACCAGCGTCACGGCGGTCGCGCTGGAAGTGGACGGCAACGTCGTGGAGATCTACCCCGACGGCTCGACCTACATCGACCATGCAGTGCAGCCACTGGCAGACGGTGTGCCGGTCGCAGTCAACGGTGCCCTCAGCGTGGTGCGTACCGGTGACAGTGTTCGCTTCGACGCACCCGGGCTGACCGTGACGGTCTTCGCCCACGACGGCATGTTGGACACCTCGGTGTCGGCCTCGTTCGGATCGGACATCCGCGGTGTGTTGGGCACGCCGGATGGTGACCAGGCGAACGACTTCCTCGATGCCGATGGCACGGTGTACCTCCCGGCCGATATCACGAACCTGGTGCTGCCGCAGTTCACTGATTTCAACGAGTCATGGCGGCTGACCGACCAGGCCGACTCGCCGTTCACTCGCCAGCTCAGCCTCTCCCGGTTCGCAAAGGCGAGTCCCGGTTTCGACCAGGCCGTGTTCGACCAGTTTGGGCCGCAGGCCGATGCGCTCATCGCCGCCGTCGCGACGGTGTGCGACAACGGTGCCAGTGTCACCGTGCGCAAGCGGTACTCCGTGGCGCTGGAGCTTTCCTTGGGCACGCCGCTCTCGTCGATCGAGGAGTACCTGTGCCACTACGGCGTCCAGGGTGTCGCCGCCGTCGACGGACAGCCAGTACCCGGTCTGACCGTCACCGTTGACGGCAACGGGTTCAAGCAATGCGTCACGACCACCGGACCCGATGGCAGCTATCTGTGCATGGTTGCGCCGGACAGCACCGAGGCCAACGGCATCACGCCGACGCTGCCGCTGAGCCTGGACGTGGTTGGCACATGGACCGGCCGTCCGGGGATTGCCGCCCAGACGACCGCCACGTTCCCCGCTCTCGCGCCGACCGAAGGTTCGCCGCTGATCACCTCCGCCGACCTCGCGCTGGACGCCGACAGCGTTCCGCTGTTGGACGTGAGCGGCATCGCCAGCCGCGACGGATCGCCACTGGGCGGCGACCAACACTTCACTGTGGAGGCCTTCGACGGCGCCGGCACCCGCGTGGGCTTGTTCCACGTCACCGCCGCGGTGGACCCGGACACGGGGGCGTACTCCTTCCGTAGAGCCCTGCCGGGTACGGCGGTTCGAGCCCGCGTCGTGTTCGATGTCGACTCGCCCGTGTTCGAGCGCTTCACCGGCGAGTTCTCCGCCCTGGCCCTGGGTGCCAACCCGGTCACGTTCGACCTGACCTACGTGGTGCCGCGACTCACCGTCGCGGGTTCGGCGACCGATGGAACGGCTGGCCTTGCTGGGCCGATCACCGTCGAGGTGCACAGCACCACCGCGAGCGGAGGTTTGCTGGAGACCCAGTCGGCAACGGTCGTCCCCGACCCTGTCACCGGTGCGTACACGACGACGATCGCGCTGCCGCGACGCGCCGCCAACGCGCAGGCGTTCATGGTCGTGCCGCCGCTTGCCGAGACCTACTCGACGGCCATCGTGCCGATCGCCGCTGGCCCGAACTCGGTTGCGCTCGACGTGGTGCACACCCCGCCGATCGTCGACGTGCACGGCACGATGCTGGACGACCAGGGCAACCCGTTGACCGGATCGTTCTCACTGATCACGTCGTTCTACGACGTCAACGGCACGTTGCTCAACTCGTCCAACGTGGGTCTGGTGCCCGACGCCAACGGCGACTTCTCGCTGCTTCGCGTTGGTCGTGTCGGAGCTGTCTCGGTGGAGGCCAGCGTGCTGGCCGGCGTCGCTGGCGAACGATTCGACTCTGGCCGCGTTGGCATCGTGCCGGGCGCCAACTCGCTGCAGTTGGACGTCACGCTGGCACCGGTGAAGCTGACGGTCAGCGGGACCTTCGTCGACGGTGCTGGTGCGCCGCTGCCGGGGCCGATCACGGTCTATGCCGTGTTCCGCGATGTCAACGGTGAGCCAGTGGGCTTCGAGACTGCATCGGTCACACCCGGCGCCGGTGGTGCGTACTCGACCGAGTTCGTCGGCAGCCGTACGGCTGTCAGCGCCCGACTGCTGGCCAACATCGGCGTTGGCGCCGAGCAGTACGAGCAGATCGTCAGCGGCCTCGTCAGCGGCGCCAACTCGAGTGTCTTCAACGTGGCGCACAACCCTCCGGTGCTCGACGTTGCAGGCACGCTCATCGACAGCTCCACCGGCAACCCGCTGCAGGGACCCATCAGCATCGGTGTCGAGTTCAGCCAGCCCAACGGCACGTTCAGCGGCTTCAACACCGCCTACGCGACCGTCACGCCGTCGCCGGTCGACGGCTCGTATTCGTTCTCGATGGCGGGGCCGCACACTGCCACCAAGGCTCGGCTGACGGCATACCTCGGCCAGAACGGAGAGACAGCTCTGCTGTTGGTACCGGTGCTGGTGCCCGGCGCGAATGCAGTGACATTCAACGCCGGCTTCAGTGCGCCGGTGGTCACCTTCAACGGCACGATGCTGCGTACCGGCGGCGCGGCGCTGGCATCCAGTGCGTGGGTCACGCTGCGCTCGGTCGATGCGGACGACGTTCAGCTCGCCAGCACGCGCTTCCAGGTCAGCATCGGGGCCGACGGCACCTATTCCTTCACCCGCACGCTGCCCCAGGGTTCGGCCGGTGCCGAGGCCATCGTCGAGACCAGCGAATTCGCCAGCGACTGGCAGACCAGCGGCGTGAGAGCAGTGGTCGACGGCAGTCAAACTCTGCTGTTCGACGTCGTGCACGAGCCGGTGCAGTTGCAGGTGAGCGGCACGATGACCAAGGCCCCCGGGCAGGAGCTGGTCGGCCCTGTGGAAGTCGGCGTCTCAGCCCTCGACGCCACTGGCACGCAGCTCGTCTACCGGCAGCGGACGGTGGTACCCGCCGCAGGTTCGGGTGCGTACACCTTCACGCTGACCTTGCCGATGCACACAGATCACGTCGACCTCATCGCGTTCGTGGGTAGCTACGCCTTCGGTTTCGAGCAGGAGAAGCTGACGGTGAACGGCATCGTTCCAGGTGCGCTCGCCACTGCGACGTTCGATGTTGTCCACGCGCCGGCCACGCTCGCCGTCAGCGGCACCGCTCGAGTCGACGGTGTGCTCAACAGCGGGTTCGTCGAAGTGAAGGCGACTGCCACCGTGCCCGGTCAGGTCGACCCGCTCGTGGTCACGCTCTACCCGCAGGCGTCCAATGGTGCCTACTCCGCGAACCTCGTGTTGCCGGACGGGGCTACCGCCGCCATCGTGCAGGTCACGCCGTTCGACGGCGCCAACACGTTCTCGTCGGTACAGACGAACCTGCTGCCCAACGAGACCCGCAACGTCGTCATCGACTTCGACGACTCACCGTCGACGCTGACGCTGTCGGGCACGATGCAGATGTTCGGCGAGCCGGCGCAGTCGGGCAACGTCGTCGTGCGCGCGAAGGACGTCAACGGAGTGCAGCTGTCCGAACGGACCGTGTACCTCGCGCTCGGTACAGACGGGGGGTACTCCGTCACCGTGCCGGTGCCCACGGCCACGACACAGGCAACGGTGATTGCGACGGCGGGAGCCGGGTTGTACGTGACGTCGACGCAGACGTTCGACCTGGCCGGTCTGGTGCTGGGCGCGAATGCTCGGACCATCGACCTCGACTCCATCTTGCTGGAGCTCGACGGGACGCTCACGGCGGATGGTGTGCCGCTGGTGGTCGACAACGAACAGCTGACCTTCACGACCTCCGGGACCCGCGGTGGCCAGCCCTTCTCGTACACGTCGTCTGCCGAGTACGAAACGTTCTACACAGCGGGCTCCGGCTCGTTCTTCTACTCCCTGATCGTGCCCGGTGACATCACCGACGCGACTGTCAGCATCAACGACGTTGCCGACCCCGCGCCGATGTACGTGTTCACCGGGCTCACCCCCGGCTCGTACAGCGACACGTGGGTCACCGACATCGACAGCACACCTGACCCGCGAACATTCACCGTCAACGGCACCCTGTTGAACGGTGGCACGCCGTGGAACGTGGGCGACATGGACGTGGTGATCACGCCGTACGCGTTCGATGTGGCCGACGCCAACACGCTTGTGCCGTGGACGGACCTCGGCGCCGTCACTCAGACGGTCACCGTCGACCCTTCGCTGGGAACGTGGACGTGGACGGGGCAGCTACCGGTGGGTACCACGGTGGTCTCGGTCGAGCAGCGTCCGTTCGCCATGGAGCGCGGGTACATCCAGACATACCTACTGCCTGCAGGCAACGCGCCTGTCGTGGAGACCTTCGAGCACGAGTTCGGCACGACTGAGCTGACCTTCCTCGAAGAGGTGTACACGGGTTCGTCCTGCACCGCGCCGACGCTGTTGGTGGAGTACGAGCTGTGGGCCTTCGCCGCCGAGCCGGTCGACAAGTCCGGTGACCCCTCCACGTGGGATGGTGCCGTGCCCGTGGGAACCTCGGTTGCGGTGCCGGACCTGACGAGCAGGCTGCTGTCGCGCTCGTTCCACGTGCCAGCCGACACGACCTTCGTCCACATCGAGATCCGGCCGCTGTCTCAGTACGCACCGGGCCTGTGGAACTCGTCGGTCGGCTACGACCTCACTGTCGCACCGGACGGCTACTACGGGTTCGGTGCCAACTGGGAGTTCACCTGTGTATGAGCGAGCTAGCCCTCTAGGCGCCACGTGGCGTTGGGCGTCAACGTGATGCGCATCTGAATCCGTGCGTCGGGTGGGGTGGTCAGCACCATCGGCCCGCCCGACTGGATCTGCGCCATCGTGAACGAGCCACTGAACTCGATGATGCCGAGCCCGTCGCTGCCGCTCCCGCTGCACCCGGTGTCTCCGCCGGTGGTGATGTTCATGCGGAGGTAGACCTCCAGCGAGCCGCCGTCGACGTGAATGCTGGGCGCTCCGCCATAGTTGGTGGCGGTGGTGCCGTTGAGCGGCATGCAACTGCGGATGGCCCCCGGCCCGGACCAGTTGTACCAGCCGTATGCCGACGGAGTTTGGCCGTCGAGGAAGACCTCGAACTGGTAGATCCATCCGAAGTTCGGGATGTCGTCGCCGCCGAGGAACTCGATGGTGGTACTGAGGGCTGGCATCGTGGCGCGCGGGGCAAACAGGAAGCCGAGGTGCTTGTCGTACGACACTCCAGCAGCGTCGGTGACCCGGGCGGTGGCGCGCATCCCGGTGCCGGCGCAGACCTGCACGTCGATCTCGAACTCGGTGGCTGCGGGCAGCGACACGGGGAAGTCGCGGGCGGCGCAGCCCGCCCCGGCGCCGCCGATTCCGTCGTCCAAGCGGATGTTGGAGATGGTGACGGGCCGGTCGCTGATGATGGAGAGCGCGCTCGTCAGGTTCAGCCAGTCCGTTCCGTCGGGCTCGCTGTGGTCGATCAGGTAGACGGTCGGCTCGCCAGGAGTCGGGTCCGTGACTGGTCGATCGGTGCTGGCGATCATCGTGGACGTGCCGCGACCGGCGGCTCCCTCGATGATCGGGTACTCGATCTTGACGATCGCGACGCCATCGGTGGGCTGAGGGCAGCCATCGTCGGACTCCCAGAAGGATCGACCGCACAGCACCAGGCTGGCCGACGGAATCGGGATCTCGAACCATTCCGCCGGGCGGCGCGGGCAGCTCGGTTCGCAGCGGTCGACCTGCACCTGGATGCCCCATGACTGGGTGGCATCTTCGGCCGGCCCGTCGATGCGACGGGTGAGGGTCACCGGCACCTTCACGTAGCCGGTGGGGTCGACGGGCAGCGCCGCTTGAGTGCATTCCCACAGCGGCTGGTCGATGGTGACGCTGCCGCTGATGTCATCGAAGTTCTGCCAACCGCCGGAGCATCCATCGTCAACCGTGGCGAGCTCGCCAGGCATCTGGATGTTTGCCCGCAGCTGATAGGCGGGCACCCGGATGCCGTCGTTGAGTCGCAGGCCCTCCAGCGTGATGACCGGCCGCTGGGCTGTGCCGCCTTGCAGTAGCAGCGTGTCGGTGGCCAGCGGGCGCAATGTGTTGATGCTGTCGTAGATGGTGGCGCACAGCAACACCTGGCCACCCGGCGGGAGATCGATCGTGGTGACCACGCGCCGGGTGTAGATCGGGTCGTAGATGCCGACTGGGTTCGGGCGGCCGCCGCCGACGCTGTGCACGAGGGTGGTGTCCACCGCGTAGGCCGAACTGCAGGTCAGCTCGGCGGGATCCGTTCCCGCCGGCACGACACTGCTGGTGTATCTCACCGAGCCACGATCGGTCGTCCATGCCTCGACCTGGGCAATTGGTTGCACGCCGATCACTTGTGCAGTTGTCGGTGGGCGGCCGCTGGGTGTGGCATCGACCAGCGAGAAGTCGCGGTTGGCGGTGACCTCACGGCCATAGATGTCGACGGCAGTCAGCCGCACCTCGTACGCCTGGTTGGGGTCGCGGTCGATGACGAAGCACCGTGGGATCATGCCGAACGCGGCTCGGGTGTACGGCTCGGCGTCGAGGCGACTGATCCAGGCGCTGGCCTGATCGGGCAGGGTGGCGGGCGCGATGGCCAGCGACTGGCGGACCAGGTCGGTGCCGTACGGCCGCCACTCCACCAGCAGCGACTCCAGCGGAGTCTCTGAGAAGACGGTGAGGGCGGTCTGGCCGTCGCCGGCGGCGGGGGTGTCCGCCGGGCAGACAGTGGGGAAGTCACCGTCGCGAACCGTGGTGTAGTGCATCGGTGAGCCGAACATGAACGGCTCCGGCGGCAGGTTGCCGCTGGCCCCGAGCGTTCCGGCGTAGCCGGGCGGGCAGCCCGCCGGAGTGGGCTCGCCGGGCGTGGCGCCGGCGCAGGTGTCGAACACGATGGCGGGCAACCAGAAGACGCCGCCGATCGAGGGGTCGAAGTAGAACGGGAAGTCCAGCAGTGTGCGGTCGCCATCCGCCGGTTCCGTTGCCGCTGGGTCCGTGCTGGCCGGATCGGTGGTGGGGACTTCACCGTCGATGGGGACGGCGGTGTCGAGATCGGGGATGACGGGAGTCGGGCCGGTGGACACGCCGATGACGGGTGTGTCACCGCCTGGCCGCCCGACCTCCGGGCCAGGTGTTTCCGGGGTGATGTCCGGGGGACCTTCGAGGAGCTGGTCGATGATTGCCGGATCATCGCCGACCGCCACCGGGGCCACCATCGGGATGGCTTGTGCCTTGCCTGCCTTCGGGTCACCCTGCAGCAGGACCGGCGAGTCGAACTCGGTGGTCGACACCGCGGCGGGCGCATCGTCGCTCTGGAGAGCGCGAGAGACGATGACGCCGCCGCCGATCGAAGCAACCGCCACACCAACACAAAGGAGAGAACGAGTGACGGTGTTCATCAGATCAAGCACTCCCCGTGGACCGTGACGCTGACAGTGGCGGGAGTGCTTTGGTTGCCGGCAGCATCCCGAGCAACGATCGAAATCTGAATCGGCTGGTTGAAGGTGTAGTTGAGTCCCGAGAACGGTCCGAACGTCATCGTCCACGTGTTGCCGGCGCCCTTTGTGAACTGTTTCGGGCTGCCGGGGAGGCCGGTCCAGGTCGCTTGCACCGAAGTGACGGCGACGTTGTCGGTGGCATTGATCGTGATGATGGAAGTTGTGTCGCAGTACGGGGCTCCGCTGACGTCCCAGATCTCCGACTTGCTCGTTGTCGCCTGGCCAAGAACGGGCTTCTGGGTATCGGGCGGCAGCGTCGGGGGGACCGTTGGGGGAACGGTGGGTGGGGCTGTCACTGGCACGGTGGGCTTGGTCGTGATCGGGGTGGTCACCGGCACCGTGGTCGGGGCGAGGGTGGTCGTTGTCTCGGGCACGGTGGTGGTCGTGGTCGTCTCCGGGATGGTCGTGCTGGTGGTCGTCGACGTGGACGTGGCGGTGTCGGCGATCAGTTCGACGGACTCCTTGCAGGGCACGACCGGCACGTCGGCCACGGCGTCCGGGTCGACGGCAGTGGCGGGCACCCACGCGCGATTCGAGGAGTTGCGCGGATCACGCAGCTCCAACCAATCGCCGGCCTGGTTGCGTCCGGTGACATACACGCGATCGCCGGGGAGGGCGCTGCCGCGCAGCGCGCCATCGGGGCAGTCGAACAGGCTGTAGCGCTGGGTGTCGACGATGACCGCCGCCGCACCAGCGCTCTCGGCAGGCTTCAGCGCCGTGAAGCCGATCACGCCGCCGACGATCACGCCGGCCACGCCGAGGCCACCGAGCAGTCGCAGTGATGGGCGTGGTCCGGCGGCGGCTTTGGTTGCCACGGCCTGGGTCATCGCACCCGCGTTGGCCCCGTTGCCCGCCTGGTCGGCAGCGGCCTGTAGGCGTCGGCGGAGTTCGTCATCGACGCTCATGCCGCACCTCCTTGCTCGTTGAGATTCAGTCGGGCGGCGAGGTGCTCGCGCGCCCGGAACAGTTGTGTCTTGACGGTGCCTTCGGCGACCCCGAGTGCCGCGGCGACCTGCGCCACCGACTGGTCCAGCACGTAGTGCATCACCGCGACCTGCCGTTCACGCTCGGGCAGCGAACGCAGCGCTTCCAGCAGTGCGTCGTCGCGCTCGCCGGTGTGAGCGGCGTCGTTGGTGGCGCGACCGCCGACCTTGTCGAGCGCCCGCTGCTCGGCCTGCTTGCGGCGCCACCCGCTGCGCGCCTGGTTGGTGGCGACGACAGTGATCCACGCGGTCAACTGGTCGATCGGTTGGTCCTTGCGATGCCACGCCTTGACGAGCGCTTCCTGCAGTGCGTCCTCCGCCGTGGCCCGGTTACCGGTGATCAGCGTGAGCGCGCCGACCAGCCGCTGCGAGTGCTGCTGGACGAAGAGTTCCAGCTCGGCCGCGCGCACATCGGCGGCGTTGGGTGGGGCGGAGACGGCTTGCACACGTTGTCGACGCATACCACCTCCCGTCAGGTTGACGTGCCGCCGACAATACTTTCCATTCACCCCGTTTTACGTAAACACTGTCGACCCGTGACCTGGGGCTGTGAGTCGGGAACGTTGACACAAACCTGTGGAACCGGTCAGCGGTCTTGCCAGGTGCAGATGCACGCTTCGTTGCCGTCGGCATCAGCGAGTACCCACCAACTCTTGGCGAACGCTTCGGTGACCAAGGTGCCGCCCGCGGCCAGCGCGGCAGCGACGCGCTGCTCGGCGATGTCGTGCGCGACCGACACGTCGATGTGGAATTTCTGGCGTTCTTCGCGCGGCACGTCCATCGTCTGGAACCACACCGGCGGGCCGAGGCGCAGGGGGTCGACCAGGGTGCCGCCCTTGTCGGGATAGCCCAGAACCGCTGCCCAGAAGGGACGAATGCGGTCTGCGTCGAGCGTGTCGATGGCGATCTCGACGGCCTGTGCTGCCACCGGCTCGCTCGTTGCGCCGGCATCGGCGGCCGCCGCGGAGATGACACGGGCCAGATCCTGGTCGAGCGTGGTCAACCCGCCCGTGGCGTGGGTGGTGAGCATGACGTGCACGCGATCCGGGTAGCGGATGTCGATGTCAGGGTGATGCACCAACACGTCTGCGACTGCCGCAATCTTGGTGGCCAGCGCCGCTGCCGCGCCGAACGACCCGGCGTGGAAGTTGGCGTGGATGGCGCCGAGCACGAACCGCCAGTCGTCCAATCCTTCCAACTCCGAGAACTGTTCCGGTGAGATCGAGGTGTAGTCCATGGGCTCATTACAGCAGCCTTTGCGACACGCCCGCTCAGTCCAGCGATATCAGTTCGTCGATGGCGGACTGCACCCAACTACCGAGGTCGATGGTGCCCAACATCGCGCGTCGTATCTGCGCCGGCTCGCGCGGCACGTCTGGAATGGGCGGCGGCAGCGCGCCCAGAAACTCCAGCCACTCTGGGTCTTCCCACGGCGTCGGTGGTTCGGGCGCGCGCACCCGTTCTTTGAAGGCCGGCGCCAGCTTCAGGTGTCGTTCACTGCCACGAGCGCGCGAACCGACTTGCGCGCGTGATGGCGGTTCGGCACCTGCGCCGACGCATCTGAACTCGACGACCAACTCGGGTCGCGACACCAGTTCGGCAGCGAAGGCCAACAGCGCAGCGACGACGTGCTTGCACGGGTCGGCGTCGTCGGGGCAGGTGCAACTGGTCATCAGCTCAGCGCCCTCGGGCGTCAGCCGGTTGATCTGAGCACGGAGCAGTTCCGGAGTGCTGAGGTCAGGTCGCTCGCTCGGATGGACGGCGACGATCACCTGATACGGATCGTTGCGGCTGCCGAGGACGGTGGCGACGAGCCGACCGGTGGAGACCTCGAGCCGGGTGACAGAACCGTCGGTGACCAGTGACTTGCCGCGACGGAAACGCTGCGGGTCGGCCATGCCGGCGACGGCGACCGAGAGCAGTGTGCTGGCCAGCTTGCCGACCGGGTGCGGTTCGCCGCGGAACTGGCCGGGCACCAGCACGATGCTCACGACGCACCCCTGATCTTGGAGTGGTCGAGCACGACCAGGTCGCGCAGCGCGTCGGTGCTCAGCTCGCTGAGCCATGCCTCGCCGGTGGTGCCGACGACCGCGTTGGCCAGGCTGCGCTTGTCGTTGATGAGCGCGTCGATCTTTTCCTCGACGGTGCCCTCGCTGACCAGCTTGTGCACGAAGACGGTGCGCGACTGGCCGATGCGCCAGGCACGGTCGGTGGCCTGGTCTTCCACGGCTGGGTTCCACCAGCGGTCGTAGTGCACGACCTGGCTGGCGGCGGTGAGGTTGAGGCCGGTGCCGCCGGCCTTCAGTGAGACCAGCAGCAGCGGCGAGGTTGCGGTACCTGCCTGGAACTGCTGCACCATCTTGTCGCGACCGTTCTTGGTGACGCCACCGTGGAGGAACGGAACCGTCTGGTTGAAACGCTCGTGAAGGTGCGTTTGCAACAACAGGCCCATCTCGCGGAACTGCGTGAAGACCAACGCCTGCTCGCCGGTGTCGAGCAGGTCGGTGACCAACTCGTCGAAACGAGCCAGCTTGCCCGAGCGGCCCGCCAGCTTCGAGCCGTCGCCCAACGCGTGGGCCGGGTGGTTGCAGATCTGCTTCAGGCGGGTGAGCGCAGCCAGCACCAGGCCGCGCCGGCGCATGCCGGTGGCCTCCTGCGCGTCGGCCAGCAACTGGTCGACGACGGCCTGGTACATGTGTGCCTGCTCACGTGTGAGCGGCGCCCACGCGACCTGCTCGACCTTGTCGGGCAGGTCGGGTACCAGCGACTTGTCGGCCTTCGTGCGCCGCAGCAGGAACGGCCCGGTGAGGCGCCGCAGCTCGGCGGTGGCGACGGGGTCGTGCTCGCGTTCGATGGGGTTGGCGAAGTGCTGACGGAACTGGGTGGCGTTGCCCAGCAGGCCGGGGGCGACGATCTGAAAGATGGACCACAGCTCGGAGAGCCGGTTCTCCACCGGCGTGCCGGTGAGCGCAATTCGCTGCCCTGCCTTCAGGGAGCGCATCGCGCGCGCTGTACGCGTCTCGGGGTTCTTCACGGCCTGCGCCTCGTCGAGAACTGCCGTCGCCCACGGGACCTGCTGGAACGTGTCGAGATCGCGAGCAGCTACCTGATAGGTGGTGACCACCAGGTCGTGTTGCGCGACCGCGTTGACGAACGCTGTCTCAGTGAGCCGACCCGTGCCATGGTGCACCATCACCCGCATGAACGGTGTGAAGCGGGCCGCCTCGGACTCCCAGTTGCGCACCACCGACAGCGGGCAGACCACCAGGTGGGGGCCCGGGATGCCGGCGAGGTGGGCGAGAGTGGTTGGCGTCTTGCCCAACCCCATGTCGTCAGCCAGGCAACCACCCAATCCGAGGCGGTGCAGGAACTGCAACCATCCCAACCCGCGGCGTTGGTAGGGGCGCAGCGTGGCGGTGAACGTGTCGGGCACGTCACCGTCGGCCAGCGCCTCGTCGGGCAACCCGTCGAGCAGCTCACCCGCCCAGCCCGTTGCCTGGAGAAGGTCGGTGCCGCTGTCGTCAGCCTCGATGCCGGCGGCCTCGAGCTCGCGCTGCAGTTCAGCGGCGAGTGTGAGCAATTGCAGCGCACTCATCTCGGCGTGTTCGGTGCGGTGTTCCTGCAGGTTGGCCAGCGCGCGGCGGGCCTCGGCGCGATCGATCTGCACCCACCGGCCGCCGACCTGGATGAGGTTGGCCCCGTCCTCGGCGGCGCGGCGCAGCACGTCGTCGGGTACGGGTGTGCTGTCGACGACGACCTGCCAGTCGACCAGTGCGGTGGCCGCGAAGCGACCGCTACCGGCAGCATCCTTGGGTTGCGCGGTGGCGCGGGTTGATGTGCGTCGACGGGTGAGCTTCTCGGGTGCCAGCAGCTCGATACCGACCGTGGCCAGCGCGTCGATGCCTTCCAGCGCGGCGGCCGCAGTGTCGAGATCGATGCCGTGTGGAGCGGCAACCATGGCAGAGTCGAGCCACGCCGCCAGCTCGGGAACAGCGGTCGCGATGGCCTCGCCGGCCTCGCGCAAACGGCGCTGCAGCAGCGGAATGAAGCGGGCGTCGTGGGCAAGGGCCAACGCGCCCGGCCCACCAGCCATCACCTGGTCGGCGGCGCACCAGCGACCGCGGTCGTCGCCGTCGACCAGCTCGAGTCCCAGTGGCCATTCACCATCCGTCGGCTGGCTCGGTACATCGTCATTGATGTCGACCATGTCCCACAGCTCGTCGTCGGTCTTCTCACGTGGAAGACCCAGGCGCAGACGCACGCGCACGATGGGTTCGCCCTGGGCGCGGCGGGTGATGAGCGAGAACTCGGTGGCAATGTGAGCAACGGCTTCCCCGAGCTCGGCCGCCACCGTGAACTGCCCGGTCTCGGCAATCAACGCGCGGCTGACGAGGCGCACCGCACGCGGGTTGATGGAGCGGGTTTCGTGGAGGTTCTCACGCCACCCGCGTGCCGACAACGTGAGCCGGGTGAGACGATCGACCATCGACCGCAACACGTCGACGGGGTCGACGGGGGCGCCGGCGGCGACCACCGGTGGCATGGCCTGCAGCAGGTCGGCCTCGGCCAGCTCGACGTCGCCGGTGAGCGGCTGCCACTCGGCGTTCCACCAGATGTCGGTGATGTGGGTGACCACGGGCAGCACCCGACCGCGGCGGACCAGCTCTGCGGCGTAGCGGTAGATGGCGCCGAACCAGGCGACGGACGCGCTGAGCTCGCTACCCAAGGCATCGAGCTGCCCCAGGGAGGCAAGCGTGGCCGAGTCGAGCCGCTGGCACATGACATTGGCCCGGCCGTCGGGCAGATCGAGCGGCAGCACACGGGTGGAACCGTTGTAGGCCATGCTGGGCCGACGCGACACGCGGGCGACCTCGTGGTGCAGGTTGCCGCCGTAGACGCCACGCCCGGGCTGCCAGGCAACCGCCTCGCCGTCTATCCAGCTGAGCTGCAGGCCGGGTGGTGGGGTGCGAGCGGCCATTCAGTCGAGTGTACGAAGGGGGTGCGCGAGAGTTGCGGCCACGCGAAGAGTTCTGCGATGACTGCCGTCACGCGAGCCCTCATCCCCAGACTTCGCGCACCTTTTCGAACACGCCCTGGTCGAAACTGAACTCGACGACGTTGCCGTCGGGGTCTGCCAGGGCGCACACGTAACCGACCGGGGCGGGTAGATCCTGCGGCTCCCACGACAGGCAGCCGGCCACACGGCCACGTGCCGCGATCTCGTCGACGTCGGCGCGGGTGGGCAGCTCGATACCCAGGTGAGCGAACGGCGCAAGCGTCGGGTGCGGGCCGTTGGGCTGGTCGCGAAAGAAGCTGACCAGCACGATGATGAACGGCTTGTCCACCATGTCGGGCTGGCCCAGCCAGGCGCCGCGACCGTCGGCGTCTTCGCGCCGGTCGAGCAGCCGTAGCGGCGTGAACATCTCGTACCACGCAATCGTGGCGTCGATGTCGCAACAGGGAAGCGCCACATGCGTGAATCGAGCGATCGAAGGTCCCTTGCTCATGATCCTCACCGTACCCCCGAGCCGTGTGGACCGGCCTCGACCACTACGAGATGAAGGGGGTGACCGGGCCCACCTGCCAGGCGTGCGACGGGTCGTCGTACAACGTTCCGGCGCCGGCGCGGCGATCGACCTGGAGCGTGACGCTGAAGGTCCCCCCGTCGTCGGTGGGGATCTCCAACTTCTGCGTGTAGCCGCGACTGCAGCCGTCGGCGAATGCGCCGTACGGGTCGTCGGGATTGCAGTACGCGACGCTGATCGGTACCAGTGCTGACACCAACTGACGCTCGCCGCTGGCGACCACGACCCACACGCCGTCGAATGCGAAGCGGGCGGGAACGGCGCACGTTGCGCCCGGCTCGTCGTTCGACAGCGCCGCCTCGGTGCACGGTGTGAGGCCAGCGGGTGTGGTCCAGCTCGCGCGCAGGCCCTCGCCGGTCGCCGCCAGCACGCTGAGTGCATAGTCCGCAGTGCGAGGGGCCCGCAGCGTCGTGCCGCTCAGTGCGAGCGTGATGGGCTTGGGAGTGGCCGCACCGGGTGTGCCAGGCGGTTGATCGGTGGCGATCAGCCGCACGCAGAACTGGCCTTCCCAACCGCTGGGCATGGTGGGGTCCAGGTAGACGTCACCGTCGACGACAGTGACACTCCGGTCGCGTCCGGCAACGCTGCGTTCCTCGCTGGTCACGGTCAGCAGCGCGCTGCTGGTGCGGTCGCGACCCTGTTGGTTGGCCGCCCAGCCGTTGCAGTCGGCACCCTCGATGAACGCGTGCTGGCCGTAGACGTGGGTGGTTGCCTGGTCGAGGCTGGGATTGCCGACGGTGACCGCCTCGGTGAGAAACGCGTAGTGCACATGAACCGTCGGGTAGAGCACGCCGTCAGGGAGGCGCTGTTCGCCGCGGTCCGCGACGACCAGGCGTTCGGCGAACAACGCATCGTCACCGTCGGTCGCACTGTTGAGGATCACGCGCCCGCTGATGTTGGCTTGGCCGGTGGCGCTGATCGCAAGAATGTCGGCGCGCAGCTCGGCGACCCCTGCGGAGGCGTGCGCGCGCACCTCGTCGGGCGAAAGGGTGAGGCAGGCGACGATGTTGCGTTGCACGCGATCCTGTTCCCACGAGCGTTTCCACACGGCGTCGTCGGCGGGCGAGGTGACCATCGTGGTCTTGTCGAGTGTGGCGCCGTCGGCCCATTGGCCGGTGAGTGCGAGCGAGGACGGCTGGTTGACGACGACCACGACGGTCGGTTGCGTCGTGGTCGAGAGCGCCGTGTCGGTCTCCTGGATCTTGTCGCACTGTGCGGCGTAGCCCTCGCCGCTGATGGGCAGCGAGATCTGCAGCGGGTCGAGCACTGCGACGGTGGATGACGGCTCGGCGGCTACGACGGCCGGCATGCCGGCGCAGGGTGTCGTTGCGGAGAGGCACGGATCACTGAACGACGGTTGCTCGAGTGTGGTTGCAGGAGCGGCGGTCGGGCCTTCAGGCGATGGCAACGTGCTGTCGGGCGCGGCGAGCGACGGGAGAGCGGTGAGAGCGGTTGGCGTGGCCACGAGCCGAGGCTGCGGAACCGTGGCGGCGGCCGGCCGATGTGTGGATGCATCGACCGCGGATGCAGTGTCGCTGGTGCTCAGTGGCAGATCGACTGCGGCGGCGGCCGGCACCTCGAGCGTGCCGACGGGCTGAATGCCGATGATGGTGGCCGGGTCGATGACGACCGGATTCGGCGGCGTGGCGATTCGTTGCTGCGGCGCCAGTTGGTCGAGGTTCGTCGGCACGGTCGCGCCGGCCACCGTCACCGTCGTGACCGCGGTCTTGCTGCCGGTCGTGTCGCGCATGAACCAACCGACGCCGATACCGATCAGCAGCATCGCCAAGGGCGCTCCGATGACGGCCGAGCGAGGAAGTCGTGAGCGTCGCATCGTCAGCACCCGAAGCTTCCCGGGTCGCGCAGCGAGACGACGACTTGACCGACACCGACGTTGCCGGCGCCGTCGGATGCGGTGGCGGTGAGGGTCAGCGGGGTCTCGCCGCCGGCGGGGCCATTGGCGGGAACCTGCAGCGAGAAGCGGTTGCCGGCGACGGGAACCAGATTCGCTGTCTGTGGGCCGGTTGGTGAGTCCCAGGTGGCGACGATCGAGCGGATGCTGACCGGCAATGTGGGGTCGGCCACGACGATGGTTACTTCCAGCGTGGTCTCGAGGTTGCAAGGCGCCCGATCGGTGAGCACATAGAGGTATGGCCTGTCGGTGGTGACGGTCACCAGCGGTGGTTCACGGTCGCTGGGAAGTGTGATGCTGGTGGAGGTGCTGGTGCTGCTCTCGGTCGTTGTGCTTTCCAACACCACGGTGGGGGCCACAACCTGCCCGATGGTCGTGGACGGCCCGTCGTCGGCTGGTGCGAGCGTCGTGGCGGTGACAGCGGCCTCGGTGCATGTCAGCCGCGGTAGCGACCCGGGCGAGGCAGTAGTGCGAATCACGGCCATCGGCAGCCAGGCGGGCCGCTCCGGATGGTCGGGGTTGCGAATGACTGCCCAGCGGTCGTCAGTGGTTCCGATGAGCCACACGATGTCGCCGGCGTGCACCTGCCCGACGGACACCACCGAGGTCGGGTCGGCGGTGACAGGACACTCGTAGAAGTCGGTGGCCACCAGCGCTGTCGCGCTGGTGTCCTGGTCGTTCCCCAACTGCTGCGCGCCGAACCAACCAAGACCGCCGGCCGCCAGCGAACCGACGACAAGCGCGAGGCGCGCCCCGAGCCCGCTCACAGGGCGACCAGTACCGACGACATCTTGTTAGTCAAGCAGGGCGGACTCCGTCCAATGCGAGCATTCGCGGGATGGGGAGTAGTCCCCATCCCGTTGGTGTCCCATTTCGGCTAGAACTGCTCTGTGGTGACAACTGATCAGCGCTCATCTCATCGTGACGGCATGGAACTGAGCTGGGGTGCCGCGTCTGACGTTGGCACGATCGCCTCATTGGCCCAGCGCCCGAACGCAGGCGTGCGGGCGCACGCTGGTTCGGACGGCCAGCACGTGCGTATGCTCTCAATTTCACCTCGTACAAAGCTCCAAGGAGTTTCCCCGCATGATCAAGTTGTCCGTCTATCTCACCATTCTGGTGGTGTTGGGCATCGTGTGGTTGGTGCAGCAGGCGCAGGCGCACGGACGCCGTCCAGACCCGCTGTTGTTTCGCCCTGTGCTGGGTCCGATTGAGCACCTGTACCCAGTCGGCATCCGCAATGGTTCTGAAGTGATGGCTCAGGCCGCGCAGCATGTCGCCGGTATGTCGGTGGCCTCGGTCTCAGGGGATGTGTTGCTTCTCAACTCTCGTCCCAACGTCGGCCGCCTCGACGATGGCATGGGCATGTTGTTGCGCGTGACGTCCTGGTACCTCCCCGACGGCTGGCACGTACGGATCGAAGGTCAACCGAAAGCTTCGCTAGCGGCCGATGCCTCCTCGAGGAGGGGATTCGTGGCCGTCGAGCGGCAGCTTCGCCAGTCTCTGGCACACATGGGCTACAGGTTGGACGATGGCTTGTCAAACCTCGCCCAGCCCAGGGCCGCGCTTCCAGCGCCCGCGTCCGTGAGGCCGCAATGGGCACCCCCCGTGGAACCCCCGCCACCGCCGGCACTGAGCCTCTCACTGTTGGGCGCGCACGGAACATCGCATCGTCGTGCTGATCGGAGTCCACTGAAATGAACGCATCAGCGCTCATTGCCGCAGACGGTAGTGCAGGTATTGGGATCGCCATTCTGGTCGTGTTCATCGTCGTGGTCGTGGTTTACCAGAGCATGCTCAAGAAGGGCATACGTGCGCGGGTATTGGTGTCGAACCTGTCCGCCGACCAGCTACGGGCGATCTTTGCCTCGAAGGTGGCGACATTGGGATGGAAGGTGATTGACAACGACAATCCGACGGTGGCACAGAGTCCACTTCTCTCCGGCCGCCGCCAACAAATCAGCCTGACCATGACCCGCGAGAGCAACGGAATTCGGTGCCATATCGCGCCATCGCGAGTGTGGGTGAAATTCGGAGGTGTTCCGTACAAGGCACACACGTTGCGCATGCGTTTGAACGCGTTCGAACGTGCGGTGGTGAACAACGGAGGTATATCTGTCTCGGCCTCCGGCTCGGCCGCTCGCCCGAATTCTGCACCCGTGGCGCCCGTCGAAGCGAGTCAGCCAACTCTGACCGGGCCGCCTGCTGCATTCCTCCCGCCTGCGATCCTCGTCGCGCCGTTTCGCCCGCCGCTGCCGACTCAAGCGGGCCAGTGGGTGAGTGACCCGTTCAGGCGGCATCAGCTCCGGTATCACGACGGTAAGGAGTGGACTCCCAACGTGTCGGACGCCGGAGTGGTGGGTGTCGACCCTCCCGAATGGAGGCAGGCGTCACAGGTTCAACAGATGACACCGTTCCCACCCCCGCCAAGCGATATGCACGATGGCAGGACCGTGTAGCGGTCGGATCTCGCCACAATCAAGGCCCTATCGGGATCGCTCATCCGCAAACGGCACCACGGTGGAGTTCCGTGACGGCAGTCGTCTCGATGCCATCGCCGGCCAGATGGTGGTTGTACCCGTTGGCAGCATCGTTCGATTCGGTGACCGCTCGTTCACGATCGAGCGTAGTTGAGGTGCTCGATGACGAGTACGGTGGAGGCGAAATGCAGCCTCGGCCGAGTGAACTGGTGGTCACGCAATGAACAGCAAGATATGTCCGCAGTGTCATACCCCGTTGGCACCAGGCCAGTGGATGTGCGCTTCCTGCGGGACCGAGGTTGCGGGAGCAGGCTCACAGCCAACAGTTGCGCCGCTCCAGCCGCCGCTGGCCGGGTCATCACCGTTTGCGCCGCCCGCGGTCGCGCCGGTCGTTTTCGCATCTGAGCAGGCTGCGGATGTCGGCGGCTCACCGAATGGCGGTGCACGAAAGAAGTGGCTGCTTCCGGCAGCGTTGGCGGTGGTGTTGCTGGGTGGCGGGTTGCTCGTGTGGAAGCTGACGAACAACGACGACGGCAACGCCAATCCAGGCAGCACAGTTCCAATCGAAACGACGCTCGTCAGTGAGACCACCGGTGCGGCAACAACTGTCGTGGAGACGACTGCGGTGGCGACCACGGTGGTCGAGACGACGGTGGTCGAGACGACGGTGGTCGAGACGACTGTCGAACCAACGACAGTGCCATCGACTGATCCGCCGGTCACCGAACCGCCGCCCCCAGCGTGGCTCGCACCGTCGGTCCCCAAGCTGCCCGTCTTCGCTGGTCCGGGTCTTGCCTACGCCGTCTCGAATCCACTCGCCGGTGGCATGAACCCCGACGAAGCGTCGCCATATCTGCTGTTCGCGCAGGGCGTCTTCGACAAGATGGCTGCCGATGACTGGGCTGGCGTGCAGCCAACGTTCTTCTTTCAGCTACCGGATGGCCAGGTCGTGCCATACACGTTCGACCTGCAGAGTCAGTGGCCCAGCGCGGACAGGCTGTCGCTGCTGTTGGTCAACGCTGCCCCCGACACGACAGGGCTCACCGGTTACGACCTCACCGTGGCAGTGGTTGCCAACTTCTCCGGCTCGACCAGCATTCTGTGTGGTCACCTCTACTCGGACCCCAACAACTATGCCGAAGTCATTCAGCGCGGTGCGTTCGCGCTGATGGCCGACGGGCTGCCGCCGACAATGCCCGAGTCGCTCCTCAACGACCCAACGCAGAGAAGCAGCTTCATGACGGGCTGTGTCTGACCGAGGTGAGTTTGCGACCAACTGGCGGGCCCAGTCAGGACGTGGTGCCGTCCAAGACTCGGCCAACGTGTTCGCCCCGGCCCTGCCCGGACGCAATAAGCCAGCGAGTGCTTCGCCGGTCGCGTCCGCGAAACACAACAACGGATTGAACTCGAACCCGCCCTTGTAGTTCGGACCGGTCCCGGCCTTGTTCTGCGACTGGATCTACACCAGCGACGCGTCGATGTCCAACACCACCACGTCTGTGCCGACCGTGGCTGACATTCGCCGCCACACCTGACCGCTGGTCACTCCGCCGCCTGCACGTCAGATCCGCGAGCACGCTCGGGGTGATCGCGCGCATCGTTCGATTCAACGTCGAGTCGGAGGCCACCGCACCGAACAGCCGCGACTGTGGGGCGAGGGGGATTTCGAGAAAGGTCTACTGTGAAATTCATCGGGATCAAAGTCTCGCTACGGAGGGGGTAATCATGAAAGATCGCTGGGTGTGGAGATCACGCTGGGCTGCAATTGGTGCG
>Ga0073904_10000733_pt1 | contig 23679 bp, 17 predicted proteins | sample KloWWTrecipitate_FD_66668 | JGI IMG/M metagenome (GOLD analysis project Ga0073904, IMG submission 66668) | Active sludge microbial communities from Klosterneuburg, Austria, studying microevolution and ecology of nitrifiers - Klosterneuburg... | ecosystem: Engineered > WWTP > Aerobic digester >... | reverse complement strand
GAGGACCGCGTGGCCGCCGGGCTCCCGGTCGACGCGATCGCCTCCGTGGCGAGCTTCTTCGTCAGCCGCGTGGACACCGCGATCGATCCGCTGCTGGACGCCGTCGGCACCGAGCTGGCGCTCGGGCTGCGGGGCAAGGCCGCCGTCGCCAACGCCCGCCTGGCCTACCAGGCGTACGAGGGGGTCTTCAGCGGGGCGCGCTGGGACGTGCTGGCCGCGGCCGGGGCCCGGCCGCAACGACCGCTCTGGGCGTCGACGGGCGTCAAGAACCCCGCCTACCCGGACACCCTCTACGTGACGGAGCTCGTCGCGCCGGGGACCGTCAACACGATGCCCGAGGCGACGCTGCTCGCGATGGCCGACCACGGCGCCGTCCACGGCGACACCATCCGCGGGGCGTATGCCGACGCGACGGCGGTGATGGCCGCGCTGGCCGACGTGGGCATCGACGTGGACGAGGTGACCGTGCGCCTCGAGGCCGAGGGTGTCGAGAAGTTCGAGGTGGCGTGGCAGGACCTGCTGGCCTCGGTCGGGGGGGCCATCGAGCTCGCCCGCGTGGATCGCTGAGCCGCACGACGAAGGCGGTGGCCGTGGGGCCACCGCCTTCGTCATGCGTGGCGTCCGGCGCCGTCCGACGGCGTCAGGCCAGAGGGCTCGTGGCGATGGTCGCCGTCGTCGTGTGGCTCTCGCCCGGGGCCAGCGTGACGGCACCGTCGAGGGCGTTGCAGGTCTCGACGCACACCATGGCCGTCCACTCGTCGTCCCCGAAGTCGCCCATCGCCGCCGACTTGGCGATCCACGGGTTCCAGACGACGGCGTTGGCCGAACCCGACGCGGCGACGCCCAGCGACCGGCCGCCCATCGGGTCGACGACGACGATCGTGCCGGGCTGGGCGTACACCCGGTCGGTCTCCGCCCTGATCGTCAACGGCTCGCCGGTGGGCTCGAGCCACTCCGGCGAGACGAGCCGGTCGACGTAGCCGCTCTGTTCCAGGCCCGTGATCGACACACCCCGGACGTCGCCCACCGCGAGGTAGGTGTGCAACGCGTCGGCGTAGGTGACCGGCTCGTCGTCGAGGTTCGTCACCTGCAGCGCGATCGTCAGGGTGGCGCCCACGGTGAGGGTGCAGCGTGCCTCGAAGGCGTGCGGCCAGGCCGGGGTCCCGGGGACGTCGTGGTGCGAGAGCGTCAGGAGCAGGACGACGTCGTCGCCCTGCTCCAGCGCGTCGGCGAGGGTCCAGCTCGCGGTCCGGGCGAAGCCGTGCAGTGGACCGTCGCCCGACGGCGGCGGCCCGAACCAGGGGAAGCACAGCGGGACGCCGCCACGCAGAGGGACGCCGGGCGAGAACGCGCTCCGCTCGCTCATCCAGATCACCGGCGCGGCGCCGACGGGTGCCCAGGACGTGACGTGCGCGCCCTGGAGGTGCACCTCGGCGGTCGCCGATGCGGTGCAGACGACGACCTTCGTCAACCCGCCGGGGCCGTCCACCACCTGGACCGTGGACGGCAGCGTGACGGCACCCAGCGGGTTCGAGGTCATCTCAGGCCTCGACCTCGGTGCGGTCGCCCGACCACAGCGTGTGGAACGCGCCCGGCTTGTCGACCCGGCGGTAGGTGTGGGCACCGAAGAAGTCGCGCTGGCCCTGGATGACCGCGGCGGGCAGGCGCTCGGCGCGCAGCCCGTCGTAGTACGACAGGGAGGACGCGAACACGGGTGTGGCCACACCGTTGAGGGCGGCCTCGGCCACCACACGACGCCAGGCCGGCACGCCCTTGTCCATCACGTCCGTGAAGAACGGGTCGGCGAGGAGCAGGGGCAGGTCGGCCTGGCGCTCGTACGCCTCGGTGATCCGGTTGAGGAAGACCGCGCGGATGATGCACCCGCCCCGCCAGATGCGGGCCATCGCGCCCCGGTCGATGTCCCAGCCGAACTCCGTGCTGGCCGCTGCGATCTGGTCGAACCCCTGGGAGTAGGCGACCACCTTGGAGGCGTAGAGCGCCTGGCGGACGTTCTCCACGAATGCGGCCCGGTCCGTGACGGCCCAGGTCCCGGCATGGGCGGGCAGCACGCCCCTGGCGGCCTCACGCTGCGGCACGGAGGACGACAGCGCGCGGGCGAAGGTGGCCTCGGCGATCCCCGTGATCGGCACGCCGAGGTCGAGGGCGTTCTGCACGGTCCAGCGCCCGGTGCCCTTCTGGCTGGCCCGGTCCACGATGACGTCGACGAGCGCCTTGCCGGTCACGGCGTCGACCTGGGCGAGCACCTCGGCGGTGATCTCGATGAGGAAGGACCCGAGGTCGCCGGTGTTCCACTCGGCGAAGATCTCGCCGATCTCGGACGGCGAGGCACCCAGCCCCTGCCGGAGCAGCTCGTAGGCCTCGGCGATGAGCTGCATGTCGGCGTACTCGATGCCGTTGTGCACCATCTTGACGAAGTGACCGGCGCCGTCGGGACCGACGTGGGTGCAGCACGGCACGCCGTCGACCACGGCGGCGATCTTCTCGAGCATGGGGCCGAGGGCCGCGTACGACTCGACCGGACCGCCGGGCATGATCGAGGGGCCCTTGAGCGCGCCCTCCTCGCCCCCGGAGATCCCGGCTCCCACGAAGTGGATGCCGACGTCGCGCAGGGCGGCCTCGCGGCGGCGGGTGTCCGGGAAGTGCGCGTTGCCGCCGTCGACGAGGATGTCGCCCGGCTCCAGCAGCGGCAGCAGGGTGTCGATCGTGGCGTCGGTCGGTCCGCCGGCCATGACCATCATGATGATCCGGCGGGGACGCTCGAGGCTCGCCACGAAGTCCTCGACGGTCGACGCGGGGACGAAGGAGCCCTCCGCACCGTGAGCCGCCATCATGTCGTCCGTGCGGGACTGGGTGCGGTTGTACAGCGCGACGGTGTAGCCGCGGCTCGCGAAGTTCCGGGCAAGGTTGCTGCCCATCACGGCGAGGCCGACGACGCCGACCTGGGCGGTCGGGGAAGGCGTGGTGGCGGGGGTGGTCATCGTGGTCACACTCCTGGTCTGATCGGGTCGGGCTCGGTCGGGCACGTCGGGTCGTTCGCAGGTGTCGGGCTTTCACGCCTCCGGTCGGGACGCGTGCCGCGCGGTCGCGTCCGCCGCGAGCGCGGTCGCCTCCGTCTGAGGGTAGAAGAGCAGGGCGAGGACGGCAGGCCGCGGCATGGCCAAGGGCTCCTCCTCGATGCGGCGCACCGCGCGTGGGATGCGTCGTCAGGAGTAGTCAGTCACCTGCGGTCACCAGGCGGCAATCGGTTGCCCTTTGTTGTCCGCGCGGCGCGGACCCCCGGCCCACGGGATCCGGCGGCGCCGATGACAAGCGGTTGCCATGTCGCCGCGCAGCCGCCTAGCCTGGCCCGGTGGCGGACGAGGGCACGAAGAAGGCGACCCCGACGATCTACGACGTCGCCCGGGCTGCTGGGGTGGCGCCGTCGACGGTCTCGCGGGCCTTCGCCCGTCCGGGCCGGGTCAACTCCGAGACGGCTGCCCGGATCCGCGCCATCGCGACGGAGCTGGGCTACCGGGCCAACCCCGTGGCGCGGGCGCTGTCCACGTCGCACACCCGGATGATCGCCCTGATGATCTCCGACGTGACGAACCCCTTCTACGCCCCGCTGATCCGGGGTGCCCAGGTGGCGGCCGGCGAGGCCGGCTTCGTCGTCCTGCTGGAGGACGCCCAGGAGTCCGCGCAGATCGAGCGGGAGGGGCTCGAGCGGGTGCTGCCCGTCGTCGAGGGCATCGTCATCGGCAGCTCGCGGATGTCGGACTCGGCGTTGCGCACCATCGCCAAGCAGACCCCGATGGTGGTGCTCAACCGTGCCGTCGCGGACGTCCCGAGCGTGGTGACCGACAACGCTCGCGGGATGCGGCGGGCCGTGGAGCACCTCGGTTCGATCGGGCACCGCACCATCACCTACGTCGCGGGCCCCGAGGCGTCCTGGGCCGACGGGGTGCGGTGGCAGGCGCTCCGTGAGGCCGGGATGGAGCTGGAGCTGGCCATCCGCCGGGTGGGGCCGTTCCCGCCGACCGTCGGCGGCGGGGTCAGAGCGGCGGTCGACGTCGCCGCCCAGGGGTCGACCGGCGTCATCGCCTACAACGACCAGATGGCGATCGGCGTCATGCGCGGGCTCGAGGCTGCGGGTCTGCGCGTGCCGCAGGACCGCAGCGTCATCGGCTTCGACGACATCTTCGCCGCCCAGCTCGTCTCGCCGCCCCTGACGACGGTCGCCGCGCCCCTGCACATGATGGGCATGACCGCCGTCCGCAACCTGCTGGCCATCACGAAGGGTGCCCGCCCCGAGTCGGGGCGACCCTTCGTCATGCCCACCCGGCTCATCGTCCGGGCGTCGACCGGGCCGTGCAGCACGCGGGTGCGCGTGGGCGCCTAGCTCGCGCTCAGCGCAGGCGGTAGAGCACCTCGCCGGCGTTCGGCACGACGAGCGTCTCGGGATCGGCCTCGTAGGCCGCGAGGTCGAAGTCGGCTGGGGCGATGTAGCCCAGGTTAGCGCCCAGCACCTTGTCCTGCGGGATGCCGGTCACCAGGGTGACGTCCACGCGGCACCGCTCGCCCTCGACCTCGTCGTAGGTACCGGCACCCCGCAGGTGCGTGCTGTGCGCGAGCACGCCCCAGTGCACGTCCTTGAACCTGTCCCACTGCTTCACGAAGTAGTCGCGGCAGTGGTAGCCGATCTCGTAGATCTCGTGGTGGGTGAAGGAGATCTCGGTGATGTGCGGCGCGTAGAGGATCACCTCGCCGCCGTCGGCGACCACCGGCTCGAGCTTGTAGAAGCCCTTGGCCGCGGTCCAGATCTCCGGGTACTTCTCCGGGATGATCGACACCACGCGCTTGACGGGCGCGTCGAGGTAGCGGACGTGGGTCTCGGCAGTGACCTCGGCCGCCGCTGCCCAGGCGGTCTCCGTGGTGCCGAAGGTCACGGCGTGCAGCTCGTACGAGCCGGCCTGCGGCACGATGCACAGCGCGAGCTTCTGGCTCGGGATGAGGGCGGAGGCCTCGTTGATGAGGGCCCGGACAGGCGTGATCCCGCGGGTACCGATGATCTGCGCGCTGGTGATCAGGGCTCCGACCCAGTGGGTGAGGTCGATGATGTCCTGGCCCGCGACGCCGGGGAAGAAGTACTTGTTCCCGCCGGACATCCCGACCACCTCGTGCGGGAGCACCGGGCCGATGACGATGGCGACGTCGTTCTCGATGACGGCGCGGTTGAGGTCCACCGCCGCGGGGACGGCAAGTCGGCCTTCCGTGAGCTCGGAGACCCGCTCCGCGCTGATCGTGCCGAGCGCGGCGAACGTCTCGGGCTTCCACCACTCGTGCTGGAGCACCGTCAGGCCGGGGTAGGTGGCCTCGAGCCCCTCGTCCTCGTAGCCCAGCCAGTGCGCGAGCTCCTGCTCGCTCATGGCCGCATGCGTGCCGAGCGCGATGAGTGCCGTGAGGCTCGTCACCCGGCCGACGAGGGCCCCGTGGACGCAGGACAGCAGCATCGGCAAGGGGCAGCTGCGCGTGGCGTCGGGCAGGACCAGGCAGACGCTGCGCCCGTCGAGGTCCGCGCCGGCGAGCGACTCGACGATGAAGGCCTGGACCTCCTCGGTGGTCAGCACCCCGTCCGGCCCGCCGATGCGGGCCGCCTCGCGGGCGAGAGCGGAAACGACGTCGAGATCCGTGGTCATGGCCCCACACTGCCGCCGGCCGGACGCAGTGGCAAGGGCGCGTGGCAACACCCGGCAACCGATTGCCGCCCGGTTGTCGGTCGGGCGACCATGCCGCATGGCCACGCTCGCGCTGCACCCCGACCGTCTGCTCCCCGCCGACCCCGTGACGAGGTCCATCGCCCGGCAGCTGTACGACGCCGTTCGTGAGCTCCCGATCATCTCGCCGCACGGGCACGTCCCGCCGCAGTGGCTGGCCGACGACGTCCCCTTCACGGACCCGACGTCCCTGCTCATCACGCCCGACCACTACGTCAACCGGATGATGCACGCGCACGGCGTGGCGCTGTCCGACCTCGGGGTCGGGCAGCAGGACCCCACCCCCGAGCAGTCCCGCAACGCCTTCCGCCTGCTGTGCTCGCACTGGAAGGCCTACCGCGGCACCCCGGTGAAGTTCTGGTTCGAGTCGGAGCTGGTGGACATCTTCGGGATCCGCCTCGTGCCCTCCGCCGAGACGGCGGACGAGATCTACGACGCGATCGCCGAGCGGCTCACCACCCCGCAGTTCCGGCCGAGGGCGCTGTACCACTCCTTCCCGATCGAGTTCATCGCGACGACCGATGACCCGAGCGACGACCTGCGCCACCACATCAAGCTGGCACAGGACCCGACGTGGACCGGCACCGTCGCCCCGACGTTCCGTCCGGACAAGTACCTCGAACCGGCGACGCCGGCCTGGAACGGGCTGGTCGACCGGCTCGCCGAGGCCTCCGACATCGACACCGGCACCTACGCCGGCTGGGTCGCCGCCATGGAGAACCGGCGGGCGTTCTTCCAGGCGAACGGCGCGGTGTCCACCGACCACTCCCACCGGGACGCCCGGGTCGAGCCGATCGACGACGCGCAGGCCGAGCGCCTGTACGCCCTCGCTCGCGCCGGCGAGATCACCGAGGCCGAGGGTGACACCCTGCGCCGGAACTTCATGTTCCAGCAGGCCCGGATGGCCGCCGACGACGGCCTGGTCATGACGATGCACCCGGCGGTCTTCCGCAACCACCACACCCCGACGTTCGACACGTACGGCGCCGACGTCGGCGGCGACATCCCGATGGGCGTCGAGTTCACCCGGGCCGTCCAGCCGATGCTCTCGGCCTTCGGCACCGCACCGAACTTCCAGGTGGTCTTCTTCACCATCGACGAGACGGTCTACTCGCGCGAGCTCGCACCGATGGCCGGCTTCTACCCGTCGGTCTTCGTCGGTGCGCCGTGGTGGTTCATCGACTCCCCGGATGCCATGAACCGCTACCGCAGCGCTGTGACGGAGACCGCCGGCTTCACCCGCACCTCCGGCTTCATCGACGACACCCGCGCCTACCTGTCCATCCCGGCGCGGCACGACACGAACCGACGAATGGACTCGGGCTTCCTCGCGAAGCTGGTCGCCGACCACCGCTTGACGATGGACGAGGCCCTCGACACGGCCCACGACCTCGTGGTCACCGCTCCCCGGAAGGCCTTCAAGCTGTGAGCGACACCGCCATCCCCGTCCGGCTGTCCCGAGCTGGCGGGCACGGCCGGCCCGCGGCCCCGGTGCGCATCGTGCACGTGGGTCTCGGCAACTTCTTCCGTGCCCATCAGGCCTGGTACACGCACAACGCGCCCGACGCCGCGCAGTGGGGCATCGCCGCCTTCACGGGCCGGTCCACCGCGATGGCCGAGGCGCTGGACCCGCAGGGGGGTCTGTACACGCTCATCACGCGCGGGACCACGGACACGTTCGAGGTCATCTCGAGCGTCTGTGCTGTGCACGCGGCCAGCGACCACGACGCGTGGCTCACGTACTGGCGTGCGCCGGAGCTCGCCGTCGTCACCCTCACGGTGACCGAGGCAGGGTACCTCCGGGGGCCAGGGGGAGGGCTCGACACCACCCGTGAGGACGTCCGGGCCGACATCGCGGCGCTGAGGGCCGACCCGTCCGCCCCCGTGCGGACAACCCCGGGCCGCATCGTCTCCGGGTACCTCGCCCGCCGCGCCGCCGGGGCCGGCGCGATCGCCATCGTGCCGTGCGACAACCTCCCGGAGAACGGACCGGCCCTCCAAGCGGTCGTCGCTGACATGATCGCCGCGGTCGACCCGGGTCTCGCGGACTGGGCCGGCGAGAACGTCGCCTTCGGCACCACCATGGTCGACCGGATCACACCGGCGACCACCGACGACCACCGCACCGCGGTGCTCGCCGCAACCGGTCTGCTCGACGCCTCGCCCGTCCCGACGGAGCCGTTCAGCGAGTGGGTCATCCAGGGGGAGTTCCCGAAGGGCCGCCCCGCATGGGAGGCCGCAGGCGCGCTGGTCGTCGACGACGTCGTCCCCTTCGAGCAGCGCAAGCTCTGGCTGCTCAACGGCTCCCACTCGCTGCTCGCCTACGCGGGCACGATCCTGGGTCACGAGACGGTCGCCGACGCGATCGGCGACCCGGTCGCCCGCGGGTGGGTGCTGGAGTGGTGGGCCGAGGCGTCCCGGCACCTCTCGCTGCCCGAGGCCGACGTCGCGGCGTACCGTCAGGCCCTCCTCGAGCGCTTCGAGAACCCGAACATCCGGCACGCGCTCGCGCAGATCGCCGCCGACGGCTCGCAGAAGCTCCCCGTCCGGATCGTCCCGACGTTGCGCGCCGAGCTCGCGGCCGGGACCGTGCCGGTCGGGGCGACCCGGGTCGTCGCTGCGTGGGTGAGCCACCTGCGGGGCCTCGGCGCGCCCGTCAAGGACGCCCGTGAGGCCGAGGTCCGCCCGTTCGGCGAGGGGACCCTCGAGGAGTCGGTGGCCAAGGTCCTGAGCTTCCTCGACGCCGATCTCGCCGCGGACCGGCGGGTGGTCGACGCGGTGCTGGCCCACGCGCGGGCCTTCGGGGCCTAGGTCCCGAGCGCTGACATGGGTACGGACAGCGACGCGGCCGGGCCCTCGGCGGAGGTGATCATCGGCCTCGACGTCGGGACGACGGCCACCAAGGTGGTCGCCTTCGAGGTCGGCTCGGCGCGCCGCGTCACCGCGATCCGTGAGTACCCGCTGATGGCGCCCCAGCCGGGCTGGCAGGTCCAGGACCCGTTCGTGGTGCGGGCCGCCGTCCTGAGCGCGCTGGCCGAGTGCGTGACCGCGGTGGGTGGCGACCGGGTCGTCGCGGTCTCGGTGAGCACGGCCATGCACGCGCTCATCGGGCTGGACGCGGACTTCGAGCCGGTGACCTCCCTCATCACCTGGGCCGATGCGCGCTCGGTCGACGAGGCGCGCGGGCTGCGGGCGTCGGACGTCGCCATGGACCTGTACCGGGCGTCCGGCACACCGATCCACCCGATGACGCCCCTGACCAAGCTCATGTGGTTCAGCCGGCGCGAACCCGTGCTCACCGCCCGCGTGCGGTGGTGGGCAGGCTTGAAGGACTACGTGCTGGCGACGTTGACGCAGACGATGGCCACCGAGCTGTCCTCGGCGTCGGGCACCGCGATGCTCGATCTGACCACGCGCGACTGGAACCCGACGGCCATCGAGCTGGCCGGGATCCGGGCGGAGCAGCTGCCGCCCGTCCTGCCCACCACCGCGGTGCTCGGCCTGGCCGCGGCGGTGGCCGCGCAGGTGGGACTGCCCGCCGGCCTCCCGGTGGTCGTCGGGGCCGGCGACGGGCCGCTCGGGAACGTCGGCACGGGGGCGATGGCGCGGGGCGTCGTCGGTCTGTCCCTCGGTACCAGCGGCGCCGTGCGGATGGTCGTCCCCGAGCCCCAGCTCGACCCCAAGGGGCGGCTGTTCTGCTACGCGCTGACGGAGTCGCAGTGGATCGTGGGCGGCGCGATCAGCACCGGCGGCGTCGTCGTGCGGTGGGCCGGTGACGTCTTCGGGCACGGCCTGGGCGCCGAGGGCACCCCGCACGACCGCGAGCTGCTCGAGCTCGCGGCGGCGGTGCCGCCGGGCAGCGACGGCCTGCTGATGCTCCCGTACCTGCTCGCCGAGCGCGCGCCGCTGTGGAACCCGGACCTGGCGGGGGCCTACCTGGGCATCCGCCACGGGCACACCCGGGGGCACTTCGTGCGTGCGTCCGTCGAGGGCGTCGCGCTGCAGCTCTCGACCATCGTCGAGGCGCTCGACCGGATCGAGCCGGTGACGTCCGTGCGCGCCACCGGCGGAGCGTTCCGTTCCGTCCTGTGGCGCCAGGTGCTCGCCGGCGCCATCGGGCGACCGGTCACGGTGACCGGCGGGGCCGAGGGCTCCGCGCTCGGCGTGGCGGCACTCGGCCTCCTGGCGCTCGGCAGGGCGGGGGACCTGACCTCCGCCGTCGAGGCACTCGGGCCGCCCCAGGGGGCGAGGCCCATCGAGGTCCCCGAGGTGGCGAGCCCCTCCGAGGTGGCCTTCTACCGGGGCCTGCGAGCGTCGGTGCCGAGCCTCCTCGCCGCCTACGACGAGGTGGCGCGCCTGTTCGCATGATCACGTACATCGGAGCACCCTCCTCTGAGGGGCCCGGACGACGGCGGGTGGGCCACGGCCCTGCCGCCACCATCACCGACATGGGAGAACAGAGCATGGAACTGCGACAGGATGCCGCCTGGTCGATCATCGTGCCGACGAGCATGGGGGTGCGGCTCACCCCGGAGCACGGGCAGCCCGTCCACACGAGCAAGACGTTCCGGATGGAGGTCACCTCCGCCGAGACGAATGTCGCGAGCATCGCCGCGTACCTCGGCCTGCCGGTCAAGGTGCTGACGGCCTTCGTCGAGGACAGCCCGATCGCCGCGTTCATCAAGAACGACCTCGCGGCCCGGCACATGGCCTACGAGGGACCGCAGGTGCCGCAGGGCGGTGCCTGGGGCTACCGGCACCAGTTCAACATCGCCGACAGCGGCTACGGGAACAGGGGCCCTCGGGTGCAGAACGACCGCGCCGGCGAGGTGGGTCGCACGCTCAACGTCAAGGACTTCGACCTCGACCGGATCTTCGGCGACGAGGGCTGCCAGGTGCTCCACCTGTCCGGGGTCATCGCGGCGCTGTCGCCCGACGCCTCCACCTTCTGCCTCGAGCTCGCCCGGGCGGCCAAGAAGCACGGCACCCGGATCTCGTTCGACATCAACCACCGGGCGTCGTTCTGGCGGGGCCGCGAGGAGGAGCTCGGCGCGATCTTCCGGGAGATCGCCAGCGTCTCGGACATCCTCATCGGCAACGAGGAGGACTTCCAGCTGGCGCTGGGGATCCGCGGCCCCGAGGCCGGCGGTCAGGGGCTGTCCGCCAAGGTCGACGGCTTCAAGGAGATGATCGGCCGGGTCCGGGACGAGTACCCGAACGCGTCGTACTTCGCCAACACCCTGCGCGAGGTGATCAACGCCAACGTGCACCTGTGGGGCGGCCTGATCTACTCCGGCGGCGAGTTCTACGTCGCCGAACCTCGTGAGATCGGGGTGCTCGACCGCATCGGCGGCGGCGACGGGTTCGTCGGCGGGATGCTCTACGGCATCCTGCGCGGCTGGGAACCCGAGAAGTGCCTGCAGTTCGGCTGGGCGAGCGGTGCGCTGGCGGCGACCTTCCTCACCGACTACGCCGTCCCCGCCGACGAGGACCAGGTCTGGAGCATCTGGGCCGGCAACGCCCGCGTCGTGCGCTGACGCGAACCACCCCACGGACCGGAGCCCTCGCCCGTGCGGGGGAGCCGTCGACACGGAAGGAACCGTCATGGTGGATCTGAGAGCGATGCCCTACTACCTCGACGACGAGGGGGTGCGGTGGGTCGAGGACACGATCGGGTCGATGACGGACGAGGAGAAGATCGGCCAGCTCTTCGTCAACATGGGTGCGAGCCGCACCGAGGAGTACCTCACCGACGTCGTGTCGAGGTACAGGTTCGGCGCCGTGCGCTACAACCCCGGCACCGCCGCGCAGGTGCACGAGCAGAACCGGATCCTGCAGGAGAGCTCGAAGATCCCGCTGCTCATCGCCTCGAACGCGGAGGCGGGCGGCAACGGCGCCTGCACCGACGGCACCATGGTCGGCCACGCGATCAAGCTCGGTGCTACCGACGACCCGCGGTACGCCTACGAGATGGGCCGTGTCAGCGGTGTCGAGTCGTCCGCGATCGGCTGCAACTGGGCGTTCGCCCCGGTCGTCGACCTCCTGGTCAACTGGCGCAACCCGATCATCTCCAACCGGGCCTTCGGCTCCGACGCCGACCTCGTCCTGGCCATGGCCAAGGAGTACCTGCGGGGGATGGACGAGTCCGGCGTCGCGTGCGCGATGAAGCACTTCCCGGGCGACGGCATCGACGAGCGCGACCACCACCTGTCCTCGTCGGTGAACTCGCTGTCGACGCAGGAGTGGGACGAGACCTTCGGCAAGGTCTACGCCGGGATGATCGAGGCCGGCGTGCACTCCGTCATGGTCGGTCACATCATGCTCCCCGCCTACCAGCGGCACTTCGCCCCCGGCCTGGCGGACCGGGACCTGCTGCCGGCCTCGCTGAGCAAGGAGATCACGACCGACCTCCTGAAGGGCAGGCTGGGCTTCAACGGTCTCGTCGTCACCGACGCGTCCCACATGGTCGGGCTGACGGCGGCGATGCGGCGCCGCGACCTCGTCCCGCAGGCGATCGCCGCCGGCTGCGACCTGTTCCTGTTCTACAACGACCCGGAGGAGGACCTCGGGTTCATGATGGACGGGTACCGCAACGGCGTGATCACGCAGGAGCGGCTGACCGATGCGCTGCGCGCCATCCTCGGCCTCAAGGCCTCCCGCGGGCTGCACACCAAGGACAAGAAGGACATCGTGCCGCCGGCAGCGGAGGCGCTCGCCAGGATCGGGCTGCCCGAGAACAAGGCCCTCTTCGCCGAGGTGGCGGACAGGGCGATCACCCTGGTGAAGAACGTCGACGAGACCATCCTCCCGGTCACCCCCGAGCGGTACCCGCGGATCCTCGTCATCCCCGTCAAGGGCCCGGAGAACCCGGCTGCGGCCATCTTCGGCGGCGGCGGGGCGCACCCGGCCGGCGAGGTGGCCGAGCGCCTGCGCGCGGCGGGTCACGAGGTCGAGGTGTTCGAGTCCGCGATGGACAAGCTGCTCAAGCTCCCCGAGGAGGAGCGGATGGCCGGCATCGCGAGCATGTACTCCGGGAAGGCGCCGATCGCGGGCCTCACCGACAGGTACGACCTCATCCTCAACGTGGCCAAGGTGGTCGGTGGCATGCAGCCGGTCGAGCGGGTCAGCTGGCCTGCCTCGAAGGGCACGCCGGACCTGCCGTGGTACGTGCACGAGGTACCGACGATCTTCGTGTCGGTCGCGGCGCCGTTCCACCTGGCCGACGCGCCGGCGGTGAAGTGCTTCATCAACACCTACGACGCGCTGGCACCCACCCTCGACGCGCTCGTGGCGAAGCTGGCCGTCGGAGCGGAGGCGTTCACGGGCGTCAGCCCGGTCGACGCCTTCTGCGGCCTCGTGGACACCCGCCTGTAGGCACCGGGTGACGGTCCTGCCGCTGGACGAGAGCGGCAGGACCGGCACGACGGCGCGCCCGCCCGCAGCGGGCGCCGCACGGCCCGCGTCGGGGAGGCAACTGGAGGCAACTCGTTGTCCGCCCGGCACCCGGCCTGACCTAATAGGGGCGGATGCGGTGGGTCGTGCCGGTGTGGCGAGGTGCCACGCCCGGTCCGCTGCGCACGTGACGAGAACAAGGTGACCTCCATGGCAGACGTCGTTCGGCTCGGCATCATCGGCCTGGGCCAGCAGGGCGGCATGTATGCCGCCGTGATCACGCAGGGCATGGTGCCCCACATGACGGTCGGGGCGATCTGCGACATCGACCCCGCCAAGCGGGACCTGGCGCGCTCGACCTACCCGGGCGTACCGGTGTTCGAGGACTACCTCGAGATGCTGGACAGCGGCGACGTCGACGCGATCATCACCACCGTGCCGCACTACCTGCACCCCGAGATGGGCATCGCGGCGCTCGGGCGAGGGATCCACGCACTGGTCGACAAGCCGGCCGGCGTCTACACCCAGCAGGCGAACGAGCTGATCGACTTCGCCGCGACGAAGCCGGAGCTCACCTTCGGCATCATGTTCAACCAGCGGATGAACCCGCTCTACCAGCGTCTGAAGGCGATCGTCGAGGCCGGCGAGATCGGCAAGGTGCTGCGCTCCAACTGGATCATCACCACCTGGTGGCGGCCGCAGGGCTACTACGACTCCAGCGCGTGGCGCGCCACCTGGGGCGGCGAGGGCGGCGGGGTGCTGGTCAACCAGGCGCCGCACCAGCTCGACCTGTGGCAGTGGATCTGCGGCATCCCGACGTCGGTCTACGCCAAGCTCGGCTACGGGGTGGGCCGGGACATCGCGGTCGAGAACGAGGTCACGGCGCTGGTGGACTACGGCGACGGCGTGACGGGCACCTTCGTCACCTGCACCTACGACATCGCCGGCACCGACCGGTTCGAGATCCTGGGCGACAAGGGCAAGATCGTGGTCGAGAACAGCAAGACGGCGACCGTGACCCGCCTGCACCAGCCCGAGGCCGAGCTCAGCGCGGCGATGGACATGTCCGACGTCATGAAGCTCTTCATGGGCCAGGTCGACCTCGACACCCTCTACACGCAGGAGACCTTCGAGTCCGAGTCGCCGTGGGGCCAGCAGCACTCCGACGTGCTCGAGAACTTCGCGCTGAACGTCCTGGACGGCACCCCGCTCATCGCGCCCGGCGCCGACGGCATCAACGGGGTCCGTCTCGCCAACGCCATCCACCTGTCCAGCTGGACAGGCCGTGAGGTCCCCCTCGACTTCGACGAGGGCGAGTACCTCGCCCTCCTCAACGACCGCATCCGTGCGGAGGGGAAGTTCCCCGAGCGCTCGGTGTGAGCAGGGGTCGCGGGGGAGAGGTCCTCGTCGGGGCGGACGGGTCCGATGCGGGCACCGTCGCCGTCCGCTGGGCAGCCGCCGAGGCGCGTCAGCTCGGGTGGCGGCTGCGGGTGGTCGTGCCGGCGACGTCCGCCGCGCGCGGCGACGCCCGAGCCGTCCTCGACGCGACCGTCCGTCAGCTCGGTGACGACGACCTCGATCTCGTCGCCACGGTCGAGCACGGCGACCCCGGGGAGATCCTCGTCGAGGCCGCGCGCGACGCCGGGCTCGCCGTGATCGGCACGAACCGTCAGGGCGGTCTCCTCGAGCAGCAGCTGGGCGTCCTCGCGCCCTGGTTGCCGCAGCACGCCGGCTGCCCGACAGTCGTCGTACCGGTCCGGGAGGGTCGCGACGTCGCGGGGCCCGTCCGGCGCATCGTGGTCGGCGTGGACGGGTCCGACGCCGCGAGGACGGCCCTGGCGCGCGCCGTCGTCGAGGCGCAGGCGTGGGGGGCCCGGCTCACCGCGGTCTGCGGTGTCCCGATGTCCACCCCCACGGGCGTGCCGGGGTGGCAGCCGGCATCGGTCGACCGGGAGGCGCTCCTGGCCGAGGTCGAGGCCGGGCTGGACCGGGCCGTCAAGGATGCGACCGCCGGGCGTGCGGTCGACGTGCGCCGGCACGCGCTCGACGGCTCCGGCGCCGCCCTGCTCGTCGAGTTCTCCACGGCGGTGGACCTGGTCGTGGTGGGGGCACGTGGCCGCGGGGGCTTCACCGGCCTGCGGCTCGGCTCGACGAGTCGCACCTTGCTGCACCACGCGGCCTGCCCGGTGATGCTCGTGCCGGCCCGGTGGCAGTGATGACCGGATCGCCGGTCGGGGGCGTCACACGGACGAGACGAGCGGGCAGGAGGCAACGATGAGACCCGGTCCCGAGCAACAGACGAGGATCTGGACCAGGGACTTCGTCCTGGTCACCGTCGTCAACCTGCTGGTCATGCTGGCCTTCTTCGTCCTGGTCATCACGATGGCCGCCTACGCCGCGGATCGGTTCGCTGCGTCCGACAGCGGTGCTGGCCTCGCCTCGAGCTCCGTCATCATCGGGGCGCTCGTCGCCCGCCCGTTCACGGGTCGCTACCTCGAGCGGATCGGGCGCCGCCGCGTGCTCCTCGGCAGCCTGGTCCTCTTCGCGATCGTCAGTCCGCTCTACCTGGTCGCGAGCAGCCTCACCCTGCTGATCCTGGTCCGGCTGCTCCACGGTATGGCGTTCGGGGCGCTCAACACGGCGATCTCCACATCGGTCATGGGCCTGGTCCCTCCGCTGCGCCGGGCCGAGGGGGTCGGCTACTTCACGCTGAGCGGGACGCTGGCCACCGCCGTAGCGCCGTTCGTCGCCCTCGGTGTGCTGGGCAGCTGGGACCACGACGTCCTGTTCGTCGTCTGCACCGCGCTCGCCGTCGTGGCGCTCGTCCTGGCCGGGCTGCTGCGGCTCCCGGCGGTCGGCCGGCCTGGCGCGGGGCAGGAGTCCGGGCGACGTAGTGGGCTCGCCGGCTTCATCGAGCCGACGGTCCTGCCGATCGCCTCGGTCATGCTGGTCGTCGGCGTGGCGTTCTCCGGCGTGATGACTTACGTGCCCCTGTACGCGACCCAGCTCGACCTGGTGGCCGCAGGCGGGATGTTCTTCTTCGTGTATTCCATGGCCATCCTCGTCACACGGCCGTTCGTCGGCCGTCTCCATGACGTGCGCGGCGACAACGCCGTGGTGTACCCGGCCCTGGGGGCGTTCGCGATCGGGCTCGGTCTGCTGTCGGTGGCGACGTCGAGCCTCGTGCTCCTGCTCGCGGCAGGCTTCGTCGGGTTCGGCATGGGCACGCTGATGGCCGCGGCGCAGGTGATCGCCGTCTCGGTGGCCCCGGCGCACCACGTCGGGCTGGCCACCTCGACGTTCTTCGTCATGCTCGACCTGGGCTCCGGGGGCGGACCCCTCCTGCTGGGTCTGATGATCGCCGCCGCCGGCTTCGACGGCATGTACCAGGTCCTCGCCGTCGTCGTCGCCCTCAGCGCCGGGCTGTACCACCTGACGCACGGCCGCCGGCGGCGCGGGGTCCGCGACGACGTCCGGCGTGCCCTCGAGGAGGACGACGGGGAGCCGGTCGCCGTTCCCGCCTGAGCGCGAGCCGCCCCCGGACGTGGCGGCAACCTGCGGCAACTCGTTGTCCCGGCCCGGGCATGCGGGCTGTACTTCGATCGACCAGCGTCAGGGTCCTTGGCCGATCGAGGCGCCGAGCACCACCCGAAGGAGTCCCGTGAGCACAGTGCCGCCCGCCGCCCAGGTCCTGCTCGACTTCCAGCCGGAGCACGACTTCTTCGTCGGGGTCGACTCCGACGGCTGCGCGTTCGACGCGATGGACATCAAGCACCTGGAGTGCTTCACCCCGTGCTACATCCGGTACTGGGACCTCCAGCCGATCTCCACCCTGGTCCGTGAGACGGCGGTCTTCGTCAACCTCCGGTCGACCACGCGTGGGCTGAACCGCTGGATCGCCCTCAAGCAGGTCCTCGACCTGCTGCGGGACCGCGTCGAGGTCGCCGAACGCGGTTTCGTCGTACCGCAGGGCACCGAGCTGGCGAAGTTTCTCGCCTCGCCCTTCCCGTTGTCGGACATCGGGATCGCGGCGTTCGCCCGCGAGAACCCGTCGGACGAGATCGAGCGCGCCATCCGCTGGGGCAACGGCGTCAACACGGCGATCGCCGACATGGTGCACCACTGCGGCCCGTTCGTCGGGGTGCGTGAGGCGTTCGTGGCCATGCAGCCCGACGTCGACTGCATGACGGTCTCCGCGACGCCCGGCGAGGCCCTGGTGCGCGAGTGGAACGAGCACGGCCTCGCCCAGTACGTCAAGGTCATCGCGGGTCAGGAGATGGGCTCGAAGGCGCAGCACGTGCATGCCGCAGCGAAGGGCAAGTACCCCGACGACCAGCACATCATGCTCATCGGCGATGCACCCGGCGACCGCGACGCGGCCGCCAAGGAGGGCGTCCTGTACTACCCGATCAACCCCGGCCGTGAGAAGGAGTCCTGGATCCGCTTCACGGAGGAGGCGCTGCCGAAGTTCCTCGACGGCACCTTCGCCGGTGCGTACCAGGCGGCTCTCGTCGAGGAGTTCGAGGCCTACCTGCCGAACGAGGTGCCATGGGAGACGATCTCGGGCACGAGGACTTTCCAGCAGCCCGTGGTCGTCAAGTAGGTCGGCTCCGGAGCACTCCCCCCACCACATCGACCCGAAAGGCGGCACGACGTGCCACGTCTCGTAGACCTCACTGCCATGCCGTACAACCTCTCGGCCGAGCAGGTCGCGTGGGTCGAGGACACTCTCGCCGCGATGACCGACGAGGAGAAGGTCGGCCAGACCTTCGTCAACCTCTTCCACTTCGGCGTCGACGCGTTCAGCGGCAACGACCTGACGAGCGCCGAGATCCTGGCGAGATACCACATCGGCGGGGCGCGCTTCCATGGCGGCGACTCCGGCGCGGTGCAGGCGCTGCTCAACCGGCTGCAGACCGAGTCGAAGATCCCGCTGCTCATCGCGGCCAACTGCGACTCCGGTGGCAACGGCGCCTGCTCGGACGGGACGTACATCGCGTCCGGGGCCCAGTGCGAGGCCAGCGGTGACCTGGCCGTCTCCTACGACGCCGGTCTGGTCTCGGGCCGCGAGGCGGCCGCCCTCGGGGTGAACGTCAACTTCGACCCCTGTGTGGACATCCTCGTCAACTGGCGCAACACGATCGTCAACACCCGTGCCTACGGGGCGACAGCCGAGCCGGTCATCGCGCACACCAACGCGTACATCAAGGGCCTGCAGGCCGAGCAGGACATGGTGTGCTGCATCAAGCACTTCCCCGGTGACGGCACGGAGGAGCGGGACCAGCACCTCGTCCTCGGCGTCAACGAGCTCTCGCCCGAGGAGTGGGACGACTCGTTCGGTCGGGTCTACCGCAACCACATCGACAACGGCGTCGAGATGATCATGGCGGGGCACATCGCCCTGCCGCACTACCAGCAGAAGCTCAACCCTGCGCTGGAGGACTCCGACATCCTGCCGGCGACCTTGGCGTCGGAGCTGCTCCACGACCTCCTCAAGGAACAGCTCGGCTTCAACGGACTCGTCATCACCGACGCGAGCCACATGCTCGGCATGGCCGCGGCGATGCGCCGCGAGGACTACGTGCCGGGTGCCATCGCCGCCGGCTGCGACATGTTCCTCTTCTTCAACGACATCGAGGAGGACTTCGGCTTCATGCTGAAGGGCCTGCGGGACGGTGTCATCACCCCGGAGCGGATGGACGACGCGGTGCGGCGCGTCCTGGGGCTGAAGGCCAAGCTCAACCTGCACCTCAAGCGCGAGGCGGGCACCCTGCTCCGTGCGCCGGAGGACCTCGCGGTCATCGGGTGCGCCGAGCACCTGCAGATGCGCGCCGACGCGGCGGACAAGGGCATCACGCTCGTCAAGGACACGTTCGGGCAGCTGCCCCTACGCCCGGAGACCCACCGGCGGATCCGCCTGTACTACCTCACGGGCGAGGTCGGTGGCCTGATGGGGACCGGTTCCGACGCGCTCGGCACCTTCGTGTCCGAGCTGGAGCGGCGCGGCTTCGAGGTGACCGTCAACGACGGCGACACCCGCGTCAAGGGGCGCACGCTCGACTACCGTGCGCAGGTCGATGCCGCGATCGTCGTCGCCAACGTCGTCGGCTACGGCGCCGAGAACAACTACCGGATCCGCTGGAAGCTCGCGATGAGCAACGAGTGCCCCTGGTATGTGCGCGAGGTGCCGACCGTGATGGTCTCCCTGAACTACACGACCCACCTGCACGACGCCACGATGCTCAAGACCTACATCAACGCCTACCACCACAACCCCGAGACCATCTCCCAGGTGATCGACAAGATCATGGGCGAGTCGGAGTTCAAGGGCACGCCCAACGAGCTCGTGTGGACCGAGAAGTGGCAGGCGAGGCTCTGAGCGGGGCGGACGTCCTGGCCCGCACCGATGGAGGCGCTGTGCGGGGCCAGGCGGTGGCAGCGGGGCCCACGGCCTTGCTGCGTGGCACGTGCGGCCGGTGCGTCATGGCAACTGCTGGCAACCGGTTGCAGGAGGTGCCCGGCACACGGCGTACTGGTTGCGCACAGCACGACAAACCCCCCTGGGGCGATCGCCCCCCAGGGCCCGCCAGACCCGTCACGCGATCGGCACACCCCGATCGAGGCGTCGATCCGACGCCAGACCGACTACCGAAGGAATGACGATGAAGTCACGTACCTCCCTCGCGCCGGCAGCGCTCGCTGTTGCCGCCGCGCTGGCCCTCACCGCGTGCGGTTCGTCCGCCGAGGAGAGCCCCGAGGAGCCGCAGGCGACCGAGACAGACGTCGCACCCGGCCGCGGTGGCACCCTGACGCTGGGGATCGTCCAGGAGCCGGCCTCCTGGGACCCCGCCCAGGCCCACGTCGGCCACCGGCTCCAGCCGTTCCAGACCGCCTACGACTCGCTCCTGCTGCGCGAGCCCGACGGGACGTTGGCGCCGATGCTCGCCACCGAGTGGTCCTACACGGACGACGCGAAGACCGTCCTGTCGCTCGACCTGCGGACCGACGTCACGTTCTCCGACGGCGCCGTCTTCGACGCCGCGGCGGTCGTGGCCAACATCGAGCACTTCAAGGCCGACAACGGCCCGCAGTCGGGCATGGGCGCGAGCATCGCCAGCGTGGCCGCCGTCGACGCCGACACGGTCGAGCTGACCCTCAGCGCGCCCGACCCGGCCATGGAGTACTACCTGAGCCAGGCGCTCGGCCTCATGGGCAGCCCGGCGGCCCTCGGGACCGACGAGATGGACCGTCTGCCGGTCGGCACCGGTCCCTACGTCATGGTGGCGGACCAGTCCGTCGTCGGCTCCCAGTACGTCTTCACGGCACGTGAGGACTACTGGAACACCGACCTGCAGCTCTGGGACGAGATCGACCTCAAGCTGCTCGCCGACGTCACCTCCCGCGTCAACGCCCTGGTGACGGGTGAGGTCGACGCCACGCTCCTCGACGCGAGCACCTTCGAGCAGGCCGATGGCGCAGGGCTGACGCTGCTGGAGTACGCCACCGACTGGCAGGGTCTCCTGCTCTTCGACCGCGACGGCGCCCTCAACCCCGCCCTCGAGGACGTCCGGGTGCGCCAGGCCATCAACTACGCGTTCGACAAGGAGAACCTCCTCGCGCAGCTCGGCGGCGACAAGGGTGAGGTGACCAGCCAGGTGTTCGGCCCGGCCAGCACCGCCTACGTGGCCGAGCTCGAGGACATGTACACCTACGACCCGGACAAGGCCCGTGAGCTCCTCGCGGAGGCCGGCTACGCCGACGGCCTGACCATCGAGATGCCGCTCGCCACCCCGGGTACCGAGACGATCATGACGTTCGTCGCTCAGCAGCTCGCCGACGTCGGCATCACGGTCGAGCAGACCCAGGTGCCGATGGCCGACTACCAGGGCGAGCTCGGCAAGGGCAACTTCGCCGCTGCCTGGTTCTCGCTCTTCCAGGGCCCGACGTGGGTCGCGTACCAGCAGCTGCTGTCCGGCACCACGCTGTACAACCCGTTCAAGTCGACCACCCCGGAGGTCGAGGAGGCTGCCGCTGCCCTGCGGGCCGACGGTGAGGATGTCGAGGCCGCTCAGGCCCTGAACACCTTCGTCACGGAGAACGCCTGGTTCGCCCCGTGGTTCCGCCCCAGCCAGCTGTACTACTTCGACGCCAGCGTCGTCAGCGTGGTGCCGCAGACCCAGATGGCCGTCCCGTCGATCTACAACTACGCCCCGGCTTCCTGAGCCTCCCTGGCCGGGGGCGGGTCAACACCCGCCCCCGGCCACACACCCCTCGTCTGCAACGGAGCCGACCATGCCCATCATGATCCTCAGGCGGATCGCCTCAGGAGTCGCCGTCCTGCTCGTCGTGGCCGTCCTGACCTTCCTCATGCTGTTCCTGTCGTCGGGCAACGTCGCCCGCAACATCCTCGGGGACCAGGCGACCGAGGAGGCCATCGCGGCCAAGAACGCCGAGCTCGGGCTGGACCAGCCGCTGCTCTCCCGCCTGGTCACATGGCTCGGTGACGCCGTCCAGGGCGACTTCGGCAAGTCCTACTTCACCAACGAACCGGTGTTCGACGCCATCGGAAGCCGGCTCCCGGTGACGCTGGTCATGGTCATCATCTCGATCGTGATCATCGCCGTCATCGCGACGCTGCTCGGCATGGTGGCCGCCGTCCGCCGCGGCTGGGTCGACCGCCTCGTCCAGATCCTGGCCGTCGTCGGCAACTCGATCCCCGGGTTCATCATCGGCGTGCTCCTGGTGTGGTTGTTCGCCATCCGGCTGGGCTGGTTCGACGCGGTCTCGACGATCGAGCCGGGCGCCGGCGTCGGTGCCTGGATCAGCTCGCTGAGCCTGCCGATCATCGCCCTGGTCATCAACGGCGTCGCCAGCGCGGCCCAGCAGATCCGCAGCGCCTTCATCCGTCAGCTCGAGCAGGACTACGTCCGCACGCTGCGCAGCCGCGGGATCTCCGAGCGGGAGATCTTGTTCCGGCACGTCCTGCGCTCGGCAGCCCCGGCTGGTCTGACCGTGCTCAGCCTGCAGTTCATCGGACTCCTCGGCGGCGTGGTGATCATCGAGTCGATCTTCGCGATCGCCGGTATGGGCCGCCTCGCCGTCACCGCGACCACGATGGGAGACCTGCCCCTGGTGATGGGGGTCGTGATCTACACGGTCGTCATCGTCATCGTCGTCAACCTCATCGTCGACATCGTCAACGGATGGCTCAACCCGAAGGTGCGTGCGGCATGACCGAGAACGACAACGCCCCGGACCAGGGCGCGATGGCCGGCCCGAGCTCCGAGCCGACCCGGCATGTCCCGGGCGCCGCGGCGACCGCCGGCCAGTCCGGGACGGTGGTGCGTTCTTCCCCGCTGCGGCGGCTGCTGAAGAACCCGACCGGCGTCGCGGCGATCGCCATCCTCGGCGGAGCGGTGCTCGTGGCCGTCCTCGCGCCGCTGCTGGCTCCGTTCGACCCGAACTTCGCCGATCTCACCGCCGTGCTCCTGCCACCGGGTGGCGACCACCTGCTCGGCACCGACAGCGCTGGTCGGGACATCCTCTCCCGGCTGGTCTTCGGCGCCCGCCTGACACTGCTCGCCGCCGCACTGGCGGCCACCGTGGCGATCGCGATCGGTCTGCCGTCCGGCCTCGTCGCCGGATACTTCGGCGGGGCCTTCGACGGTGTCGCCAGCTGGTCCACCAACGTTCTGATGTCGTTGCCGGCCATGATCGTGCTCCTCGCGGTCCGGGCTGCTGTCGGGCCATCGGCCTGGACGGCGATGATCGTCTTCGGCGTGCTGCTCAGCCCCGGCTACTACCGCCTGACGCGGACCGCGGTGCAGTCGGTACGCAACGAGCTCTATGTCGACGCGGCGCGGGTGTCCGGGCTCTCGGACTCCCGGATCATCACCCGGCACATCTTCTCCGTGGTGCGCGCACCGATCATCATCCAGACCGCCATGGTCAGCGGCATCGCCATCTCGGTGGCGTCCTCACTGGAGTTCCTCGGCCTGGGTGACCCGACCGTGCCGACGTGGGGTGTGATGGTCAGCGACGGGTTCCGCAACATCTACCGCCAGCCGATCTCGCTCGTCTGGCCGACCCTGGCCATCTCGGTCGTCATCGCGGCCTTCGTCCTGCTCGGCAACGCGCTGCGGGACTCGCTGGAGGACCTGGAGAAGACCAAGGAGAAGCGCGTCGCGCCCGCCCCCGGCACCACGGCGCGCCCCGGCCGGCGCTCCGCACCCGTCGCCGTCGAGGTGGGGACCGAGCACCACCTGCTCAAGGTGACCGACCTCGCGGTGGGCTACCCGCAGCCGGGTGGCGGGCGCAAGATCGTGGTGGACGGCGTCAACTTCCACGTCGACCGCGACGAGGTCGTCGGCATCGTCGGTGAGTCGGGCTCGGGCAAGTCCCAGACCGCGTTCACGATCCTCGGGCTGCTGCCGGACAACGCCATCGTCACCAGTGGTGCCATCCAGTTCGACGGCACGTACACCGTGGCACCGGGCGACGACCACGTGCACCA
>Ga0073904_10000732_pt1 | contig 23683 bp, 20 predicted proteins | sample KloWWTrecipitate_FD_66668 | JGI IMG/M metagenome (GOLD analysis project Ga0073904, IMG submission 66668) | Active sludge microbial communities from Klosterneuburg, Austria, studying microevolution and ecology of nitrifiers - Klosterneuburg... | ecosystem: Engineered > WWTP > Aerobic digester >... | reverse complement strand
CCGGCACGCCGTACTGGCGCTTCACATCCGCGAGCACCTTGAGGCCCGCCTCGATGCCCGGGCCACGGTAGCTCGCGCGCGATGAGCGGTTCGCCTTGTCGTAGGACGCCTTGAACACGAACGGAATTCCGAGGCGGGCCGTGATGTCCTTGAGCCTTCCCGCCACGTCGAAGGTGAGCTGGGCGCTCTCGACGACGCAGGGCCCGGCAATCAGGAAGAGCGGTCGGTCCGCACCGATCTCGGCGCCCGCAAGCTTCATGGGCGAAGCCTCACGCGCCCGCCGCCGCGGGCAACTGCGCCGCGCGGTAATTGCGCGCCGCACGCACGAATCCGGCGAACAGCGGGTGACCGTCGCGCGGCGTCGAGGTGAACTCGGGGTGGAACTGCGTCGCGACGAACCACGGGTGCGCAGGCAGTTCAACGATTTCGACGAGCTCGTCGCGCGAGAAGCCCGCAAAACGCACACCGCCGTCACGGTAGCGGCCGAGATAACCGTTGTTGAACTCGTAGCGGTGCCGGTGACGCTCGCGGATCACGTCGCGGCCGTAAAGCGAGCGTGCGAGAGTGCCCTCCGCGAGCAGCACGTCCTGTGCGCCAAGACGCATCGTACCGCCCTTGCCGGAAGCCTCATCGCGCGCCTGGGCGCCCTTCGCCGCGTCCTGCCATTCGGTGATGAGCGCGATCACCGGGTGCGGCGTCGCACGGTTGAACTCGGTGCTGTTCGCCTGCTCGAGGCCGAGCACGTTGCGGCCGTACTCGACAATCGCGAGCTGCATGCCGAGGCAGATACCAAGGTAGGGAATGCCGTTCTCGCGCGCGTACTGGATCGCACGGATCTTGCCCTCGATGCCGCGCTCACCAAACCCCCCCGGTACGAGAATGGCATCCATGCCCTTGAGCGCGTGCATGCCGCCCGCTTCGATGTCGGTCGCCTCGAGATAGTGGATGTTGACGCGAGTGCGCGTCTTCAGCCCCCCGTGCACCAGCGCTTCGTTCAGCGAGATGTACGAGTCGCGCACCTGCACGTACTTGCCGACCATCGCGATGTCGACCTGGCCATCCGGATTCGCCTTCGCCGCGACCACCTGGCGCCACTCCGCGAGATCGGTCGGCGGCGCCTCAAGGCGCAGCTTGTCGACGACGATCACGTCGAGGCCCTGTTCGTGCAGCAGGATCGGAATCTTGTAGATGTCATCGGCGTCGATCGCCGTGAACACCGCGCGCTCCTCGACGTTCGTGAAGAGGGCGATCTTGCGGCGCTGCTCTTCGGGCAGCGGGTGCTTCGCGCGACACAGCAGGATGTCGGGCTGAATGCCGATGCCGCGCAGTTCCTTGACCGAGTGCTGCGTCGGCTTGGTCTTGATCTCACCCGAGCCGCCGACCACCGGCACCAGCGTGAGATGCATGTAGACGCAGTTGTTGCGTCCGAGCTCGACACCGATCTGGCGGATCGCCTCGAGGAACGGCAGCGACTCGATGTCGCCGACCGTGCCGCCGATCTCGACCATGCAGACATCCGAGTCGCCCGCACCCGAGAAGACGCTGCGCTTGATCTCGTCGGTGATGTGCGGAATCACCTGCACGGTGGCGCCGAGGTAGTCGCCGCGACGCTCCTTCGCGATGACCCGCTCGTAGATGCGCCCCGTCGTGAAATTGCTGTTGCGCCCTGTGGTCGTGCGCACGAAGCGCTCGTAATGACCGAGGTCGAGGTCGGTCTCCGTACCGTCGTCCGTGACGAACACCTCGCCGTGCTGGAACGGGCTCATCGTGCCCGGATCGACGTTGATGTACGGATCGAGCTTCACCGTCGCCACCTTGAGGCCGCGGGCCTCGAGAATGGCGCCCAGCGACGCTGCCGCGATGCCTTTTCCCAACGAGGAAACGACGCCGCCAGTGACGAATACGAATCGGGCCATGATGTCCGCCGCGCAGTGAAACCGGTGCCGCCCACCCCCGGCAGGGGTGCAGTCGCGACGGGCAGCTAGGTTACCAAATTGGCGCTCCCTGGGCGAGCACGACGCGGCGTCCGGTGCCACACGATGCGACCTCGCGCCCGCACGCCCTCCCGCGCGAGATGCGCGGCGTCGATCCACCGATCCGCGACGGCGAGGAGTCTTTCATCCGCGTACACGAGCGGCATCGCCGCCCGCTCCCACGGAGCGATGCGCGCTGCCTGCAGCAGGCTCTTGACGGTGCGCGACGGTCCGCCAGGACGCGGCCGCAGACGCTCGCCGCCCATGCGCCAGCGCACCGCGAGCACGGCGGGCAACGTCTCAAGATCAAGATTGCCGTATGCATCGCGGCGCATTTCGAGCCGGCCACGCGCACCGGGCAGCCACACGATGGGCTGATCGCGCCACGACCAGACGTCGACGGCGGCCGCAATCGGGGGTGTCGCAGCCGCAGAGGGCGACGGCGCGGCAGGGGGCGACGGCGCGGCAGGGGGCGACGGCGCGGCAGGGGGCGACGGCGCGGCAGAGGCCGTCAGCGCGGACTGCCAGCTGAGGCGCCCCGCCGCCCGGCGCACCCCTCCTTCCGCCCATGTCACGGTCGGCATGGCGTCGGCGCGCGCCGCAAGCAGCGGTCCTGCAACCTCGGCGAGGTGCCGCGACTGCGGCATGCGCCCACCCCGCTCCGCAATCCAGAGGCGCAGCGCATTGCGCCGGCGTTCGATCGGCAGCCGGCGCAGCGCGGTCACGGACAGGTCGCGCCCATCAGCCGCAGCGTCGAGGTCCTCGCGGGCGATTCGGGCGAGCAGGCCGCGCGCATCCTGCGCGTGGCGTGCGCTGCGCGCGAGCGCACGCGCCGCGCCCGGCCAGCGCTCGCGAAGACGCGGCAGAATCTCCTGCCGCAGGTAGATGCGATCGAAGCGCAGATCGAGGTTCATCGGGTCTTCGATCCACTCGAGTCGCCGGCGGCGCGCGTACTCCCGCAGCGCCGCGCGCGGCACATCGAGCAACGGCCGCACGAGACGGCCGCGCGCCAGTGGCACGTCCGCGTGCATGGCCGCGAGCCCCTCGACACCCGCGCCGCGCAGCAGTTGCAGCAGCACGGACTCCGCCTGGTCTTCGAGGGTGTGCGCGGTGAGAAGGCGTTCGTCCGCCCCGAGGAGGAGCGCGAACGCCCGGTAGCGGGCGGCGCGCGCGGCGGCTTCGAGCGACTGACCCTTCGCGAGGTCGACGCTCACGCGCCGCACGATGATCGGCACGCGCAGCGCACCGGCGAGCTGTGCACACTGTCGTGACCAGCTGCGCGACCCGGGTTGCAGACCGTGATCGACGTGCACCGCGCGCAGCATGAGTCGCCGGTGGCGCCGCGCGAGCGCGGCCAGTGCCGCGAGCAGCGCGACAGAATCGCCGCCGCCGGAGAAGGCGACGGCGATGCGCACGCGTGGAAAGCCCCCGATGAGTACCGCGAGCCGGTCCGCGAGCTCTTCCGGGCCGAATGCAGCCGCGGGCTGCATGCGCTCAACCCGGGGTTTCGGAGTACACGCCGAAGGCTGCGATACGCGTGTTGCGCGACGCGCGCAGCTCTTCCGGCGTCACATCAGACACGGCATCGAGATGCCTCAGCAGCGCGGCGCGCATCGTCCCGTAGATCGCCTGCGGATCACGATGCGCCCCGCCGAGCGGCTCTTTCAGCACCTCGTCGACGAGCTTCAACCCGGACAGGCGTGCCGCCGTGAGGCCCATTGCCTCTGCGGCGATCTCCTTCTTGTCGGAATTCTTCCAGAGGATGGACGCGCAACCTTCCGGCGAGATCACCGAATAGGTCGCGTACTCGAGCATCAGGAGCCGATCGCATACGCCGATTGCGAGCGCACCCCCCGAGCCGCCCTCGCCAATCACCACACTCACGATCGGAATGCCGAGCACGGACATCTCGAACAGGTTGCGCGCGATCGCCTCGCTCTGGCCGCGCTCCTCGGAGCCGACTCCGGGATAGGCGCCGGTGGTGTCGATGAACGTGATCAGCGGCAGGCGGAACCGCTCGGCGAGGCGCATCAGGCGCAGCGCCTTGCGGTAACCCTCGGGCTTCGGCATGCCGTAGTTCCTGCGCACCCGTTCCTTCGTGTCGCGACCCTTCTGGTGGCCGATGAGCATCACCGGCCGGCCTTCGAGCCGTGCGAGCCCGCCCACGATCGCGAGGTCGTCGCCGTACATCCGGTCGCCGTGCAATTCCTGGAAGTCGGTGAATACGGCGGCGACGTAATCGAGCGTGTAGGGCCGCTGCGGATGGCGCGCAAGCTGGGTGATCTGCCAGGGTGTCAGGTTCGCGAAAATGTTCTTCGTCAGCTGCCGGCTTTTCGCCTGGAGCCTGCCGATCTCGTCCTGGATATTGACCTTCGATTCGGACGTGACATGCCGCAGCTCCTCGATCTTCGCCTCGAGTTCGGCAATCGGTTGTTCAAAGTCAAGAAAGCTGACGGCCATGGGCCCCGCCGGTGGCAATAGGGTCGGCCGAGGTTACGGGCGGCGGGTCAGGATCGCAAGGCGCCCTCGTGCGCGCCAGCGCCGGGCGGCGGGCCATAACGCACGCTCACGTTGCCCGGTCCCGCAAGCAGCTCGAGCTGCTCGAGAAGCTCGCGGGTGGCACGCACGTTCCACTCGCTGGCGAGTGTAAACACGCCGCGTGCGCCCTCGCCTTCGTAATCTATCGACACCTGGCACGGCCCCGAGCGCCACGGCGTGAGGGCGCCGACGAGGGCGTCTGGCAATGTCGCTCGCGCCGGTGAGCCCGCTGCGCAGCGGATCACGATGCGCCGCGCCACTTCCTCGCGCCTGCGGTCGAGCTCGGTCACACGCCGCCCCGCAAGACGCCACCCGTCGATGAATTCATCGAAGCGCACCTGACCCTCGATGACCAGCAACGAATCCTTCGCGATCAGCTCGCGATACTGCCGATAGACGTCCTCGAAGAAATCCACCTCGATGCGCCCCGAACGATCGTCGAGCACAACTGCGACGCGCGTGCCCCGTCGACGCACCTCGGTAACGAGCCCCGCGACCGTGGCCGGCTTGCCGCCGCGAAAGGCCCTACCCCCCTCGGGCGCCGCAACAGGGCGATCGGAAACGAGATCGCCGATGCGATGCGTGACGAAGCGCGGCAGATCGGCGAGGAAGCGGTTGATCGGATGACCCGTGAGATAAAGGCCGAGCGTCTCGCGCTCGCCCGCAAGGCGCACAGACTCGCTGAAATCAGGCTGCCCGGGCACCGACAGTGCGACCGGATCGGTGCGCACGGCGACGCCCAGGCCGAAGAAATCCTCCTGGCCCACTTCCCTGGCGCGTGTCACCTGCTCGCCGAGCTGCATCGCAGCGTCGATGCGGCTCATCATCGTCGCGCGGTTTGCGCCGAGGGCATCGAGGCTGCCCGAGCGCACCAGCGCCTCGAGCACGCGGCGGTTGACCTTCGAGAGGTCGAGCCGCCGGCAGAGGTCCTCGAGGCTCCGGAAGGCGCCACGCGCGTCGCGCTCCAGGATCAGCGCCTCGACCGCGCCGGCGCCGACTCCCTTGATCGCGCCGAGGCCGTAGCGGATGGCGCGTTCGCCCGCCACGGTGAACGCGTACATCGAGCAGTTGACGTGCGGTGGCTGGATCTCGAGCCCGATCTGCGCGCACTCGTCGATCAGCGTCACGACCTTGTCGGTGTTGTCCATGTCGGCCGAGAGCACCGCGGCCATGAATGCCGCCGGGTAGTGCGCCTTCAGCCATGCAGTCTGGTAGGAGAGGAGTGCATAGGCGGCCGAGTGCGATTTGTTGAAGCCGTATCCCGCGAACTTCTCCATGAGATCGAAGATGTGCGCCGCCTGCCCCGCCGGCACCCCGCGCGCGATCGCACCTTCGACGAAGACCGAACGCTGCTGCGCCATCTCCTCGGCCTTCTTCTTGCCCATCGCCCGGCGCAGCAGGTCCGCGCCGCCGAGCGTGTAACCGGCGAGCACCTGCGCGATCTGCATCACCTGTTCCTGATAGAGGATCACGCCGTAGGTCGGCGCCAGCGCCGGTTGCAGATCGGGATGCAGATAGTCGATGACCGTGCCCGCCGGACCGTGCTTCCTGGCGATGAAATCCTCGACCATGCCCGACTGCAACGGGCCCGGGCGAAAGAGCGCGACCAGCGCAATGATGTCCTCGAAGCAGTCGGGCTGCAGGCGGCGGATCAGGTCCTTCATGCCGCGCGATTCGAGCTGGAACACCGCGGTCGTGCGGCAGGACTTCAGCAGCGCGAAAGTTGCTGCATCATCCATCGGCAGGCCAGAGACCACGATAGGCGGCTCGCCTGCCTGCACGCGCAGCGCGTTGATCGTCGCGACCGCGCGGTCGATGATCGTGAGCGTGCGCAGGCCGAGGAAGTCGAACTTGACGAGCCCGGCGGCCTCGACGTCGTCCTTGTCAAACTGCGTCACGACACTCTGCGCGCCTTCTTCGCAGTAGAGCGGCGCGAAATCGGTCAGCACCGAAGGGGCGATCACGACGCCGCCCGCGTGCGTGCCGGCACTTCTCGTGAGGCCCTCGAGCGAGCGCGCAAGATCGATGAGATTCGTGATCTCCTCGTCGTCGCTGTAGAGCCGCTTCAGCTCCGGCTCTTTCCTGAGCGCCTCCTCGAGTGTGATGCCGAGCTCGAAGGGGATCAGCTTCGCGATGCGATCGACATGCCCGTAACTCATGCCAAGTACACGGCCCACATCGCGCACCACCGCCTTGGCGGCCATCGTGCCGTAGGTGATGATCTGCGATACGCGTTCGCGTCCGTATTTTTCCGCGACATAGTCGATCACGCGATCGCGGCCGTCCATGCAGAAGTCGATGTCGAAGTCGGGCATCGACACGCGCTCGGGGTTCAGGAAGCGCTCGAACAGCAGGTCGTAGCGCAGCGGATCGATGTCGGTGATGCCGAGCGCCCAGGCCACCACCGAGCCCGCGCCCGACCCGCGTCCCGGGCCGACCGGCACGCCGTGCTCCCGTGCCCAGCGGATGAAGTCGGCGACGATCAGGAAGTAGCCGGCGAACCCCATCTGGCAGATGACCTCGAGCTCGGTTGCGAGCCGCGCCTGATGGCGCCCGGGCTCGCTCGCCCCGGCGGGCAGGCCCGCAAGGTGTGCTTCGAGTCCGCGCGACGCCTGCGCCTGCAGGAAACCCGTCACCGTTTCGCCTGCCGGGACGGGATACTCCGGCAGACGCGCCTCGCCGAGCTTGAGTGACAGGCTGCAGCGTTTCGCGATCTCGACGGTATTGGCGAGCGCCTCGGGAACGTCCGCGAATGCGTGCGCCATGTCGGCGGGTGAGCGCAGGAAATGCTGCGGCGTATAACGGCGCGCACGCCCCGGGTCGGCGAGCAGGGTGCCGTCCTGGATGCACACTCGCGCCTCGTGCGACTCGAATGCGCTGGCTGCGAGGAAGCGCACGTCGTTGGTCGCGACGACGGGCACACCGCGCTTCGCGGCGAGCGCCGCCGCAGCGCCGATATAGGCCTCTTCGTCGGAGCGGCCGACGCGCTGCAGCTCGATGTAGAAACGATCGCCGAAGAGAGCGAGCCAGGCCTCCAGACAGCGTGCCGCCTCCGCGCCTCGCCCTTCCACCAGCGCCCGACCGATGTCGCCACGCGTCGCTCCGGAGAGCGCGAGGAGGCCTGCGCAGCTTGCGCTGTCGAGCCACTCGCGCTCGATCAGCGGCACCCCCTGGCGCCGACCCTCACGGTATGCCCGGCTCACGAGGCGCGTGATGTTGCCGTACCCAACCGTGTTCTGGCACACGAGCGTGAGGCGCACCGGCTGGGTGCGTTCGGCCGCCTCACGCACGAGCAGGTCGACGCCGACGATCGGCTTGACGCCCGCCGCGAGCGCGGCGCGGTAGAACTTCACCATCGCGAAGAGATTGCACTCGTCGGTCACCGCGACGGCGGGCATGCCTGCAGCGGCCACCGCGGCAACGAGTTCCGGCACGCGCACGACGCTGTCGACCAGCGAGTACTCGGTGTGCACCCTCAGGTGCACGAAGGCCGGGGCGGCTGCCGCGCTCATTGCCCGGACACCCTGCAAGGCGCGAACGTGCGCCGGTGAATCGCCGACGGCCCATGCATGCGCAGCGCGGCAACGTGGACCGGCGTCGGATAGCCCTTGTGATCGTTGAGAGCAAAACCCGGATAGCACTCGTGCAACCGGCACATCAGGGCATCCCGCCAGGTTTTCGCGAGGATCGATGCCGCGCTGATCGCCGGCTCGCTCTGATCGCCGCGCACGATCGCGCGCGCCTCGCCTTCGAGACCGAGATCCGCGAGCCGTGGCAACCGGTTGCCGTCGATGAGTACTTCCGTCGGCCGGATCGGCAGGCGCAGCAGCGCGCGACGCATGGCGAGCAGCGTCGCCTCGAGGATGTTGAGGCAGTCGATTTCGTTCGCGTCGGCCCATGCGACCGACCAGGCGATCGCCCGTGCGCGAATGCGCACTGCGAGCAGCTCGCGAACGTGAGGCGCGAGCTGTTTCGAATCCGCGAGGCCGCGCACCGGCCTGCGTGGATCGAGGATGACGGCCGCCGCGACGACCGGACCCGCGAGCGGACCCCTCCCCGCCTCATCGACACCCGCGATCTGCCGCGCCGGCGTCACCGGCCCACCAGATCGAGTACCGCGTCGGCCGCGCGGCGCGCGCCGTCCACGCGGAGCGCCTCGTGGATGCGCAGAAATTCCCGTGTGAGCGCGGCTGCGCGCGCCGGATCGGCAAGTTCCGCCTCGAGCGCGTCCGCGAGGCGCCGCGGGGTCACGGCTTCCTGGAAGAATTCCGGCACGAGCCGTCGGCCGGCAAGCAGGTTGGGCTGCGAAAAATACGGCACCTTCACGAGTCCCAGCGTCCGAAGGAGCAGCGCCGTGATCGCACCGAGACGGTAGGCGACGACCATCGGTCGTTTGCAGAGCGCCGTCTCGAGCGTCGCGGTCCCCGAGGCGACCAATACTACATCCGCGGCGATGATCGCGCGGTCCGCGCCTCCTTCGATCATCCGCACCGGCAGTGCGCCCGCGGCCGAGCGCCACTGTGACATGAAGAGCTCCCGCACTGCCGCGCCCGCCATCGGCGCGATGAACGACAGACCTGCGCGCTGCTGCGCGAGTCGCGCGCAAGCGCCCGCGAAATCCTCCCCGAGGCGCGCCACTTCACCGAGGCGGCTGCCCGGCAGCACGGCGACGACGGTCGCCCCGGCCGGCAGGCTGAGTGCGCGCCGCGCGGCATCGCGATCGACCTCGAGCGGAATGCGGTCCGCGAGCGGGTGTCCGACGAACACCGCAGGAACCTGATGCTCGTCGTAGAAGCGCCTCTCGAAAGGCAGCAGGCACAGCACAAGGTCGCAGGATGCGCCGATCGAGCGCACACGCCCCTGCCGCCAGGCCCACACTTGCGGGCTCACGTACTGGACCGTGCGCATCGCGCCCTTCAGCCGGCGACCGAGCCCGAGATTGAATTCCGGGGCATCGATGCCCACGAACACGTCCGGGCGCGCCTCGCGAAAGCGCGCTTCGAGTCGCCGGCGCAAGCGCCAGAGTCGCGGCAGGTGCCGCAGCACTTCCGTGACTCCCATGACCGCGAGTGTCTCGGCAGACTCCCAGGCCTCGCAGCCCGCGGCGATCATCTTCGGGCCGGCGACGCCGAAGAACTGCGCCCCGGGTTCGCGCGCGCGCACCGCGGCGATGAACGCCGCGCCGAGCGTGTCGCCCGACGCCTCGCCGGCGACGATTCCGACTTTCAGCGCCACCTGGCCTGACGTCACCTGACTAACGAACGAGGCTGCGGGACGAGGCGTCGATGAACGCGACGAAGGGGGCGATCTCGGGCTGGCTTGCGGCGAGCCTGCGCAGTTCATCGAGGGCGTCCGCGAGCTTGCGATCCTCCCGGTAGAGGGTGCGAAACGCGTTCCTGATGTTGCGGATGTTGTCCGGCGTGAAGCCGCGGCGCTTGAGCCCTTCCGCATTGACGGAATGCGGCACGGCCGGCTGGCCTACCACCATCACATAGGGCGGCACGTCGCGCGTGACTGCGGCGTTGTTGGCGATGAAGGCGTGCGCACCGACCTTGCAGAACTGGTGAACGCCCGAGAATCCCGCCATGATCACCCAGTCGCCGAGCTGTACGTGGCCACCGAGCGTCGCGAGATTCGCGAGCACGGTCTTGTCGCCGATCACGCAGTCGTGGGCGACGTGCGAGTACGACATGAAAAGGTTCTGGCTGCCGATGCGGGTGACGCCCTGGTCTTTCGTCGTGCCACGGTTCACCGTACAGAACTCGCGAAACACGTTGTCGTCACCGATCTCGAGGCGCGTCGGCTCGTCCTTGTAGCTCTTGTCCTGCGGCGCGCTGCCAAGTGAAGCGAATGGAGATACCCGGTTGCGGGCCCCGAGCCGCGTGTCGCGCTCGACGATCGCATGGGCGCCGATGGTGCAGCCCTGGCCGATTTCGACACCGGGACCGATGACCGCGAACGGGCCGACCTCGACATCGGGCGCGAGCCGTGCCTCGGGCGAAACGATGGCACGTGCGTCGATCATGGTTTGCCCGTCTTCAGTTCCGTGGCGACCATGATGTTCGCGGAGGACACCTCCTCGCCCCCGACGAACGCCGTGGTCGAGAAGCGCCAGATGCCCTTGAACGAGCGCGCGAGCTGCGCGGTGAGGATCAGTTGATCACCGGGTACCACTGGGCGTCGAAAGCGCGCCTGGTCGATGCCCACCATGTAGAGCCCCATGCTGTCGTCAGGAACCTCCCGGACCGTCGCGAACGCGAGGATGCCGGCCGCCTGGGCGAGCGCCTCGACGATCAGCACGCCCGGCATCACGGGGTGTCCGGGAAAGTGGCCGTTGAAGAACGGCTCGTTGACGGTGACATTCTTCAGCGCGCGGACTGCCTTGCCCGGCTCGCATTCGAGCACGCGGTCGATTAGCAGGAATGGATAGCGGTGAGGCAGCTGGCGAATGATGCCGGCGATATCCATGAAAGCAGGGTCAGTCATCCTGGTTCCTGTTCAGTTTCTTTTCCAGCGCGGCCACCTGCCCCGCCATGCGGTCAAGGCGATGCAGCCGCGCGACGGCCCGGCGCCACTCCTGCGCCGGGACAGCCGGCAGGCCGCTCGAATAGACCCCCGGCTCGGTGATCGAATGGCTCACCATGGTGAGTCCCGTAACAGCTACATCGTCGCAGATCGAGAGGTGCCCCACGATACCCACCGCACCGCCAATCTGGCAGCGCTTGCCGATCGTGACGCTTCCCGACACTCCGACGCAGGCTGCCAGTGCGGAATGCGCGCCGATGTGCACGTTGTGCCCGATCTGGATCTGGTTGTCGAGCTTGACGCCGTCTTCGATCACCGTGTCGTCGATCGCACCGCGATCGATCGTCGTGTTGGCGCCGATCTCGACGTCGGCGCCGATCACGACCCGGCCCACCTGCGGCACCTTCACCCAGGCGCCCCGCTCCGGCGCATAACCGAAACCGTCGCCGCCGATCACCGCGCCAGGTTGCACGATCGTGCGTGTCCCGATGCGTGTGCCGCGACAAATCACGACGCGCGCCACGAGACGCACGTCCTCGGCAATTTCGACATCGCCCTCGATCACGCAGCCCGGACCGACGACTGTTCGCGCCCCGATGCGTGTACCTCCTCCGACCGAGGAATGTGGGCCGACGTGCGCGCTCCCGTCGATTTGCGCCAGAGGCGCGACCCAGGCGGTGGGGTGCACGCCCGGCGACGCGGCGGGCGCCGGATGCAACACGGCCGCAATCCGTGCGTACGTGGCGTAAGGGTTCGGGGCGATCAGCACCGGGCACGTAACGCCGGCGGCATCCGCGGCCCCCAGCACGACCGCACCCGCACGGGTGTCCGCGAGCAAGTGCCTGTATTTCGGATTGACGAGGAAGGCGAGCGCCGCAGGACCCGCACCCGCAAGGGTGGCGACACGCTCGACACGCAGGTCCGGGTCGCCGCGCAGCTCGCAGCCGAACCGGACCGCGAGCTCGCCCAGCGAGACCGACATCGTGGCGCCTGGCTTACTTGCCTGCGGGCTTGGGCACGGCCGGCGACGTGGCGGCAGCCGGTGCGCGTGACTTCAGGTTGGCGAGCACCGCCGGAGTGATGTCGAGCCCGGTGTTCGCATACAGCACGCCATCGGCCAGCACGAGATCGAAGCCCTGCGCCTTGGCGTAACTGCGCACTTCCTCGATCAGTGTGCGCTGCAGGCGCGACATCTCCTCGTTGCGCCGCGCATTGAAGTCTTCCTGGATCTCCTGCCGTCTGCGCTCGAGGTCCCGGTAGCCGTCGCGCAGCTCCTTTTCGGTACGCGTACGCTGGTCGGCCGACATCGTGGCCGCGTCCTTCTGCAGCTTGTCTTCCTTGCCCTTGAGCACCTGCTGCTGGGTGGTGAGCTCCTTCTGCTTCGGCGCGAACTCGGCCCTGATCGCATCGAGTGCAGTCTTCGCCTGCGGCGAATCCTCCATCAACCTGCCGTAGTCCACGACGCCGATCTTCGTTTGCGCGAAGGCCGGACCCGCCGCAAAGGCGCCGAGGGCTGCCAGAGCCAAGAACGTCGATTTCAACACGGTCACGCTGATGATTCCTTTGTAATGTGCTGGTCGGTCAAAACGCCTGCCCCACCGAGAACTGGAAGCCCTCTTTCTCGTCGGGGTAGAGCACGCTGTCGCCCTTGTATGCATTGAGCGGGACTGCGTAGCTGAAGCGGAACAGGCCGAGCGGCGCGAGCCACTGCACGGCGAGCCCCGCCGAATGCTTCAATTTATCATAACTGAAGTCATAATCGATCGGTGTCCGCGCCGCGTCGCGACCGTAGAACCGGTAGCGGTTGCCGGTCTGGAAGACGTTGCCGATATCGTAAAAGAGACTCGCCCGGGCGCTCGAACGGAACTTGGCCGGCATCGGCAGGATGATCTCCGCCCGCCCGACCACTTTCATGTTGCCGCCGTAAGGGTTACCCCACTGGTCTTTCGGCCCGAGCCGGCTCGCCTCATAGCCGCGCACCGTCTCCGGACCGCCGGCGAAGAACTGCCGGTACGGCGGCAGCGCGGTGGTGTCGCCGATGTCCATGCCGTAGCCGAGCTCGGCGTCGAGCGCAAGCGTGAACGGCCCGAAGATCGGGATGTACTGCAGGTAGTTGTAGTTCGCCACCCAGTACTCCACGTCGCTTCCCGGGACCGTATAGGAAAGCGAGAGCGCGTGGCGCACGCCGCGGTCGGCGAAGAGCGTGCGGTTGCGGGAATCGAACGACCAGCCGACCACGAGTTCGGCAGAATTGAACTTCGTGCCGTCGACGGACACGGTCCGGACGATGGGAGGGTCGGCGGGATTCGGGGCGGGAATCGTGTAGGTGAATGTTTCGCTGAACGAATTGCCGTTGTTACGCACCCAGTCGATCGCCTGCTCCGCGCTACCCTCTGCCGTCAACAGCGACGAGCGCTGCAGCGCGACACCCCAGCGCACCGCCTGGTATTCGGTGATCGGGTAGCTGTAGTCGAGCCCCGCGGTGATCGATTCCGAGGAGAAATCGGATGAGGCCGACGTGAACTGCGTGACGTCGCGGTAAGTGAACGACAGCGTGCGCGCCACGCCGTCGATCGTACGATACGGATCGGTCCACGAAACGCCGTAAACCTTGCTCCACCGGCCCGTATTGAGATCAATCGACACCCGCTCGCCGCTGCCGAAGAAGTTGCTGTCGGCGTAGTTCGCGTTCAGCATGAACGATTGGGTTTCGGAATAGCCGATGCCGCCGCCGAGCTGCGCAGAAGGCCCTTCCTCGATCGTATAGGTGACATCGACCATGTCGGGCACACCCGGTACCGGAGTGGTCTCCGACTCCACCTTCTTGATGTAAGGCAGGCGCTGCAGGCGCTGCTTCGAGCGCTCGAGGAGCGAATTCGACAACCACCCGCCTTCGAGCTGGCGCATCTCGCGACGCAGCACCTCGTCGTTCGTCTTCTCCACGCCCTCGAACCTGATGTGGCGCACGTACACCCGGTTGCCCGGATCGACGAAGAAGGTGAGCGCGATCTCCTTCTTCGCCTCGTCCACAGTCGGCACCGGGTCCACTTTCGCGAAGGCGTAGCCTTCCTCGCCGAGCCGGTTCTGGATCAGCTCCTGCGTCGAGGTAACCCATTTGCGCGAAAAGGTCTGGCCGGTACGCACGATCAGGAAGTTTCTGAGCACCCGCTCCGGCACGACAAAGCTGCCGGCGAGCTTGACGTCCGACACCTTGTAGACGGCGCCCTCGCTCACGTTCACCGTGATGAACATGTCGTCCTTCTCCGGCGTGATCGCGACCTGCGTCGATTCGATCTGCATGTTCGCGTAGCCGCGGTCCTGGTAATACGAGCGCAGCTTCTCGAGGTCGCCCTGCAACGCCTCCTTCGAGTAGCGGTCATCCTGCTTGTACCAGGAAAGCCAGTTCGGCGTCTTCAGCTCGAAGTCGTCCGCCAGTTGCTTGTCGCTGAAAACAGTGTTGCCGACGATGTTGATATCGCGGATCTTCGCGCGCTTGCCTTCCTTGACGTTGATCTTGACCTTCACGCGGTTGCCGGGCTGATCCTCGACCTTGGCGTCGATGCTCACGCCGTACTTGCCGCGGCTGTAGTACTGGTCGGTCAGGAACTGCTTGACGTCCTCGAGCACCGAGCGATCGAAGGTCTTGCCGGTCGCAAGCCCCACGTTGCGCAGCGATTTCGTGAGGTCTTCGGTCTTGACGTCCTTGTTGCCCGTGATCTCGAAGCTCTCGATCGAGGGCCGCTCGAGCACCACCACCACGAGCGTCGAGCCTTCGTGGCGTATTTCGACGTCGCGGAAAAACCCGGTGGCGTACAGCGCGCGGATCGCCTCGCGCACGCGCTGCGCGTCGATACGGTCGCCGATATTGACCGGCAGATAGTTGTAGATGGTTCCCTCGGAGACGCGTTGCAGACCCTCGACGCGGATGTCGCCCACCGTGAACGACGCCTCGTCCGACTGGCCGTGCGCAATGCGCGCTTGCAGGATGAGCGCGAGGAAGACGAGCGCAGCACTACGCTTCATGCAGGATCACCGTTCAATGTTTCGTGGAGCTCAACCGAACTGCCGCGCAAAGTCGTTGAAGAGCGCGACACCCATCAGCGCGAGCAGCAGCAGGATGCCGAGCTGTTGGCCGAGCGCCTGCGCACGCTCCGACAGCGGGCTGCCCTTCACGCCTTCAATCAGCTGGAAGACGATCTGGCCACCGTCAAGAATCGGGATCGGCAGGAGGTTCAGGAAGCCGAGCGACAGGCTGATGAGGACGAGAAAACCGAGGAAGGCGCTGACGCCGGCCGCCGCCGACTCGCCCGCATACTCGGCAATCGACAGCGGCCCGGAGAGGTTCTTGAGCGAAACCTGCCCGAACAGCATGCGTGAGAAGAGCCGGGCCTGCAGCACGGTCATGTCCCACGACTCCTGCGCGGCCTTGCCGAGCGCCGCGACCGGCGACAGATCAGTGTGGCGCAGCATGGAGTCGGGATAGCTGACGCGGGTCGCGGGCGTAACCCTGATGCGACCGACGGTGCGGCCCTCCACGGTCTCCGACGCGATCTGCAGACGCACGCTCGACTCGACGCCACCCCGCCGGTACGCGACGGCGACGCTCGCGCCCGGCGCGCCCGAAATGCGCGCGACGAGCGCGCGAAAGTCGGCAATCGGTTCGCCGTCGACGGCCGTGATCAGGTCGCCGGGTCGCAGCCCCGCCTTGTCCGCCGGCCCGCCTGGCGTGACGGTCCCGACCAGGGCCGGAATCTCCGGTTGCCGGAAGTGGAACCCGAGGCCATCGAACAACTGCTCGGGCTCCGTCAGGTGGCGCCTCGCGTCCGTGCCGACGACTGCGAGTTCGGCCTGCCGTTCCCTGCCGTTCGAGTCGCGCAACTTCAGTGCAGCGCGCCCGCTGCCGCTCAGGCCGTCGAGCAAGCCGAACACCACCTCGCGCTGGCCACCCACCGCCCGACCTTCGACCGCAACGATCTCGTCGCCGCTCGCAAGGCCTGCGGTGGCAGCCGGTGAGCCTGCTGTCACCTCGCCGACGATCGCGCGCACCTCGGTGATGCCCGACACCCAGAACATGCCCCAGAGCAGCAGAACGGCGAACGCGATATTGAATGCCGGACCCGCGAGCAGCACGACAATGCGCTGCCACACGGGCCGGCGCGTGAAGGAGCGGTGCAGCTCGTCGGGCGCAACCCCTCCTTCGCGCTCGTCGAGCAGCTTCACATAGCCGCCGAGCGGTATCGCGGCGAGCACATATTCGGTGCGATCCCTGCCCCAGACGCGCTTCAGCAGCGGCCGCCCGAAACCGACGGAGAAGCGCAGCACCTTGAAGCCGAGCCGGCGCGCCACCCAGTAGTGACCAAACTCGTGCACCGTCACGAGGAGGCTGACCGCAACCAGGAACCACAGCAGCTTCCCGTACCAGAGTGCGCTCACGCGAGTTGCTCGCGGGTCAGCGCACGCGCTTCGCGGTCGGCGCACAGCACGTCGTCGATGGTGCCGATCGGCCCCGTTGTCGCCTTTGTCATGACCGCTTCAATGACCTTGGGAATGCCCGTAAAGTTCAGTCGTCCTGCGAGGAAACCCGCCACCGCCACCTCGTTCGCCGCGTTGACGACCGCCGGCACAAGTCCGCCGGCCTGCGCCGCCGCCTGCCCGAGCGCAAGGCAGGGGAAGCGTTCGAGGTCCGGCCGACCGAAGTCGAGCCTCGCCACTTTCACGAGATCGAGGAATTCTACACCGGATGCCATCCGGTCCGGCCACGCGAGCGCGCAGGCGATCGGCGTGCGCATGTCGGGAGCGCCAAGCTGCGCGAGCATCGAACCGTCCTCGTACTCGACGAGAGAATGCACGACGCTCTGCGGATGCAGCACCACGTCCACCTGGGAAGGTGAGAGCCCGAAGAGGTGGCAGGCCTCAATGAACTCGAGGCCCTTGTTCATCAGCGTCGCGGAATCGACCGAGATCTTGCGCCCCATCGCCCACACCGGATGCGCGCAGGCTTCCTCGGGCGTGACACGCGCGAGCGCTTCCCGCGAAAGTGCGCGAAATGGTCCGCCGGACGCGGTCAGCACCACGCGCCGGACACCGACGCGGGACTGCGCGTGGTGCGGCAGACACTGGAAAATCGCGTTGTGCTCGCTGTCGATCGGAATGAGCTGCGCCCCGCCCTCCTCGACCGCGCGCATGAGGAGCGGCCCCGCCATGACGAGCGACTCCTTGTTGGCGAGCAGTACGCGCTTGCCGGCCCTGGCCGCGGCGAGCGTCGAGGGCAGGCCTGCCGCGCCAACGATGGCCGCCATCACATAGTCGACGGCCGGCAGCGTCGCAAGCTCGACCATCGCAACCTCGCCGGTGACGACGCGCGTGGTCGCGCCCGCACGCGCAAGCGTCGCGCCGAGCTCGCGCGCCGCGTCGGGCTCCGCCAGCGCGACCACGTCAGGCCGAAAGCGCAGTGCCTGCTCCGCGAGACGCGCTGCGCTGCGCTGCGCGCCGAGCGCGACCACGCGGAACTTCCCGGGGTGGCGCGCGACGACGTCGAGGGTGCTCTCCCCGACAGAGCCGGTGGAGCCGAGTATGGCGAGGCCCTTCATGTCACGCCCAATACCTGCAGGCCGGCCAGCAGCACGGGCGCGGCTGCAGTGAGGCTGTCGATCCTGTCGAGCATCCCGCCATGCCCGGGAAAGAGCGCGCCGCTGTCCTTCACGCCCGCACGGCGCTTCAACAGGCTCTCGGTGAGGTCACCGACAATCGAAAAGACGATGACCGTCACGGCGAGCAGCAGGAACGGCAGCACCGGCAGGTGGAACCAGCCCGCGCCGGCCCAGGCCGCAAGACAGCCGGCGGCGAACCCGCCGATGACGCCTTCCCAGGTCTTGCCGGGCGACACGCGCGGCGCGAGCTTGACCCGGCCGAACCGGCGACCGGTGAAGTAGGCGCCCGAATCGGTCGCTGTCACCAGAATCAACAGAAAAAGCAGCCACTCGGCGCCCGCTGCGAAATCGAGGCGCAGATGCACCAGCGAGAACCAGGCCGGGACGAGGGTGAGCAGGCCCGCAAGCGCACCGGCTGGCCGGGGCGCCGCACCGGGCGCGAGCACCACCCAGAGAAAGGCCACGACCCACCACCCGATCGCGAGGGCGAGCACGGCGTAATCCGCCACGAGCGGTGGTCGTGGCAGCGACAGCGCCGCGAGCGCCACCGCCACGAGGGCGACGTACGCGGCCCGCGCGCCACCCGCCACCCGCCCGTCAACGCCGATGAACGCCGACCATTCCCATGCGCCCGCGAGAATGGCGACAGTGATCACGAGGAGCGTTGCCCAGACCGGCAGCGCGAACAGCACGACCACGAGCACCACGCCCAGCACGAGCGCCGTCCGGATGCGCTCCTCAAGCACGATCAGCCTCGCGCCGCTGCGCGGCCGTGAGGCCATAGCGGCGCTCGCGACTCGCGAAACACGTGAGCGCACTCTCGAGCGCGGCGACGTTGAAATCGGGCCACAGCACATCGGTGAACCAGAGCTCGGAGTACGCCAGGTTCCACAGCAGAAAATTGCTGATGCGGTGCTCGCCGCCGGTACGGATGAACAGGTCAGGGTCCGGCAGATCACGCAGTGCCAGCTCGGCGCCGAAGCGCGCCTCGTCGATGTCGCCTGCCCGAAGGGCCCCCGACGCCACGGCCGCCGCGAGCTTGCGCGCCGCCTGGACAATGTCCCAGCGGCCGCCGTAACTCATCGCTATCTGCAACTTGAGACGGGTGTTGCCGGCCGTGTGACGCTCCGCCTCCGCCACGCGCGCCTGCAGGCGCACGCCGAGCGCATGACGATCGCCGACGACGGCAAGGCGCACGCCGTTCGCGTGCAGATCGGCCACTTCGCGCTCGAGCGCATCGACGAAGAGGGTCATCAGGTTCGAGACCTCGGCCTGCGGCCTGCGCCAGTTTTCGCTGCTGAAGGCAAAGAGCGTGAGGGCGCTGACCCCGCGCCGCACACACTCTTCGACACACATGCGCACCACCGGGATGCCTGCCTTGTGACCAGCGTGCCGCGCCAGTCCGCGCTGTTGCGCCCAGCGGCCGTTGCCATCCATGATGATCGCCACGTGCCGTGGCAACGTCGCGCTCACGCAGCTTCCCCGGACCTAGACTTGCATGATCTCTTTTTCCTTGGCGGCGAGTTGCTGGTCGATATCCGCCACGTGCCTGTCGGTGAGCTTCTGGATCTCCACCTCGGCGCGCTTCTCGTCGTCCTGCGTGATCAGCTTTTCCTTCAGCAACTCCTTGGCGTCCGCGAGCACGTCGCGGCGCACGTTGCGCACGGCGACGCGCCCGTTCTCGGCGTCCTGACGCACCACTTTCGTGATGTCGCGCCGGCGCTCCTCGGTGAGCGGCGGCAGCGGTACGCGGATCACGGTACCCGCCGACATGGGCGTGAGCCCAAGATCGGACTTGTGGATCGCCTTCTCGATCACTGGCACCATGGTCTTCTCCCAGGGCGTGATCGCGATGGTGCGCGCGTCCTCGATCGTGATGTTCGCGACCTGCGATAGCGGCACATCGGAGCCGTAGTAGTCGACTTTCAGATGCTCGACCAGGCTCGGATGGGCGCGGCCGGTGCGAAGCTTGCGCAGGTCGGCCTGGAAGGTCTGCACGCATTTCGTCATGCGCGTGACAGCGTCTTTCTTGAGGTCTTCGAGCATACCGGCCCTCCGTGTCAGTCGTTCGTCACTACCGTGCCGACGTCCTCGCCGCACACGATTCGCATCAGGTCGCCGGCATTGTTGAGATTGAACACCTGCAAAGGCAAGCCGTTGTCGCGGCACATCACGATCGCGGTGGCGTCCATCACGTTCAGGCGCTCCGCGAGCACCCGGTCGAAGGTGAGGCGTGCGTAGCGCGTCGCCCCGGGATTCTGCACCGGATCGTCGGAATAGATGCCGTTTACCTTGGTAGCCTTCAGCAGCACGTCCGCTTCGATCTCGATCGCACGCAGCGAAGCTGCGGTGTCGGTCGTGAAGAAGGGATTGCCGGTGCCACCCGCGAAAATCACGATCCGCCCCTTTTCGAGGTGGCGCACCGCCCGGCGGCGGATGAAATCCTCGCAGACCTCATTGACGCGGATCGCGCTCTGCACGCGCGCGTGCATGTCGATGCTCTCGAGCGCGTCCTGCAGCGCGAGCGAATTCATCACGGTGGCGAGCATGCCCATCTGGTCGGCGGTCACGCGATCCATGCCCGCACGCGCGAGGCCGGCACCGCGAAAAATGTTGCCACCGCCGATCACGACCGCCACCTGCACACCGAGCGCGGCGATATCCCGGATCTCCAGTGCGATGCGCTTCAGCATCACCGGGTCGATGCCGTAGTCCGCCGCACCAAGCAGGGCCTCGCCAGAGAGTTTGACGAGGATGCGCCGGTAGCGCGATGAGCCGCTGGAAGTCGTCACGTTGGTAGCTGTCAGTGCTTGCCGCCCGCCGCGCCCTTCACCTGGGCCATCACTTCGGCGACGAAATCGTCCTGCTTCTTCTCGATGCCTGCTCCGACCTCGTAACGCTCGTAGGTGGCGAGCTTTGCGTTCGCGCCCGCGAGGAGCTTCTCCACGCTGACCTTGTCGTCACGCACGAAGGGCTGGCCGAGCAACGTGATCTCTGACAAGGCCTTCCTCACCTTGCCCTCGACAATCTGCGCGAGGATGTGGTCCGGCTTGCCCTGGTTCTTCGGGTCGCCTTTCGCCTGCTCCGTGAGGATCTCGCGCTCCTTCGCCATCTCCTCCGCCGGCACCTGCGCAATCGAAAGGTATTTCGGATTGCTTGCCGCGACGTGCATCGCCAGATCGCGCGCGAGGCCGGCCTCGCCCGCATCGAGCGCCACCAGCGCACCGATGCGCGTGCCGTGGAGGTAGGCGCCGAGCTGCCCCTGCGCCTCGACCCTCACGACGCGTCGCACGGAAATGTTCTCGCCGATCTTCGCGATCAGCGCCCGACGGCGCTCGTCCACCGTCTCGCCCGACGGCAGCTTCGCCGCGAGGAGCGCCTCGATCGAGACCGCGCGCACGGCGAGCGCAACGCGCGCGACGTCGGCCGCGAAGCCACCGAAATCCTGCTCACGTGCGACGAAATCGGTCTCGCAGTTCACCTCGACCATCGCTGCGGCACGACCGTCTGCCGACTTCTCGATCACGATCATGCCCTCGGCGGCGATGCGCGCGGCCTTCTTGTCGGCCTTCGCCAGCCCCTGCTTGCGCATCAGCTCGGCGGCAGCGTCGAGATCACCGCCGGTTTCAACCAGCGCGCGCTTGCACTCCATCATGCCGGCGCCGGTGCGCTCGCGCAGTTGCTTGACGGTTTCCGCAGTGACGTTCACGGCTCAGCCCTTCGCGCCGGGACGGCGCGCTCCACCGGACGGCGCACGGCGGCGGGCCACCGAGCCGCTCACGCTGCGTTCGCTGTCGTCTGTCGGGACGACGCCCTCGAGGGCCTCGGCCTCGCCGATCGCCGCCTCGATGGTCGGGTCCACCGCGGCGGGATCCACTGCGGCCTGGTCCGGCGCCGGTGCGGCCACGCTGCCCTCCGCTGCGGGAGCAGTTGCCTCGGGGCGCGCGACGGGCGTGGCCGCCGGGCGGCGGCGAGCGGGCGGCGCCTTGCGGCCGCGCGCCGCGGGGGGGTGCGGCCGACGGCCGCGACCGGCCTTCTTCTTCGGATTGCCTTCCGCGTCAAGTTCGACGAATTCATCCTCGCCGACCGACACCTGCGGCACGGACGCCTTGCCTTCGAGCACCGCTTCTGCAACGCCGCTCGCATACAACTGGATCGCGCGCATCGCGTCGTCGTTGCCGGGAATCACGAAATCGATGCCGTCGGGCGAGCAGTTGGTGTCGACCACCGCCACCACCGGAATGCCGAGCTTGCGTGCTTCGTGGATCGCGATGTTCTCGTGGCCCACGTCGACGACGAACAGCGCATCAGGGAGCGATTCCATCTCCTTGATGCCGCCGAGGCTGCGCTCGAGCTTTTCCATCTCCCGGCGCAGCTGTGTCGCTTCCTTCTTGCCGCGCTTGTCGAGGACGCCGCTCTCGCGCATGTCGTTGAGATCGGCGAGCCGCTTGATCGACTGCCGGATCGTCTTGAAATTCGTGAGCATGCCGCCGAGCCAGCGCTGGTTGACGTAAGGCATCGTGCAGCGCACTGCTTCGGACTGGATCGCATCGCGCGCCGATCGCTTCGTGCCGACGAAAAGTATGGTGCCGCCGTCGGAAACGACGCCCTTCACGAAGCTCGCCGCCTCTTCGTAGAGTGGCTGGGTCTTCTCGAGGTTGATGATGTGGATGCGGTTGCGCTCGCCGAAGATGAACGGAGCCATCTTCGGGTTCCAGAAGCGGGTCTGGTGTCCGAAATGGACACCCGCTTCCAGCATCTGTCTCATGGACACGCCGGACATAAATACTCCTGTCGGGTTAAGCCTCCGCGCCGCCCTTCCGGCCATCCCCGCGAGGCTTGCGCCCGCGGGAACACCCAACCGGAAGTGAACTGGCTGCGCGTGTGGATTGCGTTGCCAAAAAAGGCCGCGCTTTATAACATGCGTTTCCCGCGAAAACAACGCCTTACACCCTCCCCTGCCTGCTGATGCCAGTATCGATCAAGACCCCGGAAGAGAAGGACAGGATGCGCACGGCCGGCCGCCTCGCCGGGGAAGTGCTCGACATGATCGGGGAGCACGTGCAGGCCGGCGCGACGACGGAAGACCTGGACCGCATTTGTCACGACTACATCGTCGGGGTGCAGCGCACCGTGCCCGCAAACCTCAACTACCGGGGCTTTCCGAAGACGATCTGCACGTCTGTCAACCACGTCGTGTGCCATGGCATCCCGAACGACAAGCGCCTGAAGGCGGGCGACATCGTCAATATCGACGTCACCGTGATCCGCGACGGCTTTCACGGCGACACGAGCCGCATGTACTTCGTCGGCAAGCCCGGCATCCAGGCGCAACGGCTCACCGAAACCTGCTTCGAGGCGATGTGGCGAGGCATTGGCGCAGTGCGCCCCGGCGCGCGTCTCGGCGACATCGGCCACGCGATCCAGAGCTTTGTCGAGGAGCGCAACTTCTCGGTGGTGCGCGAATACTGCGGGCACGGCATCGGACGCGTGTATCACGAGGATCCGCAGGTGCTGCATTACGGCGAGGCTGGCACCGGACTCGAACTGAAGCCCGGCATGACCTTCACCATCGAACCGATGGTGAACGCCGGCAAGCGCCACGTCGCAGTCCTCAAGGACGGATGGACCGTCGTGACGAAGGATCATTCGCTCTCCGCGCAGTGGGAGCACACCGTGCTCGTCACGGAAAGCGGCGTCGAGGTCCTCACGCTCGGGGCCGCGGACCGGCATTGAAGGCCGGCTGATGCTCTCACCCGAAACACCGGCGCTGCACTGGCCGCTGCTCGAGCGCCTGCCGCAGCGCCTGGCCGGGGACCCCTTCTCTGCGCCGCTCTACCGGGATTCCCTGAGCGAGGCGCATGCCGAACTCGCCGCACGCTTCCATGCCGAAGAGCCGATCGACGCGATCGTCCATGCGCGCGCGCAGCTGATCGATGTCGTGCTGCGCGCGGCGTGGCGGGCCCATCTCGGCGATGATGCCGATCGCTGGGCGCT
>Ga0073904_10000729_pt1 | contig 23732 bp, 19 predicted proteins | sample KloWWTrecipitate_FD_66668 | JGI IMG/M metagenome (GOLD analysis project Ga0073904, IMG submission 66668) | Active sludge microbial communities from Klosterneuburg, Austria, studying microevolution and ecology of nitrifiers - Klosterneuburg... | ecosystem: Engineered > WWTP > Aerobic digester >... | reverse complement strand
CGGGCCGGTCTTCTCGGCGGGCGCCGACTTCAACGACCTCACCGGCACCTCGGCCGACATCGACTTCGACACCGCCGTCGCACGCGCCACTTCGGCGTTGCGCCGCACCCACATCCCCGTGATCGCAGCGGTGCACGGGCCGTGCCTCGGCGCGGCCGTCGACCTCGTCGTGTCCGCCGACGTCGTGATCGCATCAACCGCCGCACGCTTCGAAGTGCCTGCCGTGCGCCTGGGCATCCTCTACAACCCCGAGGCCCTGGCAGTCATGCGTGGCCGGCTCAACGGAGCGATGATGCGGCAACTCCTGCTGGGCATCAGCGTCTCCGCCACCGACGCAGCCATGGGCGGCATGGTCGCCCGCGTCGTCGACACCGACGAGCTTCCCGGCATCGTCGACCAGCTCGTTCGTCAGCTGTGCGCCGGCCAGTGCGGCGCGCTCGGCGCTACGAAGGAACTGCTCAACCAACTCGACGTCGGCCCTGTGCACCTCGACCAGTGGACCCCACTGCGCCGCTGCCTGCTCGACACTCCCGAACGCCACCAAGCCATCGCTGCCCGCAAACGTCCCACCCCCTCTTGACCCCCCAAACCGGCGCATGGAGGTGCGCACACGTGACCAACACCGCTTCTCGCGAACACACCAACATCAAGGGTGACGTCGACGCCCACGACCTGCTCCAGATCGACCGCCTGCTCTCACCGGAGGAGTCGCTGGTCCAGCAGACCACACGCCGCTTCGTGCAGGACCGCGTGCTGCCCGGCATCGCCGACTGGTACGACCGAGGCGTGTTCCCGAAGGAACTCGCCCGAGAGATGGGCGAGGTCGGCCTCCTCGGCATGCACCTCGAGGGATACGGCTGCGCCGGCACCTCTGCGGTGTCCTACGGCCTTGCGTGTCTCGAGATGGAGGCCGGCGATTCCGGCTTCCGCTCGTTCGTGTCCGTGCAGGGCTCGCTCGCGATGTTCCCGATCTGGGCCTACGGATCCGAGGAGCAGAAGTCCGAATGGCTGCCGCGCATGGCAGCCGGTGAAGCGATCGGCTGCTTCGGTCTCACCGAGGCCGACTCGGGCAGCGACCCGAGCAGCATGCGCACGAACGCCAAGATGGTCAACGGCGACTGGGTGCTCAACGGCTCGAAGATGTGGATCACCAACGGAGGCATCGCCGACGTCGCTGTGGTCTGGGCGCGGACCGAGGACGGCGTCCGGGGCTTCGTCGTCCCGACCGACACTCCCGGATTCTCGGCCAACAACATCCACCTGAAGAGCTCACTGCGCGCCTCGGTAACGTCCGAGCTCGTCTTCGACGACGTCCACCTCCCGGCCAGTGCCGTGCTCCCCGGCGTGGCCAGCATGCGTGGGCCGCTGTCGTGCCTCAACGAGGCCCGCTTCGGCATCCTCTGGGGCGTCGTCGGTGCCGGCCGAGCCTGCTACGAAGCAGCACTCGACTACACACTCGGCCGAGTGCAGTTCGACAAGCCGATCGCCGGGTTCCAGCTCACCCAGCGCAAGCTCGTCGAGATGGCGGTCGCGGTGAACCGTAGCTACCTCGTGGCGCTCCACCTCGGCCGGTTGAAGGACGAAGGCCTCATCACTCCCGCGCAGGTCAGCTTCGGCAAGCTCGACAACGTTCGCCAGGCAATGGACGTTGCCCGCGACGCCAGATCGACACTCGGCGCCAATGGCATCACCCTCGAGTACCCGGTCATCCGGCACATGAACAACCTCGAATCCGTGTACACCTACGAGGGCACCAACGAGATCCACACGTTGATCCTCGGCCAGGCCATCACCGGCCTCGCCGCGTTCCGATAGGGGAGCGATGAACCTCGACGAACTGCCCGGCTTCGACCTCGGCCAACGGACGGTCGCGTTCGACGACCGCACCACCATCCTTTACGCGCTGTGCGCCGGTGCCACCAACGACGAACTCGACCTGGTGTGGGAGCAGCAGCAGTTGCGACCGCTGCCGGCGCTGGCCACTTCGCTCGGGCTGTGGGCCGTCGAAGCGTCCGGTGACCTCGGCGCCTACGACCGGCGCAAGTCGCTCCACGTCGGCCAACGACTGCGGACACTGCAGCCGATGCCGGCGTCCGGTGAGATCGACATGTCGGCACGCATCGAATCGGTGATCGACAAGGGGCGGGCGGCGATCGTCGAGATCGCCGTGACCTCGCCGTACTTCGAGCTCGGCTACACGATCTTCCTGCCCGGATACGGCGGATTCGGCGGCGACCCCGGCGTCAGTGCCGCACCCGCTGCCGCGTTCGAACCGACATCGTTCGCGTCGGTGCCGACCGATGAACGGCTGGCGATGTTCTACCGGCTGACCGGCGACCGGCATCCGGTGCACGTCGACCCGGTGACTGCTGCCGACAACGGCTTCGAACGTCCGATCCTTCATGGGCTGTGCACCCTCGCGATTGCGAGTCACGCCGTCGCCCGACTCGTCGGTGCACACCCGGCCAACCTGACAAGACTCGACGCCCGCTTCGCCGCCCCCGTGACGCCGGGCGACCTCCTCGATGTGCGTGCCTCAGGCGACGCCAAATCAGCCCGCTTCGACGTGCTCGTCGGCGATCGCGTGGTCCTCAAGGATGGCACCGCCGCCTTCTGACCTCCGTTCCGGCGCGCTACGGCCGGATGGGCCACCGCTCGCTTGGGAGACCCCGAGGTGTGTCCGTCCCTGCGACCGTCGATGTCTGCCGGGCGTACGGTTTGAGATGCACAGCATCCTTCCCATTGACGCAGGAATTCCGGCTCTCCGACCCGATCCGCGGGTGAGTAGCTGGCTCATTTCGTTGCATTGCGCGCTGTCAGCGGCGGACGCTGTTGGTCGGCGCCACCGTGCCGAGGTAGGTGTCGATGCGTTGGTTGGCGATGTGTTCTTCGTCGTCGAGTGCGCCGACGTAGGTGGAGACGAGCGTCTCGACGCTGTGTCCGAGTCGTCGAGCGGTCTCGCCGAGAGGCATGCCGGCGCGTAGCCAGGTCGTCGCAGCGGCGTGGCGGCAGTCGTAGACGCGCAGCGGCTTCTGGCCGACCGACTCGAGTGCACGGTGCCATGCTCGGGCCCAGTTCGATCCGCTCGGCATGGTGTTGTTGCGGGTGCGGAACAGCAGCCGGTCTGGTGACGTGAACTTGTTCTCCTCGATCCACTCGCGCAGGATGTTGACGAGCACGGGAGGGATCGGCACAGTGCGCGGTCCGGTCTTTGGTTCGCCGGTCTCGTCGAAGGAGATGTCGGCTTCGGTGACATCGAGCCGCCCCCAGCCTTCGGTGGGTAGCTCGCCGGATCGGACTCGGAGCATGACGACTTCGGATGGTCGCAGCCCAGCGTAGTAAGCCACTGCGGTCATCACCCGGTACGTCCTGCTGGCGGGTTGTTGGGTGACGATCGCGTCGATCGCTTCGGCCATCACTGCCGGGCCCGGAAGGGTCCGGATGTCGACGCTTCGCCTCGTTCGCGACACCTTCCGGCGTGCCCGCGACTTGGATCGCTGCGGCCATACATCCGCAGCCGCGGCACCGGCTTCGATCGCCGATTGGATCGAGGCGCGAGCGACGATGCGGATCCTGGTGGCGGTGTTCGCTGCCATGGGTGTCCCGTCGAGCTTGAGGCTGAGCTTGCGATCGATGTCGGCGATGCGTTCCCGATCGAGCTCGCCGAGCGTCAGGCAGTGCTTGGCCAACCACCGCTCAAGCATCGCGTTCCAGTTGGCGTCGGATCCAGGGGACAGGGCCGTGTACAGATAGACGCGCAGCTCCTCCGGTGGCGTCGCACCGGCCCGAACGGCGATGGTTGTGAATCTGGCGAGTGCCTCGGTCGCGGACGCTCGGGTCCGCGGTTGCCATTCCTGCCACTGTTCGGCGAGCCAGCGTCGTGCCCATTCATGCACGCGGAGATCGGACAGCGGTGTCTGCCACGCCTGCGGTTCACCGCTGGTCTCGTCGAAGCGTCCGCCGTCCTGTACGGCCTGGAGCAGCCGACCGCGGTAGCGGTCGGCCTCGATCCGGGTGCGGAACGACTTGCTGCGGTGCCGGCCGTCGATCGTGTAGCGCACCACCCACGGCAGCTTCGCTTGGGCGGTCGAACGGCGATCCTGGACCCCGTAGATCTTGACCACCTGCATCGGTCGGACCATCAGACATCACCCCCAGCGATCTCACCGTCATTGACCGCGAGTGACCCGCAGTCTTGGGAAGGCCTTGGGAAGACCGTAGCCCACGCCACACTGTCAGAGGCCCTGACCAGGTCGAACACAGGTTCTGACCATCGGGTTTTTCCTAAACCGCAGGTCGTAGGTTCGATTCCTACCGGGGGCGCCAAGAAATACCAGGTAGATCGTTGTAAATAGTTTTGTTCGCCGTCGGCTTGCTGATGAGAGCCCATGGTTCGTCCCATGCGTCCCATATCGCCTGATACGGTGCGTGATGTGACCGTATCGCAGGGGACCCCCAATTACGGCGAAGTGCTTGCCGAGGTCAAGCGTGACATTCAGACGTCGCGCACCCGTGCGGTGCTTGCGGTGAACAGCGAGCTGATCGGGCTCTACTGGAGGATCGGTCGTCGTATTGTCGAGTTGCAGGCGTTGGAAGGTCCTCGTTCGCAGGTCGTGGCCCGTTTGTCCGCCGATCTGCGTTCCGAGTACCCGTCGATGCGCGGGCTCGGCCGATCGAACATGAACTACATGCGCGCGTTCGCGGTCGCGTGGCCGAACGAAACATCTTTCCAACGACTCGTTGGAAAGATCCCCTGGGGACACAACCTGGAACTGATCGACCGCCTCGACAACGCCGACGAACGCAACTGGTACGCGCAGCGCGCCCTGGAGCACGGCTGGTCACGGGCCGTGCTCACCCATCAGATCATGAGCAAACTTCACCTGCGCAGCGGCGTAGCAGTGTCCAACTTCGCGGCCGTGCTTCCCGCGGCAGAGTCGGAACTAATGCAGCAGGCAACGAAGGATCCGTACAACTTCGAGTTCCTCGGCCTCAGCGAGCAGATCATCGAACGAGAACTCGAAGAGGCGCTCCTCGCTCACGTGCAGCGCTTCCTCATCGAACTCGGTGCCGGATTCGCGTTCGTTGGACGCCAATATGCGCTGGTCGTCGGCAGCCAGGACTTCTTCATCGACCTGCTGTTCTTCCACATCCCAACCAAGCGATACGTTGTGCTCGAGTTGAAACGCTCACCGTTCACCCCAGAAGCGATCGGCAAACTCAACTTCTACGTCAACGTCATCGACGATCAGCTTCGCCGCGGCGACGAACGCGCAACCGTTGGGCTCCTACTGTGCACAAACCGAGACGACCACGTCGTGCGCTACGCACTGTCAGGCATGTCGACTCCGCTCGCGGTCGCGGGCTACACGCTCGGAGAACTCCCCGGCGAGGTCCGCGAAGCTGTCCCGGCGGAAGCGGCGTTGCTGAACACGGTCGAAGCGGTCCTGGACGAATTTCACGTGTGACCATGCGTGGCTCACTCCGCCAGCGACGTCCCGGCTCATGGGAACTGCGCATCCACGCCGGACGCAACGAAACAACGGGCAAGGCGATGTATGTGTCGCGGACCGTGCACGGCGACCGTGACACCGCGCAACGAGCACTCGCCGCGCTCGTTGCGCAGGTGACTGACTCACCCACATCACCGACGTTCGGGACCGTAGGCGAGTTGTGCGACAAGTGGTGGAGATACAGCTCGCCGAACCTCGCCCCGACCGTCGCACGCGAGTACCGCCGCATCATCGACCAACGGCTCATCCCGACCCTCGGACACCTCAGACTCGCGGACCTTCGTCCGAATCGGCTCGACGCCTGGTACGCCGAACTGCTCGCCACCGGCGCAGTCACCGGCAAGCCGCTGTCGGCCAACTCAGTGCGCCGCATCCACGCCGTCCTGCACACCGCGATCGAACAGGGCGTTGCGTGGGACTGGATCGGTCACAACCCGGTCCGCCACGCCTCACCACCACCCGCCCGACGATCGCGACTTCACTTACCGAGCGCCGAAGAGGTCAACAACCTCATCGCAGCCGCAGCCAACATCAACCCCGATCTGCCGCTGATGTTCCGACTCGCCGCTGTCACCGGCGCACGACGCGGCGAACTGTGCGCGCTGCAATGGCAACACGTCGACACAACTCGTCGCACGTTGCACATCGCCGGCCAAATCGCCCATACCCCAACGGGCCCCGTCCAACGCCCGACGAAAACCCACGCCGAACGGCGCCTCACCCTCGACCAGGTCACGATCGACGAACTCCACCGGCTGCGTTCCAGCCGACCCCCCGACGGCGCCGCCTCCGACCGATACATCTTCAGTCACACCCCAGACGCGACCAGACCGTGGCGGCCTGACTACGTCACCCTCGCGTTTGCTCGCCTCGCCGCACAACTTGGCATTCCCGACATCCGACTCCACGACCTACGTCACTTCGCTGCGACCACGATGCTGCTCAACGGCGTCGACGTCCGAACCGCCGCCGGGCGCCTCGGCCACGCCAGGGCATCGACCACCCTCGACATCTACGCCCACTACACCCAACCCGCTGACCGGCACGCCTCAGACACCCTCGCCAACTCCCTCAGACCACCAATGCAGCGATTGGATCGCGAAGCGACGGGTGAGGAGTAGCGATGTACACCATTCGTGGCACCAAGAAGTTCCTCGACCGCGTCGGCCCGACGGTCACCGAGCCGCCTGATCACACGACCGTCCTGGGCGACTGGTACGCGAACGTCTTGCTCTGGCGACCTCAGGTTGCGTTGTTCGTCAACGCCACCACGTTCCTGCCAGTGCTGATGCCGCTCGCCCCGGCCAAAGGTGTCGGCACACGGTTCGCTGCATCGATGGCTGTCGTGATGAATCGCTTCGGGATCGATCCCCGGTTCGTCGACGCCGAAGTGAACGAGATGACGTCGACGGCGCTCGCCAAGACTGCGAGTCGCCAGGTGCTCGGCGTGATGACCGAGTTCGCGTTCATGGCCGAGCACACAATCAAGACCGGTCGGTCAGACCCGAACGACCTCCTCGGACTGTCCTGCTGGCTCGCCGACACCATCGTCGGGCCGCTCGCTAAGGTCGACCACTACACCCCGGTGGGCGCCCTCCGCCGTGTCGTTGCCTCTGCGTTGCCCGACGCATGAACGCAACCACCAACGGGTTTGCTAAACCGCAGGTCGCAGTCTCTTCAGTCCGCACCCGAGCGTTTGTCGGCGGCCTCTCGGCCCGATCCTTCGGCCCCGAGTTGTCCCAACTTTTGTCCCAACAACTCCAGGCAACTACTCGGACGCCAGCACGCTGCCCGGACGGTTCGGCCGCGAAAGGCCTGACACGAGCACATTCGACGGACGCAAGCGCGCGCGACGGACGCTGAGAAACCGATTCCTAAACTGTAGACGGAGGTTCGAATCCTTCCGGGAGCGCACAGAGAGTGGATCTGACCAGGTGGTTCGTTCTCCTCACAAGTGATACAAGGCTGAACCGTTTGGCCTCGATTGAGTCAATGCTCGCCGCCATTGGGAAGAGCGTGGGAAGGCCGAATCGGCTTCAGCTGGGCCTAGAAGACGATCTGACTGCGGGCAGAGTTGGGACCCGATCGTGTGGGCAACGAAGGCCTTGTGTATGTCGATGGCTGCGCTGGAGCCGTCGCCTGCGGCGAGTATCACCTGATGCGGCGTCGGTGGCGGGCGCCGCAAGTCGCCGGCGGCCCAGACGAGCGGGTGGCTGGTGGCCCCGGTCTCGCTGGTGAGCACATAGCCGTCCGTATCGACTTTGCAGCCGAGCGCTCGGGCGATTGAACTGCGTGGTATCACGGGCGCCTTCACGAAGGCAGCTGTCGCCGCAACCGCGCTTCCGTCGCGAAGCATCACGTGGCTGAGGGTTCTGCCGTCACCGATGAGCGCCACGACCTCGGTCGCGGTCACGACCGTGACGTGGGGAGTCCACGAACGGAGCAGGCTGGCGAGGTGGTCGGCGCCGGGTGCAGCATCGATGACGACGACAGTTTGGTCTCGATGTTCCCATCCGTCGCAGAACGGACAATTGAACACCGACTTGCCCCACCGATCGGCGAGGCCGTCAATCGGTGGGAGCTCGTCGTGCACGCCGGTGGCGAGCACCACGGCATCACCGTGCACCGTGGTGCCGTTCGCCAGCGTGACAGACACGGTCGTGTCCGTGCCCCGTGTCTTGGTCACAGCAGAATGAATGATGGTCACGTCGTACGACTGCAGTTCGGTGAGTGCATCAGCACGGAACCGGTCGGGTGCGGTCGCATCTCGAGTCGGGAAGCCGTGGAACTCATCGACGGTGGCGTTGCGCTGCGTCTGGTCGTCGACCAGGGTGATCAGATGCCGAGCCCTGGCCAGCACGAGTGCTGCCGTGAGCCCCGCAGCGCCGCCGCCGACGATGATCACGTCGCCGGCGACGTCGCCCAACCTGCGATTCATGACGCCGACACCTCGACCGGTGTGGTGCTCTCGACCGCCGAGACGTGCCGGTGGTAACCGGCATGGGCGACGGCGTGGTGATTGCCGTGGGCGGCGGCACGGTTAACACCGTGTGCGCCATGAGTTGCCTGGCCGGGCGACTGTGTGAACGTCACCACTGCGGCGCAAAACGCGAGGCCTACGGCGATCCACAGTGAGCTGTGCATCGAGTCGACGAATGCTTGGCGGGCGACGGAGGCGATCTCTGCCGCTTGGGTGCCGAGGTGCTGGCTGGTGTGGATGGCGGCGCCGACGTTGTTGACCAGCATGGTGCGATCAACAGCGGTCAGGTTCGGGAACCCGTGGAGCTCGCTGTGCATCGACGTCGCGTAGCTCGTCGCGGCGACACTGCCGATGACGGCGACGCCGAGAGCGCCTCCGAACTCGCGAACAGTGTCGTTGACTGCGGAACCGACTCCGGCACGGGCGGGGGGAAGTGTGGCCATGATCATCTCGGTTGCGGGCGGCATCGCTATGCCAGCACCGAGACCGAACAGCAACAGTCCGACACCGGTGGGTACGTATGAGCCGCCGTCAACGAACGCAGCCTGTACTGCGACGCCGGCGGCGGCGATCAGCGTGCCGGCGGTGACGGCGATGCGTCCGCCGTGCATCTCGGCGAGATGGGCGCCCACCCCGGTGCCGAGGAGCATGCCGATCGCGGCGGGGACGAGCGCGAAGCCTGCTGCGAGCGGCGTGTACTCGAGCACGAACTGCAGGTACTGGGCTTGCAGGAAGACGGTTCCGGCCATCGCGAAGAAGAGCAGCGCGAGCGCAACACTTCCGGCGGAGAAGCTGGGATTGCGGAACAGTGACATGTCGAGCATCGGGTCGGCGCGGCGCATCTCCCAGCCGACGAACACGATCGCGATCGCGATACCGATTGCGAAGTTGACCAGTGATGTGGTTGAGGTCCAGCCGCGATCGGGTGCCTGGATGATGGCGTAGACCAGCGAGCTGATCCCGGCGATGGACAGGACGGCTCCGATCGGGTCGAGCCGCGTGGCGTGCGGGTCGCGGGAGTCGGGCACCAGATGCAGAGCGCCGATGAACGCGGCCACCAGCAGTGGCACGTTGATCCAGAACACCGACGACCACGAGAAGCTCCGCATCAACGCGCCACCGACGATCGGCCCGAGTGCGATACCGGCTCCGCTGGCCGCGGTCCAGCCGGCGATCGCCTTGGCGCGTTCGCGGGGATCGCCAAAGACGTTGACGAGGATCGACAGCGTGGTCGGCATGATCAGCGCACCGCCAACGCCCATCACGCAGCGGCCGGCGATCAGTGCTGATGTCGAGCCGGCCGTGGCGGCGACGACCGAGCCTCCGAGGAACGTGGCCAGGCCGGCCAGGAGTGCGTGTCGGCGGCCGAAGCGATCGCCGATGCTTCCTGCGCTGAGCAGCAGCCCGGCGAAGACGATGGTGTAAGCCGCGACGATCCATTGCAGCTGTGCCGAGCTGGCACCGAGGTCTCCGACCAAGCGGGGCATGGCGACGTTGATGATGGTGTGGTCGATGGAGGTGACGACGAGGGCGAGGACGAGCACGCCGAGTATCCGCCACCGTTGGGGATGGCTGGCGTGGGTGTCGCCGAGGGACTGGGTGATGGGACGGCCGTGCATGATGACTCCTTGGGTTTGTGGTGTTGGACTTGTTGGGTTGATGAAAGGGTTTGCTAACGGGAGCAGGCGGGTGATCTGGTCGATGACGACACCTGGTTGGTCGATCTCGATGTGGTGCCCGGTGTGGTCGACCGACACGAGATGCGATGACGGCGATAGCGCCATCCAGTCCTGCTGGCCCTGGTTCCACACGTCGGTGAGGCGTGCCACCTGAGGTGCGGTCATGTCGGCCAGGTCACGGTCGGTTGCCGTGATGACGGCCATCGGAAGCGAGCCGAGCGAATCGATCTCGGCAACCTCGGCGAAGGCGGCGGCGACATCGAGGCGCTCGCTGTTGCCGCTGGGCAGGAAGACCCCGGTGCAGCTGGCCCGCATCATCGCGGCCATATCGGAGCCGTCATCGGCGACCGAGCAGGCGGCGGCCGGCCAGGTCGTCGGGGAGGCGTCGATGAGGACGATGCCCGTGGTCTCGTCGGCGAATTGCGAGGCAAACGCGATCGCCTCGGCGCCGCCGAAGGAGTGGCCGACGACCTCGTACGGTCCGGTTTCGCCGATCGTGCCCAGCAGTGCGTGAAGATCGGTCGCCTCGGTGGTGAACGTCGCTGTCGAGGTAGCCGGGTCGCTTGTGCCCGTGCCGGGTCGGTCGTATGAGCACACTCTGGCCTGGATGGCTATGGCGGGCTCGACCTTGACCCAGTTCGTGCTGTCTCCGCCGAAGCCGGAGATCAGCAGCACTGTCGTGTCACCCTGGCCGACGCAGCGGACGTGGACCCGCCCGCCTTGAGCGCCGACGAGTTGATCGATGGTCGCCGTCGATCGTGTCGGCGTGCTCGCGGACGTCGTGCTCGTCAGCGCTGTCGTCGTCGAAGCGGGTGCCGTCGTCGCGACGGCTGAGCTGTTCGTTGCAGTGGTGGGGGCCGGCGGGATCGTGGTGCCTGTCGCCGCGGTTCCAGCGTCGCTGCCGCACGATGTCACGCTGACAAGCAGGGTGGCGAGGATGGCGACGCCGATGCGACGAAAGGCGGGCGTGAGCGTGTCGGTTGGATTGCTGTCGAGGACTTGCGCGTCGGTGGTGTTCATGGATGCCACGATCGACCTAAGGGGTGGCGGCTCGCATCGGCCGGACCCCCTCAGATCCGCTCGGTTGGGTGCGTGCTCGGATGATTTGGCCACTTGGCCGGGTCGACCGCCGGATCACGCGAGACTGGGCGGCATCGTTCACGACCGCCGGCCTGCATCGGACTTCGTCGGCCGGCGCGCTGAGCTGGCCACGTTCGACCGCGCCCTTGCGGATGCGCGCAGCGGGCTGCCGTCGGTCGTTTTGGTGAGCGGCGACGCTGGCATCGGCAAGACGACGATCTTGAGTGAGAGTGCCGCGCGAGCTGGCGTCCGCCTGTACCTGGGGCGGTCAACGCACATCGGCGGCGACACCATCCCGCTCGCACCGCTCGCTGATCTCTTGCGCCAGGTGCGACGGACGAAACCGGACCAACTGGCCGAGGTGCCGGCACTGGCGGCGTTGCACCAATGGTTCGCCCCCGGTGCGGCCGTGCCCGAGTCTCAAGGCTCACCGCACGGCGGGCTCTTCGTCGCCGTCCTCGAGCTGATCACGCAGCTGGCCGCCGATGCCGCAGTGATGGTCGGTTTCGAAGACCTGCACTGGGCCGACACGGTGACGTGGGATCTGTTCGAGTACCTCGCCCGCAACCTCATCGACGAGCAGGTGGTGCTCGTCGGCACCTACCGGGCCAACGAAGTCGCCGTCCACCCGAGCCAACGGGGTCGCCTGGCCGAGCTCAGCCGGCTGCCCGCGGCGCATCGCATCCATCTCGAAGGGCTGGACCGCGACGAGATCGCACAATGGGTCGCCTCCCTGCTCGGCGGACCAGCACCGAGCGGGCTCGTCGACCAGGTGGTCGCGCGCGGCCGAGGCAACCCGTTCTTCACCAGCGAACTGGTCGCTGCACACGCGTCGGGCGAGGCCATCCCGATCGTGCTGTCCGATCTGATCTCGGCCGAGATCGCCGATCTCGACGACAGCTCACGACTGGTGTTGGGTGCGGTCGCGACGATTGGCCGGGAGGCGAGCCATCAGCTGCTTGCTGTGATCGTCGACCTACCCGACCGCGAGCTGGAAGCAGCAGTGCGGACCGTGATCGACGCGCGCCTGCTGGTCATCGACAACGAGGCATACCGCTTCCGCCATCCGCTGCTCGGCGAGGTTGTCTACGCCGACCTCCTCCCGCCGCAACGAGCACGTCTGCACCGAAGCATCGCCGCAACACTGGCGCGCCAGCCCGCCGATGCTCTGCGCCGAGCGGACCGGGCCGGTGAGCTCGCCTTTCACCTCGACCACGCTGGCGACACCGAAGGAGCCTTCACGGCGTTGCTCGCCGCCGCCGACGCCGCCGAGATGGTGGCCCCAGCGGCCGCGTTCGGCCATCTCGAACGTGCCTTCGAGTTATGGGATTCGGTCGGCGCCCACACACTGGCGGTCAATCGAGCCCACCGCTTGTGGCAGGCCGCTGACATCGCAACCTCCACCGTCGGCAACGAACGAGCCCTACAGTTGGCGCTTGCTGCGTCCGAGCAAGGGCCGCCTCCACTCGGCGCCGCCTGGGGCCACGAACGCCTCGGCCGCTACCTTTGGGCCACCGGTCAGCTGCAGGAAAGCGTCATCCAATTTGCCCAGGCGATGGCAATGCTCGGGGCCGACGACGACCCCGCCGCCGCGCCGGTCTATGCCGGCCTGGCCCAGGCCGAGGCGCTCGGGGGCCGAGATGCCGAGGCAGAGCACTGGTGCGAGAAGGTCTTCGCCCTCGTCGAATCGCCCGACGACAACGCGGGCGCATGGAGCATGGCCCGCAGGGCACTGGGCATCGTGCGTAGCAATCAAGGTGACCCTGCTACTGCGGTCGAGCTCTGTCGAGCTGCCATGGCCGCTGCACCAGACGCACAAAGCCGCGCGCTCGCAGGGCTGTACCTGTGTGTCACCCTCGGCGACGCCGGGGAGTACGCAGCCGAGCTCAGCACCGCCCAAGACGCAGTCGCCGAAGGTCACCTGTCCGGCCTCGATCGCGGCAACGGCTGCTACTTCGACTCGCTCGCCGCGGACGCGCTCGTTCGTCTCGGTCGATGGACCGAGGTCGCCAGCGTGCTCGCCCGCCATCCACTTCCCGAGACACTCCCGGTTGGGCGTCTGCAACTCGCCCGAGTGAAGGCGGTTCTGGCGGCACGACGCGGCGACAGCAACGAAGCACTTGCCCAGCTCGCGATTGCACACGAGCTGCCGATCGACGGCTGGCACGCCATCCTTCGCCACGCCATGACGGCCAACGTCCACCTCGGACTCGGCAACTGGGATGAGGCAGCCCAGGCGGCCGAGCAGGGTTGGGCTGCGACCGGCATGACCTCGGTCCTGTGGGCGGCGCGGTTCGCGATGTCCGGGATCGTTGCCGAGGTGGAACGAACGCTCGACCAGCGAGCACGCCGCGACCCCGTCGACATCGACGCGACGATCGCCCGACTGCGGCACCGGCTCGACGAGGTCCGCTCGCTCGCGGACCGTGTGCCGGGCGGCCCGCAGCGCGACACGGCCGCGCACCTCGCATACGCCGCCGCCAGCCTGACGCGCCTTGCAAGATCAGACGCGGATGCATGGAACGAAGCGGTCACGCGCTGGAGCGAACTGGGCGATCGCTGGGCAACCGCAGGGGCACTCGTGCGCGAAGCCGAAGCAGCAGCGATGGCCGGCGCAGCCGACCGCGCTGCGAGCGCATTGCGGCGAGCGCACGCGATCGCATCCGAGCTCGGCGCCATAGCACTGCTGCCCGAGATCGACGCCGTCTCCAGCCGGACGCGGCTCAGCATCGAAGCCCCAACCCACGTCGTGGTCGACGACGTGTCCGCTGTCCGCCTCGGCCTGACCCCACGCGAAGCGGAAGTCTTAGCCCTCGTCGCCGCCGGCCGAACCAACCGTCAGATCGGCGAACAGCTCTACGTTTCGGACAAGACCGCCAGCGTGCACGTGTCGAACATCCTGCGCAAACTTGGAGTGAACAGCAGGGTCGACGCCGCCGCAGTCGCGCAACGCCTCGGCATCGCCTGAGGCGCCCTCCGTGATCTGAGGGGGAATGCCCGATGCGCCCGGCAACGCCTTAGGCCGACGATGCGAACATGCCCTCGCCGATCAACTCGTCGAACCCTCCGCGGCACACTGTCGATCTGGACGTGCGCGGTGCCATCCCGCCAGGGCTGTCAGGCCGGATGATGGGGATCGACCGCGACGGCACGGTCTTTTCGGTCCATGTGCACGGCGAACGGCTGTCATACAGGGTCCGTCGCTTCCGCACGGACGCAGTCATCCACAGTCTGTTTACCTTCGGAACCTCGATGCTCGCCTTCGGCGAAGACGCGTCCGTGTACGAACTGGACACGGACAACGACACCCTTCGCCGTGTCGATCTCGCCGGTCACGGACTCAGGCTCGCCGCGTACCCGAAGCAGGACCTCGTGACCGGCGAGTTGCATCTCGTCGCTGACGACACCGCCGGCGGACAGGCACACGTCGTCGTCTCCGCCGGCGCAATGACCCGCCGAAGCCGACCCGTCCGCGGCGCCTCGAGCCGAATCAAGGATGTCGCGCTCAGCCGCGACCACGCCGTCTTCGTCGCTGACGGCTTCATCGGCATCGCGCCACGCGACGGCGGCGAGTCCCGCACCACCTGGATCGCAACCGGCGCTGCAGCACCCCGTCCCCTGCACGCACACGATTCCGGCAACGCCGTAGCCCTACTCGTCCTCACTCCATCGGTGGAGACCTGGACGCTTCATCCTGTCACCGGGACTATCGAGCGCGCCGTGCTCGACGACGCACCTCGACGCTTCGCCCACCTTCGTACGGACGCCGCCGAAGGCGCACCGAACTTGCTATGGACGACGGGCGAGCAGACGATCGCACGCCACGACCTCGTCAACTCGCACCACACGCACCACAGCCTTCAGCCACACCTGCCTGGCGACTTCGTCATCGTCCCCGACGCGACCCGATCGGGTGACGCCAATGGCGGCTGGCTCGTCGGTCTCGTCCGCAACTCACCGAACACGACGACCGATCTCCTCGTGTCCGACGCAACCGACATCGCCGCACCGGCCGTCGCGACTGCCCGCATCCCGACACCCATTCCGCTCGGCCGCCTCTGCACGTGGATCCCCTCGACCCATCACTGACCACCACCGCATTCACCGTTACCGAAGGAGCACAGACAATGAACACCACCCACTACACCGAGTCATCGATTCCCGCGATCTCGCAAGCCGTCCCGACGGACTCGGAGTCGACACTCGTGGCCGACGCCGTTCGACGGGAACCCGTCTGGCGCGTCGTCGGCGGCTCGATCGCAGCCGGCTTCCTCGGAGCGATCGTGCTGACTGTCGGCGCGTTCGGCGGCGCTGCAGAACACGTCATCTCCGGATCCGCGCTGCTCGCCTTCGCCGGCGGCTGGGCGATGCTTGCCCTGCTGTCGGGCCGCTTCACCAGCCAGCCCCAACGGTGGGCACGAGTGCCGGCGGTCGGCATGGCCGTCACCGGGCTGACGCTGCTGATCGTTCAGCCCGGCGATCGGGCGCTCAACACGGCCGGATGGGTGTGGCCCCCGATCGCGTTCGCGCTCGCAGTATGGCTGGTCGTCCAGGTCCGCCGCAGCCTCCGCGGACGAGTTCGTTGGCTGCTCTACCCGGTCGTCGCATCGCTCGCCATCAGCGCCGTCGGCGCGACGTACGAGACCGCCGTCACGGCCCACGATCAGCACACCTACACCGCGCCCGGCACCCTGTACGACGTCGGAGGTCACCGTTTGCACCTGAACTGCAGCGGGTCGGGCACCCCCACCGTCGTGCTCGAGAACGGTCTCGGATCAACATCGGCCAACTGGGCTCGAGTCACCGCCGAGGTGAGCCGCACCACGCGAGTGTGCGCCTACGACCGTGCCGGTCAGGGTTGGAGCGACGACGTCAATGAACCTCAGGACGGGCTGGCGATCGCCGCGGACCTCCACAACCTGCTCGCACGCGCAGGCGAACCAGGGCCGTACGTAATGGTCGGTCATTCGGCCGGCGGAACCTACGTCATGACCTACGCCACCCAGTACCCAGACGAGGTCGCCGGCATGGTCCTGCTCGACTCGATGAGCCCCTACGAGTTCACGGACCTTCCCGGCTTCGCCAGCGAGCAGGCGATGATGCGCCGAGGGCTCGGCATGCTCCCCAGCCTCGCACGATTGGGTGTCACACAAGCAGTGCCCACATCAGCGTGGTCGAGTCTCCCCAAGCCGGCGGCATCACAGGTCCAAGCGTTCGCGTCGAGCCCGCGCGGCATGCGCAACATGCGCGATGAGCAGTCGATGTATCCCAAGGTCTTCGAGCAGGCCAAGGCTCTGATTTCGCTCGACGGCAAGCCACTCGTCGTGGTCACAGCGACTGAGTCGATCAACAAGCACCAGGAGTGGGCCGATCTGCAGGACCGCCTTGCTGGACTGTCGAGCAACAGCCAGCACCGGATTGCAGACGCGTCGCACCAGGGACTGATTGAAGCCCAGGACAGCTACAAGTCCTCCGTGCAGGCCATCCTCGACGTCATCCAGTCGGTCCGGACCCACCAACCTGTCACCGGTATGTGACCGACGGCTTGCATCCGTCCAACCCCACCGACGCACCAGGGCGCTTCACCGAGCTGGCTTGCAACGCCATCCGTTTCGAGTGACCTCTGGAATAACGGAGACGCACGGTTCGCCGGCGGTTGTGCAACGACGGCTTGCACAAACGCCCGGCCGGCTACTTGCGGATACGGTCGACCTCATGCCTACTGGTCATTCAGGGACAGGAAGGCCGCAGTCCCAGCGTCACATGAGGTGCCCGTGCGGCCCGAGTCAGCCGACGAGTTCGAGTTAGTGATCGGCCCGGGGGGTGTCGTGTTCGGACTCGGCGTCGATCGTCGAGTATGTGGCGGCGAATTCGGTTCCCTCGATGTCGATTTTGGGCAGAAGCAGGTCGAGCCATCGGGGTAGCCACCAGTTGGCATCGCCCATCAGTTCCATGGTTGCCGGCACGAGGATCGTGCGCACGATCGTCGCGTCGACGAGGACCGCGACCGCGAGGCCGACAGCGAACATCTTGATTTCGATGTCGGGCACGAGGAGAAATGAAGCGAGAAGTCGTCGGCACGGATCGTCATCCTGACTACTTTCGATCGCGACGATTACTTGTACGACGCGCTCGCGGCCGGCGCCTCCGGGTTCTTGCTCAAAAACGCTCCGCCCGCTCACCTGTTGAGGGCCGTGCGAGTGGTTGCCAACGGCGAAGGGCTGCTCTCGCCGCAAGTCACGAGCCGCGTCATCGGACGCTTCGTCGCCAACGCGCCCAACAAGGAGTCGAGGGACAGGATCTCACAGCTCACCACCCGCGAACTCGAAGTGCTCATCCTGATGACCGCAGGCCTCAACAACAGCGAAATTGTGGAACGCCTCATTCTCGGTCAGGCCACCATCAAGACGCACGTCAGCAACGTGCTCGCCAAGACCGGCTCCCGCGACCGTGTCCAGGCGGTCGTCCTCGGCCACGCCGTCGGCCTTGCTGCCGCTTGACTGTCCCACTGGTTGGCGGCTCGAATGTCGGAACTTGAGCTCTACGCGGCCGTCACGGTTGGTGGTCAGGCTGTCCTGTGCGCAGAGAGTGCGAGGGACGGATAGGTGTCGGTGAGCAATCGACCGTAGGCGCTGACTCGCAGCGTGAGCCGGCCGGCGTTGAGCACGAATGAGCGCAGACTCTGCGGCCAGCTGCCGGTGAAGAGGACGGCGAACCCTGCGGCGATGACGGCGAGGGTTGCTGCGATCACGACGAGCGCCGTGTAGATCAGTACCGGGATGATGAAGATGATTCGGAACGCCACGGTGACGCGGTTGCGGTCTGCTACTTGTGGCGCGAAGTCCACTCGGAGCGGATCGTTGCCGTTGTCGCCGGCGGCCGTGTCGAACTCGAACTGCGGGTAGGGCTGGCGGAGGAACGCGACGTAGCTGTAGGCGCGGGCCTCGTAGCGCAGGATCATGCATTGGAACTGGGCGATGCTGTCGGGCATCCGGCCGGTGAAGACGATGCTGAACCAGCTGATGATGGACAAGAGGTTGGCGACGTTGCCGAGGGCGTTGGCGATGACGAGGTGTGGGATTGCGAGGACCCAGTTGACGAGTGGCCGCCAGTTCTGCGTCTCGCGGGGCGCCTCGAGGTGCATGTCGGCGGTGGGGATGGTGGCGGAGGTCATGAGGGTTCCTTTGGTGTCTGAGAGTTGATGTTGTGGGGGGGGGTCTCGGCGGATGGGGTCGCCCGACATCGGTGCCGAGCGGTCGATGCGGCGTCCGGCGTCAGCTGGCGTCCTTGCGGTACAGCAGCGCAGTGCCGATGGCGATTGCGAGAGCGACGTAGCCCGAGAAGACGAACGCGTCCTGGACTCGTGTGAGCGCAGCGGCCAGGGTCCCGGCGTTCTCGCCGGCTGTCTTGATGCCGAGCAGTCCTGCGGCGGCACTGAAGGGCAGCAACCGGGTGAAGTTGGCCGGAGCGAAGCTCTTCGTGATGTTCTCGATGACGAGTGCCCAGATGAGCACGGTCGTGGTGGCGGCGGCGCCGTGACGGATGATCATGCCGATCCCGAGGCCGAGCATCGGTGCGAGCGTGGTGAGCAGGAGTCCCCATCCGGCGGTGGCGAGCGATCCTGATGTGTCGCCGGCTTTGAGGCCGCCGAGCACGGCTCCCGAGAAGCCTGCGGCCATGCCGAGGATCCCCATGGCGAAGCCGAGGCCCGAACCGACGACGGCTTTGGCCGCGACGATCACCCATCGTGCCGGCTGTGTCGTCACTGCGGTTGCGAGGGTGCCGTGTTGCACTTCGGAGGTGAACGACAGGGTGCCCATGACGATGGCGAGGATCATCGTGAGCCATGTCGAGAAGACGAACGTTTGGCCGATCTCGAATGGCAGGTGGGTGTTCGGGTCGGTCTTGACGAAGGTGGCGAGGATCCATGACAGCAGGACGCCGATGACGACGACGCCGGCCAAGATTCCTGGCGCCGACCGGAGCGACCGGAGCTTGATCCACTCGCTGCGCAGAGCGGCGGGGAGGGCCGCGACGTCGTCGCGGCGCGTCCGGGTCGTCGGCTGTGGTCGAACTCCTGTGTGGCGGACGTTGGTCGGAAGTGTGGTTGTGATGGTCATGGCGATGTCCTTGTCTGGTGTGGGTGTCAGGTTGTGGTGAGGTAGGTGGTTCAGGCGGTGGCGAATTCGGCGCTGGCGCCGGTGATGTCGAGCAGGATCTCTTCGAGTGAGCGTCGGGTCTCGGTGATCTCGATGACTTGGATGTGGTTGTCGTACGCGATCTGGGACACCGCGGACGTTGTCGTTCCGCGGATCGACAGGTGATCGGCGCTCGTGTCGGAGTCGATGCCGTGTCGGTCGAGGAGTCGGCCGAGATCTGCGGCCTGGGGTGTGCGGACGCTGACCGTGGATTCGCCACGGGCGAGTGTCGCTGTGACCGTTTCGGCGGCGAGCAGCTTGCCGGCGCCGACGACGATGAGGTCGTCGGCGAACATGGCGAGCTCGGCGATCAGGTGGCTGGAGACGAACACGGTGCCGCCGTTGTCGGCGAACGCGCTGAGGGAGTTGCGGAGCCAGCGGATCCCGTCGGGGTCGAGGCCGTTGGATGGCTCGTCGAGGAGCAGGACTTCTGGTTCGCCGAGGAGTGCTCCGGCGAGCGCGAGCCGCTGACGCATCCCGAGGGAGAAGCCGCCGGTGCGCTGGTCGGCTGCGCTGTCGAGCCCGACTTCGTTCAGGACCGCTTCGACACGGCGGGCTGGGATCGAGGCGAGCGCGGCGGCTGCGGCGAGGTGGTTGCGGGCGGTGCGACCCGGGTGCATCGAGCGAGCGTCGAGCACCGTGCCGACGACGCGTGCGGGGTGCCGCATGCGTGAGTAGCTGACACCGCGGTAGGTGGTGTCGCCGCGGTCGGGTCGGGTGAGGCCGACCATCATCCGCATCGTCGTGGACTTGCCGGCACCATTGGGTCCGACGAAGCCGGTGACTCTGCCGGCGGCGACGTCGAAGCTGAGGTCGTCGACGGCGACGCGTTGCCCGTACTGCTTGGTGAGTGATGAGACGTTGATCATGACGGGTTGCTCGTTTCGTTCCGGGTTGATGAATGGGTGGCGGTTGGCTGGGTCGGTGTGATCGGGCCGATTGAGACGAGCTCGGCACCGACCGATGTCAGGTGGGCGACGATGCCGTGGAGGTGTGCGGCATCGCGGACATCGCCGGTCAGGCGGGTCACTCCCTCGACGTCGTGGTCGATCGAGAAGTCGTCGAGCAGAGGGCGCAAGAAGCGCTCCGTGGCTCGCCCCTTGATGACGATCTCGTAGGTGGTCGTTGTGCTCATGACGCCACCATCGACCTCTCGGCCAGGGAGCGCCTCACCTGATGGCGCATCTCACCCGGGTGAGATCTCCGGGCGAGCGAAGCGTCTGCAAGTCGTGGCACGATGAGTTCGAGCTACTTTCATTCATGTGGCTCCAGTTGGAAGTACGGTCCGCAGATGAACGGTGATCACGAGCGGGGATTGGCGGCTACAAAACTGCGGCCGCCGGCGTCGCCGACACGCCTGGTCCTGCGGCGCCGGTTGGGGGATCTCCTCGACGATGGTTTGGCCGAATCGGTTCCGCTGTTGCTCGTGAGCGCACCGGCGGGCTCAGGCAAGTCGACGCTGGTCGCGGCATGGGCACTCGACGCGGGCCGGCCGGTCGCTTGGCTGCAGATGGAAGCGAGCGACTCCGATCCTGCGAGCTTTTGGTCGTCGCTCGTCGCGGCGATCGGTCGATGCAGACCAGAGCTCGCCGCCGTTGTCGGGCCACTGGTGGTCGGTTCGCAAGGTGATGGGCGGGTCGTCGTCCCGGCGATCATCAACGCCGTCGTGGATGTCAGCGATCCGCTGGTCGTCGTGATCGACGACTATCACCTGATCGACAACGACAGCGTGCATCGCGGCGTGGAGCGCCTCATCGACCTGTGCCCGGCGCAGCTGACTGTCGTGATGTGCACGAGGGTTGATCCGCCGTTCCGCCTTGGGAGAATGCGTGTCCGCAACCGGCTCGGTGAGATCCGCGCCGAGCATCTTCGGTTCGCAGCTGACGAAGCAACGGCGCTGCTCGGGACGGCGGGCGACGAGCTGTCGACCGAACGCCTCGAAGATCTGTGTTCCCGGACAGAGGGGTGGGCAGCAGGTCTTGTTCTGGCCGGGCTGTCGTTGGAGCGTGCGTCCGATCCGGGCCGGTTCGTCGATGCCTTCCGCGGCGACGATCAGTTGGTCGTCAGCTACCTGAGTGATGAGCTCCTCGACGCGATGAGTGCCGGTGATCGCCAGCGACTGCTCGAGACAGCGGTCCTCGACCACTTGACGGGACCGTTGATCGACGCCGTCACCGGCTCGACCGATGGCACCAGTTGGTTGGCCGACATCGCGAATCGGAACCAACTCGTCATTCGATTGGACAGCATCGGCGAGTGGTTCCGCTATCACCACTTGCTCCGAGATCTCGTTCTGCTCGAAGCGCGCCGGACGATGCCGCACCGTCTGGCGGAGCTGCACGGGCGGGCCGCCGACTGGTTCGCGTCCAGCGGCGACCGGCTCCAGGCCGTCGTCCACCGCTTCGCTGCCGGCGACATCCCTGGAGCGATCACGCAGATGTACTTCGTCGGCCCTGATCTGCTTGGCCGCGGTCAGATCCGCAAGCTGCGCGGGTTCCTCGAGCAGGCCGGCGAAGCCGCCACCAGAGATACGGCCTGTGCGCTGGGCTGGGGATGGTGCGAGTACCTCTCCAGCCAGCACGAGTCCGCGCAGCGCTGGCTTGCCGTCGCTCTCGAGGTCGCCCCACCGTCGTTCGATCAAGTCATTGCTGCGCCGCTGCGGATCAACCTGGCGCTCGGCAGCGGCGACGTCGCCACAGCATTGGAGTGCGCACGACAAGCGACGGCCGACGGAGATCTCTGGCAGCGGCCGGCAGAGCTCGCCACTGCTGTCGGCGCCGCGTATGCCTGGGCGGGCATGCACGACGACGCCCACGAAGCACTCACGATCGCGATCGCCCGTTGCAAGGCCGAGCAGCGGCTCACCGCGCACGTCCTCACCCTCATCTACGTCGCCATCGACGAGGTCGAACAAGGCGACCGGGCCGCGTCCCATGCTGCTGCGGTCGCTGCCGTCACCACGGCCGAGTCGTTCGGGCTGGCCGAATACCACGGTGTCGCTCCCGCGTTCGCGGTCCGCGGCCGCAACGCACCCGACCCAGACAGCGCCATCGCGGATGTGACCCGAGCGCTCGACCTCGCCCGGCGGGGAAGCACCGACCTCGTCCTCGCGTACGTCCTCACGACATGCGGCGACACGCTGCTCGATGTCGGCGACGACATTGGAACGGCGCTCATCGTCGAAGCCCGGGCAACGATCGACCGTTGCGTTGACCCTGGCATCGCCGGCCGGTACCTGGCCCGTGTCGAATCTCGGCACCATCTGCCATCGGCGTCGACGGACACCGCACGTTCAATCCGGGTGCAGCTCACCGAGCGAGAGCTCGCAGTCTTGCGGTACCTGCCGACCAAGTTGTCGCAACGAGACATCGCCGCCGCCTTGTACGTGTCGCTCAACACCGTCAAGACACACTGCACCGCCATTTTCCGCAAGCTCGACGCCAGCGACCGCAAGAGCGCGGTTCAGGCTGCTCGCGAGCGCCACCTTCTCTGATCCGGGCCTCTTGGGGTGGCCCTAACGGAACGATGCGACCAGTGCTAGCGCGCTGCGCAACTTCAAGATCGGCGTCGGCCGCACGCGCCGTCGCCCACCTCCTCGAGTGCTGCTGCCAGTCCAAGTCGGTCACGGTTGGAGGTACAACGTCGCCGGGCGAACGTGACCGCTACTTGGCGAACTGGATTGCTCGTCGAGCCATTTAAGGTGGTCGAGTACAGCACCCTCAGTTCCCCGCTGCGGTCCGGCACCGTCGACCGCCCCGTCGGACTCATTGCCGTCTTCGAAGCCCCTCCGCGAACGCACCCACCTCACCACTGACCGCCCTCCCCGGAGTTGCTCGGCAACGACGCAAGCACCGCGCCCTCGCGGACGCGGTGCTTGCACTACTTGCCGATGATGCGACCTGGCGATGGGTCGGCGGTCTGTGGTGGCGTGATGCGCACCGGGCTCCGGCTCGATCTGGAGATCCTCATCGGCGATCCTGCTACGTGGGTCTGGCCTATTCCGAGCGGACCGGGGATTGCAGCCTGAGTATTCGTTGTGTCGATGTCTCGCTCAGGTGCCGGCTGTGGCGCGTTCGAGGATCATGATCATCTGGGCTTTTGACGACTTCATCAGATTGGCGGTGGAAACGGCGTCGACCATCTTCCACCCTTCGCTGGCGAAGCTGTTGAGGGTTGCTTCAAGCGTGTCGGGGTCGAACCCGCCGGTGAAGCGCTTGTCGCGTTCGGTCAGGACCTTGTATTCGTACATTTCTGTGTTTCCTTGTCTGTTGTGATTTCAGGT
>Ga0073904_10000728_pt1 | contig 23737 bp, 18 predicted proteins | sample KloWWTrecipitate_FD_66668 | JGI IMG/M metagenome (GOLD analysis project Ga0073904, IMG submission 66668) | Active sludge microbial communities from Klosterneuburg, Austria, studying microevolution and ecology of nitrifiers - Klosterneuburg... | ecosystem: Engineered > WWTP > Aerobic digester >... | reverse complement strand
TTCGGGGATCACCCATGGCGCAAGCCTGGTCCTTACCCCGAAACACGAAGCGCCGATCCGCCATATAGAGTTTGTCTCGCTCGCTCCTGATCGGGCGCTGGTGGTTCTGGTCTTTGCGGATGGTCAGGTGGAAAACCGGCTTTTCACGCCGCCGCCGGGGCAAACGCCTTCCTCCCTGCGGGAGGCGGCGAATTTCCTCAATGCGATGGCAGAGGGGCGCACGGTCACGGAACTGCGCACCCATATGCGTCGCGACATCGCCGATCGGCGGCGTGAACTGAACACGCTGGCGCGCGAACTGGTCGAAAGCGGTCTGGTGCTGTGGGAAAACCCTGGCGAATCTCAGGAACGGCTGATCGTGCGCGGCCAGTCGAACCTGCTCGATCAGACGGCGGAGGTCGATCTGGCGCGGATTCGCAGCCTTTTTGATGATCTGGAGCGCAAGCGCGATATAGCCGAATTCCTTGAATTGACCGAAACGGGCGAGGGTGTGCGCATTTTCATAGGGTCAGAGAACAAACTTTTCTCACTTTCGGGTTCCTCTCTGGTGGTCTCTCCCTATATGAACGCGGATCGAAAGATTATCGGCGCGGTCGGCGTCATTGGACCGACAAGGCTCAATTACGGCCGTATCGTTCCGATCGTCGACTATACGGCGCAGCTTGTCGGCAAGCTTCTGTCGGGCGAGCGCAAGGGATAGAACTGATGAGTGAGATGAAGAAAGACGAATTGGCGGAAGACCAGGCCCTGATGGGCGAAGAGTTTGCGGAAGACGACCCCCTTCTGGCTGAGATCGAGGCGCTGAAGGCAGAGCGTGACGAGCTGAAGGACCGCTTCATGCGGTCGCTGGCGGATGCCGAGAATATCCGCAAGCGCGGCGAGCGTGACCGGCGCGAGGCCGAACAATATGGTGGCACGAAGCTCGCGCGCGATCTTTTGCCGATCTACGACAATCTCAAGCGCGCGCTTGATGCGGCGGGCGACGAACAGCGCGCCGCGGCGCAGGCGCTGATCGAAGGGGTCGAGCTGACGATGCGCGAGCTTGTGACCGTTCTGACGCGCCATGGTGTGAAGCCGGTCGCGCCGCAGGTGGGCGATGCGTTCGACCCGCAGCTGCATCAGGCCATGTTCGAAGCGCCGCTTCCGGGGACAAAAGCCGGTGACATCATTCAGGTGATGACCGAAGGGTTCCTGCTGCATGACCGACTGCTGCGTCCGGCGCAGGTAGGCGTTAGTTCGACGCCGAAAAGCTGAGTGCTTGCGGCCGCGACTAGGGGGCGGCCGCAATTGCTTTGCGCACGATGTCGAGATTTTCTGCCGTCGCGTCGGCGATGAATGCATCGCCACACATTGGCCAGGCGACCTTCATGTAGTCGGGCCGAGGGTTGGGTTGAAACTGTCCTTCGGCCTGCGAACGTTTCATGGCGCCAATCACGACGCTCTTGCCGTACATCCATTCCTGATCTGGTGGCGCCCAGCCGGGACTCATCATGACGAATGTGATCTCACCGGCAGCCTGACCCTTCAGAACTTCGTCCGGAAGCAGCGAGATCGTCGCGTAGGATTGCTCCGGGTATGTCTCGTAGCGGATGACTGAGCCAGCCAGAACCACTTCGGCCGCGCCGATTTGCTGCACCTCAAGGTCAACATGGTGCGTACAGGATAGGGCCGGGTCGCACAGCATCAGCCACGCCAATGTCGGCAGCACCAACAGGGACGGTTTGCCCGCCATCTGGCTCTCCATATGTGAACGAACCCGACCCCAGGCTGGCGCAGGCCAACAAATAACAAAAGTCCGGAAAACCGGACCGCAAGCTGGTTATGAACCAGCCTGGCGCTTGAGATCATAAAGCGCTGCGAGCGCTTGCAGGGGCGTCATCTCGTCCGGATGCAGGGCGCGGATCTGATCTTCCAGCGCCGACGGGCCTTTCGGCACCCGGATCGGGGCGGGGGCCGGGGTGTTGCTGAACAGGGGCAGGTCGTCGATCAGCGTATGTTTGCGGGTGCCGCCTTCGCGCTCGCCCTTTTCAAGGGCCTCCAGCACCACCTTGGCGCGCTCCACCACGGCCGCGGGCAGGCCGGCCAGGCGCGCCACCTGCACGCCATAGCTGCGATCGGCGGCGCCCTTGCGCACCTCGTGCAGGAAGATCACATCACCGTGCCATTCCTTGACGGTGACCGTGGCATTTTCGACACCGGAAAGCTTGCCCGCAAGCGCGGTCATTTCATGGTAATGTGTGGCGAAGAGCGCCCGGCAGCGGTTCGTCTCATGCAGATGTTCCAGCGTCGCCCAGGCAATCGAAAGCCCGTCATAGGTGGCGGTGCCGCGCCCGATTTCGTCCAGAATCACCAGCGCCCGGTCATCCGCCTGGTTGAGGATTGCGGCCGTTTCGACCATTTCCACCATGAAGGTCGATCGCCCCCGCGCCAGATCGTCGGCGGCGCCAACACGGCTGAACAGCTGGCTGACAAGGCCGATACGGGCCCGGTTGGCCGGAACGTAGGATCCAGCCTGCGCCAGGAGCGCAATGAGTGCGTTTTGCCTGAGGAAGGTCGATTTACCGGCCATGTTCGGGCCGGTCAGCAGCCAGATCGCGGGTGTGCCGCCGTCGGTCAGGGCGCAGTCGTTGGCCACGAAAGGTGTGCCGGTGCGTTTGAGTGCATTTTCGACAACCGGGTGCCGACCGCCTTCAATCTCGAACGCGCGGCTTTCATCAATTGAGGGTTCGCACCAATCCTCAGTACGGGCGAGATCGGCAAAGGCAGTGGTCAGGTCGATTTCTGCCAAAGCGCGTGCGGCCTGGGTGATCAGCGGGGCGGCGTCCAGCAAAATGGCTTTCAGGCCATCATAGAGCCGCTTTTCAATCTCCAGCGCCCGGTTTCCGGCGTTCAGGATCCGGCTTTCCAACTCGCTGAGCGGCAGGGTGGTGAAACGCACCTGATTGGCGGTCGTCTGGCGGTGAATGAAGGTTTCATTCAGCGGGGGCGACAGCATTCTGGCCGCATGGGTGTCGGTTGTTTCGATGAAATAGCCCAGCACATTGTTATGTTTGATCTTCAGGCTCTGCACACCGGAAATAGCCACATACTCGGCCTGCAAGGCCGCGATGACGCTGCGCCCCGCGTCGCGCAGTTTGCGGGCTTCGTCCAGATCCGGGTCGTGACCCGAGGCGATGAAGCCGCCATCGCGCGCCAGAAGCGGCGGGTCGGAAACCAGCGCGGCGCCCAACAGTCCGACCAGATCCTCGTGCCCGGTCAGCGCCTGCGCCGCCACCTTCAGCCGGTCCGGCAGATCGGCGGCCAGTATACGCTGGGCAATGCGGCCGGCGCCCGAAAGGCCGTCGCGAATCGCCGCGATGTCGCGCGGGCCTCCCCGGTCCAGCGCCAGGCGGGACAGGGCGCGGTCCATGTCCGGCACCTGCTTCAGATCGGCGCGCAGGGCCTCGGTCTGGCGCGCCTCGCCGACCAGCGCGCGCACCGCCGAAAGCCGTTCGCGGATTTCGGTCAGATCGCGCGATGGGGCGGACAGGCGGCGGTCGAGCAGACGCGCCCCGGCGGCGGTCACGGTGCGGTCAATCGCCGCGATCAGGGATCCATCACGCCCGCCCGACAGGCTTTGCGTGATTTCCAGGTTGCGCCGTGTCGCGGCGTCGATCTGCACGAAACCGCCGGCGGACTCCCGTACCGGGGGGCGCAGGAGTGGCAGGCGCCCGCGCTGGGTCAGGTCGAGATATTCGACAATCGCCCCCAAAGCGGATCGTTCGGCGCGGTCGAACGATCCGAAAGCGTCAAGCGTGCCGACCCCGAACAGATCGCAAAGCCGCTTTTCCGCCCCCTGACTGTCGAACGATCCGCGCGACAAAGGGGTAAGTGCGGCACCCGAAGCAGACACTAACGTGGCCAAATCGGCTTCCCGCGTTTCGCTGACGACCAGTTCGCGCGGCGCAAGGCGCGCGAGTTCCGGGGCAAGACGGACCAGCGGGCAGATCATCACCCGAAACTCTCCGGTAGAGATATCGGCCCAGGCCAGCGCCGCCTCGTCCCGCACCTCGGCCCATGCGGCCAGGAAGTTGTTGCGTCGCGCTTCCAGCAGGGTTTCCTCGGTCAGCGTGCCGGGCGTCACAAGCCGCACGACATCCCGCGCGACGACCGATTTGGCGCCGCGTTTCTTCGCTTCGGCCGGATCTTCCATCTGTTCGGCGATGGCCACGCGGAAGCCTTTGCGGATCAGCGTCAGCAGATATCCTTCGGCGGCATGAACCGGCACGCCGCACATGGGAATGTCCTGGCCCAGATGCTGCCCACGCTTGGTCAGCGCAATGTCGAGCGCCGCCGCCGCCGCTTCTGCGTCTGCGAAGAACATCTCATAGAAATCGCCCATCCGGTAAAACAGAAGCGCCTCGGGGTAGCGCCCCTTGATCTCCAGATATTGCGCCATCATGGGCGTTGTCTGATTTTCCGAACCGCTCAAGGGACCCTCCGTGTTCGCGCGACCCTACAAAAGGCGCGGGGGATGGAAAAGCCGCATCTGAAAGTTGGCGGTCGGGGACAGTCAGCGCCAAACCCTTGACCTTCCGTCGGTTAGGCCCCTTATCTGTCTAGGCTGCTCCGGCTTACCGAAAGGAGAGGCGCCATGACTATTGCCCCATCCACACCCATTGCCCCGCAAATGCACCTGTCCTTTGAGGTGGAGGGCATGACCTGCGCCTCGTGCGTGGGGCGGGTGGAGCGGATGCTGAAGGCCGTGCCGGGCGTCACGGATGTATCGGTCAATCTTGCCGCCGAACGGGCAGAAGTGTCGGGCGTCGGTCTGCAAGCGGCCCAGCTTATTTCCACCGTCGAAAAGGCCGGTTATGGCGTCCGCGAACGGCGGATGGTGCTGTCGATCGAGGGGATGACCTGCGCGTCCTGTGTGGGTCGCGTGGAGCGCGCGCTTCGTGCAACGCCGGGCGTGACGGAGGCCAATGTCAATCTCGCGACCGAAACCGCGGCCATCCGGGGTGTGGCGGATGAGGCGGCGCTGATCGCGGCGGTGCGTCGCGCGGGATATGAGGCGCGCAGCATCGCGTCCGGCGAGGGTGAGGGCGATGCGCGCCGGGCGGAAGAGTCGAGCAAGCTCAAGCGTGATCTGGTTTTGGCGGGCGCGCTGACCCTACCGGTTTTCGTGATGGAGATGGGCAGCCACATGTTCGCGCCCCTTCACCGGCTGATCATGGGCAGTATCGGCATGCAGGCATCCTGGTTGGTGCAATTCGTGCTGACGACACTGGTTCTGGCCGGGCCAGGTCGGCGGTTCTGGCAAAAGGGCATACCGGCGCTTTTGCGCGGCGCCCCCGACATGAACAGCCTTGTCGCCGTTGGGGCCAGCGCGGCTTACGGCTATTCCGTGGTGGCGACGTTCTGGCCGGGGCTTTTGCCTATCGGTACGGTCAATGTCTATTACGAAGCGGCGGCGGTCATCGTGACGCTGATCCTGCTTGGCCGCTTTCTTGAAGCCGGCGCCAAGGGCCGAACCTCCGAGGCCATCAAGCGGCTGGTCGGCCTGCAACCCAAGACGGCCCATGTGCTGCGGGATGGGGCGCCGACTGAAATACCGCTTGCGGACGTGCGGACCGGCGATCTCGTGCTGGTCCGACCGGGGGAACGGTTGCCGGTCGATGGGGTCGTGACCGAAGGCGAAAGCTGGGTGGACGAGAGCATGATTTCCGGCGAACCGCTGCCGGTCGCCAAGTCGGCGGACGCGGTGGTAACGGGCGGCACCGTCAATCAGACCGGAGCGCTGACCCTGCGCGCAACGGCGGTTGGCAGCGCAACCGTATTGGCCCAGATCATCCGCATGGTCGAAGCTGCGCAGGGCGGCAAACTGCCAATACAGGCACTGGTGGACCGGATCACCCTGTGGTTCGTGCCGGTGGTCATGGGCCTGGCGGCGGTGACCTTTCTGGTCTGGCTGGTGTTCGGTCCCCCGCCCGCGCTTGGCTTTGCGCTGGTCAATGCGGTTGCGGTGCTGATCATTGCCTGCCCTTGCGCTATGGGCCTTGCGACGCCGACCTCGATCATGGTTGCAACTGGCCGTGCGGCGGAGATGGGCATTCTCTTCCGCAGGGGGGAGGCCCTGCAGGCGCTGCGGGACGTCAAGATCATTGCCGTCGACAAGACCGGCACGCTGACCGAAGGCAAGCCAGAGCTGACCGACCTTGTCCTTGCGCCGGGCCTGACCCGAGAGGATCTGTTGCCTATGATCGCGGCGGTCGAGGCAAAGTCGGAACATCCGATCGCGCGCGCCATTGTTGCGGCGGCAAGTGGCCCTTTGCCGATGGTGGAGGGCTTTCGGGCCATTCCCGGCATGGGCGTTACCGCGATGATCGGCGCGCAACGGATCGCCGTTGGCGCGGACCGGTTCATGTTGTCGCTTGGCCTTGATCCTACGATATTTGCCGATCAGGCGTCGGTGTTGGCGGCAGAGGGCAAAAGCCCGCTCTATGTCGCGCTGGATGATCAGTGCGCCGCGATCATCGCCGTGTCGGACAAGATCAAGGACACGACGCCCGCCGCGATTGCCGCTTTGCATGATCAGGGAATCAAGGTGGTGATGATCACCGGCGATGCGGAGCGGACTGCTCAGGCAATCGCGCGAAAGCTTGGGATCGACGAGGTGGTGGCCGAGGTCCTGCCCGAAGGAAAAGTGGCGGCGATCGCGCGGCTGAAAGCGCAGGGGCCGCTTGCCTATGTGGGCGACGGGATCAACGATGCACCCGCACTGGCGGCCGCGGATGTGGGTCTGGCCATTGGCACAGGCACCGATATTGCGATCGAGGCGGCCGATGTGGTGCTGATGTCGGGGCGCCTGACCGGCATATCGGATGCACTTGCGCTCAGCCGGGCGGCGATGCGCAATATCCGGCAGAACCTCTTTTGGGCCTTTGCCTATAATGCTGCGCTGATCCCGGTTGCGGCAGGCGTGCTTTACCCAAATTTCGGCCTGCTCCTTTCGCCGGCGTTTGCGGCGGGGGCGATGGCCTTGTCGTCGGTCTTTGTGGTCAGCAATGCGCTTCGCCTTCGCCGCTTTGGTCGGACGGTCAGGCCTTAGGACTTGTCCCCCCGGTCGGATCGACGCACAACGGCAAGCATGAAGATGGCACCCACGATAGTCGACCAGATCGCCGAAAGACTTTCGGCGCGGATCGTGTCGGGCGAATTGCGGGCGGGTACCCGCTTGCGGCAGGAAGAGATTGCGACAGAGTTCGCCTCAAGCCATGTGCCGGTGCGCGAAGCCTTCCGTCGGCTGGAGGCGGACGGGCTGGTGGTTTCGCTGCCCAGGCGCGGCGTGCGGGTTGCACAACATGGCCACGAGCAGCATTTCGAAACGCTGGAAATGCGCGCGGTTCTGGAAGGGTTGGCGTTCCTGCATGCCGTGGCCGCCTATACCCCGGAAGATCTGGGCGCGGTGATCGAGGCTGATGCAGCCTGTGGCCGGGCGGGGACTGCCGAGGATTGGGAGGAAGCCAACCGGCGGTTTCATGCCTTGTTGATTGCGCCCTGTCCGCTGCCGGAACTTCTGCATGCCGTCAGGCGGCTGCAGATGACGTCGGCCCTGTCGGCGCGAGCGCTGGGCGGAAAGCAAGCTGGGACCTTTCCGCGCGTTGATCGCGATCACAAGGCGATTCTGTCGGCCCTTCAGTCGGGAGATGCGGAACTGTGCGCGACATTGCTGACCCGCCATATCCGCCGAGGCCATCTGTCATCAGGCGTCGGCCGGACGGCGGGTTCGGGTGCGGTCTGGACAGGAAATAGATAATATGAGATCAATCAGCGCGAGGGCAGCAATTTTGTAGATAATCCGCCTCCGCGTTTCGAACGGGGGACCTATGCCGAAAGACTTGCCGCAAACCACCGCCAGCCGCTCTGACTGGACCCGCGCCGAGGCGGAGGCGATCTATAGCCAGCCCTTCATGGACCTGCTGTTTCAGGCGCAGACCGTGCATCGGGCGCATTTCGACCCCAACCGAGTGCAGATGAGCAGGCTTCTGTCGGTCAAGACCGGCGGTTGCCCCGAAGATTGCAGCTATTGCAGCCAGTCGGCCCGAAACGGGTCGCAGCTTTCGGCCTCCAAGTTGATGGAGGTGGAGCGGGTGCTGGCCGAGGCCCGCAAGGCCAAGGACGCCGGGGCGACGCGCTATTGCATGGGCGCGGCCTGGCGCAGCCCCAAGGAACGCGACATGCCCGCCATCGAAGCGATGGTGCGCGGTGTGCGCGAGATGGGCATGGAAACCTGCATGACGCTTGGGATGCTGGATGAAAATCAGGTTCTGCGGTTGAAAGGGGCGGGTCTTGATTACTACAACCACAACATCGACACGTCCGAGAGTTTCTATTCCGAAGTAATAACCACCCGCACCTTCGCCGACCGGCTGGATACGCTGGCCCGTGTACGGGAGGCCGGGATCAAGGTCTGTTCCGGCGGCATTCTGGGCATGGGCGAAACGGAAGGCGACCGGATCGACATGCTTCTGACACTGGCGACCCTGCCCGAGCATCCTGAAAGTGTGCCGATCAACATGCTGATCCCGATTGCCGATACGCCGCTCGCGAAGGCTGCGCCGGTCGATCCCATCGACTTCGTGCGCGTGGTGGCGCTGGGCCGGATCCTGATGCCGAAAAGCCATATGCGCCTGTCGGCCGGTCGGACGGAGATGAGCGACGAGATGCAGGCCCTGTGCTTCTTTGCCGGCGCCAATTCGATCTTCATGGGCGATACGCTCCTGACCGCTGCCAATCCGGGTGAAGACAAGGATCAGCGCCTCTTCGACCGGCTGGGCATCAAGCCGGAAGCCGTGCAGGAACAGACCTGCCGTTCCGCGGCCGAATGACCCTGCTCGACGCGCATCGTGGGCTTTTGGACAGTCTTGGCCAAAGGGGACGGTTGCGCAGGCTGACCCCGATCACGGGCGCCGATTTCGCCTCGAACGACTATCTGGGTCTAGCTGGGTCGGAACTGGTTCGTGATCTGGCGGCAAGCGCCCTGTCGCGCGGTATCGCCCCTGGCGCGGGTGCGGCGCGCTTGTTGCGCGGCAATCATGAAACGTTCGAAAGGCTGGAGGCTGTGGCCGCCCGCCATTTCGCCAGCGAAAGCGCGCTTTATTTCGGTGCCGGATATACTGCAAATCTTGCCGTGTTTTCGGCATTGCCGCAGGCGCGCGATCTGGTGCTGCACGATGCGCTGATCCATGCCAGCGCGCTGGACGGGATGCGCCTTGGCGCGGCGGAAACCCGTGCCTTCCCTCATAATGATGTGACCGGGGCCGAGGCGGCACTGGGGGACTGGCGGGCGACGGGCGGCAAGGGCCATGTCTGGATCGCGACGGAAAGCCTGTTCAGCATGGACGGCGATTGCGCGCCGCTGGCCGAGCTGATGGCGCTGGCTGACCGGCAGAATGCCTTCCTGATCGTGGACGAAGCCCACGCGACCGGCATCTGGGGGGCTGGAGGGCGTGGCCTTTCCGCCGACATTGCCGGGCGGGAAAATCTGGTTACCCTGCATACCTGCGGCAAGGCGCTGGGTGTTCAGGGGGCGCTGGTCTGCGCCGCGCAACCGTTGATCGAGGTTCTTGTGAACCGCGCGCGCGGCTTCATATATTCCACCGCGCCCTCGCCGCTCCTGGCAGAAGTGTTGTGCGGGGTGCTTTCGCGTCTTGATGCGGATCCCTCGCGCCGCGAAGCGCTGATGGCACGGGTCGTGCGGGCGGGCGATATGGCTCGGTCCATCGGGCTTGTGCCCACGGGGACGCAAATTCAGCCAGTGCGAATCGAAGGGGATGCAGAAGTTCTTACCGCTGCCGCCAGACTTCAGGATCAGGGGTTCGACATTCGTGCCATTCGCGCGCCAACGGTCCCCAAAGGGGAAGAACGGTTGCGCCTGTCGCTGACGCTGAACCCCGAAGAAGACACTATTGCAGCCGCTTTTGCGGCTTTGGGGGCCATACTGACATGAAAGCCTACGTCGTCACTGGCACGGATACGGGCATCGGCAAGACGGTCTTCGCGGCGGGGCTGACCGGACGCCTTCAGGCGCACTACTGGAAACCGATCCAATCCGGGCTTGAGGAGGAGACCGACAGCGAAACAGTCGCGCGGCTGTCCGGGCGACCGGTCCTGCCTGAGGCCTATCGACTGAGCGTGCCCGCCTCACCCCATATCTCCGCCGCAGCCGAGGGCGTCAGGATAGACGATATGAGCCTGGCGCTGCCAAAGGAACGGCCGCTGGTCATCGAAGGGGCGGGTGGCCTGATGGTGCCTTTGAACGACAGGGTAACCTTCCTCGACGTTTTTGCGCGCTGGGGTCTGCCGGTGATCCTGTGCGCGCGCACGGCGCTGGGCACGATCAACCACAGTCTTTTGTCTATTGCGGCGCTGAGAGCGACTGGCGTGCCGCTGCATGGCGTGGCCTTCATCGGTCCGGAGGCGCCCGAGGTCGAAGCCACGATCTGCCGTATGGGCGACACAGTGCGGCTTGGCCGACTGCCCGTCCTACAAAGCCTGAAGCCCGGCAGCCTGCGCGCCGCATTCGATGATTGTTTCCCCCCGGATCGTTTCGCATGACACCGAAGACAAGCCCCATCTGGCATCCGTTTACCCAACACGCGCTCTTCCCGGCGATGCGGCCCATTGTCAGCGCCTCGGGCGCATGGCTGACGGACGCGGGGGGTGTGCGGGTGTTCGACGCCATCTCCTCCTGGTGGGTGGTGACACATGGCCATTGCCACCCCCATATCGTTCAGGCGATCCGCGATCAGGCCGGAACGCTTGATCAGGTGATTTTCGCGGGCCATACCCACGAACCCGCCGAACGCTTTGCCAAACGGCTGATCGCGCGGATGCCACCCGCGCTGACCAGGGTCTTTTTCAGCGATTCCGGCTCGACCTGTGTCGAGGTTGCGCTGAAAATGGCTTTGGGTCATTTCCGCCATCGGGGCGAGGCCCGCCACCGGATCGTGGTGATGGAAAATGGCTATCATGGCGATACCGTGGGCACGATGTCAGCGGGTGAACGCGGTGCGTTCACGCAACCCTATGACCCGCTGCTTTTCGCGGTCGACCGCATTCCTTTCCCCGCTGAGGGCGCAGAGCAAGCTACACTCGACGCGCTGGAAGCGCTCGCCCGCCGCGCGGATACCGCCGCGTTTCTGGTGGAGCCACTGGCGCTTGGTGCGGGCGGCATGCTTTTTTATTCCCCAAAGGTTCTGGCCGAGATGGCGGCGATCTGCGCCCGCCACGGCATTTTGCTGATCGCGGACGAGGTGATGACCGGCTGGGGGCGGACCGGGCGGTTTCTGGCCTGCGATCATGCCGGGGTGGTGCCTGACATACTGTGTCTGTCCAAGGGCATTACTGGCGGGCATCTGCCTTTGGCGGTGACGCTTTGCCGCGAGGCCATCTATCAATCCCACTGGTCAGAAGACCGCAGCAAGACCTTCTTCCACTCATCCTCCTACACGGCAAACCCGATTGCCTGCGCGGCGGCGGGGGCCAATCTGGACCTGTGGGATAGTGAACCCGTGCAGGACCGGATCGACGCGGTTGCTGCTGTGCAGGCCGGAGGGCTGGCGCGGTTGCAGGCCCATCCGAACCTGTCGGGCGCGCGTCAGATCGGTACGATCCTTGCCGCCGAGGTTGGCCGGACGGGCAGCTATATGTCGACGCTTGGACCAGACCTGATGCGGTTTTTCGCAGCGCGGAACCTTTTGATCCGGCCTTTGGGAAACACCGTCTATTTGTTGCCGCCCTATTGCAGCACTGTGGCTGAACTGACCGCCTGCCACGATGCGATGCTGGAGGCCGCGGATGCGTTCGGCTGATTGCGGTGTGACCTGGGCAGGCAGCGGGCACTATGTGCCCGAACGCCAGGTTGCCAATGCCGAGATCGAGGTCGATCTTGGTTTGCCTGCTGGCTGGATCGAAGGGCGAACTGGGATCCGCACCCGCCACTATGCCGCGCCCGGCCAGGCACTCAGCGATCTGGCGGTGCCCGCAGGGCAGATGGCGCTGGCGGGCGCAAGGGATGTGGGGCTTTTGCTGCTGGCCACATCCACGCCCGATCATCTCTTGCCGCCGACCGCGCCCCTAGTTGCGCATCGGCTGGGCCTGTCTTGCGGTGCTGTTGATCTTGCGGGGGCCTGCGCGGGTTTTCTGCATGCGCTGGCGCTGGGCGTCGCCCATTGCAAGATGACCGGACAGGCAGTTTTGGTGATCGGTGCCAATATCCTGAGCCGCAGGATCGAACCGACCGAAGCCGCAAGCCGTGTGCTTTTCGCCGATGCGGCGGGCGCCGTGCTTTTGCGGCCCTGCAAGGACCCGTCGCGCGGGCTTCTGGCGGCTGATCTTGGGTCGGATGGCAGCAGTTATGACATGATCTCGATCCCGCGCGGCGGCACGCGTTTGCCCTATGATGCGCCGGGCGAGGGCGGGCTGACCATGCGGATGCCGGACGGGCCGGCCGTTTTCACGGCGGCGGTGGACGGGATGGTCCGGTCAGGCCGCGCGGCGTTGTCGCGCGCGGGGCTTGGGGCGGGGGATGTCGCGACTTGGCTGCCCCATCAGGCCAATCAGCGGATCATCCGCCGCGTCGGCAATAGTCTTGGTCTTGAGCGGGCAGAGTGGCTCGGCACGCTGGCGCGGCACGGCAATTCCTCGGCAGCGACGATCCCCTTGGCGCTGTCGGTTCGTATCGCGGAAGGCGGGGCCTTGGCCGATGGGCCAGTCCTCATGTCCGCGTTCGGGGCAGGCACCTTGTGGGGGTCGCTCGTCTGGAATCCCTGAAGGGCTCTTGGTCCAGCGGTGCGGGCGTTGGATCAGAGCGCGACTTTCTGGAAACTGTCGCGAAGCGCTGCCGACCATGCTTCGCTCATGGCTTGAAAATCCTTGTCGCCCGCTTCGATCCGGCGCTGTTGGGTAACCCGCAATGCGTTACGAGGTATAACGGCCAGATCCAGCGGCATGCCGACCGACAGGTTTGAACGCAGGGTCGAATCCATCGACAAAAGCACCGCTTTCTGACCATCTGCCAGCGAAGTTTCCGGTCGGATCACACGGTCGAGGATCGGTTTTCCGTATTTGTGCTCGCCGATCTGAAGGAAGGGCGTGTCCTCGGTCGCTTCGATGAAGTTGCCCTCGGGGTAGACAAGGAAAAGCCGCATCACCCCATCCTTGCGCTGGCCCGCGACGATCATCGACGCAGAGGCACCTTGCCGCATCACCGCCAGCTTTTCGTCGATGGAGGAGCGTACCCGCGACAGGGTATTGCCTATGATCTCGGCCACTTTGAGCATGGTCGGCGCCAGCAGGATCGACGTATCAGCCGTAGCATCCGCGTCTTCGATGGCCTCGCGCAGTTCGGCGATTGTCGTTTGCGTGACCGAAAGGCTGCCGGCCGTAACGATTGTGATGACCCGTTCGCCAGGAACCTCGAAGGTGAACATCTTGCGATAGGTCGCTATATTGTCGAGCCCTGCATTGGTGCGCGTGTCCGACAGCAATACCATCCCTTCGTTCAAGAGAAGGCCGACGCAATAGGTCATCGTTTCAGTCCCGTTTTATACCCCTGCGGACACTATTGTTGCGCCGCGCCGACCGCAACCTCGACCGTCAGATTTTCGGCCGCCGCTCCTATGGCCAGGCCGCGTATCGGCGCCGCGTCCTGTGCGTCGTAACCGGACCCAAGGCGGACATAACGATCATCGGGACAACAGCGGTTTGCCGGATCGAAGCCGACCCAGCCCAACCCTTCCACCCAGACTTCAGCCCAGGCATGGGCCGCTTCGTGGGGCCGGCCCGAAGCGTCGGCGAAAAGATAGCCCGACACATATCGTGCGGGCAGGCCGCGCAGTCTGGCCACCGAGATCAGCGCATGGGCATGATCCTGACAGACGCCTTCGCCCTGCTCGAGCGCCTTTGCGGCGGTTGTGTGGGCGGTCGTGGTGCCGGGGCGATAGGCAATGCGGTCGGCGACCAATCCTGAAAGGGTATGGGCCAGGCCCAGTGCGCCGCCGTTTTGGCCCTGCTGCGCCGCCTCGGCCGAAAGCGCCTCGAGGGCAGCGCTTGCGCGGGTCGCTTCGGTGTCACGCAGATAGGCGGCGGGCGGAACATGTTCGCGATGGCCGCGCAGAACGCCCGCCAGATCGGTCGTTTCCACCGTGCCCTCGGCCCGGACCGTCACCCCGGTCAGCGGCCCGCGCAGGGACCAGCCTTCGATCCAGTCGCCAGCCCCATCGCGAAAGGTGCCGCCCTTCTGGCCGCCTTCGATGGAAATCTGCCACCGCACCGTTCGTTGACCGTCAAACCGCGACGGGGTCAGGCGCAGGCTTTGCACGGCGCTGCGGACCGAACCGCTGTAAGTATAGGTCGTCACATGTGAGATATTCAGGATCATCGCGCTTCTCCGCTCAGATAGGCGTTTTGAACGAGCGAGGCGAGCGTCCCCATCTCGCGGATGAAGCGGGTGAGGAATTCGTGCAGGCCTTCGTCAAAAATCTCTTCGACCGTCAGGCGCGAAAAATCCTGCATGAGCGATGAAACGCGGGTCTGCGCCAGCGTTTCGCGCCCATATTCGGCAGACAGTGCCGCCAGATTGTCGTGCGCGCCACCAAGCGATGTGTAAAGCGAACGCGGCATACGTCGGTTCAGGATCAGGAAATGCGCGACCTTGGCCGCCGTGATTTCGCCCCCGTAGGCCCAATGAAAAGCGCGTTGTGCTGAGAGCGCGCGCAGAAGCGTCATCCATTGATGGGTATCAAGGCCGGAGCCGACAAAATCCATCCGTGGCAGAAGGACGTAATATTTCACGTCCAGCAAGCGCGCAGTATTGTCGGCCCGCTCAATATGGGCGCCAAGACCTATGAAATGATAGCCGTCGTCGCGCAGCTTCGTTGCATCAATCGCACCGCGCAACATGGCCGCGTGGCGGGTGGTCCATTCGGTCAACCGACTCAGTTCAAGACTTGAGCGTTCCGCCCGCTCAAGCTGGCGCAGCTCCTGAAACGCGGTGTTGAGCGCATCCCAGACCTGACTGGTTAGCGCAGTCCGCACGATCCGGCCATTTTCGCGGGCACTTTCAAGACAGGATGCGACGGACGAGGGGTTGTCGCGGTCGAAGAACAGATAGCTTTCGATGTTTCTTTGCACCGTCTCGCCGTACTTTTCGGCAAAACCCTTCGCTGTACCTGACGCTTGCAGAAGCGAATCCCATTCGTCGCGGTAGCCCTGCCCGGCGGACGATGGCAGCAGCGTGATGCGCGACCCCACGTCCAAAAGCCGCGCGGTCATTTCCGCACGCTCCATATAGCGGCCCATCCAGAACAGGTTCTCGGCGGTTCTACTCAACATGTCTGTTACTCCGCCAGAACCCAGGTATCCTTGACCCCGCCGCCCTGCGACGAGTTCACGACAAGCGAGCCCTCCCTGAGCGCGACGCGCGTCAGACCGCCGGGCACCAATTCGATCCGTTCCCCCACCAGGCAATAGGGTCTGAGGTCGACGTGTCGCGGTGCGATCCCTTCGGCAACGAAACTGGGTGTCGTCGAAAGGGCTAGGGTCGGCTGGGCGATATAGCCGCCCGGGTCCGCCTTCAATTTATCGGCAAAGTCGGCGATTTCCGCTTTCGTGGATTTCGGTCCGACCAGCATGCCGTAGCCGCCCGAACCATGCACCTCTTTCACCACCAGCTCGGGCAAGTTGGACAGAACGTAGGACAGGTCATCCGCCTTGCCGCATTGCCAGGTCGGCACATTCTGCAAGATCGGCTCTTCCCCCAAGTAGAAGCGGATCATTTCCGGGACGAATGTATAGACGGCCTTGTCATCGGCAACGCCCGCGCCCGGCGCCGAGCAGATCGTGACACCGCCGGACCGATAGACATCCATCAGCCCTGCAATGCCCAACATTGAGTCGGGCCTGAAGCACAATGGGTCGAGATAGGCATCATCAATCCGCCGATAGATCACATCGACCTTTTGCGGCCCTTCGGTGGTGCGCATCCAGACGAACCCGCCCTCCACGAACAGATCCTGACCTTCGACCAGTTCGACCCCCATCAGATCGGCGAGGAAGGAATGTTCGTAGTAGGCCGAATTGAAGTGACCAGGTGTCAGGATGACAATGGTTGGTTCGTGGTCGCATTTTACCGGCGCGACAGACGCTAGCGTGCGCCGCAGCAGCTCTGAATAATTGTCGATCGGCTCGATACGGTTTTCGCGGAACAGCGCCGGGAACATCCGCATCATGATCTCGCGGTTTTCCAGCATGTAGCTGACGCCCGAAGGGGTGCGGCAGTTGTCTTCGAGCACATAGAAATCATCGAGCCCGGTGCGGACGATGTCGATCCCGACGATATGGCTGAAAACCCCCTTGGGGGGCATGAAGCCAGTCGCGGCCTTTTCAAAAGCCTCGTTGCCATAAACAAGCGCGGCGGGGATACGGCCCGCACGCACGATCTCTCCACGGCTGTAGACATCGGCAAGGAACAGATTCAGCGCGCGTGCCCGCTGTTTGATCCCGCTTTCCAGCCTTCGCCATTCGCTTTGGGTGAAGACACGCGGGAACATGTCGAACGGGATGAGGCGGTCCGGGTCGCCGCCTTCGCCGTAGACCGCAAACGTGATGCCGATGCGTCGGAACAAGGCTTCGGCCTCGGCCTGTTTCATCGTGCGGAAGTCCAGCGGCATGGCGCGGGTCCAGTCCTCGAGCCGCGCGTAGGGTGGACGCACGGCCCCGTCGTCGAACATTTCGTTGAAAAAGGTCTTGATCATTAATGCCCCCAGCGTTTTAGCAAGTATGACCACCTGCTGAAGAAAAGAAAGGCCTGCGGGATTGCAAGATCATCGGACGGGTCAACACACGCCGTGGTCCAAAAGAAAACATCGCCGCACGCCCAAAATTTGGTCTGCCGGAAAAGACAGCCGCCATGTGGACGGCCGCCCGGACCTGGGGTTTTGCTCTATTGCGCGACCGCTACCCTGCCAGAAGCGCCGCGTTTCCACCGGCCGCAGTCGTATCGACACAGAGGTGTCGTTCATGTGCGACATGGGCAAGGTCGGGTAGGGCGGTGATGAGTTGCACGATTTCGCCATCCCGGTCGGCCAGTGCCTGAGCATGTGCGCGGCCCTCGGTCACATCGCCCCACCATAGCGCTGCCGAAAAGCCATCGAGGCTCGTCAATGAGCTTGCTGCGATGGTGCCCGCCGCAACCACGGCCTGACCGCCAAGCTGCTCAACCGCAGCTTTCTGTGCGACGGCAGCGGCCTTTCCCGGCCCAAGACACAGGACCGGGGCGCGGCTGTGGATCGTCAGACGGTTCATCTCTCCGGTTGGGCCGGGCATGAACTGTTCGGCGATCTGGCGTGGCGCGTGCGAGGCAAGGCGCTGGGCGAGCGCAGCAACATCGGCCTTGCTCGTCCAGGGTGCCACGCTGACGTTGGCGTCGTCGGGTGCGTAGAAACGGTTCAGGTAGTTCGGACCGCCCGCCTTGGGCCCGGTTCCGGAAAGACCCTCCCCGCCAAAGGGTTGACTGCCCACGACCGCACCGATTTGGTTGCGGTTCACATAGATGTTGCCGACATGAATGGCGCCCGCGACCTCTTGCACGCGGCTGTCGATCCGTGTGTGCAGGCCGAAGGTCAAGCCAAAGCTCTTGGCATTAATGTCATCAACGACCTTGTGCAGATCTTCGCCGCGAAAAGTGGCGACATGTAGGACAGGGCCGAAAATTTCGCGGTCGAGATCCTCGATGCCCTTCACGCGCAGCATCGTCGGCGGAATGAACGTGCCGTTCGAGGGCACCGGCAGTTGGTGCAGGATGCGGGCGCGGTTCTCTTCCAGATAGGCGGCGATGGTCGATTGGGCGCGGGCGTCGATCACCGGGCCCACATCGGTGGAAATCGCCCACGGATCGCCGGCGATCAGCTCGTTCATCGCACCCTTGATCATGTCGATCACATGGGGGGCGATGTCTTCTTGCACATAGAGGCACCGCAGCGCCGAGCAGCGCTGACCGGCCGAGCGGAACGCCGAGGCGACAACGTCGCGCACCGCTTGTTCGGGTAAAGCGGTCGAATCCACGATCATCGCGTTAAGTCCGCCGGTTTCCGCGATCAGCGGCGTGCCGGGGGCGAGGTTCGCCGCCATGTTCCGCGCGATGGTTTGTGCCGTTCCCGTCGAGCCGGTGAAGACCAGCCCCGCAACACGGGGATCGGAGGCAAGCGCGTTGCCGACCACGCTGCCACGGCCGGGCAGCAGTTGCAGCGCCGATTTGGGCACCCCCGCCTGATGCAGCAGACGCACGCCGATGCGGGCGATGATCGGTGTCGGTTCGGCGGGCTTGGCGATGACCGCGTTTCCGGCCATCAGGGCCGCCGCGATCTGGCCTGAAAAGATCGCTAGGGGGAAGTTCCACGGGCTGATCGCGCCAAAGATCCCGCGCGGGTTCCTCGTCGAACGTTCGCCCTCGGTGGCGTAGTAACGTAGGAAGTCGACCGCCTCGCGCAGTTCCCCGATGGCGTCGGGCAGGGATTTTCCGGCCTCGCGCGTCAGGGTGGCGAAGATTTCGCCGTAGTGCGCTTCATAGAGATCGGCGGCGCGGCGCAAGGTGGCGGCGCGTTCGGCGGCGGGCACGTCCCAGGTGCGCGCATCCTCGATGGCGCGGGTGACGGTTGCTGGATCGGCATGGATGACCTCGCCGATCGTCTCGCCCGTTGCGGGGTTGAGAACGGGATGCATCGCACCCGTGGCGGGACGAACGGTCAATGTTTCGGCCTGGGCGTTTGCGTCAAGCCGGGCCCCCTCGATCTGGCGCAGCGTTCCCTCGTCGGATTGGTCGAAACCCGTCGAATTGACGCGCGCCGGGCCGAAGAGTGCTGCGGGCGTCACCAGAGAGGCCGGGGGCTGGGCGGTCGCCAATGCTGCGAAAGGGTCGCGCGCGACATCTTCAGGGGTAATGGATTCATCAACGATCTGATGCACGAAGGACGAGTTCGCTCCGTTTTCCAGCAGGCGGCGCACCAGATAGGCCAGAAGATCGCGGTGGGCGCCGACCGGCGCATAGATGCGGCAGCGGCCTTTGGTTTCGGCCAGTACGATGTCATGCAGCCGCTCGCCCATGCCGTGCAGGCGCTGGAATTCAAATGGCACTGCGCCTGCCAGTTCAAGCACAGCGGCGACGGTCTGAGCGTTGTGGGTCGCGAACTGCGGGTAGATGCGGTCGGCGTAGCCGATCAGCTTTTTCGCATTGGCGATATAGCTGACATCGGTGGCGATCTTGGTGGTGAAAAGCGGAAAGCCGGGCATGCCTTCGACCTGGGCGCGCTTGATCTCGCTGTCCCAATAGGCGCCTTTGACCAGCCGCACCATGATCTTGCGATCCAATCGCTTCGCCGTCGCATAAAGCCAGTCGATCACCAGCCCGGCGCGCTTGCCGTAAGCTTGCACTACGACCCCGAAGCCATCCCAACCCGCCAGCGACGGATCGGCCAGAACGGCCTCGATCACCTTCAGGGACAGAACCAGGCGGTCCTGTTCTTCGGCGTCGATGTTCATGCCCATGTTTGCGACTTTGGCGGCTTTGGCGAGCTTCAGCACAACCGGTACCAGTTCAGCCATCACTCGGCTCTCTTGCGCGACCTCGTAGCGCGGATGCAATGCCGAAAGCTTGATCGAGATGCCGGGGTTTGCTTCGACCGAGCCCTTGTCACAGGCGCGGGCGATGGCGGCGATGGCATTGCCGTATTCCCTGGCATAGCGCGCGGCGTCGGCGCTGGTCATCGCCGCCTCGCCCAGCATGTCATAACTGTAGGTAAAGCCCTGAGCCTCGCGCTTCTTCGCGCGGTCAAGGGCGGCGTCGATGGTCTGGCCCAGCACGAACTGTCGGCCCATTTCCTTCATCGCGCGCCCGACGGCGGTGCGGATGACCGGCTCGCCAAGGCGCTTGACCATACCCCGCAGTGTGCCCGCAATGCCGGGCTGGTCGGCGTCCAGCACCTTGCCGGTCAGCATCAGGGCCCAAGTTGAGGCATTGACAAGGCTCGACGATGCCTCGCCCAGATGCCTGCCCCAGTCCGATGGTGCAATCTTGTCTTCGATCAGCGCGTCGATCGTCAGTTTGTCGGGGACACGCAGCATGGCTTCGGCAAGGCACATCAGTGCTACGCCTTCGCGGGTGGAAAGCCCGTACTCCGACAGAAAATGTTCCATCAAGGTCGGCTTTGCCTCGCCGCGGATGCGGCGCACCAAATCGGCCCCCTTGGCCGTAACCCGCTTGCGAAGGGCGCTGTCCAGCGCCGCTTCGGACACCAGCCGATCAAGAAGCTCTGCTTCAGGGCGGAATTTTGCGTTCAGGTCGAAAAGTGACAGGTCTGACATGATGGCTCCCGAATTTTATCGCTCGATACCGGAATGCTGATGGACGATGTGACCAAATGAGACGAGAATCGCAGTCGATTCGACCAAACCATTGAGGGCAGAGTTCTATGGCAGACCAACTCGACCCCATTAACCGCAAGATTTTGGCCGAACTGGTGGCCAATGCCCGCATCCCGATGAGCGAGCTTGCTGAAAAGGTAGGCCTTTCCAAAACGCCTGTCACCCAGCGCGTGCGCCAGATGGAGGAGGCGGGCCTGATCACCGGCTACCGTGCGATACTGTCGCCGATGAAGCTGGGCCTGACCCATGTGACTTATGTCGAGGTGAAGATGACCGACACCCGCCAGTCGGCACTCGACAAGTTCAATGACGATGTCCGCAACATTCCCGAAGTGGAGGAATGTTACATGATCGCGGGCGGCTACGACTATCTGCTGAAGGTGCGGTCACGGGATATGGTACATTTCCGCCAGATCATGGCCGAAAAGATCTCGTCCCTGCCCTACATGCGCGCCACGAGCAGTTATGTCGCAATGGAGGCCGTCGTTGAACAGGGCCGGGTGCTGGTCTAGCAGGCGAATTCGGAATGGTTCGCCCGCTGAGTATCTCATACGAAGTTCAAACCATGCTCGAACTCGGTGCGTAAACCCCCGGGAAGGTGATGATAGAACATTCAAGAGGATGGTCTTCGTAATCGGTGTCGATTGAGCGGCGTGCGCCCGTCCCAGCGACTAGATGGCACTTCGCCTGCGGATTCCCGCCCTTCCAAAAGCTTCGCTCTTTCAGACTCCCTTGCCTATCAATATAAGAAGCCCGGCCTGCGCCCGGGGCGAGTCGCGGGCCGGATATCTATTGGGGCAACGGACAATATCATGGCATGGAATTGGGGCGGGCTGTTTTCGTCGGATATGGCAATTGACCTTGGGACGGCGAATACCCTCGTTTACGTGAAGGGCAAGGGGATCATCCTCAATGAACCTTCCGTGGTCGCCTATCACGTCAAGGACGGCAAAAAGCAGGTTCTGGCGGTTGGAGAGGATGCCAAGCTGATGCTCGGACGGACGCCCGGCTCCATCGAGGCGATCCGCCCGATGCGCGAGGGTGTCATCGCCGATTTCGAAGCGGCGGAAGAGATGATCAAACATTTCATCCGCAAGGTCCACAAACGCACCCCCTTCAGCCAGAAGCCCAAGATTATCGTTTGTGTGCCGCATGGTGCGACCCCGGTGGAAAAGCGGGCGATCCGCCAATCGGTCCTGTCGGCGGGCGCGCGGCGTGCCGGGCTGATTGCGGAACCGATTGCGGCGGCGATCGGCGCTGGGATGCCGATCACCGATCCGACCGGCAACATGGTCGTCGATATCGGCGGCGGCACGACTGAAGTGGCGGTTCTGTCGCTGGGTGACATCGTTTATGCGCGCTCCGTCCGTGTGGGCGGCGACCGGATGGACGAGGCGATCATCAGCTATCTGCGCCGCCAGCAGAACCTGCTGGTCGGTGAAAGCACGGCCGAACGGATCAAGACCTCCATCGGCACGGCGCGGATGCCCGACGACGGGCGCGGCGCGTCGATGCATGTGCGCGGGCGCGATCTGCTGAATGGCATTCCGAAAGAGATCGAGATCAATCAGGCGCAAGTGGCCGAAGCGCTGGCCGAACCCGTTCAGCAAATCTGCGAGGCGGTGATGACTGCGCTGGAAACGACGCCGCCGGATCTTGCCGCCGATATCGTCGACCGGGGCGTGATGCTGACCGGGGGCGGGGCGCTTCTGGGGGAACTTGACCTCGCGCTGCGCGAACAGACGGGTCTTTCCATCTCCATCGCCGATCAGTCACTGAATTGTGTGGCGCTGGGCACCGGCAAGGCGCTTGAGTATGAAAAGCAACTGAGACACGTCATTGACTACGACAGCTGAGCCGTGAGCGCGGGCCACCTGCCCGCGACCGCCAGCCAAGAGGCCGCCCGTGGCACGAGACCGCAACAGCGACGTTGATTATCGGGGACCCGTGCGTCGGGTGCTTCTGGCTGTGCTTGTGCTGATCTTCGGGTTCCTGTTCCTGATCTGGCGGATCGACAGCCCCAGGGTGGAACGGTTCCGCAATGCCTTCATCGACCGGGTGGTGCCGCCGATGGACTGGGCCATGGCACCGGTGACGAAGCTGGCGGGCATGATCAGCGGCTTTCAGTCCTATGCCCGCATCTACGAACAAAACCAGGAATTGCGCCGCGAGTTGCAGCAAATGAAGGCCTGGAAAGAGGCCGCCGTGCAGCTTGAGCAGCAAAATGCGAAGTTGCTGGCACAGAACCAGGTGCGGCTGGATCCGAAGCTGACCTCGGTTTCCGGGGTGGTGATGGCGGACAGCGGATCACCCTTTCGCCAGTCGGTGTTGCTGAATGTGGGCGCGCGGGACGGGATCGTCGATGGCTGGGCGACAATGGACGGATTGGGGCTGGTGGGTCGGATTTCGGGCGTGGGGCAGAATACCGCGCGGGTTCTTTTGCTGACCGACGCATCGAGCCGGATTCCGGTCACGATTCAGCCGTCAGGGCAAAAGGCGATGCTGGTGGGCGACAACAGCGCCGCGCCGCCCCTTGAGTTCATCGAGACACCGGAAACCGTCGCGCCGGATGACAGGGTGATTTCCTCGGGCGACGGCGGGGTCTTTCCGGCCGGCATTCTGGTGGGCACCGTGGTCAAGACCCGCGACAACCGGTTCCGGGTACGGTTGGCCGCGGACTATGACCGGCTTGATTTCGTGCGGGTCCTGCGCAGCCACCCGAGCGAGCAGATTAACGAGGCCGGCGCCCTGATCCCGCCGCCAGCGCCGCCCCAGCCGGGGTTCACCTATCAGCTTGAGCCAGGCATAGGCGGTAGCGGGGGCGGAGATGGTTGATCCGCGCACAGCCAGCCTGTGGGGTTACCGCGCCTTGTTCTTGGGGTTGGCGGCGCTGATCATCTTCATGGGCCTTTTGCCGCTGTCGGCGCTGCCATCGGCCTGGCCCCTGCCCGATGCGGTCTTGGGATATTTCCCAGACTGGCTCTATCCCTATGACTGGCCGGGGTTCGATCTGTTGCTGGTTCTCACCCTGGTCTGGGTGTTGCGGCGACCGGATTTCGTGCCGCTTTTGCTGGTGGCACTGGTGTTTCTGGTCGATGATCTGCTGTCGTTCCGGCCGCCGGGCCTGTGGACGGCAATCGTCCTGCTGGGGACCGAATTCCTGAGGGCGCGGGAAAGTTCCACGCGGGCGCTCCCGTTCTGGAGCGAGTGGGTCATGGTGGCGATGGTGGTCGGCGCGATGAGCCTGTCTTACCGGCTGATCCTGGCTTTGTTC
>Ga0073904_10000727_pt1 | contig 23739 bp, 22 predicted proteins | sample KloWWTrecipitate_FD_66668 | JGI IMG/M metagenome (GOLD analysis project Ga0073904, IMG submission 66668) | Active sludge microbial communities from Klosterneuburg, Austria, studying microevolution and ecology of nitrifiers - Klosterneuburg... | ecosystem: Engineered > WWTP > Aerobic digester >... | reverse complement strand
CGAGGCGGAGGTCGTAGTGCAGGTGCGACGCGAGGTGCTTCTGGACGGAGAAGAACAGTCCCGCCCCGGACTTGGGCGGACGGGTGGGTGAGGTACCGTCCGGCTCCGGCGTCTTCAAGAAGTCGCGCTTCCTGCGGTATTCGTCCAGTGCCACGGTGATGAGCAGTGTAACGCGGGCCGTCTGGCGAGGCCGGCGCTTGTCGTGACCCCTGCGCGCCCGGCGGCCTCAAACCCCGAGCCGCGCGTACAATGGCCGGCAGCCTATGACCACTGCCACCTCGCAGGATCGTCGGTTCTTCGGCCACCCCCGCGGCCTTTCCACCCTGTTCTTCACCGAGATGTGGGAGCGCTTCAGCTTCTACGGCATGCGGGCGCTGCTGCTCCTCTACATGACCGCACCGCTCTCGGCCGGCGGCCTGGGCTTCGACGCGGCACAGGGGGGCGCTATCTACGGCCTCTACACCTCAATGGTGTACATGACGGCGCTGCCAGGCGGGTGGGTCGCGGATCGGCTGATTGGCCAGCGGCGGGCCGTGCTCTACGGCGGCATCTTCATCGCCAGCGGTCACTTCAGCATGGCGATTCCCTCGCTCACCACCTTCTACCTTGGCCTCTTCCTCATCGTCGTCGGCACGGGCCTCCTGAAGGGGAACGCCAGCGTCATTGTCGGGCAGTTGTATGCGCCCGAAGACACGCGACGTGACGCCGGATTCTCCATCTTCTATATGGGGATCAACCTCGGCGCGTTCATCGCGCCGCTCGTGTGCGGTTATCTCGGCCAGCAAATCAACTGGCACCTCGGCTTCGCCGCGGCGGGCGTGGGGATGGTGTTCGGGCTGGTGCAGTACATGCTGGGCGCGGGCAACCTGGGCGACGCCGGCATCGCGCCGGCGCCGGCCGCGTCTCCCCAGGCGTTCGCGGCCCTCCGGCAATCGGCGCTGCGCTGGATGCTCATTGCGGTCGGGGTGCTCGTCGCCTTCGGGGTCGGGATGTACACGGGCGCGGTGCCCGTCACGGCGGCCCAGGTGGCGGATGCGGGCGGCGTGTTCCTGCTGCTGCTCACGCTGGGCTCGTTTGCGTGGCTGCTGCTGTCGGGCGGATGGACGCCGGAAGAGAAGCGGCGGCTCTACGTGATCGGCGTGCTGTTTGTGGCTTCAACGCTCTTCTGGTCGGTGTTCGAGCAGGCGGGATCGACGCTGAACCTCTTCGCCGATCGCAGCACCGACAACCGTGCCTTTGGCTACGCGTTTCCCAGCACCTGGTATCAGTCTCTCAACTCGCTGTTCCTCATTGCGCTCGCTCCGGTGTTCGCCTGGGTCTGGGCCCGGCTGGCCCGGCGCAATCAGGATCCGTCCCGGCCCGCCAAGTTCGCGATGGGCCTCGTGTTCGTGGGCCTCGGCTTCCTCATCCTGGTCGGGCCGGCCCGATCGGCGGAGCAGGGCGCTCTGGTGAGTCCGCTGTGGCTGACGATGACGTATCTGCTGCACACCATTGGCGAGCTGGCGCTCAGTCCGGTGGGCCTGAGCGCCATGACCACGCTCGCCCCGACCCGGCTGGCCGGGCTCATCATGGGCGTGTGGTTCCTGTCGATTTCCGTCGGGAACTTCCTGGGCGGGCGCATCGCCTCGTTCTACGAGTCGATGGCCCTGCCCGGACTGTTCGGCACGGTGGCCGGCTTCGCCGTGGCGGCCGGCCTGATCCTCTTCGCTTTGGTGCCGGTCATGCGCCGCCTGGAGCGCGCGCCTACGCCGGCAGCCCGTTCTTGATGATGCCCCGCATGGCCTCGACGAAGTAGTCCACCTCTTCGAGGGGCGTATAGATGTTGGGGGTGATACGCAGCCCGCGGTAGGTGAGGCTGGGCTCCTTCGGATTCTCGTGTCCCACCGACGTCACGACGATCCGGTGCTTGTCCCACAGGTAGGGGATCATCTTGTTCGTGTCCACGCCGTCAATCGACACGACGGCCAGCCCCCACGTCTGTCCGGGCTCGAGGCTCGAGTGCAGCCGCACGCGCGGCTCCTTCCTCAGCTCGTTAGCCCATCGCAGCGTCAGGTAGCGGAGGCGGGCCGCCTTGCGCTCGATGCCGATCGCCTGCTGGAAGGCCACGGCTTCGTTGATGGCCGCGCGCGGCCCCGGCGGGTGGGTGCCGATTTCCTCGAACTTCCGGATGTCGCCGTCATGCCGCGCCGGCGCGGCCTGCAGCGGCCAGGTCGAGGCAATGCGCTCGCGACGCACGTAGAGCAGCCCTGTCCCGAGCGGCGCCAGCAGCCACTTGTGCAGGCTGACGCCGTAGTAGTCCATCTCGAGGTCGCGCAGCTGATACGGGAAGTGGCCGATCGCGTGGGCGCCATCCACGATGCTGATGATGCCGCGCGCGCGCGCGAGGCGGCTGAGCTCCCGCACCGGAAAGAGCTGGCCCGTCTGATTGGTGATGTGGCAGAAGTGCAGCACTTTCGTGCGCGGCGTGATGGCCCGCTCGAACCGCTGCCGCAGGTCGGCCTGCGTGGTGGGGCACGGGAAGTCGATGCGCGTCACCACGATCTTGTCGCGGCGCATCCGCTGGTCCCACGTGGTGAGCATGCGCCCGTAGTCCTGTTCGGTGGTGAGCACCTCGTCGCCCGGCTGCAGGTCGATGCCCATCTGGGCGATTTGCAGCGACTCGCTGGCGTTGCGCGTGATGGCGATTTCCTCGGGATCCGCGCCGAACTCGGCCGCCAGCCGGCGCCGCGCCGTCTCGATGTTCCGATCGATCATCCCGCGGTGGTAGACCGGCGCCTGGTTGGCCCAGTCCATGTAGCGCTTGCAGGCGTCGTGCACGACGGTCGGGCTCGGGCACTGGTTGCCGTTGTTCAGGTTGATGAGCGTCCGGTCCAGGGTGAAGGCGAACTGGATCTCGCGCCAGAAGTCCTCGTCGGCGGCCACCTGATCGGGCGTACGGCCGGCCATCGACTGCGACAAGGCAGCCACCTCATCGATGCCGTACCGCCGGGCGGCGAGCCCGGCCCCGGCCGCCGCGCCGGTCAGCCGCAAGAACGAGCGTCGGCTCCACATGGTCGTAGTCCTCCGCGGCGAGTATAGAACGACAGACGGGCACGCGGCCGCCGGCTCCGTGTGCCGCGCCCGCCGCACCCGCCGGACCTGCCGCGGTGCTACCCTGATCCGACGTGGTTCTCCTCCTCTCCACCTACGATCTCGGGCGGCAGCCCTTCGGGCTCGCCTCGCCCACGGCCTGGTTGCGGCGGGCTGGGGTCGAGGTCGCGGCGGCCGATCTGTCGAGGCAGCCGCTGGATCCTGATGTCGTTGCGCGGGCGTCACTCGTGGCGCTGTATCTGCCCATGCACACCGCGACGCGGCTGGCCCTGCCCGTCATCCGCCGCCTGCGCGCGATCAACCCACACGTTGAACTGTGCGCCTATGGTCTCTACGCGCCGCTGAACGCCGAGCTGTTACACGAGAGCGGCGTCGATTACGTCCTGGGACCGGAGTTCGAGGCGGACCTGGTACGGCTGGCGAGCGGAGGCGACATCTCCGGCAGCGGCCGGGTGGTCGACACCGGACCCGCGGCCGGGTACCGCCCGCACGAACTGGCGGCAGCCAGCCGGCTGCCGCGCCTGCAGTTCATCGCCCCGGACCGCGACGGCCTGCCTCCGCCCGACCAGTACGCGACGCTCCAGCTGCCAGACGGCACGCACCGCCTCGCCGGCGCCACCGACGCCACACGGGGCTGCAAGCACCGGTGCCGTCACTGTCCCATCGTCCCCGTCTACGACGGCCAGTTCCGTGTCGTCCCGGTCGAGGTGGTGATGGCCGACATCCGCAGCCAGGTGGCCCGCGGCGTGCAGCACGTCACCTTCGCCGACCCCGACTTCCTGAACGGCCCCGCCCACGCCCGGCGCATCGTGGAGGCACTGCACGACGAGTGGCCCACGCTCTCCTACGACGTCACCATCAAGGTAGAACACCTGCTCCGGCACCGGGACCTGCTGCCCAGGCTGGCCCGCACGAGTTGCCTGTTCGTCACCAGCGCCGTCGAGTCGGTGGATGACGGCGTACTGGAGCGGCTGGAGAAGGGGCACACGCGTGCCGACTTCATCGAGGTGGTCCACACCTGCCGGGATGCGGGCCTCACGCTGGCGCCGACGTTTGTGGCCTTCACGCCCTGGACCACGCTCGAGGGATATCGAGACCTGCTCGACGTGGTTGAGGAGCTCGACCTCGTCGGGCATGTCGCCCCGGTGCAGTGGGGCATTCGGCTGCTCGTAACCTGGCGCTCCCGGCTGCTCGAGCTGCCCGACGTCGCCACCCTGGTCAGCGCCTTCGACCCGCGAACGCTGACCTATCCGTGGCGCCATCCCGACCCGCGCGTGGACGACCTGCAGACCGCGATCATGGCCGAGGTCGGTGTCGGTCCGTCACGCTCCAGGCGCGAGGTCTTCGACGCGGTACGCGACCACGTCCGCGGTGCAGGCGCTCACGACGTGGCGCCCGCTCGCTTCAATCACCCGCCGCTGGCCTCACGCGCCACGATCCCTTACCTGAACGAGCCCTGGTATTGTTGAGCGGAACCCACCGCAGAGCAGGTGGCTCTGCTATGACGATGCCGAACATCACGACGGCCGGGCGTATGGCGCCGGCGCGTGCGGGGCTGCTGCTGGCTTGCGCCGCCGACGCCGCGGCGGGCGTCTGGCTGAACGGCCAGGCGCGCTGAATATGCCGCGCGTCCTGTTGCTCGCCACCACCACCGGCTACCAGACTCGCATGTTCGAAGAGGCCGCGCGCCGGATGGGCGTCGAGCTCGTCTACGGCACCGATCGCTGCAAGCGCCTCGACGATCCGTGGCAGGACGGCGCCGTTCCCGTGCGCTTCCACGATTGCGACGCGTCGGTGGCCGCCATCGAGCGCGCGACGGCAGGCCGGCCGCTCGATGGTGTCATCGCGGTGGGCGATCGTCCCGCGGTGCTCGCCGCGCACGTCAACCGGCACCTGGGACTGCCGGGCCATCCGCCCGACGCTGCCGTCATCGCTCGCAACAAGCGGCGCATGCGCGCGTGCCTGCACGTCGCCGGCCTGCCGGCTCCGGAGGCCTGGCCGCTGGCCCTCACCGACGATGCGGCGTCGCTGGCCGCAGACCTGCCGTATCCTGTCGTCGTCAAGCCCACGACGCTGTCGGCGTCGCGTGGGGTGATCCGCGCCGATGACGAGGCATCGTGCGTGGCCGCGGTGGCGCGCGTGCGGCGGCTGCTGGCCTCGCCCGACGTGCGAGCAGCCCGTGAAGACGAAGCGGGCGTCCTGCAGGTGGAGCGGTACATCGAGGGGGCCGAGTACGCGGTGGAGGGCGTGATGGAGCAGGGGCGGCTTCGCGTGCTGGCCCTTTTCGACAAGCCCGACCCGCTGGTGGGCCCGTTCTTCGAGGAGACGATCTACGTGACGCCCTCGCGCGTGGAGGCATCCACCCGGTTGGCCATCGTCGAGGCCGTCGACGCGGCGATTCGGGCCATCGGGTTGCACCATGGCCCCGTTCACGCCGAGTGCCGCGTGGCGGCCGATGGCGTGTACGTGCTCGAAGTGGCGGCGCGGCCGATCGGCGGACTGTGTGCGCGTGCGCTGGGCTTCGAGCCTGCCGTCGCTGCGGCTGGCGCGCCGGGGAACCGGCAGGGCCTCGAGGACCTGCTGCTCCGTCACGCGCTCGGAGAGCCGATGGCCGGCTGGACCCGGGAGGCCGCGGCGTCGGGTGTCATGATGATCCCGATCCCGCGCGCCGGGGTCTTCACCCGGATTCGGGGTCTCGACGCGGCCCGTGCCGTGGGGGGCGTGGAAGACGTGGTCGTGACGGCGAAGCCCGGACAGACCCTCGTGCCCCTGCCGGAGGGCGCAAGCTACCTGGGATTCATCTTCGCCCGCGATGCCTGCCCCGCGACGGTCGAGCACGCCCTGCGGGAGGCTCACGGGCGCCTGCAGGTCGGCATGGCGCCGTCGTTACGGGTGGTTGGCTGATCGGCCCCTTGGCGCCACCGACGCGCGGCGCCGGTTCGTGCCCCCTACTTGCTCTGCTGCGGCACGTAGCCCGGCGGCAGCGCCGCGCCCTCGCCGAAGAAGAACTGCTCGAGGTGGGTGCGAATCAGTTCCTGGCCTTCCTTCTGCCAGGGCATCACGCGGTATTCGTTCAGGATCATTTTCTGGCGATCTTCCCAGAGCTTCCAGGCCTGCGCCGACACCTGCTCGAAGATGCGCTGGCCGAGCTCGCCAGGCCACGGCGGCGCGTCCAGGCCGGGCAGCTCCTTCTGGAACTTCACGCAAGAAACCGTGCGACCGCTCGCGTTTCCTCCGACTTCGTCAGGTGACCCTGTGGGTCCTCCGCAGACACTCATGTGGACCTGCCTCCTTCCCTATTATGATCGGGCGGGGACCCAAGTGGAACCGGAAGACCGTCATCGCCTCTGCTGGTACGGCCGGAGAACCCCCGACCTGCCCAGGCACCTCGGCATCCAGACCATTGTCGACGGTCACCTACTGTACTGCGCGCACCCGATGTTCTTCCCGGTTCTTGGGTACGAATTCGATATTCGCAACTGCGAAGACTGCGATGTTTTTCGTCCGCGCCGTCAGCCGGGCACCTAGGGTGTATTGATTCGCGCCGCCTCATCAGCAATAGTGCATGGTTTCGATGCGGCCGGCTCTTGTGTGCGTACAGAGCGGCGAATCTCTAAGTGACTGATCGGACGGCACTTACCGATATGGTGCCAACTCGGCAGGACTGGCAAGCATCTCGCTATAGATGGCCGGCGAAGGAGGTGCTCACCGTGCTTGAAGTTATACGAAAAGCTCGCCGAGGCTTTGCCTCGATGTCCCCGGAGAAGCAGCGTGAAATCGCCAGCAAGGGCGGTCGCGCGGCGCATGCCAAAGGCACGGCGCACGAGTGGTCGGCCGACGAGGCGCGCGAGGCGGGTCGCAAGGGCGGCCAGATGTCTCGTGGTGGTCGCGGCAAGTTACCGACCGGCGTGTAAGGCTCGACCAGGGTCTTCAGCCACCGTCCCGGGCAGCCGGGGCGGGGGTTGGAGGCTCGACGCTCGATCCCTCTTCTCGACCCTGACCCGCGCATCATTGAAACACGCGCCGCCGCCCAGGTCGGCCAGGGTGTCTGGCACCAGTACATTTGCCGTCCAGCCGTTGGACGTGTGCCGCCGCCATACGCCCTTGGGCATCGTCACGGTGCCTGGGCGCACCAGCGGCGTTACGCTGGCGCGCAGGTGCACCTCACCCTGCTGGTTGAACACCCGAACGGGATTTCCGTCCTCGATGTGGCGGCTCGCGGCGTCGGTCGGGTGAATCTCCAGTTTCACGTCCGGACGGTTCAGTTCCCCCAGCGTTGAGCTGATCGTACGATCGCTGGCCGGTGAGATGAGCGCGAGCGGATAGTCGTCGCTGGCCGGGTCGTCCTGGTAGCCGTACAGTCCCCGCGGGGCTTCCGCGTCCAGCGCGGACGGGCACAGGTGCACCTTGCCGTCCGCCGTCTTCGGAAACACATCCACGAATTGCACGGGCCGATCGCCCGCGGGCGGATCGGCGCGCCAGGTCTCGCGCAGCTGGGCGCCCATACCCTCCGGCATGCCGGCGAGCGAGGCCAGCATGGCGTCGAGGTCGTCCTCGGGGTCGCCCTCGCGCGCCAGCGACAGGCGGTGCACCAGCGCCATGAACACTTCGTTGTTCGAGCGCGATTCGCCCACCGGCTCGATGACGGGTCGTCCGAGTTGCATCGTCAGCGGGCCGTAGCTCTTGGCGTAGTCGTAGTGCTCCAGGAACGTCGTGGCGGGCAGCACCACGTCGGCGTACACCGCGGTGTCGGTGAGCACCTGATCGAAGACCACGGTGAAGAGATCCTCGCGCGACAGCCCCTGCAGCACGCGCGCCTGGTCGGGCAGCGTGGCCGCGGGGTTGCAGTTGTAGACGAAGAGGCTGCGGATGGGCGGCCCGATCGGCACGGTGAGTTCGCGCCCTAAGTGGTTCATGTTGACGGCGCGGGTGGCCGGCTCCTGATCGCGCAGCCACGTGCGCTCGATGCCCCAACTCGCGGAGTTGCTCATCGAGTATCCGCCGCCGCGGACGCCGAACTTGCCGCCGATGGCTGGCAATGCCAGCACGGCGGCGGCGGCGCTGCCGCCATTGCGATTGCGTTCGAGGCCCCAGCCGCACTTGACTAGGGCCGGGCTCGTCGAGGCATAGAGCCTGGCGACCTGCCGGATTTCGTCCGCTCCGACGCCGCTCACCTCGGCCGCGCGCTCGAAGGTCCACGGCCGCGCGCGCTCGCGCAAGGCGTCGGCCCCGATCGTGTGCTCGGCGAGGAAGGCCTGGTCGGCGAGGCCCTCTTCGAACAAATGGCGGTGGATGGCCAGCGCCACCACGAGATCGGTGCCGGGCCGTACCGCCAGGTGCACGTCGGCCTGCCTGGCGACGGTCGTGGCGCGCGGATCGATGACGACCAGCGTGGCCCCGGCTTCGCGCGCCTCCTTCAAGTACGGCATCAGGTGGATGCCGGAGACGCCCGGGTTGACACCCCAGATGAGAATGAGACGGGCGGCCGGGTAGTCCTGGTAGACGACCGAGGTCATCTTTCCGTACAGCCCCATGTTCGCCGCGCCGGTAGGCGCCGCGCACACCGTGCGCAGCAGCCGCAAGGCGCCGAGCCGCCGAAACAGAATCGCGTCGGCGTAATCCTGCGTGAGCATGCCGTTGGAACCGCCGTAGGACAGCGGCAGGATGGCCTCGCCACCGTGCGACTCCACGGTTGCGCGCAGGTTGGTGGCAACGCGATCGAGCGCATCGTCCCACGACACGCGCGTGAACCTGCCCGACCCCTTCGGCCCCGTGCGGACGACCGGATGCTGCAGGCGGTCGTCTCCGTGCACCCGTCGGCCGAATCGGCGGACCTTCGCGCAGATGTACCCACGGGTGACGTCGCTGGCGCGTCCGCCATCGATGCTCGCGATGCGTCCCCCACGAAGCGTCACCGACAGGGAGCAGGCATCGGGGCAGTCGAGCGGACAGGCCGTTTCGACGGTGGATTCGGGCGGCGCGGGACCGGGGCGGGCCATTGGTCCAGTGTAATCCACGGCCTGACGGCCGATGGCCGAGGGTCGTGGGGCTCTACTGCGTCCTGACCTTCTCGCCGTCCTGGATTTCCCGCAGCACCTGGAAGGGGCCGGAAATGACGGTGGCGCCTTCGGCGGCACCGTCGAGCTCGACGGTCAGTCCGCCGATGATGCCCGTTGTGGCGGGCGTGAATCGCGCCACGCCGCCGGAGACCACGAAGACGCCGATCTGCGGGGTGCCGTCAGCGCCCGGACGCTCGACGACGGCCTGGAGCGGAACGGTGAGGACGCCGGTGCGCTCGGCCACGAGGATGTCGGTATCGCAGGTGAGGCCGGGCCTCAGCGCCGCGAGGTCGCCATCGAGCCGCACCTTCACGCGAAACTCGCGCGCCGCGGCCTGAACGCCCACCTGCGGCAGCGCGCTCGCGCCGATTTCCACGACCGTGCCCGGAAAGGTCCGCCCGGGCAGCGCTTCGAGCGTGACGGTGGCGGTGTTGCCCGGAGCCAGCCGCAGCACGTCGGCTTCGGCCACTTTCACCTCGGCGTTAATCGCGCTCAGGTCCGAGATGGTCAGGAGAATGGTGCCGGGCTGGTTCTGGACTCCGATCACCACCATTTCGCCCTCTTCCACGTCGAGGCGGGTGACCACGCCGTCGATCGGCGCGGTGATGTCGGTCTTGCTCAACACATCGCGGGCGCGCGCCAGGTCGGCCCGGCCCTGCGCCACACGGCGCTCGGCCGCGGTCTGGTTCTGTTCGAGCCGCTGGATGGCGGCCTCGGCTGAGCGTACCTGGGCGGCGGTCGTGTCGGCGGCTGCCTGGGCTGAATCGAGTTCCGACTGGGCAATGAGGCCGGCTTGTCGCAGTTCACGCGCGCGTGTCAGGGCCCGCGCCGCGTCCCCACCGCGGGACTCCGCCGCAGCCAGGTCGGCGCGGGCGGCCTTGACCTGGCTGGCCGCGGCCTCCGCCTCCGACTGCAGAACGCGTAATCCGGCCGCGGCGGCGTCGGCGGCGCTGGAGGCCTGCACCGGATCGATGCGGGCCACGACCTGCCCGGCGCTCACGCGGTCGCCTTCTTTCACCGACAGGGCGACGAGCCGTCCCATCGTCGCAGACCCGATGTCGGCATAGCGCGTGGCCACGATCTCCCCCGAGGCCGTCACGAACGACCGCAAGGTCGGTGTCCGTGTCACGGTCGAGACCTCGGCCAGGGTGCCTTCACCCGATCCGCGCCGGGCCACGAGGTAGCCGGCCACGGACAGTACGAGAATCCCAGATATCAGAATGCGACGACGGCTCATGGGTGCAAGATGGTTAGACTCCCACGCGGGGACGTTTGGTGCGGCAATGGCGTCGAATGGTCGTGAGATGAGAATGATACGCGAGGCGATCGCCCAGGGCGCGGCGGCGCTGGCCAATAATCCCCTGCGGGCCGGTCTGGGTGCCCTCGCCATTGCGGTAGCCGTGGCCACCATCGTCCTGGTGGTGTCGGCGCTCGACGGCGTGGCGCTTTACGCCAGGCAGACCACCGCCCGAACCTTCGGGTCCGATACGTTTCTGATTGCGCAGATCGCGTCGCCGGGCCGCGTGTCGCGCCGCGAGCTGCAGGAGCAGCTTCAGCGCAACCCGCCGATTCGCCGCACCGAGCTCAAGTTCCTGGACCATTACGCCGGGGGGCTGGTGGAGTACGCGCCCAACGCGCAGACGCGGGCGGATGTGATGGCTGGCGGCCGGAAGATCGAGAACGCATCGGTGACGGGCACGACGTGGCGGCTCGCAAACCTGCGCGATCTCGCCATTGATCGCGGTCGGTTCTTCCGTGGCGATGAGGATCAGCGCGGCGAGCCGGTGGTGGTCATCGGCGCCGACATCGTGGACGCGCTGTTCCCGGCGGTGGATCCGCTGGGGCAGCCCGTGCGCATCGCGGGCCGCCGCTTCATCGTCATCGGCACGCAGGAGCGGCAGGGCCAGTCGGGCGGGACCTCGCTCGACAAGTATGTCTGGATGCCGCTACGCGCCTTCGAACGGGCGTTCGGGACGCCGCGCAGCCTCCAGATCTTCGCGAAGGCCACCGGCGACCGCCCCTCGGTGGTCGGCGAAGACCGGGCGCGCATCTCGCTCCGGGCCCGGCGCGCGCTGGCACCCGGCGTGCCGGACACGTTCGACATCCTCACGCCGGACGCCGCGCGCGGATTCGTGACCAGCCTGTCGGAGCGCATCGGCGCCGCGGCCGGTCCCATTTCGCTGATGGCGCTGATCGCGGCGATAGTCGTGGTGACCAACACCGTGCTGGTGTCGGTCACGCAGCGCATCCGTGAGATTGGCGTGCGCCGGGCGCTTGGCGCGTCCCGGCGCCAGATCATGCGCGAAGTGCTGGCCGAATCGGCGCTGGTGTCGCTGGTGGGCGGGGCCGTCGGCACGGCTGTGGCGGTGACGATCGTGAGCCTTCTGGCTCGTACGTTGGACCTCCCCGTGTCGGTGCGCGGGACGACGGTGGCCTGGAGCCTGACGGCGTCGGCCCTGAGCGGCCTGGCCGCCGGCTGGTATCCGGCCCGCCGCGCCGTGCGGCTGGACGTCATTGCGGCGATGCGGGCCGAGTAGCGGGCATCATGGCAACCGAGCGTCCCAACGAATCCGTCACCAGCGCCCTCTCGGAGGCTGCCACGCTGGCGGTGGAGTCCATCCTGGCGCAGCCAGCGCGATCCAGCCTCGCGATTGTCGGCGTGGTCATCGGGATCGTGACGGTGGTGCTCGTGGCCTCGACGCTGGTGGGCCTCCGCAACAGTGTGGCGCTGCTGTTTCGAGAGTTGGGAACCGACAACGTGTTCGCGTTTCACTTCAGTGGCGAGCCGTACTCGGCGGCGTCGACGCTGGATGTCCGCCGGCCGCCGCTCAAGCCCGAGTTCGCGCCGCGCATCGCCGAGCTCGGCCCGTCGATTCGGGACGTGGGGGTCGAGCTGATCGTGCCGGTGGTGACCGGGACGCGCGCCATCACGGCGCGCGCGGGCCCCAACGAGTCGGACGCCCTCCTCGTCGAGGGGATCTCGCCCAACTTCTACGACGTCGTGGGAGCGGAGTTCGCCGCGGGCCGCCCGTTCACCGACTACGAAGAGCGGGCCCGCGCTCAGGTGGCGGTGCTGGGCGCCAGCGTGGCCCGAGCCCTGTTCGGGCCCCGGTCGTCGGTCGGGCAGTCGTTCCTGCTCGGGGGAGACCGCTACTACGTCGTGGGCGAACTGCTGCCGCGGCGGGGGACGTTCTTCGGCGAGAACCGGAACGACACCGTGGTGGCGATTCCGGTGAACACCGCCCGCCAGAAGTTTCCGGATGCCGTCAACACCGTGCTCTACATCCGCGCGCGGCCCGGCCAGCGCGACCAGGCGCGGCTCGAGGCGGCAACCATCCTGCGGCTGCTGCGCAACGTTCCGCTCGGTGAGCCCGACAACTTCGCCCTCAACACCGCGGACCAGATCATCGCGCAGTTCGATCGGCTTGGATTCCAGATCTTCCTGGCCACCCTGGCCCTGGCCGTCGTGAGCCTGGTGATTGGAGGCATCGGTATCGCCAACGTGATGATCATCAGCGTGACCGAGCGCACGCGTGAGATCGGGGTGCGGCTGGCGATCGGCGCACGTCGGCGCGAGGTGCTGCGGCAGTTCCTCTTCGAGGCGGCGCTCCTGTCGGGAGCGGGCGGACTGGTGGGCGTCGTGCTCGCGTCGTTGCTGGGCCTCGCGGCCGCGCTGGTCGCACCCACCTTTCCGGCCACGCCGCCGTTGTGGGCTGTCGCGTCAGGACTCACGACATCAGTGGCTGTTGGCGTGCTGGCGGGCTACTGGCCCGCGCGGCGCGCGGCGGCGCTCGACCCGGTGGAGGCCCTTCGATACGAGTAGCCGGCAACCTCATACGGGGGCCGGATCGGATCCCGTCGCCGGAACTTCTCCCGCTCACCACGACGTCATGACGACCGCGTGGAACCCGCATGACGCGTGGGTAGTAGACTCGACATCGGCGTTCCCCATGACCGCATCCTCCTCACCACGGCCACACGTCGTCATCGTCGGCGGCGGTTTCGCCGGCCTCGACGCAGCGCGCGCGCTGGCTCGGCATGACGTGGACGTGACGCTGGTGGACCGGCACAATCATCACGTCTTCCAGCCTCTGCTCTACCAGGTGGCCACCGCCGGGCTGTCACCAGGCGACATCGCCTCGCCCATCAGGTGGATCCTCAGGCGGCAGGCCAACCTGCGGGTCGTGCTGGCCACCGTTGAACGGATCGACGTGGCCCGCCGACACCTGTGGCTCGATGGCGGGGAAGAGTTGCCCTACGACGGTCTCATTCTGGCCTCCGGCGTCACGCACTCGTACTTCGGCCACGCCGACTGGTCGTCTCGTGCCCCCGGCCTGAAGACGCTGGATGATGCGCTCGAAATCCGGCGACGCGTGCTGCTGGCCTTCGAATGGGCGGAGCGGGAAGCCGACCTCGGCCGGCAGCGCCGATTGCTGACCTTTGTCATCGTCGGCGGCGGGCCCACCGGGGTGGAACTGGCGGGCGCGCTGGCCGAGATCGCGCGGCAGGTGCTCAAGGCCGAGTTCGATCGCGTGGACCCGACGACGGCGCGCATCCTGCTCGTCGAGGCCGGACCGTCTATTCTTCCGGCGTTTCCCGAGGTGTTGCGCGACTCAGCCCGGGCCGCGCTGTCGCGGCTGGGTGTGGACGTCGTAGAGGGCCGCGCTGTGACCGCCATCGAGCCTGGAGTCGTGCAGGTGGGATTGGAGCGTATCGAAGCCGACACCGTGCTGTGGGCCGCCGGGGTGCAGGCCTCGCCGCTCGGTGCCAGCCTGGGCGTCCCGCTCGACCGTGCCGGCCGCGTCGCGGTGAATCCCGACCTGTCGGTGCCAGGCCATCCCGAGATATTCGTTGCGGGTGACCTGGCGTCCTTCACACACCAGACCGGTCAGCCGCTGCCGGGAGTGGCGCAGGCCGCCAAACAGATGGGGGCGCACGCGGCGCGCAACCTGTGGCGGCGGCTCGACGGGCAGCCGACCGGGTCGTTCCGCTACTTCGACCCCGGTAATCTGGCGACCATCGGCCGAAACGCCGCCATAGCCGACTTCGGGTGGCTACGGCTCTCCGGGTATCCGGCGTGGCTGTTCTGGCTCTTCGTGCACATCTTCTTCCTGATTGGCTTTCGCAACCGCCTGTCGGTGATGGTGCAGTGGGCTGCGTCGTATCTCACCTACCAGCGAAGCGTGCGCCTCATCACGGGGAGCCGGGAGTGAGACGGGTGCGTGACAGGTGCGGTCAGTTGCAGGCGGCCGCTGCCTTCTGGAGGGCCAGTATCCGGAGCACCAGGATCCGGATCGCCGCCTTCCGGACCGCCGCCTTCCGGAGCGCCGCGGCTTCCGGAGCGCCGGGGCTTCAGCCCCGGCGCCCAGGCGGCAAGCCACCTAGCGCCGGTCCGGCACGACCACGCGCCCGGCCAGCGTCGCCGTGAACTGGCCGTCGCGTCGCACCCAGCGGCCGTTCACCAGGATGTCCTCCATGCCCCGCGCGAGCTGGTGCGGCTCCTGATAGGTCGCCACATCGTCCACCTGCGCGAGGTCGAAGATCAACACGTCGGCGTACGCACCGGCACGAATCTGTCCGCGGTCCTTCAAGCCAAAGACGGTGGCGGGCAGCGACGTCATCGTGCGTACGGCCTCAGCGATTCCCAGGGTGGCCCGCTCCCGCACGTACCGCTTCAGTTTGCGCGGGAAGGCTCCGTAGGCTCGCGGGTGCGGCTTGCCCTGGCCGAGCGGTACGAGGTCGCCATCGGTGCACGTCATGGTCCACGGCTGGCGCATGATGTGCTCGATGTCGTCTTCGGACATGTTGAACGAGACGAGGCTGGCGTCGCCCCGGTCGAGCAGCTGCAGGGCGTACTCCTCGGGCGTGATGCCGGCGCTCGCGGCCAGTTCGGAGAGGCGCCGCCCCTCGATCGAGGGATCGGCGGCATAGCGGCTGATCATCAGTGTGTCGGCGCCGCCGCGGCGGGCGATGTTGGTTCGGACGTCCTTGCGAATCTCGTCGCGCAGCTCACCGCGAATGCGCTTCATCATCGCGTCGCGCCCGCCCACCTGCGCGGACCGCGGCATCAGCGCGCCGACGATGCTCGTGCCGCTCGCCTCATAGGGGTACTGGTCAGCGAATACCGGGATGCCGCGAGCCCGAGCGGCTTCGATCCGTTCCACCAGGGTCTTCGACAGGCCCCAGCTGGCGGGTCCCAGAGCCTTCATGTGCGACACCACGCCGATCACGCCGCCCTGCTCGGCCACCGTAATCACCTCTTCGACGGCGGCGACCACACCGATGGAGTAGTCGGCCTCGTCTCGAATATGGCTCGAGTAGACGCCGCCAAACGGCGAGGTCGCGCGCGCCAGCGCCACGACTTCGGCGGTCTTCGAATAGCTGCCGGGTGCGTAGTAGAGGCCGCTCGACAACCCGACGCCGCCGGCCTGCATGCCCCGTCGCGCCAGGTCGATCATCTGCGCCAGGTCTGAGGCGTCCGGGTCGCGATCCGACATGCCCATGACCTGCTGGCGGATGGACCCGTGCGGCACGAAGAGGCCGACGTTCAGACCGATTCCCTGGCGTTCGTAGGCGGCGCGCTGCGCCGACAGGTCCACGGGTCCGCCCCCGTCGGGATTGACCAGGACGGTGGTGATGCCCTGTGCGAGGACGGGCTGCCCGGCGCGGAGCCCGTCGGTCAGCAGTCCGGGTCCGGCGTGCGAGTGCACGTCGATGAATCCCGGCGTGACGTACCGATCCCCTGCATCGACCACGGTGGTTGAGCGGGCGTCGCCCAGCCTGCCCACCGCGACGATGCGATCGCCGCGGATGCCGATGTCGGCGCGGTACCAGGGGTTGCCCGTGCCGTCGAGCACGCGACCGTTGCGGATGAGCACGTCGAAACCGGCCGGTTGCATTGCCGTCGACGCCGCCACTGCACCCCAGGCGATTCCTGCCAGCCCCACGGCCAGCAGACCGCCCGTCCATCGTCTCGTGCGCGACACGTTCGAAGTCACGGCCACATCTTACGCCGCCAGCGGCCAGTGGCGGCCGGCGCAAGGCTTGAAGGCAGCGGCCCCTTTGACGATGCTTCAGCGCGAGGTTTTGCCACGAGCCGCCCGCCTGACCGGAGCCTTGGGAGGTCGCCCACGAGGCCGGTTGTTCGCTGGGTTCCGTTGATGTGTCGATGGAGAGTGGTGAGCCCAAAATTTCGCCAGTTGGAACCACATTGCCCTCTGGCTCCGTCGCCTGGATGGACTTCGTTGTACTGCCTGACGACGGCGGGATGTAGTTACCGCCGCTCGCGGCCGTGGAACACGCGCAGCATCAGCACGGAGCTGCCGTCGTAGCGGTACTGAAGTGCGTAGGTGCCGCCGAGCACCGTCAGCACGATCTCGCGATACTCGGGGCGATTGCCAAGTGGGCGTCCCAGGTGCGGATGGCGGCGGAGCAGATCGGTCCGCGCGACCAGCTCCGCGGCGACGCGGCCTGCAAGTTCCGGGAACTGGTCGTGCAGGAAGACGGCGAAGCGATTGAGGTCGGCAAGCGCGTCGACCGACCACTCGATCTCTACTGACCCGGCCACGGTCGGAACCCGGGCGTGCCCCACGTCCGGAGCCAGTGCACCACGCGCTCCTGGGAAACCCGCGAGCCTGGCGCAGCCGCGCGGCGATCAAGTTCGGCGATCTCGTCGGCGTCCGCGTCACGCGGCGTGCTGTCGAGCGCCGCCAGTTCAGCGATCAATTGGGGAACGGTGATGCCGAGTTCCGCGGCCCGCATCTGGAGCACGTCGGCAGTGTGCTGGTCGATGTCGATGCTGACGCTCGTAGCCATGAGCCCAGAATAACCGATTCCAGGAAGCCGCAGCGGGAGGGGCTCTGGTGATCACGCGGTTCGATTCCTGCGTGCGATGGCGCTCGTGAACGCGCGAAAGTGGTTGACTGGTAAGGACGGCGTGTTGGTGAGCCCGGTAGGAATCGAATCTCTGGCCTGAACAACAATGGGCAACTGAGCGACAACAGCCTGACGAATCGGAGACGCCCATCCAGGTCGCGGCGCTGTCCGGCGTGCTCGCCGTTGCGATTGCCGGCGGCGACCGGCATTCCATGATTCTGCTGAGCGATGGCACGCTCAAAGCCGCCGGGTACAAGCCCCAGACGACGCCGTGACGCCAGCGACGGACGACACCATTATGGTTGTATAGTGGTGGCATGCCGAGCCTGACGCTCAAGGACATACCAAAGCGCCTGCACCAGCAATTGCGCCAGAGGGCGGAGCGCAACAGACGGAGCATGAGCCAGGAGGCCCTGGCCTGCCTCGAGCAGGTCGTGTCGGCCGAGCCCGTCGATGCGGACGCGCTCCTGACCAGGGCGCGCGCGCTGCGGGCCCCCGTCAAGCCCGTTCGCCAGCGCGACCTCGACACCTGGGTGCAGCAAGGCCGACCGTGATCGTCGTCGATACCAATGTCGTCGCTTACCTGTGGTTGCCGGGCGAGCTGACGACGGCGGCCGAGCGCGTGCTGTCGGCCGACGCCGAATGGGCGGCGCCGCTTCTCTGGCGGTCGGAGTTTCGGAGCGTGTTGGCCGGTGCGGTCAAGCGGAGGCTGTGTTCGCTCGAACGGGCGGTCGAGCTGGCCCAGGCTGCCGAGGGCCACCTCAAAGGCCGGGAGTTCGCCGTCGGGTCGGCGACCGTGCTGGCCCTCGCCGCAGAGTCCGGTTGCTCCGCCTACGTTTGCGAGTTCGTCGCGCTCGCCACCAACCTGGGCGTGTCGCTGGTGACCAACGACCACCAGGTACTGCGGGCGTTTTCGACACTCGCCGTCCCGCTCAGTCGATACGTCTGATCCATGGATGCGGCAGCCGCTCCTTGAGACGCTTTCGTGGGAGGTCGTCACCATAGCCTCCTGATTGATCCAGCCGGCGATGGGTCAGGGGCCGACTACTTCGCGCCTGGCGTACCGGGACTCCACGTAGTCGTCCACCAGCGCCTGGAAGGCGGCGGCCAGCTCGTCGCCGGTGCCACGAAGGGTCGTCGCATGGCGGCCGTCGATGTAGACGGGACAGGTGGGCGCTTCACCCGTGCCGGGCAGCGAGATGCCGATGTTGGCCGCCTTCGACTCGCCTGGGCCGTTGACCACGCAGCCCATCACCGCGAGAGTCAACGCTTCGACGCCCTCGTACTCCGTCTTCCACCGCGGCATCCGTTCGCGAATGTGCGTCTGGATGCGTTCGGCGAGTTCCTGGAACGTGGCGCTGGTGGTGCGGCCGCACCCGGGGCAGGCCGTGACGCTCGGTGCGAACGTCCGCAAGCCGAGGGCTTGGAGAACCTCGCAGGCGGCGTACACCTCTTCGCGCCGGTCGCCGCCGGGCCGAGGGGTCAACGACACGCGAATCGTGTCGCCGATACCCTCGTGCAGCAGGATGCCGATGGCCGAGGCCGACCACACAAGGCCCTTGGTGCCCATGCCTGCCTCGGTGAGGCCCAGGTGCAGCGGCTGCCGCGTCTGCCGTGCCAGGGCGCGGTAGACGTCGATGAGATGACGAGGGCGGGACACTTTGCACGAGATGATGATCTGGTGCTCGGTGAGTCCGCTCTCGAGCGCCAGTTCCGTGGACTGCAGGGCCGAGACGACCATGCACTCGTTGACGATGTCATCTGAGGATTGGCCCAGGGCGCGGTCGGTGTTGTCCTGCATCCGCGCCATCACCAGCTCCTGGTTGAGCGATCCGCCGTTGACGCCGATACGCACCGGCTTGCCGTGATCGCGCGCGACCCGGCAGATGGTGGAGAACTGCTCGTCCCGCCGCCTGCCCGTGCCGACGTTGCCCGGATTGATGCGGTACTTGTCGAGCGCGCGGGCGCAGTCGGGGAAGCGGGTGAGCAGCAGGTGGCCGTTGTAGTGGAAGTCGCCGATGAGCGGCGCCGTGCAGCCGGAGTCGAGCATCCGCCGCTTGATCTCGGGTACCGCCGCCGCTGCCTCGGGCACGTTGACGGTGACGCGCACCATCTCGGATCCCGCCTCCCACAACTCCACGCACTGCCGCGCCGTGTTGGTCGCATCGGCCGTGTCGGTCATCGTCATCGACTGCACGACGATGGGTGCGCCGCCACCGACGGTGATGCCGCCGACGGAGACGGGAACGGTCTGATGCCGAGTGTCGAGTTGGATCATCGGGAAAGGATCATTTTAAGACAGATGGTACACGCACCCGGCACTGAGCCCTATTCCTCCACCCACCCCTCCTCGACGAGTGTGCGCTTGACGTCGTCGGCGCGGAAGACCGCCAGGTCGACCGTGTCGTAGTTCTCCACGCGATCGAGCTGGTGCGCCACGAAGAAGGCCAGTGTGAAGGGCGGCCGCCCGGCAGCACGGCCGCGTGCGCCCCTTCACGCCGCGGACTTCGCAGCCGCCAGAGGACGGTCGGTCCCGGGGTCGTCACGCCTCGACCTCCGGCTGGCGAGCGGAGGCCGCGAGCGCCGCGAGGGCCGAAGCGACGCGGCGGCTCTCGTCCAGCGTCACGGTGACTGGCACGCCGTCGATCACGGCGCCCACGAAGTGTTCGACCTGCCGCAGGAAGAGCAGCTCCGAGCCGCGCACCTCGATGTGCCGCCGGTCACCGAGCCGCTCGAGCACGAGCGGCTCACGCCCGTCTGGCTTGAACGGGTGCGGCACCGATAACGATCCTTCGGAGCCCAGCACGTCGAGCCATGTCCGGTACGCCGCACGAAACCCGGCATAGATGCTGGCCATGCGGTCGCCGCGGAACCGCAGCACGCCAGCCAGCTCTTCGTCCACCCCATCCGGGAGAAAGCGCGCCGTCGCCGTCGCCGACAAGGCCGCCGATCCGGCCAGCAGGCACGCGTAGCTGACCGGATAGCACCCCACGTCCAGCAGGGCGCCGCCTCCCAGGCTCGCCGACAGCCGCACGTCGTCGGGCCGGTTCCGGGCGTAGGTGAACCCCGACACGACGGCCCGCACGGCGCCGACCGCGCCCGCGGATACGAGTGCGACGACCTGGTCGGTGAGCGGCTCGTGACGGTACATGAACCCTTCCTCCACGATCACGCCGGTCGCAAGAGCCGCGGCCTGCATGCGGTCCACGTCGGCGGGATTGGTGGCGAGCGGCTTTTCACAGAGGACGTGCTTGCCCGCGGCAATCGCCTTCAACGTCCACTCCGCGTGGAGGCTGTTGGGCAACGGGATATACACCGCATCGACATCGTCGCGATCGAGGAGCGACCGATAACCCTCCACCGCGATGGGAATGTCCCACTCGCGCGCGAAGGTCCGGGCGCGCGACAGCGTGCGGCTCGCCACGGCGGTGATGGCCGAGCGCGCGCAGGCGCGCATCGCGGGGATCAGCCGGCGATTGATGCGCGCCGTGCTCAGCAGGCCCCAGCGCAGGTGCCGTGAAGCGTTCAAGGCGTCAGAGGAGGCAGGCTCACGCGCCGGCCTTCTGCCGGGCGAGCATGCGCCGGTTGAACTCCTCGGATTGCCCGCGCGGGACCGACAGCGTCTGCCAGGCCGCGCCCTTGAGGTGCTTGCCGAGGAAGAGAATCTGGTAGGCGTGGCCGGAGTAGTGAGCTATCTGCCGGCTGATCGCCTTGTACACGGAGTGCGGCTCGGCGCGGATGACTACCGTGCGTTGCAAGTCGTCGTCGGTGAGCGGGTCGAGCGCCTCGAAGACGCGGCGCCAACCGTCCTCCCAATCCGCTTCGAGGTCGGCGCGCGACCACGACGGATCCTCGAACTCACGGTCTCGGTGCCGGTCGGGCTTCTCGCCGTCCGTGGTCAGGAAGTCGGTCCACCGCGACCGCATGTTCCCGGCCATGTGCCGCATGATGATGGCCACCGAGTTCGACTCGTCGTCCAGCCTGGTTCGCAACTGCTTGTCGGAGAGCTGCGCGATGGCCTTGTCCGCGAGCTTCTTGATCTTCTGTAGTTCGTCGCGGGCGGCGTCGAGAATGGGCGATGGCATGGGGCACGCTCCTGGAAATGGCGGCTCCCTGAGAATACTCCGGGTCGGCGGCAACCGAACCCGCCGCGGCGCAATCAGCCCTGTTCGGCGGGCGTAGGGGACACGAAGTCCGGCCGTTCGGGCGCTCGGAAGAGGCCGATTTCGCCGAGCGCCGCCGACCACTCCGTATCGCTTCCCCGCCAGGCTTCGGCGTCCGGGCCCGCCGTATCCGGAAGCGTCATGGTCAGCACGCGCGAGGCGGTCGCCGTGTGGGCCGGCAGGTTGACGAGGAGCAGCCACACCTCGGCCTTCGGCCAGCCCCTGACCAGCGCGCGGTCGAGCTGCTCGAGATCCCGCCGCGTCCGGCCGATGTCGGCGTCCGGGTCGGGCTTGTGCCGGACGAAGAGGATGCGATTGCCCGGCGCGTCGAGGGCCCGCAGCCGCTGGAGCCGGCGCTCGTGCCGTGTTCTCGCCTCGCCGACGTGATCGCGCCACGCCGGCGACACGACGCGCATCGGCGCGCCGACCTGCACTCTGGGGAAGTCGTGGAACAGCGAGAAGCCGAACTCGCGGCTCACAATCGACTGGACGTGGCCGCCTGCAACCTGCTCGACCAGGGCGCCGGCGCCGAAGATCAGGTTCGGATCGAGTGCGTCCAGATAGCGCGCGAGCCCGTACAGCGGAGAGATCCACCAGTCGAACGGGTGGGTGACCTCAGTCTGGAAGTGCCGCCGCACCTGCCATGTGACGCGGCAGCTGAGTCCCAGTGGTACCACGTGCGTCATGGGCGGCGGGGATGTCATCAGCCTGGCGGGGTCACGACGACCCCGGTCATCGGGCGCGCTCCAGCGCCAGCAGCAGCGCCGACACGACGGCGAGCCCCCACGCGCCGAGGCTGACGTCGCGGGCTCGGCCCACGAGCTGGTGGAGCAGGGCGTGGAGAACGAATCCCCACAGAATTCCCTGGGTGATCGAGAAGGTGAGCGGGATGAGCACCAGCGTGGCAAACGCCGGCAGTCCCACCTCGACGCGATCGAACGGAATGGCCGTGACCGTGGCGAACATGGTGACACCGACGAGGATCAGCACGGGCGAGGTGGCGTAGGCGGGTACCGCCGCGGCCAGCGGCCCGACGAACAGGCAGGGGACGAAACACAAGGCTGTCACCACAGCCGTCGTGCCCGTGCGGCCGCCCATCCGGATGCCCGCGATGCTCTCCACATAGGCGGTCCCGGACGAGGTGCCGAACAGGCCGGCCGTGAGTGTCGCCCAGGCGTCCACGATGAGCCCCTCGCGCAGGCGTACCGGCTGTCCGCGCTCGTCGGTCAACCCCGCCGCGTGTGCCACGCCGATGAAGGTCGAGAGCGAGTCGAACAGATCCGTCATCAGCACGGTGACGATGGCGGGCGCCAGCGACCAGGTCAGCGCACCGCCGACGTCCAGCTTGAACAGGACGGACGAGAAGTCGGGCGGGCTGATCCACCGCGCCGGCAGGTCGACCCAGCCGCCGGCCCAGGCGGCCGCCGTGACCACGAAGATCCCCGCCAGGTAGGCGAGGGGATTGCCCGCGCGGCCCAGACGGGCGCTCACGAAGAGCCCCACGAGGCAGAGCAGAACCCGGTGATCCAGCGGGCCCACGCCCACAATCGTTGCGGGGTTGGCGGCGACAAAGCCGGCGTTCTGCAGCCCGATGAAGGTGAGCAGCAGGCCGATGCCCGCCGCGGCGGCGATTCGGAGCGAGTCGGGGATCGCCAGCGCGATGCGCTCGCGAAGCGGTGTGAGAGAGGCGGCCAGAAACAGGACGCCGGCCCAGAAGATGATACCCAGGGCCACCGGCCACGGAATGCCCTGGCCGATGATGAGCGTGTAGGCCACGAAGGCGTTGAGGCCCATCCCAGGCGCCACGCCGAACGGCAGCCGCGCGTACAGGCCCATCAGCAGCGTCATCGACACGCACACCAACACCGTGGCCGTCAGCACACCCGAAAAGGGCAGGCCGGTGCCGTCGGCCGACAGGATGGCCGGGTTCACGACGACGATGTACGCCATCGTGAAGAAGGTGGTGACGCCAGCGATGATCTCGGTGCGCATGACCGCGCGCCCGGCTAGAAAGAGCGCGCGAAGAGGTCGTCGATGGCCGCGCGGCCGTTGTCTTCGAGGAAGCGCGTACCCGTGCCCGTGAAGTGCATGTGTTCGATAGCCGGCGCGGCGCCGCCTGCGCGCGACTGCCAGCCCTCGCCGCTCCACTCGAACCAGCCGTCCTGGCGCTGGTCGAACACGAACAGGGGTTTGTTGCAGAGCTTGGCGAACTCGGCGCCCCACCCCGTGCCGCCGCGCACCGTGTGGTCGGGTTCGATCGCGCCGACGACATACACTTCCTGGCCTGCGTTGATCTGGTACCAGATACTCTGCAGGATCTTGCGGAACGTCGGCGTGTCGGGGTAGCGGCGGCCCATCAGCCTGGAGACGTACGAGAGGCTGACGTCGCCCGCGTTGAGCTCTTCGTGATTCAGGATACGCAGCCCGCGCGTGCGCACGGGCTTGTGGCCGGCGAACGAGAAGTTGACCTCCTCGATGCCGTGGCGCTCGGCCGCCGATCCAAACGCGGACTCGGCGCCCTGCGCCCCGCCGCTGAAGAGAATGGCATCCTC
>Ga0073904_10000724_pt1 | contig 23795 bp, 20 predicted proteins | sample KloWWTrecipitate_FD_66668 | JGI IMG/M metagenome (GOLD analysis project Ga0073904, IMG submission 66668) | Active sludge microbial communities from Klosterneuburg, Austria, studying microevolution and ecology of nitrifiers - Klosterneuburg... | ecosystem: Engineered > WWTP > Aerobic digester >... | reverse complement strand
GCCGGATGATACCACCACAGCTGGCCGCCGGGAGCATCCTATCGCGTGGAAAACAAATGTTCTAGTCCCCCACCCGCCTGATCTCGGCGCCGATCTCCAATAGGCTGTTGGCATGGCCCGCCTCCATATCCGCGTCACCCCCCGCTCGAACCGCGACGCCATCGAAGGTTTCGACATGGAAGGGACGCTCCACATCCGGGTGACCGCACCCCCGGCGGATGGCGCGGCCAACGCCGCGGTCGCGAAGCTGCTCGCCCGCGCGCTCGACCTGCCCGCGCGCGATGTTGTCCTTGTTTCGGGGGCTACCGCCCGGCAGAAGGCCTTCGAGATCCCGCTCGATACTGACGAGGTGCGAGGACGCCTCGCCGGACGCACGAATCGCTAACCGGCGGCCGGTGATAAGCTCAGTCCATTGCGGCGCGCTCGCCAGGCGCGCCGACATCGTTTCCCAAGGATCCATTCCGTGCCTGCAACCGACCTCGAGACGATCGTCTCGCTCGCCAAGCGCCGCGGCTTTGTCTTTCCCTCGGCCGAGATCTACGGCGGATTCGCCAACTCGTACGACTACGGCCCGCTCGGCGTCGAACTCAAGCGAAACATCCGCGAGGCCTGGTGGCGCTCGATGGTTCGCGAGCGGGACGACGTGGTCGGGCTCGATGCCGCGCTCGTCACCAATCCCCAGGTCTGGGTCGGCAGCGGCCACGTTGCCAACTTCTCCGACCCCCTGGTCGATTGCAGGAAATGCCAGCGCCGCTTTCGTGCCGACCACCTGGCCGAAGGTATTTACGGCGAGATCGTGCGAGATGCGAACGGCGCCATCGTCTGCCCCTTCGATGGCGGCGAACTGACCGAACCGCGCCAGTTCAACATGATGTTCCGCACCCAGGTCGGTCCGGTGGCCGACGAATCGGCGGTGGCCTACCTGCCGCCCGAGACCGCCCAGGGCATTTTTGTGAACTTCGACAATGTCGCTCAATCCACGCGCCGCAAGCTCCCGTTCGGCATCGCCCAGACGCGTGTGAGCTTCCGAAACGAGATCACGCCGGGGCGCTTCATCTTCCGCACGCTCGAGTTCGAACAGATGGAGATGGAGTACTTCTGCCTGCCCCCGAAGGACCGTGACAACCCGGCCGAGTACCTGGAACTCCACCGCCAGTGGATAAACGAACGGCTTAACTGGTACATCGACGCCGTCGGGATCGCGCCCGAACGGCTTCGCCTGCGTGACCACGAAAAGGACGAGCTTTCGCACTACAGCGCCGGCACGACGGACATCGAATACCTCTTCCCGTGGGGATGGGGCGAACTCGAAGGCATCGCCGCGCGGACCGACTTCGACCTCTCGTCCCATGCCGCGCTGAGCGGCAAGCCACTCACGTACTTCGATGAGGAGACCGGCGAGCACGTTGTGCCGTGGGTGATCGAGCCCGCGGCCGGCCTGAGCCGCACGCTCGCCGTGACCCTGCTGGAGGCATACACCGAGGAGCCGGACGAGAAGGGCGAGAACCGCGTAGTGCTGAAGTTCCGGCCGAATATTGCGCCGATCAAGGTGGCCATCCTGCCGCTTTCCAAGAACGAGGCGCTGCGCCCCGCGGCCCGCCGGGTCTATGACCTGGTCCGCCCGCTCTGGATGGTGCAATACGATGAGACCCAGTCCATCGGCCGCCGTTACCGCCGCCAGGACGAAATTGGCACACCACTCTGCGTGACAGTCGACTTCCAGACGGTCGGCGAAAAAGGCGAACCCGGGGATGATGCGGTCACCATCCGCGAACGCGACTCGCAGGCCCAGGTGCGCGTGCCCATCAGCGGCCTGGTGGAAGCGCTCCGCGAACGGCTCACCGGCTGCTAAGCCTCTCCGGCGTAATCCGGTGGCCACCCATGTGCAGGGGCCACCGGACTACGCGGCCGATCTACCTCGGATAGTGAATGCGCGCGCCCGCCCGGGCCCTGAATACCGCCGATAGCAGCAGGGGCTGGCAATGTGCCAGCCCCTCTTCTTGTCCCGATGCGCTCGTCTGTGGCGCTACTGTTTCTTGCCCGCAGCGCGGCAGGCCTGGCCGTATTCCGCCAGGGCATGCACAACCGGGTCGTTCGCGCCAAGGTCGCGGGGGCCGAAGTGGCGCGTCATCGCCTCGTAGACGTGCTGGCTCGCGTTCTTCACACCATCGTCATCATGCTCGCGCGAACGCTGGCCGTATTCGGCGATCGCCTTCACCAGGGGCTGGTGCGCTGCCAGGTCCAGCGGCCCAAAGTGACTGGTCATTGCTTCGTAGAGGTGCGCACTGGCGCGCTTGACGGCCTCTTCAGCCGCGTTCAGTGTTTCGGTGCTCATGCCCAACTCCTCCGGGAGATTTAATGTGATTGTAACACCTCCGAAACATGCGCGTAATGGCGATTTTTCGGCATTGCCGGTTCCTTTCCCCGTCAATGCCCCGTATCGTACCGGCCACCGGAGGTGCCAATGGCTGGACCGCTGACCGTTCGATATGCCACCGGCGCCGACCTTCGTGCGATGGCGGCCATGTTCGCCGCCCGGCACCGCGCGGACCGCGCCCGCACGCCCTACCTCGACCCCCAGCTCGAAGACCCCGCGGCCGCCCTCGGTCTGGTGGCTCCGCTGCTTGATAGCGGCCGCGCGCAGGTAGCCATCGCCGAATCGGACGGCCAGCCGGCGGGGTTCCTCCTCGGCGAGGAGATGCTTTTCGCTCCAACCGAAATGGCCTCGCAGTTTGTCCCTCCACACTCGATTTCGATGCCTATCGAAGGACATGGCGTCGCCGCCGGCCACGACCCGGTGACCGTCTACCGCGCGCTCTACGGGTTCCTCGCCCGCGATTGGATCGCCCGGGGATTCTTCATCCACCGTTGCGCGATAGCGGCTGGCGATGCGGCGATGCAGGAGGCATGGGTGAGCCTCGGATTCGGCCGCTACCTCACCGCCGCGACGCGCCCGACCACGCCGGTCACCCGCCCGGCCGCCACGGGGCTGGACATCGAGCGCGCCTCGCCGGAGGACATCGAGGTGGTGGCAGCGCTGATCGAATCGCTGAACCTCTGGCACTGGGAGCCGCCGATTTCGTGGCCGATGGTGCGCACCGCCGAACCGGCGGCGCATGCATTCACCCTCCAGCAGCTCCGGAGCGGCGATCAGCCCTACTTCGTCGGATACCAGGAAGGCCGGCCCGCCGGCATGCAAACGTTCCTCCGCCCGGGCTTCACTCCCCCGATCGTCGATCGCGCGCACGATGTCTACCTCTTCGAGGGAGTCGTTTCCGATGATGCGCGCGGCGGGGGAATCGGCACCGCGCTCCTGCGCCACTCCATGGCCTGGGCCCGGGGCGCCGGCTTCGAAACCTGCACGCTCCACTTCGCCGCGCCGAACCCGAGCGGTGGGCCGTTCTGGCTTGGCCACGGCTTCATCCCCGTCGAGCACACGATGGAGCGCCGAATCGACGAACGGGTCGCCTGGGCCCGCTGAGCCCCCGGCCGTGAGGCGGCCCACCTGCCCACCCGCCGGGTCCGTCGTCAGTATCCCCGTGGTCAGCGATACTGGCCTGCACGAACACCGCCCACAGGAACCGCACATGGCACGAGACTACGCCGCTGATATCGCCGACCCGATCGCCCGGGAGATCGTTACGAACGTAGGTGTCTGGGTCGACCGCGAAGTCAAGCCGGTCGCGATGGAATATGAGCACGCCGACCAGTTCCCCGACCCCCTCGTAAAGGGTATGTCGCAAATGGGCCTCTTCGGGATCAAGATCCCGGAAGCCTACGGCGGGCTCGACCTCAGCTTCGAGTGCTACGCCGGCGTGTGCATGGAACTCGCCCGCGGCTGGATGAGCCTCGCCGGCATCATCAACACGCATGTGCTCGTCGGCTACGCGATCAGCGAATACGGCACGCCCGAACAGAAGGCGAAGTACCTCCCGAAGCTCGTCGAGCCCGAAATCCGCTGCGCCCTCACCATCACCGAGCCCGATGCCGGCTCCGATGCCCAGGCGATCAAGACCACCGCGGTCCGCGACGGCGACGACTACATCATCAACGGCCAAAAGATGTGGGTGACCAACGGTCATCGCGCCGGGGTCTACCTCGCCATGACGAAGACCGACCCTACCGCCAGCCCCAGGCACAAGGGCATCACCGCCTTCCTGGTCGATGCAGGCACTCCCGGCTTCACCCCGGGCCGCCGCCTCGAAAAGCTCGGCTACAAGGGTGTCGAGACGACCGAGCTCACCTTCGATGACTGCCGCGTGCCTGCTACCCAGGTGCTCGGAGGAAACGAGGGCAGCGGATTCCAGCACATCATGAGCGCCCTTGAAGTCGGCCGGATCAACGTCGCCGCGCGCGGCGTCGGGGTCGCACAGGCAGCCTTCGATGACTCCATCCGCTACGCGCAGCAGCGCGAGGCCTTCGGCAAGCCCATCTTCGAACACCAGGCCCAGCAGCTGCGCCTGGCTGAGATGATCACGAAGATCCGGGCCGCGCGGCTGCTCACGCTCGATGCCGCCCGCAAGAAGGATTCCGGCGTGCGCAGCGACCTCGATGCGGGCATTGCCAAGCTCTACGCCACCGAAATCGCGCAGGAGTGCGTGCTCGATGCGATGCGCATTCACGGCGGCGTCGGCTACAGCAAGGAGCTGCCCCTGGAGCGCTACTACCGCGACGCCCCGTTGATGGTCATCGCCGAAGGCACCAGTGACATCCAGAAGACGGTGATCGCGCGTGGCATCGTCCGGGACTACCCGATCTAGGATTCCTGGGTTCGCCCGCCGTTCCATTCGCCATTCCGCAATTCCAGGGAGTCAGCCCGCATGAGCGACCTCAAGGTCCCGTTGAACATCACCGGCGCTGCGTTTTCCGATTACGAGTTCGAGTGGACGTGGCAGACTTCCCAGCTGCTCGCTCGCGCCACCGGTTGCTCTATCCGCGATGAACGCGACCTGCCCCGCCTGATGCAGAACTCCGAGGCTCCGGGGCATCTGATGGTGCCATTCAACGGCGCACTGCTGGCGAGGAACCGCGATGAAGTGATGGACCGGCTCATCGGTGGCTATGCCAACTGGCAAAACGTCGGGCGCTGGGGCTCGGGTGGAGCCAGGTACTTCGGCCCGATCCCGAAGAGCGGCCGCGGCCGGGTGTCATCGCGGATCTCGGAGCTTGGCGCCACATCGAAGGGGCACGCGCTGGTACGGTTCAACTTCGAGGTGAACAACGCCGCCAACGGAGACCCGCTGCTCGAAGGCTGGATGCTGCTCTTCCTCCTCGGCTGTGCCCCCGAAGGGGCGGGCGCCATTTCGCCGCCGCGAATCGCCATGCCCGAACGTGCGCCCGACGAGGTGATAGCCCACGACACGCCGGTGAACGTGACGTTCGATTGGGCCGTCCCATCGGGCGATTGGAACACGACGCACTTCATCCAGCAGCCGGGCAACCCCGCTCCGCTCACGCACGGCCCGCGCAACATGGGCCTCGTCCTCCAGGATGCCTGCAGGGCCTTTGCCGGCGGCCGGATGGAGACCCTGAAGGAAGTGACGATCGGCAGCCTGCCAGCGCCACACTACCCCCCCGAACCGACGGAATCACAATTCTGGCGCGAAGGTGATCGCGTGCTGGGGCGGCTTGCCGTCCCGGCCGGCGCGCGCATCGATGGCGGCGAGGGCGAGAAGATCTGCATCGACCAGGTCGAGCTGCGCTTCTAACCCGCGTCCCGCGAACAGCTCACTGGCCGCCGGGAGCCGCGGACTCGCCAGCTTCGCCTTCGGCCGCCTTGCCACCTGCCCCCGCGTGCCTGAACGGCGCCTGGACTTCGCGGTGATACGGGATTTCGATGCCTTCCCGGTCGAAGCGGTTCTTGATGCGCCGGCGCAACTCACCCGCCAGTTCCCATTGTTTGAATGCCCGCACATCGCCCGCTATTTTCAGGTCCACCCCGTCGGGCCCGAGGTTGTTGACGCGCACGACCTTCAGCGCCGAGAGCACGTCCTGGCGGTGGTCTTCAGCGAGTGTTGCGCACACCTCGTCCAGCACGCGGGCCACCCGGTCAATGTCTTCTTCGTAGGCGACGGTCACGTCCAGGTTGATCCGGCTGAAGCCCTGGGTCATGTTCGTGGCGACCGTGATGGCGCTGTTCGGCACCACGTGGACATGACCATTTATGTCGCGCAGGACCGTCCGGCGCGGCGTGATATCGATGACCTCGCCGCTGACGCCGGCCACCTGCACCACGTCTCCGACGGCGTACTGGCCTTCGACCAGGATGAAGATCCCGTTGATCACGTCCTTCACGAGTGTCTGGGTTCCCAGGCCAATGGCGATGCCGGCCACTCCAACGCCCGCGATCACCGCCGAGATCTGCACGTCGAACTGGTCGAGGATCAGCGCCGTGCCGACGAGCGCCAGGAAGATGGTGAAGACCCAGCCAATCGTCGCGAGCAGCGTCTTCACGCGGCGCTCAACAAGCGCGGGGTCCTCGGCGCGGGCGCGCCCCGCGCGGAACGCGGCAGAACGGACCACCCGCCCGAACACCCGGACTACCAGCAGCCGCACCAGCAGCAGCCCCACAACGATGCCGATGATGTTCAGGCCGTTGCCCGTCAGCCAGTCGCGCCACTCGTCTGAGGTATCGGGGACCAGGAACAGTAGTTCTGCGCTCATGCGGGCACCAGCTTGGCGTAACTCTGGAGCAGACGCCTCACGCCGGCCGATTCGAAGGCGACCACCAGTTCCACATCGCCTCCGTTGGCATGGGCACTCACGACAGTCCCGGCGCCGAAGCGCGGGTGGTTTACCCGGTCGCCCGCCGACCACTGCGAATCGGCGGCCTGGGGCTGGCCCGCCTCGAATGAAGCCGGGGCCGTCGCCGCCTCCATGTAGGTACGCGGCGTGCTGCCGTGTGGCCGGAGCACCTGCGCGGGAATATCCGCGAGGAACCGGGATGCCGGGTTCGCCGCCTGCTGCCCGAACGAAAACCGCCGGTACGAGCGTGTCAGGTAGAGCAGGTCCATCGCCCGCGTGATGCCCACATAGCAGAGCCGCCGCTCCTCTTCTGCCTGGCCCGGGTCGCCAAACGAACGGACATGCGGCAGCACACCTTCCTCCATGCCGATGAGGAACACCACCGGGAACTCCAGCCCCTTCGCGGCGTGCAGTGTGATGAGTGTCACCGCCGCGCTCCCTTCCCGCATCTCATCCACATCAGCAACGAGCGCGACATCCTGGAGGAAGGTGGCCAGGTCCCGTCCTTCGCCGGCCGCCTCCTCGTATTCCGTCACCAGCGAACGCAATTCGAGTACGTTCTCCAGGCGCTCCTCTGCCGAATCGTCCCCATCTTGCAGGTACTTGGCGTATCCCGTCAGGGTCAGCACGCTGTCCAGCAGCCCCGGGAGGGGCAACGCGCGCTGGGATTGGAGCTCGCGCATCATCGTTACAAAGGCCGCCACCGCCGCCGCCGAGCGCCCCGTAACCCCGGCAACACCCGGCCCATCGGCGACCGACGCGGCCGCCGCCCACGGGGTCGTACCGTGCCGTGCGGCATGCTCGCGCAACCGCTCCACCGTCCGGTCGCCGATCCCCCGGCCGGGAACGTTGATCACGCGCAGCAGGCTCGCCTCATCGAGCGGGTTGTGGATCAGGCGGAAATACGCGATCAGGTCCTTGATTTCGCGCCGTTGATAGAAGCGGACGCCCCCGATCAGCCGGTAGGGAACACGGCGGCGGACGAGCGCTTCTTCAACCGCGCGCGATTGCGCGTTCGTGCGGTACAGCACGGCGACGTCGCCGTAGCTGCGGTGCTCCAGGTGCAACCGCTCAATCTCCGACGCGACGAACTCACCCTCCTCTTCGTCGCTGTAGGCCTCGTAAGTGGTCACCAGGCCGCCGCCGGTACGGTCCGTCCAGAGGCGTCGTGGATGGCGGCCGGGGTTCTTGCCGATGACGGCTTCGGCGGCAGCCAGGATGGCCGGGGTGGACCGGTAATTCTGTTCGAGCAGGTACACCGCACAGCCGGGAAAGTCGCGCTCAAAGAAGCTGACATTGCGGACATCCGCGCTCCGCCACGAGTAGATGCTCTGGTCCGGGTCGCCGACCACGGTGATATTGCCGTGTACCGAAGCCAGCCTCCGCGCCAGGACGTACTGCACCGGGTTCGTGTCCTGGAATTCATCCACGAGCACGTGGAGGTAGCGCCCCGCGTATTTCTCCGCCATCTCGTCCTTCTGGAAGAGGCGCACCGCGTAGACGAGGAGGTCATCGAAATCGAGGGCCGAAGCTGCCCGCAGCGCGGCTTCGTAGCGCGCATAGGCCCGCGCGGCCACCTCATCGCCGTAACTGCGCGCCGTCGCGGCCATCTGTTCCGGAACAATCATCTCGCTCTTGGCGTTGGATACCTGGGAAAGGACGCTCCGTGGCGTGAACCGGCGAGGATCGGCATGGATCTCATCAATGACCCGCTTCATCAGTGCCACCTGGTCGGCGTCGTCGTAGATGACGAAATCGGGGGAGAGCCCGATCGCCTGGCCATCGATTCGCAGCCAGCGCGCACACATGCTGTGGAAGGTGCCCATGTGCAATTGGCCGGCATCCTCGCCCAGGAGCCGCCCGGCACGCTCGCGCATCTCGCGAGCGGCCTTGTTCGTGAACGTCACCGCGAGGATCCGCCACGGCGGGATCCTGCGTTCGCGTACCAGGTGAGCTATCCGCTGGGTAATCACCCGCGTCTTGCCGCTACCCGGGCCGGCGAGGATCAACACCGCGCCAGCACCATGCATGACGGCCGCCTGCTGGGGTTCGTTCAACCCATCGAGCACGCCAGCAAGGTCCGGGGGAGTCTCCACCGGTCCAGTCTAGCATTCGCTCACTCACCCTATCCATTTAACGGTCGCCCGTATGCGACCGTTAAACTAGTCTGGGCCTCGGGCAATCGGGCCAGCATGGGAGAACCGCATGTTTGATTCGTGGCCGGGAGGCTCGTGGGAAGCGACCGTCAAGTACGTCGTCGCGGTCCTTGCGATCTATCTCGCCGCCATCTGGGTGGCCCTCGTCTTCTGGACCTACCGCGATATCCGCCAGCGCACGCGCGACCCGATCCTTCAGACCGTCGCCGTCCTCCTGGTGCTCATCTTCTTCCTGCCCGGCCACTGGGTGTACCTCATCGTCCGCCCGCGCCACACGCTGTCGGAGCTCTACGATCGGTCGCTCGAAGAAGAGGCCCTGCTCCAGGAGCTGGAGGACCAGAAGGCCTGCCCGACCTGCAAGCGGCGCGTGCTCGACGATTATCTGATCTGCCCTTCGTGCCGGACGCAGCTGAAGGAGCCCTGCCGGCAGTGTGCGAAGCCGCTCAGCTACGCCTGGGTTGCCTGCCCCTTCTGCGGACTGGAAAAACCGCCCCGCGAGGGCTTTGGACCCCGTCCCGCGCGACCGCCGCAGCCCCGCCCGGCAACCGCGCAAACGCCGGCGCGAGCGGCTGCCCCCGCGCAGCCTTCGCGCAGCCCCATGGCGCCGCAACCGCAGCCCCCACGCCCGGCGCCGCGCACCGCCGCGCCGGAACCACCGCCCGCGGCGGCGCGTGACCCGTTCGGCGCGCGCGCCACGCCGCAGCCCCACGCGGCCGATGACGGACCGGTTATCGGGGAATAACCCGTGCCGCCGGCTCCCGGGCGGGCAATCCAGCCGCCCCGGTCTTCAGCAGCGGCGCTATCGCCTCGGCCACGCACCGCTGCGAATGCTTATCCGTGTGCATGCCATCGGCATGGAAGAACGTAAGCTTCTTCAGCGGTCCGCCCAGCAGTTCCTCGTGGTCCAACCAGTCGAAGCGGTGGCGCAACGCGAGCTCGCGCAACTGCACCTGCATGCGCCGTTGCGCCGCCTCGCTCCCCGGATTGAACTGCGGGATGTCGCCGGTGAAGCCGGCGCCGCCCAGGACGATGGTCCGGATATCTTCGTGCCGGGCGAGCGCACGCATGCACCCGTCGTAGCTCTCGGTCAGCGCGGCAGGCGTGATTGCCGGGCCCGTACCGGCAATCCTTCTTCCGATGCGCCGGAAAACAGACGTGGCCGCGGCGCGGCGGGAACCCGCCGGACCCGAATGCCGGCCAACGAACTGTTCCACGCGGGCAGCAGCGCGAGCCGGGCGCTCTCCCCACCGCTCGCGAAAGCGATTGGACACCAGGTGGACTATTACCGCATGCGTGGAAGTGGCCATCGCCACCACGTCGGGGCGTTCCTGTTCCACCACCCGGTCGACATAGCCCGGCGCGGTGCGGCCGGCAAACAAGTGCCGATGGACGACCTCGCAGGCCGTGCCCGAGTCCCGCAGCATCCGCTCGATCACCCACGGCCAGCCATCCGCAGGGTCAGCCAGGTGTGTACCGTCTGTATCACTGTGGCCAAGCACCAGAAGCTTCACCGGCGGGGCCGGGGTGCTCGCCAATTCAGGAAAGGGATTCGGCAAGGCCGGTCCCGGCGAGCAGTGCCGCCATGCGATCCAGCTTGCGCCCGCCCTGGAAGCGGGTGCCATCGAAGATCCCATCGAGGGCAGCGACGGTGCTCTCCGTATCTGCGGCCGAAAGCAGTACAGGCACGCCGCTGGACGTGGCCGCATCGACCAGGTTGGCCGATGGGTGCTTGCCGCCGGTGAGGATCAGGACGTTCGAGCGTCCGCGAATCGCGGCCAGGTGCTGATCGGTCTTGTCGAAGCGGACCACGACAGCCTTCGATTCGAAGCGGCGGAAGTACGGTTGGCCGGCATCCGCGCCGATCGGCGCGATCACGAGGTGGTCCGAAGTCGGGTCGCCCTCCTCGCCTTCTACCAGGACTTCCGCATCCAGGGCGGCCTTCGCTTCGGAGATGCTGAACCCGGCGAGTGTCCGGTCATCGCCCAGGCGAACCTCGATCGGCGAGCCTTCGATGGCCTGCGCCCCCTGCAACCCGCTCACCGCAGTCACCACCACGGCGGCCGTCCCGGCCGGCAGCGAACCGGGCCTCTTTCCGCGGGCCACCAGCACCACCTTTGCATCCGGCGGCGCCGAGGCGGCCGGACCTTCAGCGATGATGGTCTCAGCGGCCCCTCCCGGGGGGACCTCTGCCTGGACTTCGGCCGGGCTGCCCGGCGCGAAATCGAGGCTGGCAAACCATTTGGCGTCGGCGGCGGCGTGGGAACCATCCCCATCCTGGATGCGAACCAGCCGGACCGGCGAACCGGCATAGGCCAGGCTCCGCGCGATGGCCGCGGCGACACCGGTCTTGCCCTCGCCGGGATTTGCAGAAGTCACATAAATAAGCGCCACAATTCGTTCCCCGGCGCGTTCGCGCCAGAGCCGATTGTGACGAACTGCACGGGTTCCGACAAGGCGGGAGGCGCCGTATCCGCCCACCGCCTTCGCGGGCTACGATGGCGGCCATGCACGCAACCCGCCGGATAACCGTCGAACGCAACCGCCTCCGCTTTGCCGCGGCGCACATGGCGACCTTTCGCGGCGACCTCGAACCGCTCCACGGACACAACTACGACGTCATCATCGAAATCGAAGGGAGCCTGGGCGAGGACTCGTGGATCCTCGACTTCGGCGCCGTGAAGCGCGCCGCCCACGCCATCGCCGAGCAAATGGACCACAAGTTCCTGCTCCAGGCGCGCAGCCAGCGGCTTTCGATGAGCGAATCGGCAACATCCTGGACGATCGCCCACGGCGGCCGCAGCTACACCTTCCCGCGCGAGGAGGTGCTGGTGCTGCCGCTCGAAAACACGACCGCCGAATGCCTCTCCGAATGGTTCGCGGGCGAGCTTCTGCAGGCGCTCGAACCGCGCGGCATCGAACACCTGGCGCGATTGACCGTAGGTATTGAGGAAATGCCCGGCCAGACCGGCTGGTATACACTGGACCTCCAGGGGGGCGCCCGCTAGCGCACCCCGATGGCGTGGAGGCAGCAATGCAGCTGGACTGGGACAAGGCCATCAACGAAATCCTCTCCGGGAAAATGTCGTGCCAGGCCTGTGAGTCGCTTGGCGACGAGATGATCGTGGGTTACACCCGCGAGGCCGCGGCGGCCGAGTTCGCCATGCGCTGCAAGGAATGCACCGATAAGTCCGAATGCGATGCGCGCAAGCTCGTCGTCGTTTGCGAAAGCTGCGCCCGCACCTACCGCGTGAACGGCGCCATGATGGACGAACCCGGCATGATGGCCGTCTTCCTCGATGAATGCCGAAGGAACCTCGAAGACTCGGTTGACTACCTCGCCACCTACTGGAAGGAAGAGATCGAAGTGTCCTACGAGGACATGGCGAAGTCCCTCGAAGAGGTTGACCAGGAGCTCTTCAAGGAAGAAGACGGCTGGCGCCTGCGGCTGGAAGAGGAATACCTCCAGCTCCACCGCTGGTTCCGCGAGCGCCACATCCCGATCCTGGATCCCGGCTGGCGCAGCCAGTACGTCGAAGAGGTGATCGCCATGGGCTACACCTCGCTCCTCGGAGACTGATTGGCCGCAACGGAGCCCGTGGTATACTTAACCGGCAGCACGCGGAAGTAGCTCAGTGGTAGAGCGCCTCCTTGCCAAGGAGGAGGTCGCGAGTTCGACCCTCGTCTTCCGCTCCATTGCGCATCAAAGGCCCACCACCTGGTGGGCCTTTCCGGTTGCCGTTGCTACCGCTTTCAGGGCCTGGATGGCAGGTAGCGCCGGTGCACTTCCGCCGCTTCGAGGTAGAGGTCCGGGTCGGCGCCGAACAGGTCGCGCAGGATGGCGGGAGCCTGGTCATGCTCCACCTCTGATACGACCGGACCGCCGGGGAGATAGCGCCGCAAGACCCCGTCTCTCAGGCTCGTATACACCCCATCGGCATACCCGGAAAACGCGAGGATGTGCAGGAAGCTCCGCTCGGCATCCCACTGGTTGGCCGATTCGATCTGCGGCTTGAGGCTCTCGATGGTCCGGGGTTCCGGGTCGAGCTGCTTCGACGGCCCCGGGTGGCGCGTCACGAATATGCCATCCGCGCGAACGTCGTACTCGAACTTCTCCCGCGGAGTATCGAGCGAGAACGACTCGAAGAGCGGATACGCGCGGAAGATGGGCGCGGAATAGCCAACATCGGCGTAATACGGGCCGCCGGGCAACTCCACCCGCACGCAGCAGTGCCCGGGATCCATGTACAGCAACGACGCATCGAATCCCAGGTCGAGGAGCAGAAAGTGCAGGCCCCGCGCCAGCGTCCAGCACAGCCCGCCCGCGCCGCGCTCGATGACCCGATCGATGTACTGCTCGATCGGCGGGAGGAAGTCGCCGCGCGCCAGTCCCGGTTCGTAGTCGGCGAGCTTGGTCAGCGTCTCGAATGGCACCCTGAGCTGATGTTCGCGAATGATCCGGTCGAGGTATTCGCGCGAAGGGGCCTCACGCTCGAGCTGCAGGTATGCGAGGAAGCGGTTGGTGATGGTCCCGGGAGATGGAGTGAGCATGGGCGGCTCCAGATACGACGTTTGGATTCCAGATCAGCGTAGCCTCCCCAACGCGAGCACCATGTGAAACGGGTCACTCGGGCGGGAAATGCAGGGGCGTGCGATTATTGGCGCCATTTCCGCGCCAGTGGCCGGCCACGGCCGGGGGCGGCGCGAACCAGATCGAATCGGGAGCATACCAGTGGGTGACAGCGTTTCAACCCGGCCAGCGATCCCTGGAGCCATCGCCGCAAACGAAGCGGCGCTCTTTCCGGTGGCCGAAACCGCCGAAGGCCGCATCCGGGGGCTCACCTCGGGGGGGATCGCGGTCTTCAGGGGCATTCCCTACGGTGCGCCGACGAGCGGTCGTAATCGCTTCCGCCCGCCGCAGCCGGTCGAACCGTGGGCGGGCGTACGCGATGCGCTGACCCCCGGAAACATCAGCCCCCAGATCCCGGCCGATCGCCGGCGCGCCTACGCCGATCTCATTTTCAACGACTTCCAGCCGGGTGGAATGGGCGAAGACTGCCTGGTCCTGAATCTCTGGACGCCCACGCTAGATCGCGGCGCACGCCTGCCCGTGCTCGTGCGCTTCCACGGCGGCGGATTCTATGGCGGCTCGGCCAACTCACCCGGCATGGATGGCGAGATGCTGGCACGCTTCGGCGATTGCGTCGTAGTCACCGTCAACCATCGCCTGAGTGCGCTCGGATACCTTTACCTCGGGGAGGACGGCGAGTTCGCCGATTCGGGGGCCGCCGGCATGCTCGACCTGGTCGCTGCCCTCGATTGGGTCCGCCGCAATGTCGAAGCGTTTGGCGGCGATCCCGGGCGCGTCCTGGCCTTTGGCCAATCGGGAGGCGGCGCGAAGGTCAGCCTGCTCTTTGCGATGCCATCGGCAGCCGGCCTGTTCCATCGCGCGGGCATCATGAGTGGCGCCCGCCTGACCGCCACCACGCCCGAATCCGGCGAACGTTCGGCTGCGCAACTCCTCAATGCGCTCGGGCTCACCCGCAACGACACGCTCCGCCTGCAGGAGCTGCCCTGGTCGACGATCGTGGCGGCCCAGGCAGAAGTGGAGGCGGGCGAACGTTCGCGCGGCGAAGCGCCGCGGTCGTTTTCACCGGTGCTCGGCCGTGCGATTCCCCGGCACCCATTCGCCCCCGATGCCCCCGAATCCGCCCGGGACGTGCCGCTCATCGTAAGCTCCACGCTCGACGAACGAACGTACCGGGAAACGCGGTTCGAGATGACCTGGGATGACCTCCACCAGGTCGTGGCGAAGATTCCCGGCGGAGACCCCGCACAGATCATCGCCATCTACCGTGATGACGACCCGGATGCCTCGCCCTTCATCATCAACGCCCGGATCGTCACGGATCGCGGGTTCCGCCGTGGGGCGCGTGTCCTTTCGAGCCGGAAGGCCGCGCAATCCGCTGCTGGCGGGGCGCCCGCCTGGGCCTATCTCTGGGCTGCGAAAAGCCCGGCATTCGGGGGCCGTTACGGCGCCACCCATGCCGTTGATACCTCGTACGCCATGCACGATGTGCGCATGGCCCTGAGTGGGCCCCAGGCGGACAATCTCCGGCTTAGCGATGAGCTCGCCTCGGCCTGGGTATCGCTGGCAGCGACGGGCGATCCAAACAACGCGAAGACGCCGGAATGGCCCGCCTACGACCTGCAATCGCGCATGACGATGGTCTTCGGCCACCCGAGTGCGCCCGTATCCGACCCGCGCCGCACCTTCGTCGACCTGTGGGAGCGTATCGACGGCTGATCGGGCGCGCGCCCTGCAACGCCTATCAGCGCCGGTGAAGCACCCGCCCGAGCTGCTGCGTCGGGTATTTCTCCATCGCCTGGCGCTCTGCGCGGTGGGGGTCCGATTCCGCCGAGGGAGGCGTGTCGAACAGCATTACCGTTCGCGCATCCAGGCCGTATGGCTTCCACGGCGGAATTGCGGCGTTGTTCGGGTCGCCGTTTCGGGCGAACGCGAGCCATGTTTCGCTCATCATGGTGGCCATCGCCGCGGTCCCGGCAGTTGGCTCGCCAACCATGTCGGGGGCCTTCTTCACGTTATCGAACATGAAGGGCAGGTCGAGCGAATGCGGCGTGATGCGGCGGCCGCCCTGCACCGGCGTCTTCCACATCAGGCGGTAGGAATAGACAGGCGCTCCGCCCTGCCTCGCCTTCGCTTCCGTCTGCAGGATGCTGTCGCGCCAGTACCCCCGCGCCGTTGTGATCTTGAACAAGATCTCCGGTGGCGGCGCGCCGGGGCTTTCCCGCTCGAAAAGCGCTATCAGGTCCTCGACATCCCCGGCGGGAACGAAGGCCGCGAGACGCTCGGCAATCCCCGCGCGGTCGAGCGAAAAGGTGGTCTCATCGGCACTTCCGAGCTGGTTGGAAAGCTCGGTCCGGCAGGTGCCGATCATCATCGGGATCGCTGCCGCCGTTTGCGGCGCCTCCGGGTCCCATGGATGCGCGGCGAACACCGTGCCGTCCAGCGCGGGCGAGAAGCGCAGGCGTGTTGCCGTCGTTATGTCCCGATTGGCGCGGCGGATGTCCTGCCAGGGCAGGCTCTGTAGCTTCGCCGCATCGCCCGGTCCCAGGCCCAGGTGCTTCAGCAGCTGGCCGGAAAGCTCGGCGGCACGCTCGCGGGCCATCAAGCGCAGGTGCGAGCCGCTCTGGACAACGCCCCGCTGGATGAGCCCACCGGCAAGGGGCGAAGCCGTGAGCAGACTGACCTTGCGCCCACCGCCCGATTGGCCGGCGATGGTTACCGCGCCGGGATCGCCGCCGAACTGCGCGATGTTCTCTCGCACCCAGCCCAGCGCCGCCACCAGGTCCAGGAATCCCGCATTGGCCGAGCCGGCGAATTGCTCTCCGAAAACGTCCTCGAGCGAGCAATGGCCGAAGATCCCCAGGCGGTGGTTCACGGTGACGACGACGACGTCGCCGCGCAGCGCCAGGTTGGTGCCATCGTAAAGGGCACTCGAACCGCTCCCCGCTTCGAAGCCGCCGCCGTGGAGCCATACGAACACGGGACGCCGATTGCCATCCGCAGCGGGTGTCCAGACGTTCAGGCGAAGGCAATCTTCGCCCATTTCCGGGCGGTGCCCCGGCCAGCCACCTTCCGCGAGCCTGCCGGGCATCTGCGGCGCGGTCTCGCCGTACTCGATGCACTCGCGCACGCCCGCCCACGGCTCGACCGGCCGGGGCGGCAGGAACCGGTTTGCGCCGGCCGTGGAGGCGCCGTAGGGAATGCCGCGGTACACCGCTATCCCCCGGTACAGCTCCCCCCGCACCCGTCCGCCGGCGGTCTCGACAATGGCCGAAGGCGCTCGGGCCTCGGAACTCGTCGCGCTGGTCATCGTGGCAGCCCTCTCTTATCCCGCCGGCCCACATGCCGGCCGCAGTTGTCCGCAATCGCGGGTGTGCTACATTCCCCCCTCGCCCGGCCGGGGGGTTTTCGAGCCGTTCGTGCCCGGCTGCGCCCGGGCCGCGGCGGCGGCATCCAACCCCATCGGGGCGGACCGGACCCGGTGGCCGGGAAATGCGAGCGCATTGTCGGCCATCCATCGATAGCGCGCACGCACCACCGAGAGCGCCCCGAGCCCTCTCGATCAACTTCCGGGAGAGTGACCGCAATGACCGGTACCAGCGAGCGAACGCTCGACGTCGTCTGCAGTGGACGCGTAGTCCCAACCGTCCTCTGGACACCGATCGGCATCGATTCGCCAGTGCCCGTTGTGCTCGTTGGCCACGGTGGCGGCGGCCACAAGAAGGCCCCAACCGTCGCCGCGATGGCCGAAGGGCTCGCCCGGGAGCACGGCATCGCCACGCTCGCCATCGACGGGCCGGTGAACGGCGACCGCGAAGAGAACAACGAGGCCGCCCGCCAACTCCGGCAGGCCGACCGGCATGCCTACCGGCGCGCATACTACATGGAGAAATACGGCCAGATGGTCGAGGACTGGCGTGCCGCCCTCGATGCCGCCCAGGCTCTGCCGGAAATCCAGGAAGGCCCCGCCGGCTACTGGGGGCTCTCCATGGGAACCCGTTTCGGCGTCCCGCTTATTGCCGCCGAGCCAAGGATCCGCGTCGCGGTGCTCGGGCTGTTCGGCTACCGGGAGGGCATGGAAACCAACCAGCGCGTCTACGACGACATCGGCAAGATAGACATCCCGGTGCTCTTCATCCAGCAGCTCGAAGACGACGAGGTGAGCCAGGACGCCTACCGGGAGCTCTTTGACCGCCTGGGCACGAAGGACCGGCGGCTCCACGCGAACCCGGGCCGCCACGCCGAAGTGCCACGATCCGAACTCGAGGCTTCGCGCCTGTTCCTCGCCAAGAAGCTGAAGGCACGCGGCGATGAGTGAAGGCCCTGTGACCGCCCGCCTGAGCGAGTTCATCGCCGGCAGCTCCGCGGCCCCATGGCCGGAAGAAGTGCTCGAACTCGGCCGCCGCCACATCCTCGATACCATCGCCTCGATCGTCATCTGTGGGGAGCGCCCCAGCGCCCGGCTCGCGCGCGATTTCGCGATCAAGCAGAGTGGCGGCGCCGGCGACCGGGCCCCCATCCTCGGCTCCCACCACCGTGCTTCCCTGCCCGATGCCGTGTTCGCGAGCGCGATGACCGCCCACGGGGCAGAGATCAACGACTTCTGCCCCTCCGCGTTCGTCCAGCCCGGGCCGGCCGTGGTTAGCGCAGGGCTATGCACCGCCACGATCGACCACGCTCCCGGCGCGGCGCTGCTCCGCGCCGTCATCGCCGGATACGAACTGACCTGCAGGATTCCTAAAGCGCTGGGCATCAACCGGGGGCGGGCGCTGGGCTATTCGAGCCACGGCTACGGACCAGTCTTCGGCAGCGCGGCAGCCATCGCCTCGCTCCGCGGCTACGCACCCGGGACGATCAACCACATGCTCAGCTACTGCGCCCAGCAGGTCTCGGGCTCGATGCAATGGCTCCTCGATGCCGACCACGTCGAAAAGTCGTTCGTGTTCGCGGGGATGCCCGCGCGAAACGGTGTCCATGCGGCGCTCCTGGCCGGCTCCGGCTTCACCGGCGTTCGCGATTGCTTCGATGCCCCGCGCGGCTGGTTCCACTCGAAACAGTTCAGCGACGCCGGCGGAGATTACGATCCCGCCTACCTCGTGGATGACCTGGGCAGACGCTTCGAACTCCCGCTGGTCGGCTACAAGCGCTACCCGGTGGGGGGGCCCACACAACCCGTCGTCCAGGCCATGCTCGAACTCGCGCGCAGCATCCGCCCGGCGGAGGTCGAGCGCGTGGAAGTCGAAATGCCAGGCTCGGTCGGCGCCTTTGCCAACGCCGAAATGCCCGCCCTGAACCTCCCCTACCTGTGCTCCGTCATCCTTATCGATGGTGCGTTGGGATTCGAAATGGCCGACTCCATGGAACGCAAGACCACCGACCCCGCGGTGGCCGCGCTCATGCCACGCGTCACCGTGAAACACGACCCCGCGCAGGAAGCTGTTCCGCGAAAGGAAAGCGCGCGCGTCACCATCCAGCTGCGGGACGGGGGTAGGGAGCAGGTGTTCGTCGAACACGTGCGCGGGTACCCGGCAAACCCGATGTCGCACGAGGACGTGGAGGAGAAGGCGCGCGAACTCATCGCGAGCGTTCTCGGTGCCGCCCGGGCGGAGCGCCTCATCGAACTCGCCTGGAACATCGACGGGCTGGCGGACGCGGGAGTGCTCGCGGACGCCATGGCGCCGGAATAGCCGCGCCAAAGCCCCACCGCGCGCCGCGAAACCGGAGGGTGTCCGCCCGTAGCCGCACCCTGCGGTAGTCTGGAACCGATGCGAAGGCGGGTGGCTCTTTGCCTTTCGATAACGGCCGCGCTGCTGGCCGGGTGCGCCACGAGTTCTGATAGCACACCGCGCACCGCCCCCACCGCGGAAACGGCCGCGACCCGGACGCCACGAAACCCGGACGCCGGCTGGCCGCGGCTGCTCGATGCCACTCCGGGGAGCGCCGCCACGCCCGTCGCTCCGGCCTTCGCCGCACTCGCGGGGGCAAGGGCTTACACCGGAACGCTCGGCCCGGCCGCGTACCGCATCGAAATCCCGGCGAACTGGAACGGCGAACTGCTGCTCTGGGCCCACGGCGTCCGTGGGTTCTCCTCCGAGGTCTACGCCGATAACCCGCCGCCCGCGCTCCGCCGCGCGCTCATTCAACAGGGATACGCCTGGGCTGCGAGTTCATTTAGCGAGAACGGGTTCATCCCCGGGGTCGCGACCAACGATACGCTCCTCCTGAAGCGGTTCTTCAGCGAGCAGTTCGGTGAACCGGCGCGCACCTACATCGCCGGAAACTCGATGGGCGGAAACGTCGTGACGCTTTCGCTCGAAAACTTCCCGGACGAGTACGACGGGGGGCTCTCGTTCTGCGGCGTCGTGGCCGGGGAGGAGTGGATCGACTACCTGCTGGCATGGGTGATGGCAGCAGAGTTCATCGCCGGGTTCGAACTGCCGCTGGACGCCGGCTCGGCCCGGGTGAACGCGATGGTCGACGCGAACATCCTGCCGGCCCTCGGCCCGGCCGAAAACCCGACCCCCCGGGGATTGGCATTCCGCAGCGTGGTCCGGAACCTGACCGGCGGGCCGCGGCCGTTCTTCGCGGAGGGCTACCGGAAGGCCTATGCCGCCAACTTCGGCCTGATCACCGGGGACCCCGGCCGGACGATGCCCCTCACCCGGGCCGCGACCACGGACGGCATCGTCTTCCGCGCCGACCCTGGTCTCGGGTTCGATGGAGACGCGGTGAACGACGGGGTGCGCCGCATCGCCGCGGATATGGAGCTCCGCGACCCCGCGAAGCATCCGGATACCGCCCCAACGACCGGCAGGCTGCACGACCCGCTGCTCACCCTGCACGAATCGGGCGACCTGACCGTCCCGATCTCGCTGGAACAGAGCTATCGCCATAAGGTCGAGGCAGCCGGTACCGGAGACCTCCTCGTCCAGCGGATCATCCGGAGCGGCGCCCACTGCGACTTCAGCGACACGGAGATCACCCGCGCATGGGGCGACCTCTCCGCATGGGTCGCGGGCAGGGGAAAGCCGGCTGGGGACGACCTTTCGGGCGACCTCTCGAATGCGGGTACACCGTTCACCGAACCCGTTCGACCCGGCGACCCGGGGACGCGGCGGTAGGTGTTTTCCCGAAGATGCGCCACCCCGCGGCGCATGCGAACATGAGTTTCAATGACCACCGCCGAACGGAAGTTCCGGCCCGACATCGAGGGTTTGCGGGCGGTGGCCGTCGGCCTTGTTGTCCTCTCCCACGCCGGGGCCGGACCGGTGGAAGGCGGCTACATCGGCGTCGATGTGTTCTTCGTGCTTTCCGGGTTCCTGATAACCGGGCTGCTGGTACGCGAACAGGCGACAACGGGGTCGATCTCGATGGCCGGGTTCTACGCGCGCCGAGCCCGCCGCATCCTCCCTGCCGCCAGCCTCATCCTGATCCTGACGGTGCTGGCTTCGTACGAGTGGCTCGGTTTCGTCCGCGGAAACACCATCGCCGAGGATGGGAAGTGGACCGCGCTCTTCGCCGCCAACCTGCGTTTCGCCTCGGAAGGCACCCAGTACCTCAACCTCACGTCCCCGCCATCACCGCTTCAGCACTACTGGTCTCTGGCCGTCGAAGAGCAGTTCTACGTCGTATGGCCGCTCCTTTTCCTCATCGTCGCGGCAATCGCACCCCGGGTGAGCCTGAGGGCGAAACTGGCGGGAGCGCTGGCGCTGATCATCGCCGCCTCGCTGATATGGTCGGTGGTCCAGACGGGCTCCAACCCCACCTGGGCTTTTTTTTCGCCGTTAACCCGCGCGTGGGAGCTCGCCATGGGCGCCCTGCTGGCCGTTGGAGAACCACGCCTTCGGCGGCTGCCGCGGGCCATCGGACCGTGGTTGAGCTGGTCCGGGTTCGCGGCGGTCATCGGCGCGGCATTCGTGCTCGATAACGGCACGGCGTTCCCCGGCTATGCGGTCGTTCTGCCGGTAGCGGGGACAGCCATGGTGGTGGCGGCCGGTTCCATTGCACCGGCGGCAGGGGCAGAACGGCTGCTCGGGCTCCGGCCATTTCAGCTGCTCGGCCAGTGGTCGTACTCGCTGTACCTGTGGCACTGGCCGCTTCTCATCATCCCGGCACAGCGGGCGGGCCACAGCCTGACGCTCGCAGAGAATCTTAGCCTGGCCGTCATCGCACTGGGGCTGGCGATCATTACCCACTACCAGTTCGAGAACCCCATCCGCTTCGCGCGGCCGCTGACGCGGAGTTCGCGCACAAGCATTGCCGCCGGCGCTTGCCTGGTCGCCGCCGCCTACGGGCTGAGCAACTGGCAAATCAGGGAGAACAGCTCGTCGGGCTCACCCGCGCCGGTGGAAACGGCGGCCGATATCTTCGCGCTGATCGCGGCATCCTCCGCGATCGCGACCCTGCCGCGCGACATCACCCCCAGCCTCGAAACCGCCAACGGGGACTTTGGCTGGTTGCTTTCGGCGCCGCGGGAGTGCCTGGTTGATGAGGATGTGATCGAGCCGCCCGGCTGCATCTTCGGCGACCCGGAAGGCGCCCGCACCATGGTTTTGTTCGGAGATTCCCACGCGGGCCAGTGGCTCCCGGCGTTTGACACCATCGGAAAGCGCCTTGGGTGGAAGGTGGAGTTGATGGCCAAGGCAGGATGCCCGGCGGCGTCGCTCGATTTCCGCAAGGCATACCAGAGCTTCACTCAGCGGATTATCGGGCCTGCCCCGAAGTGCACCCCGTGGCTGGAGAACTCGATTGCCAGGATCAACGCGATGGCGCCCGACGTGGTGATCCTGGCGAGCTGCAACGGTTGTGAGTATATGGTCGACTCCAACGGCGACGTGCTGACCAGGGAGGCCTGGGCCGCCGGCCTGGAGGAGACTCTGCGCCGGATAACTGTGCAGGGCGCCACTCTCGCCGTCCTTGGCGACATCCCCCGGATCAAGAACTCGGTCGACTGCCTTGCACTACGCGCGGATAACGTGCAGGCCTGTGCCCGGCCCGTAGAGGCAGCCACCGCGGCCACCTACAACGACGTGGAACGGCAGGTTGCCGAATCAGCCGGCGTGGCGTTCATCGACGTGACCCCGTGGTTTTGCGGCGCGACCTGCTCACCGGTTATCGGCAACATGGTTGTCTATACGAACGACTACCACGTGACTGCCACCTACGTGCGGCAGTTGCCCGACCAGGTGCAGGCAGCACTGCAGCCGATCATGGAGACACCCTAGGGGGCGGGCGGCCGCCGTGTCACTTGCCCCACCTTGCGGTTATCCTTCGGCACGCTCGAAATCGCACCGCACCCAGCGGTCGGCCGGAACGGGCTGCCAGTTGAGGTTGTTGTACTTCAGGTGGCCGTAACCGCCTGAGAATGCCAGCCACTTCACCATGCCGGGTTCGATTTCGTTCGCGCCGGACCAGTTCGCATACTGCATCGGCTCCCAGCCGTTGTAGGAGATCACCTGGCCGGGCCTCACGTTCGGCGCCACCTTCACCCGCGCATGGAACTCGCTCAGGTCGTTGAAGACGCGGACGAGGTCGTCGTCCTTCACGCCCCGCGCCGCGGCATCGCCGCTGTTGACCATCAGGCTCGGCCCGCCGCGGTGCGTCCCGAGGACGAACTCGTTGAAGTGGTTCATCGAATGCACCGACCAGCGATTGTGGCCAGAGGTCATGCCCATCGGGTAGTCGCCGCCCATCGCCGGGCTCGGCTTGTGCGTTGGGAGCTCCTCGCCCGCTTCGAGGAACCACTCGTGGTCGATATAGAACTGGGCGCGCCGGCAATACGTGGGGAACGGGTCTCCCCGCTCAACGTGATAGGTGAACGGCGTGATCACATCGTCTGGCTTGATCTCGGTGGTCTGGCCGAGCATGTAGGGGGCCATGCCCATGCTCGTGAAGCGCTTGAACCCCGTTTCGCGCAGCGATTCCAGGGTCGTGCCCTCCGGCAGTGTCCCCGCAAAGACCGAGTCGCGGATCTGCTCATCGGCCAGCACTTCCTCATCCTTGTAGTAGCCGCCGATGGTGTAGCTTGCCACGAGCTGGTCGTACCGGACGGGCGTGCCATCGGGCATCACGAAGGACTCCAGCCCCCGCTCCCGCGCGCGGGTCTCAACGGCCTGCAGCATGGCGAGGAAGATGTCCCACTCGTTCTTCGATTCGCCGGCGGGTGGCACCACCTGGTCGGCGAGCGTGAGATTGGCGACAAACGGGCCGGGGATGGCGAACGCGATCTTCTCGTAGTGCTGGGCGGCCGGCAGGAAGTAATCCGCCTGCTGCACGGTCGCGGTCATCTTGAAGTCGATGGCGATAACGGT
>Ga0073904_10000723_pt1 | contig 23796 bp, 22 predicted proteins | sample KloWWTrecipitate_FD_66668 | JGI IMG/M metagenome (GOLD analysis project Ga0073904, IMG submission 66668) | Active sludge microbial communities from Klosterneuburg, Austria, studying microevolution and ecology of nitrifiers - Klosterneuburg... | ecosystem: Engineered > WWTP > Aerobic digester >... | reverse complement strand
GGAGGCGCGCGGGCGCGCCGAGCAGATCGTGGCCAGCGGCGAGGGCTTCCTCGAGGGCGACTGATCGCGCCGTGGCGCCTCAGGCCGTGGCGGCGTGCGCGGGGCGGAGATGGGCTTCGGTCGTCATGGGTCCTCCGTGGGGGCGGGCGAGGCGGCGCCCGGCTCTGCCCATCGGGAAGGAGCCACCTGGGCGTTCGAACGGTTCGTGACGCCCGCGCGCGCCGCTTGCTTCACCGCCCGAGTTCGACAATAGAAGCCCGATGGTGCCATCGCAGTCGCTGATCGATCGGGCGCGGGCGGGCGAACGGGCTGCGCTGGAGGAGCTGCTTGAGAGCGTCGCCCCGTCGATCCATCGCTTCGGCCTGCGCATGTGCCGGAACACCCACGACGCCGACGACGTGCTCCAAGACACGCTCCTCAGCGTCACGAAGCACCTCGCGGAGTTCGAGGGGCGCTCCTCGCTTACGAGCTGGGTCTTCGCCCTCACGCGCAGCGCCTGCGCGCGGCGACGACGTGGCCTGAAGAACCAGCCCCCCGTGAGCGACGACCGCATGGCCGACGAGCCGCACGCGGGCCGGAGCCCGGAGGCGGAGACCGCCGATCACGAGCTCGGCGAGGCGCTTGGCCGCGCGCTCGACGCCCTGCCCGAGGAGCACCGCGAGGTGGTGATGCTCCGCGACGTGGAGGGGCTCACGGCCCCCGAGACGGCAGAGGCCCTCGGGGTGTCGGTCGACGCCGTCAAGAGCCGCCTGCACCGCGCGCGCGATGCGCTCCGGCGCGAGCTGAGGCCGCTGCTCGAGGCGCCCGCGCCCGCGCATGCGAAGCCCTCCACGTGCCCGGACGTGTCGGCGATGTGGTCGCGGAAGCTCGAGGGCGATCTCAGCCAGGGCGACTGCGCGGCCATGGAAGCCCACCTCACGACCTGCCCCGCGTGCGCAAGCGCCTGCGACGCGCTGCGACGCGCCCTGCTCGCCTGCCGCCACGTGAGCACCCGCGCGGTGCCGCCGGAGGTTCAGGCGCGGGTCAAGGCCGCCGTGCGGGCCTGGGCCGGCGAGCTCACGGCTCCAGGCGCGCCCCGCTAACGCACACCCTGGTTCGTCGAGGAGGAGCTCCTGCACGCCGTGGCGCGTCGGATGGGTGCGCGGGCGGTCGCGCGAGTGGTAGCCTGAGGGCTCATGCAACTGCGTGCCGACAAGGAGGTCCTCCGGCGCACGGCGCTGTTTCGTCGCCTCGACGAGCACGAGCTCACCGCGCTCGCGGTGTGCCTCCGCGTGCGCGTGTGCGACGCGGGCGCGTGGTTGTTCCGGCAAGGCGACCCCGGCGCCTCCATGCTCCTGGTCGCCGAGGGGGCGTTCGCAGCGACCGTCCGCGAGCACAGCGAAGAGGAGCGCGAGATCAACCGCATGGGGCCGGGCGAGGTCATCGGCGAGATGGCCTTCCTCGACGCAGCCCCGCGCTCGGCGTCGGTGCGCGCCATCACGTCCGCGACCTACTACGAGCTGGATCGCGACGGCATGGAAGCCCTGCGCGCCCACTCGCCTAGCGCGGCGGCGGCCGTCACCTGGGCTGTCATTCGCGACGTGACCCGACGCCTGCGGCGCATGGATGCGCTCATCGAGGTCGAGCTCGAGCGCGCGGGACGGATCGCCTGAACCCGCTGGCGACCGAGCTCCCGAGCGGGACGCCTTTCGGGCGCTACATCATCGACGGCGCGCTCGGCTCGGGCGCCATGGCCGTGGTCTACCGCGCCCACCACGCCGAGCTAGGGCGAGCGGTCGCGCTGAAGGTGATGCACGGCGCGTTCGTGTTCAGCGAGCCTCACGTCGAGCGCTTCATGGCGGAGGCCCGGGCGTCCGCGACGCTCCGTCACCCCCACATCGTCGACGTCTCCGACGTGGGCGAGCTCGACGGGCGCCCCTACATCGTCATGGAGTACCTCGAGGGCGAGACGCTGGCGGCGCTGCTCGCCCGGCGGGGCCGCCTCCCGGCGGGCGCCGTGGCCGATCTCGCCCTGCCGCTCGTGTCCGCCGTGGCGGCCGCGCACGCCGCGGGCATCGTCCACCGCGACATCAAGCCCGAGAACATTTTCCTCGCGACCGACGCGCGCGGAGGTGAGCGCCCCGTGCTCCTCGACTTCGGTATCTCCAAGAACGCCGCGCCTCGGAAGAAGGCGCTGACCGAGGCCGGCCTCGTGCTCGGCACGCCGTACTACATGTCGCCAGAGCAGGTGCAGCGCGCGAGCGAGCTCGACGGCCGCGCCGATCAGTACTCCCTCGGCGTGACGCTCTACGAGCTCTGCACCGGCGTGCTCCCGTTTCGCTCCGACGCCTCGCTCTTCATGTTGATGGCGGAGATCATGCACGGGCGGCCTGAGGCGCCGTGCAGCCTGGTGCCGGAGCTGCCCGCCGGCTTCGAGCGCGTCGTGCTCCGCGCCATGGCCACGTCTCGCGACGAGCGCTTCGCCTCGATGGCCGACTTCGGGCGCGCGCTGTTGCCGTTCTGCACCGATGAGGTGCGCGCGAAGTGGGTCGGCGAGCTCGGCCTGCCCGGCCAGAGCGAGGTGCGCGTCCCCTCGCTCAGCCACCTCCGCCCCAAGCCCTCGTGGCGGGTCACCGCCGACGAGCCTCCGGCGAGCGCGCTGCCGATGGCCCCCTGCGCGCTGCGCGCGGCCGACCTCCGGGCGATCCCTTGGCTCGACGGCTGCTCGGACGCCGAGCTCGCGACCTTCCTCGGCGGAGTGACCCCCCATCGCTACGCCGCCGGTGCGCCGCTGTTCGCGCAGGGCGAGCACGCGACCACGGCCTTCCTCGTCGTCTCGGGGCAGCTCTCGATCGACGTGGTCGCCGACGACGCGAGCCCCGACTTGGCGCTCATCGGCCCGGGGGAGCTGGCCGGCCAGATCGCCCTCATCGAGGACATCCCGCGCGCGGCCTCGGTGCGAGCGCGGACCGCGACGACCGTCCTCGCGCTCGAGCGCGACGCCTTCGAGCGCCTCCTCGCCGCCGCGAGCCCCGTCGCCGCCCACGTGCAGCTCATGGTGGCCGTGGCGGGCATCCGGCAGCTCCGCTGCGCGACGAAGCGGCTCGCGGTCCTCATGGAGGAGCGCGACGAGGCCGACGCCGCGGGAGCGAAGTCGCGACGCCTCCAGCACCTGCGCGCGGCGATCGCCGAGTGGTCGGTCACGATTGAGGCGAGCTCGACCGCGCGGGCCTGAGCGGCGCCGTCCGAGTCTTCAGCTCCGCTCCACCGGGTAGCCCTTGTCGGCCCAGTCGGTGGAGAAGCGGGTCGGCAGGTCGAGGACGAACACGTTCTTGCGGCCAAGCGCCTTCACCGCCTCGCCGGCGGGCCGTACGTTGGGGCAGTTGCGGACGGGGCAACAGCCACAATAAACAACGATTTCCGTACCTTCCGGAGTTGCCTTGAGCGCGGCCTTCAGCTTCTCGAGGCCCTCCTCGGAGTCGACCTCGGAGAGCGCCTTGGCGCCCGGCACGCGGCCCCGCCCGAACAGCGCGCGCGGCCCCACGTAGAACACCGCGATCTTCCCCGACTTCACCTCGTCGACCCGGGCAGCCAGGGTGGCGGGCGCCATCATCGGCGCAGACGGGGAAGAGGGTCCGGCGTCGCGGCACGCGAGGAGGCCCGCCCCCGCGCTCACCCCCGCGCCCATGGTGACGACCCCCAAGAGTAGCGCGCGTCGACGAACCTTCACGGCAGATCGCATGTGCAGAAGAGCCAGCAGCCGCCGAAATGGGTTCACCGGGCGCGCTGGTGGAACGCCCACGCGTCGCCGACGATCTCGTCGAGGCTCGTGCGCTTGGCCTGCCAGCCGAAGGTCTCGAGGGCCTTCTTGGCGCTCGCGACCAGCACCGCCGGATCCCCGTCGCGACGCGGCCGCACCACGACAGGCACGGGCCGCCCGGAGACGCGCTCGACCGAGGCGATGATCTCGTTCACCGTCGTGCCGCGCCCGGTGCCGAGGTTGTAAGCCCCCGAGCCACCGCCGGACTCCAGGTGGCCCAAGGCCGCGAGGTGCGCGTCGGCGAGGTCGAGCACGTGGATGTAGTCGCGCTCGCAGGTGCCGTCGCGCGTCTCCCAGTCGTCGCCGAAGACCCCGATGTCCTTGCGGAGCCCGGCCGCCGCGTCGAGCACGAGCGGGATGAGGTGCGTCTCGGGATCGTGGCGCTCACCCAGGCCCGCGGCCGGATCGGCGCCCGACGCGTTGAAGTAGCGCAGCGCGGCGTACTTCAGCCCGTAGGCGTCGTGGTAGCGGCGCAGCGCGTGCTCGATGAAGAGCTTCGACTCCCCGTAGGTGTTCACGGGGCGCTTCGGGTGCGCCTCGTCGATCGGCGTGTACTCGGGATCGCCGTACACCGCCGCCGTGGACGACAGGATGAACGCGCCCACGCCCTCGTCGAGCAGGGTCTCGAGGAGCGCGAGCGTGGCCACCAGGTTGTCCTGGAAGTACACCCGCGGCTTCACCATCGACTCGCCGACCTGGATCTTCGCGGCGAAGTGGACCACGCCCGTGACCCGGTGCTCCTTCACCAGCGCCGCGACCTTCGCGCGATCGCGGATGTCGCCGTGCACGAAGCGGGCCTTCGGGTGCACGGCGTCTTCGTGGCCGCTCGAGAGATCGTCGAGGACGACGACCTCCCTGCCCGCCGCGATCAGGGTCTTGACCATGTGCGAGCCGATGTAGCCCGCGCCTCCCGTGACCAGGATGCTCGCCATCGCGTTCAGCCTACCACCGGCGGTCGCGCCGGCCGGGCCAGCGTGGCGCCGCGGGTTAGAAATAGTGCGCGCAAAAAAAGAGGAGCCCAGCCGAGGCTGAGCTCCTAAGAGTGGGCGAAGACGGACTTGAACCGTCAGCCAATGGATTAAGAGTCCACTGCTCTACCAATTGAGCTATTCGCCCGAGAGGGCCGGGTGGATACCGCCTGCAGCCGGGGGTGTCAATCAAAAACCGATCGGCGCCTCGTGGGTGCGCTTGACGACCATGCGGCCCGTGAGATCGATGCGGTGGAGGAGCGGACGGTTCGTGCCGAACTCCGGGCCCGCGAAGTACTCATCGACGGCCTTGCGGGCGCCCTGCCAGTAGCCGTAGTCGTCGAGGATCAGCACGCCGCCCTCGACGAGGCGCGGGTAGAGCACCTCGAGCTCGTGCTTGGTCGACTCGTACCAGTCGGTGTCGAGGCGGAGCAGCGCGATGCGCTCCGGAGCGGCTTCGGGGAGGGTGTCCTCGACCTTGCCGCGCACGAAGTGCACACGGCGAGAGGGGTACCCGGTGCTGAAGACGTTCTGGCGGACGTCGTCCTCCCCCGCGATGCACCACGCGGAGCGCCCCGCCTCGCGGCTGGTCTTCTCGAGCATCTCCTCCGCGGTGCGCGAGTCGAAGGCGCGGTCGTGCTCGGTGGGGGGGCTCATGCCCTCGAACGTGTCGCACAGGTAGAGATCGCGAGCGTCGCCCAAGGCGAGCAGGGTCTTCGCGACGACCATCATGCTCCCGCCTCGCCACACCCCGCACTCGACGACGTCGCCCTCGATGCCGTTCTGCACGAGGTAACGGACGGCGTCGTGGAGCGCGAGGATGCGCTCGGGGCTCGTCATGGTGAAGTCGGCGACGGCCTCGCAGAGGGCGATGTCGGCGGGGCGGAAATCTGGCGGATAGGTGACCTGCTCGACGGCCTGACGGACCCAGTCGCTCGCCTTGCGCGGCAAGAGGCGGCTCATCACACTGCGGGGGGCTCGCGTTCCACTCGTGCTCATCGGGCTGCTCCGTTCTCCGTGGCTCGCGCCTTCACGCCGCTCTCACGCTTCTCACGCTTCTCGCGCCGCTCACGCTCTCTTCGCGCTCCCGTGTGCACGGAGCGCGCCTAGGCCGCGCCGGGCCGGGCAACGACCAGGTACACGGCCGCGTTGTCGCGCAAGATCGCCCGAGGCGTGATGGCGTCCTCGAGCGTCATGCGCACGTTCATCGCCGTCGCCAGGGCCGGCACGAGGGCGCGCCCCACGAGGGGCACGGCCGCGAGGGCGTGCCGCAGGCCGAGGAGGCGAAACTGGGTCGTCCAAGCGAGCGGCCCCACGAGCGAGTCGGTGTGCTCGACGACGAAGCCCGACGACACGATCTGGCGCTCGAGCCCCTCGCGCGTCCACCGGTGAAAGTCGGTGGGGTGAGGGTGGTAGAGCCAGGTGCCGTGGGTCGACAGCAGGAGCCTGCCGCCCGGCTTCAGGAGGCGCCGCGCCTCGGCGAGGTAGGTGTCCACGTCCCACACGTGCTCGAGCACCTGGAAGGAGACCACGGCGTCGGCCGAGGCGTCCGGCAGCGGGACGGGCTCGCCGGGCGTGAGGATCACGTCGGCGTCGCCGCCGAGATCGCAGCCCACGTACGCAGCTCCCGCGGCGGTGAAGAGCGACGCGTACGGCTTGTCGCCGCAGCCGAGGTCGACCACGCGCGCGCCCGGCGCGAGGCGGAGCCGCGGAAGGTGCTCGCGGATCGAGCGCGCGAGCGCCCGGAGCACGTGCCGCTGGTGGTCCCAGAGCGGCGGATCGAGCCGCGCAGCGCCCTCGTCCATCAGGACGCGCGCTCCCATAGCGAGAGGAACTGGAGACCGTTCGTGGCGAGCCCCACGGGGCCGCGGTTGACGGCCATGGGGTGGAGGTGGATGCGCCGCGCGAAGCCGGCGCGCTCGAGCACCCGGTCCCACGTGAACCGCCGCTGGTAGTGGTAGTTGCTGGGCACGCCGAACTTGCGGTTGCCGATCTCGTCGAGGACGCCGAGCGCGAGCCACCCGAGCTTCGTGCGATAGGTATGATCTTTTATCAGGAAGAAGCGCGAGGTGCACCGCAAGATCTCTTGCAGGCTGGCCTCCGGATCCGGCGTGTGGTGCAGCACGTCGAAGGCCGAGGACACGTCGAATGAGCGGTCCTCGAATGGCAGCGTGACTCCGTCGTACATGACCGGCTCGATGAGCACGCGCTCGCGGCGGAGCACGTCGACGGGCACCACCTCGCGCGCCAGCCCCTTCGCCGCGATCTGCTGGGCGAAGAAGCCGTCGCCCGAGCCGAAGTCGAGCCACCGATCGACCGGCGCGAACAGCCGACACCAGGGGACGATCTCGTCCAGGATGCGTCGCCGATAGGGGTTCATCGGTGGCCCTCATAGCACGGCCCGCGCCGCGCGCGGCGTTCCACCGCGACGGAGAGTGGGGTACCTTGCGCGCCGAATGGTCCTGCTCGCCCTGCTGACGACGCTCGCCTTCGCGGCCTCGCTCGCGACGGCGACGCGTGTCCTGAAGGGCACCGCGGTCGGCGAGGACGACGAGGCCGCGGCGGCCGAGGCTGAGCCGCCCGAGCCTGCCGCGCTCGCTGCGCCTGCTGAGCCTGAGCCCGCGGAGACCGACGCGCCCGCGCAGAGCCCGGCCGAGCGCCTGGTCGCGACGATGGTCGTGCTGAACGCCCTGCTGGTGGGGCCCGTGTACGTGCTCGGCCTCGCGAACGTGCTCACCCGGGCGACGCTCGGCCGGACGGTCGTGGTGCTCTCGGTCGGGCTGCTGGGGTTCGCGTATCACCGCGGCCTGCGGCCGAAGGCGCTCGCGCGCGCGTGGCTCGACTGCCTGCTCCTGCCGCTCCGGGCGGCCTGGGCCACGGTCCGCACGGCCAGCTTCACCTCGATCGGGTTCGCGTTCGCCGTGTGGTTTCTCGTGTGGACCGCGATCGCCGTCGTCCACGCGCCCACGTGGCGCGACTGGGACGGCCCCTGGTACCACGAGTCGATGGTGGGGTTTACCCTACAAAACCACGGGTTTTCCATCGTCCCGCTGCCCGAGTACCTCCAGAAGATAAACGGGTATCAGCGCCTCGGTGAGATGTCCCAGCTCTGGTTCGCCATGTGGGCGGGGAGGCCGATGGTCGAGGCGTCGAACCTCTTCTACTCGCCCATCCTCGTGGGCTCGGTCTACCTGCTCACTCGCCGCTACACGCGTGACCGCGTGACCGCGATCGCATGGTCCATCGCGTTCCTGCTCGTCCCGGGCAACGCGCGCCTCCTCCAGAGCACCATGGTCGACCCCCACGCGGCGGCGCTCTTCGTGGCGGCGGCGTTCTACGCGACCGAGGAGCGGCTGACCCTCCGCACCGCGTGGCTCGCGATCGTCGCGCTCACGATGGCGGTGGGCGCGAAGACCTTCCTGCTCATTCCCGGCTTCTTCCTCGCCCTGCTCTTCCTCGCGAGGCTCATCGCCAATCGCCGCGAGCTCGGCGGCAAGGCCACGGCGGGCACGATCGCCCTCGGCAGCACGCTGCTCATTGGCATGGTGTGCGAGACGCACCTGCGCAACTACATCTATTTCAGGAACCCGGTGTGGCCCGACCTCTCGGTCGACGTGCCCTCCCTCGGGATTCACTGGAAGGGCATGGCGGTCTTGTTCGACCCGGACCTGCCCACGACCCAGCGCGTCAACGCGAACGTCGACGCCAGCGATCTGTACGAGAAGATCATCGCGCCCCCGTGGTCCAACACCTGGGGCGATCACTCCTGGCAGATCGCCGACTACGGCCCCGGCGTAAGCTGGTTCGCCCTCCCCGTGGGCCTCTTGGTGTGCGTCGTCGTCGCGCTCGTGCTCCTCCGAGACCTCGTCTGGAGGCTCCGAAAGCGCCCGGTGAACGACGCGCGCGCGACGCGGACCCGCCTCGCGGCGATGCTCGCGGTGCCCGTCCTCTTCGCGTACGCCGCCTCGCCCGCGGTGTACATCGGCCGGTACCACACGGCGCTCGTGGGGCTCTTGTTCGGGCTGCTCGCGTGGGTGGGCTCGCACGCGCGCTTCCGACGTTTCTCGGAGGGGCTGCCGCTCATGCTCCAGCTCACCGCGATCATGATGACGCTGTGGACCCCCGCGGCGCGCCGATACTGGCTCACCACCGACCAGATGAAGGAGCTCTGGCGCACGCCCTCCGCCGAGCGCGAGGTGGCCGAGCGCCTCGGCGCGCCCCTCCACGAGGCCACCGGCCTCGCGCGCGAGGCCGAGATCCACGCGGGCGACGTGGTCGGCTTCGACGGGTTGCACTTCGTCTCGCTCCTCTGGAACAACCAGTACTCGAACTACGTCGCGTGGCTCGGCGCCGAGCGGGACCCCCTCGGGAAGGCCGAGGCGATCGGCGCAAAGTGGGTCTGCGCGGGCAGGGGCACGGTGCTGGGGAGGCAGGTCGCCGGTAACCCGCGGTGGGTGCTCGTCGGGTGGCTCGAGGCCGAGCGCTTCTCCGTGGTGTACCGGCGGCGCTGAGGCGGGCGCGACTTCCACGTTTCGGTTCCCGAAACAGGCGAACGCGACTATGGTCCGCTCGCTTTTCGCCGTGGAAACTCCGCCAGACCCAGAACAGCCGCTCGAGCTCTCGGTCGTCATCCCTTGCCTGAACGAGGAGAAGACGATCACGTTCTGCATCGAGAAGGCGCTGCGGGCGATGAAGGAGCACGACATCCGCGGCGAGGTGCTCGTCAGCGACAACGGCAGCACCGACGGCAGCATCGCGATCTCGCGGGCGGCGGGCGCGCGCGTGGTCGCGTGCCCCACGCCCGGGTACGGGGCCGCCGTGAAGTACGGGTTCGAGAACGCCTGGGGCGCGTACGTGCTCATGGGCGACGCCGACGACTCCTACGACTTCTCCGAGCTGCCGCGGTTCATCGACAAGGCCCGCGAGGGCCACGACTACGTCATGGGCACCCGCCTCCGCGGCACCATCATGCCGGGCGCCATGCCCTTCCTGAACCGGCACCTCGGCACGCCGGTGCTCACGCGCATTCTGAACTGGCTGTTCGACACGCGCATCACCGACTGCAACTCCGGCATGCGGTGCATGAAGCGCGAGATGGTGCTCGGCCTCGGGCTCATCTCTCCGGGCATGGAGTTCGCTTCGGAGCTCATCGTGAAGGCCGCGAAGGCCGGCGTGAACATCGTGGAGGTGCCCATCACCCTCCACAAGGACAAGCGCGACAGGCCCCCGCACCTGCGCCCCTGGCGCGACGGCTGGCGCCACCTGCGCCTTCTTCTTTGGTACGCCCCCAACAAGACCATGACCCAGCCGGGCCTCGTGCTCCTCGGCGTGGGCCTCGCGCTGGTGGTGAGTCAGCTGTTCGGTCCGTTCACCCTTGGCGGCGTGCGGTTCGATTTTCACTTCATGATCCTGGGGCTCACGCTGAGCCAGCTCGGCCTCTCGGCCACGTCCATGGGCGTGGCGATTTACGCGGTCATGCCGGAGCCGAAGCGCCACTCGCCCCTCGTCGACTGGCTCACGTTCGACAAGGGCGTGGTGCTCGGCGCGGCGCTGTTCCTCGCGGGCCTCGCCTGCGATGGCTACGTCCTCGGCCACTGGCTGGCGACCCACCGCGGCGAGATCACGCCAGGCCTCACCCGCCTCACGCTCGCGGGCATCTTGCTCATGGCGATGGGCTTTCAGTGCATTCTGGCGGGGCTCCTCATGGGGAGCGCGCTGACGGCCCAGGCTGGCCACAAGGCGCGTGCCGCGCGCGGTGATGACTGATCCCCTCCGCCCGCCGATGGCGCTCTTGTGGCCCATCTCGGCGTGCATCCTCTACGTCGCGGTCGCGATTGTGTCGCGCCTCCGCCTCCCGAGCCGCGGAGAGCGCATCGTGGCGGTCGCGCTCGTCGCGAACGTCGTCGCCGTAGCCCCGATCTTCCTGCTCGGGGCCGCCAACGCCCTCACTCGCACCTCGCTGGGCGTGGCGATCATCGTGATCACGGCCGCGACGACCCTCGCGGCCAACGGCCTCCGCAAGGAGGGCGTCGCGCTCGCGAAGGAGCTCGTGGCGGTGCCTGTCGCCGTGTTCCGCGAGGCGCTGAAGCAGAACGCGCCGGTCGCGCTCGTCGCGCTCGCGACCGCCGGGTACGGGCTCTTCTCGATGTACGCGGCGTACTGGGCCCCTACGTGGCGCAGCTTCGACTCGATTTGGTACCACGAGCCCATCGTGGGCTTCACGATCCAGAACCGCGGCTTCGCCTGGGTGTCGGTCCCGGTCGAGCTCGAGGTCGTGAACGCGAACCCCCGCGCCAGCGAAATGCTGCAGGTGCTCTTCGCGCTCTACGGCGGGCGCCGGGTCGTCGAGCTGCCCGCGAGCTTGGCGTTCCTCGGCGCGGGGCCCGCGCTCTACGCGCTGCTCGGGCGCGTAAGCTCACGCGTCGATCAGCGCGTCGGCTTCGCGACGGCGATCCTGCTCGTCCCCGCGTTCTTCATCCAGCTCGGCACCACCTACATCGACACACACGTCTTCGCGCTCCTCGTGGCGGCGTGGGTCTTCGCCTCGACGCGCGAGCTCACGCGCGCGCACCTCTGGCTCGTCGCCGTCGCCATGTGCCTCGCGGTGGGCGCCAAGGCCACGATGTACCTGCCCGGTGGCCTCACCATGGCGGGGGTCGCCGCCCGCTACGCGTACGAGCGGCCCTCGCGAGCGCGGGGCGCCGCGGAGAGCGCGCTCGCCCTCACCGGCTCGCTCGCCCTCGCCGCCCACACCCTCACACGGAACTGGATCCACTACCGAAATCCGGTGTTCCCGATCCCCCTCTCCGTGCCGTCGTTGGGTATCGATTGGGCCGGGCTCGGCAAGCCCTTCGAAGACGAGGCCGTACTCGAACCCTTCGCGGACGTGTGGAAGAACGCGCTGGCGCAGCCGCTCGGCGACGGCCGATACAACTATCCGTTCTTCGTCTTGCCCCACACGGCGAGGGAGGCGGCGTCCGCCTACAACTACGGCTACGCGGTCGCGTACGTGCTCGTGCCCTTCGGCTGCGTCGCGCTGCTCTTCCTCGGTATGCGTCTCGCGCTGTCCCCGGCGCTCGGCCTCCCCGCCCACCGCCTCCGCGGCTCGGTCCTCCTCCTCTTCGCGGGCGTCGTGGCGGGCGCGCATTGGCATACGCTCCACTACCTCCACCTCGCGCGCTACCACGGCGTCCTCCTCGTGCTGCTGGCGGCGGCGATCGGCGCGGCGACGGAGGCGCTGGGCGCCACTCGCTGGGGCGCGGCGCTGTCGGGGGGCGCCTGCCTCCTCGCCGTGGTCACGCTGCACCTCGAGAAGCCTCGCTGCTACCTCCTCCCCACGGACGTGCAGGACATGGCCGAGGTGCCCTACCCCGACCGCGAGGTGGCGCCGGAGCACGGCGCTCCCACCACGCTCACGGGCGGGCGCATTCGCGCGCTCGACTTCGGCCCTGGCTCGATCGTCGCCTACACCGACGGCCTCCAGGCGATAGCGCCGCTGTGGAACGACTCGTATTCGAACGAGGTGGTCTACGTGCGGGAGGCGCGCGCCATGCTTCCCGCGCTCGAGGCGAGCGGCGCCGGCCACTTCGTGTGCGGGAGCAACTGCTGGGACCACCAAGACGTGCGCCGCGCGTGGCGAATGGTGGGCCCTTTCTTCTCGTTCAGCACGACCACCTCACTGTACGCCCGGCCCGCCCCTTCGGCAGATTCGGGCGGCGGACTTCGCGTGGGGCGTCGCCTCGGGTACGGTGGCCCCCCATGACCCGCGAGACCGCAGCGGCCCAGGCGACGGACGCCACGAGCGAGCGACCGGCGCCGCAGGGGCCCGCCTCGTTCCTCGTGTCCGCGGCGGTGCTCGCGGTCGCCCTCTTCGCGGGTGAACAAGCCTATCGGCGCTCGCCGCTCCCCGCAGCGATCGTCCCCACCGACACCTACCAGACCAAGGTCGCCGACTACGCCCGAGGCGGCGGCGCCGACGTCGTGGTCGTCGGCAGCTCGCGGGTGTACCACGGGGCCAACACCCCGCTGCTGAGTCGGCTCGCCACGCAGGCGGTCGGCCACCCGGTGTCGGTCTACAACTTCGGTGTGCCTGCGGGCGATCTGCCGGGCTACCTGCTCACCGTCGAGGACGTGCTCCGGCCCGGCCTGAAGCGCCCCGCCCTGTTCGTGTTCGGCATGAGCCCCATCGAGTGGACGTGCTGCCCCACGACCAGCGTGCCCTCCTCGGCCAAGTGGATCTCCGCCGTGCGCCCGCGCCACGCTCTGGGCCTTTTTTTCGCGGCGAGCGACGCGGAGGAGGCCTTCACCGACCTCACCGTGGGCATGTTTCAGAGCTACGGCGCGCGCACCCACGTGCTCAACCAGGTGCTCCGCGGAGTGGCGCCGCAGGGCTACGCCGACCCCGGTCGTCAGGGCTGGGTGAGCTTCGGCGGGTCGGTCGACCCGTACACCCAGAACGTCCGCGCCACCGGGCGCGCCGAGGCCTATCGCCCGAACTTCTACGCGCCCAAACACTTCGACCGCGGCGGGTCGATGCGTTACTTCTCGCGCGCGCTCGCCCGCCTCGAGGGCGCGGGCGTGAAGGTGGCGATCGTGGGCACTCCGCAGGCGAGGCAGCTCGACCGCAACAACGACGCCGCGGGGTATTACCCCGAGTACGTCGCGACCCTCGAGGCCGAGGCCCGCGCGCACGGCACCGAGCTCGTGAACTTCAACGATTTTCCCGGCCTGGTGAACTCCGACTTCGGCGACGGCGATCACCTGCTCGAGGGAGGCTCGGTGAAGTTCTCGCGCGCCCTCTCGGAGCGCGTGATCGTCCCCTCACTCCGCGGCGAGCGCCCCCTCCCGCTCCCCGCGAAGTAGCCCTCAGGGGACCCTCACGCCTTCGCGCGCGGCTCGGCCACCACGTACTCGTCGAGGAGGTTCGACGCGAAGTCGGCGAGCAGGCCGTCGGTGACGCGCAGTCTCCGAGACATCTCGCGCGCGATGTTCAGCACGATGAGCGTGTAGGCCTTCAGGTCGTAGCGGTAGAGGGCGTCCATGTCCTCCGACGAGACCCGGAGGAGGCGAGCCTGGCCGAGCGAGCGCACGCTGGCCGAGCGCGGCTGGAGGTCGATGATCGACATCTCGCCGAACGCGTCGTTCGGCCCGAAGATCGCCACGCGGGTGTCGCGGCCGCGGCGGCTCTTCTTCATGACCTCCATCTCGCCCTCGAGGACCACGTAGAGCTCCCTGCCGTGTTCGCCCTCGCGGAAGATGACGTCGCCCGGGTGGACCCGCAGCGTCTTCAGCGTGCCGCACAGGTGCTCGAGCACGTCGTCGGGGAGCGCGCCGAAGAGGCCTATCTCGCGAAGCTGGGCGGGGGTGACGGGAGCGTCGACGCGTGGCGCGACGAGCATGCGTGAAGACGAGCGGTCGGTCACGGGCTTCCTTTCGACATCAGGCGCTCGGGCCGAGCACCTTGGTGAACACGAGGCGCTTCCGGTCGCGACCCGCGTAATCGTCAATCGCCTCGGTCTCCCAGCCGACGGCCTCGTGGAACCGAATCGAGCCCTCGTTTCCGAGGGTGGTGATGGCCTTCATGCGCTCGCACTCGGCCCGCCGGCAGCGCTCGGTGAACTCGGCGTACAGCACGCGCCCGACCCCACGGCGGCGGTAGTCGGGGTGAATGCCCACGAGGTGGACATAGCCGGTGCGCACGGGTCGATGCGCGATGAAGCCGAGCAAGAAGCCAATCATCTTGTTGTCTTCCTCCACGATGAGGGCGTGGTCGCCGAGCTCGTAGAAGAAGATGGGGTGGGCGAACGTCCCGATGGGCCCCCCCCACCAGCGATCGATCACCTCGACGATCTCGTCGAAGTACGCCTTGGTGATCTCGCGCGTCTGCATCACGCACAGGTTCGACCCATTCACTGCGCGACGCAAGGCCGAGCGACCCACGCAGAAACTGCGCCTCGCGCGTGCGCGCGCCACGCCGCGCTTGACGCAGCGGTCGCGGGCTGCGAACCACGGGACATGAGCCGTGCGCGCGTGCGAGTCGCCCCGTCGATCCTCTCTGCCGACTTCGCCCGCCTGGGCGAGGAGGTCCGGGCGCTCGAGGCGGCCGGCGCCGACTGGATCCACGTGGACGTGATGGACGGGCGCTTCGTCCCCAACATCACGCTCGGCCCACCCGTCGTGGCGGCGCTGCGCAAGGTGACGAGGCTGCCGCTCGACTGCCACCTCATGATCGTGGAGCCCGAACGCTACGTGGAGGCCTTCGCCGAGGCAGGAGCCGACACGATCTCGGTGCACGCTGAGGCGAGCACCCACCTCCATCGCACTCTGTCGCACATACGCTCCCTGGGGAAGCGCGCGGGCGTCGTGCTGAACCCCAGCACCGACGAGCACGCGCTACGCTACGTCCTCGAGGTGACCGATCTCGTGCTGGTGATGACCGTGAACCCGGGCTTCGGCGGGCAGAGCTTCATCGAGCCGGCGCTGCCAAAGATCGAGCGCGTGCGCCGGCTCATCGACGCGCAGGGCCTCGCGATCGACCTCGAGGTCGACGGCGGGGTGCACCGCGGCAACGCCCAGCGAGTGGTCGACGCGGGCGCGGACGTGCTCGTGGCGGGCAACGCCGTCTTCTCCGCGCCGAGCTACGCCGAGGCGATCGCCGCGCTCCGGAGCCCGGCATGAGCCGCGCCGCGGGTAGGGCTCGGTGGTGGGCCTGCCTCGCGGCCGCCTCGTGGGCGGGCCTCGCGGGGTGCGATGGGCCGCGGGTCCCCGCGCTGACCCCCCGCGCCACGCCGCCGGCTGCGGTGCCGAGCGCCGATCCCGCGGTCCCGCCGGCCGGCGCCGCGCGCGCGGGCACACCGGGCCCCTCCCCACAGGAGAAGCGGATCGCGGCCATTTTGCGACGCGCCAGCGAGGCGCGCGGGCTCGCGGCGCTTCGCCCGGTGCCAGGCGTGGTGCTCGAGCGCACCGAGCTCGTCGCCGCCGTGCGCCGGAAGGCGAACGACGAATATCCGCCCGCGGCGCTCGAGCGCGACGCGCGCGTCGTGGAGCTCATGGGCTTCGCGCCGACGCCCTTCGACTACCTGAAGGAGCTGTCGGCCCTGCTCGAGGCGCAGCTCGACGGCTTCTACGAGCCGAAGACGGGCACGATGTACGTGGCCGCCGACCTCACGGGCGACACGGCGCAGCTCGCGCTCTCCCACGAGCTCGTCCACGCCCTCCAAGACCAGCACTTCGACCTCAAGAAGCGCTCCGGCTACCACCCCGGGATGAGCGATCAGGTCATGGCCGGGAGCCTCCTGGCCGAGGGCGACGCCACGAGCGCGATGCTCGACGTGATGATGCGCCCGCAGGGTCAGACCGCGCTCGACCTGCCCGAGGCCATGTTCACGAACATGCTCATGAACGCCATGAACGTCGGCGAGGCCGCGAACGCGCCGCGTTTTCTGCGCAGCACCCTCGTTTTTCCCTATGTCGAGGGCACGTTGTTCGTGCACGCGCTCCGTCGCGAGGGTGGGTTCGCGCGGGTCGACGAGGCCTGGAGGAGCCTGCCCACGTCGACCGAACAGGTGCTCCACCCGGCGAAGTGGGCGTCCCACGAGCCGGCGTTGGTCGTGCCCGCGCCCACCGCCACGGCGCTCGGCCCCGGGTTCGCCCGCGTCGACGAGGACACGACCGGCGAGGGCGGGCTGCTCATCGCGTTCGAGGAGTGGGCGCGCCCGGCCGACGCGCGCGCCGCGGCCGCGGGCTGGGGTGGCGATCGCACCGGCGTGTTCTCGCGGGGCGCCGAGTGGGCGAACGCCGAGCTCGTCGTGTACGACAAAGACGGCCCCGCGGGCGACGGCTTCGCGAAGCGGGCCTTCGAGAAAATGAAGCCTGGAATCGCGGGGATCGCCGGCCCGGGCGGCTCGGCCGGACGGATCGGCGCGAACGACGCGAGCTTCGTGTGCGTCGAGCGGCCGGCGCTCGGGCCCCTCGCGCTCGCGCGACGCGGGCGCGCCCTCGCGCTCCTCGCGGGGCCGGCAGAGCGCAGCGGCTCGGCCGTGTGGACGCCGAAGGCCACGTGCGCCTCGACCCGAAAGTGGGCCGACGAGGTGCTGGCGCAGGGCGCGACGGTCAGGTGAGGCTCACGTGAGCTCGGCCGCGGCCCGGCGCAAGAGCTCGAGGCCACAGCGCGCCGCGTACGCCTGGACGTGCTCGCGATCGTGCGCGAAGGACCGGTGCTCGACCCGGGTCTCGCGCGCCGTCGACACCGCGAGGTAGACCGTGCCCACGGGCTTCTCGACCGAGCCGCCCCCCGGCCCGGCGACGCCCGTGATCGCGAGGCCGACGTCGGCGCCCGCCCGGAGGCGCACGCCCTCGGCCATCTCGCGCGCGACCTCCGGGCTGACGGCGCCGTGCGCGGCCAGCGTGTCAGGCGAGACGCCCGCGAACGTGGTCTTCGCGGAGTTGGCGTACGTCACGGCGCCCGCGAGAAAATACGCGCTCGCGCCCGCCCCCCGCGTGAGGAGGTGCGCCACGAGCCCACCGGTGCAGCTCTCGGCGAGCGCCATCGTCAGGTGCCGGTCGACGAACGCCCGCGCGACCACCTCGGCGAACGCGCCGCGCCCCTCGCCCCACACGGCCTCACCGAGCCGCTCGCGGACCTCGGCCGCCGCGGCCTCGGCGAGCGCCCGCGCCTCGACGGCGGCGTCGGCGCGCGCGTGGACCTTCACCTCCACCTCGGGGAAGTGCGCCCGGTACCCGAGGGTGACGCCGGGGTAGCCCGCCTCGATCCCCGCGAGCCGCTCGCCGATGACGCTCTCCGCCATGCCGAACGTCCGCAGGCTGATCTGGTGGGTGTCCGCCGGGGCGAGGGCGCGGACGCGGGGGATCACCTCGACCTCGAACATGCGCTCCATCTCGCTCGGCACCCCGGGCATGAAGAAGAAGCGGCACCCGTCGAGCACGATCCCGAAGCCCGCGGCGCTGCCCACGGGGTTCGCCAGCACCTCGGCCCCTTCCGGAAAATCTGCTTGTTTTTCGTTCGTTTGGCTCATTGTGCGACCGAGCCTCGTGAAGCGCGCGCGCATGTGCGCGAGGGACGCCTCGTCGCGCACGAGCCCAACCCCGAGGGCTGTCGCCGCGCACTCGGTGGTGAGGTCGTCCGTGGTCGGGCCGAGCCCCCCCGTCACGACGACGAGCTCGAACCCGGCCGCCATGCGCTTCAGCGCGCCGACCACGCGCGTCCGGTCGTCGGGGATCACGAGGTGCTCGCCCACCTCGAAGCCGAGCTCGGTCAGCCGCTCGGAGAGCCAGGCGGCGTTGCCGTTCACGAGCTCGCCGCGGGTGAGCTCGGTGCCGATGGTCAAGACTGCGCACGTCATAGGGGGCCCTCTCGGTGAGCCCGGAGGTTTGTGCCCAGCGGGGCGCCACGGCAAGCCCTACCTGATGTCGCGGACGTCGCGGATGTCGCAGCCGTCGACCGCACCGGTCATCGCCCGCGTGCGGCGTCGTAGGCACAGCGAACCCCCGCGTCGTCGCGGGCCTCGGGGCCGACGTCGCGCGAGGCCCACGTACGCAGCTCGGTGGCGAGCGACGTGGCGAACGAGCCGCCGCGGAGGCGCGGCTGGCCGCTCGGAGTCTCGACCCACTCGGCCACGTTCCCCGCCAGGTCGTGCACGCCGAGGTCGCTGTCCCCGTCGACGTGCGCGCCCACGGTGTCGGGGCCCTCGCCGCCCGTGGCGCACGGGCCCCGCGCGGTGCCCCACGCGCCCCGCCGGCACACCGCGCCGGTGTCGCCCCACGGGTACCTACGCGGCCGGGCGCCGCCGGCCGCCACGAGCCACTCGTCGTCGGTGGGGAGACGCCCGCCCTTCGCCGCGCAGTGCGCCCGCGCGGTGGCGAGATCGAGCCCGCCCATCGCCCGCCCAGGATCGCCGGCCCTGTAGAGCGCAGGGCGCGGCATGAGGCAGGTCGGGCAGGTGAGCTCGTCCACCTGCGCTTCGAAGGCGTCGATCCAAAAAGGTGCGGTATGCACGCGCCTCGGGGCGACCCGGCCCTCGGCCTCCCAGTCGGAGGGGCCCACGAGCACGTCGGTCTCGGGGATGGCCACGCGGCGAGGCGCCCCCACGCAGCCCCTCGGGCCGCGCGTGAGCGGCGTGGGGCACGGCAGCCCGGACGGCGCGTCGCCGCCACCGCACGCGCCGGTCGGCGCCACGCAGCAGCGCGCGGCGCGTGGGAAGAAGCCACCGCCGCACGAGGCGCCGGGAGCCGGGGAGTGCCCCACCGCGACCACTACGGCGAGCCCGATGCCCACGAGCGACACGACGCCCACCGCGACGAGGCGCGCGCGCTGCGAGGGCGCGGTCACGCCTGGTCGCGCACGCCGACGCGCAGCTCTCCGATGCCGTCGATGGCCACCACGAGCTCGTCGCCCGCGGCCAGCGGCCCTACCCCCTCGGGCGTGCCCGTCACCAGCAGATCGCCGGGCTCGAGGGTCATGACGTGGCTCATGGCGCTGAGCAGCGTGGCCACCGAGAACACCATCTGCGACGTGCGCCCCGACTGGCGGAGCGCGCCGGAGACGAGGCAGCGCACGGCGAGGTCGGACGGATCGAGCTCGGTCTCGAGCCACGGCCCGGTAGGGCAGAACGTGTCGAAGCCCTTCGCCCGGGTGAACTGCACGTCCTTCCGCTGGAGGTCGCGGGCGGTCACGTCGCACACGCACGTGTACCCGAACACGTACCCCAGCGCTTCCTCGGGTGACACGCGCCGCGCGCGCCGCCCGACGACCACCCCGAGCTCGGCCTCGTGCTCCACCCGCTCGCTCGCGCGCGGCCGCACGATCTGCTCGCCCGGCCCGATGATGGCGCTCGGGGGCTTGAGGAAGAGCAGCGGCTCCTTCGGCACCTCGTTGCCCAGCTCCTTCGCGTGCGCCGCGTAGTTTCGGCCCACGCACACGACCTTGGAGGGTCGGACCGGCGCCCGAAGCTCGGTCGGGAGCCAGCGCACGCGCCGCTCGCCGAGGAGGCCTCCCTCGAACGGCGACCCGTCGAAAGCCGTCGCCCAGGCGTCGTCGTCCAGCCGATAGAACGAGGGGCCACTTCCTTGATCGAGCACCGCGACGCGCATCGCCACGGTGTACCAAATCGCGCGCCCGAGGACACGCGCGGCTGGTCCCAAGGCGCCTCGCGCCCTACGTGAGGGCCGCCGCGGTCGACGAGGGTTGCCTTCCCCGCGTCGTCCGTGCGCAAAGTGGCGCGCGATGGGGCGGGGCGGGGTGGCCCGCTCGCCTCGCTGCCCGCCTGCCAGGAGCCTCCCGTGCCGACCTTGAGCCTCGCGTTCTCGCCCGACAGCGACGACATCTTCATGTTCCTGCCGCTGCTCCGCGGCGACGTCGACACGGAGGGGGTGACCTTCCGGCACACGCGCGCCGACACGGAAACCCTCAATGATCTCGCTGCAAAGGGCGAGGTCGACGTGCTCGCGCTCAGCGTCGCCACCTACGCCCGCCTCTCGGGCACCTACGCCCTCATGCGGAGCGGCGCGTCCGTCGGTCGGGGCTACGGCCCGGTGCTCGTGTCGCGGGAGGGCGGGGCGCTCGAGGCGTACCGCGGCAAGCGCATCGGCATCCCCGGCCACGGCACCACCGCGGCCATGGTGCTGCGGCTGCTCCTGCCCGAGTTCGAGCCGGTCGTCGTCCCCATCGCCCCGTACGCTCGCTCGTTCGAGGCCCTCCGCGCGGGCGAGGTCGACGCGGCGGTGCTCATCCACGAGGGTCGCCTGCTCTACGAAGCGGAGGGCTTCCCCCTCGTGCGCGACCTCGGCGAGGGGTTCGCCGCGCTCACGGGCCTGCCGCTCGCCCTTGGCGGAAACGCGGTGCGCCGCGGCCTCGGGCCCGAGACGATGAAGCGCGTCGCGAGGCTCTGCAAACGGTCCATCGCGTGGGCGCTCGAGCACCGCGAGGCGATGATGGACGCCCTGCTCGCCGACGAGTCGCGAGGCGATCTCGCGCTCGACCGCGGCCTCCTCGACCGCTACCTCACGATGTACGCCAACGCCGACACGCTCGAGGCGCCAGACGACGTGCGCCTCGGGATCGTGGAGCTCTTCAAGCGCGCCCACGCGGCGGGGCTGCTCGCCTCGGTCCCCGAGGTCACATTCGCCGAGGATGGCGGTCAGGGCTGAACGTGCGTCACGCTGGCGCCGTGTGCAGCCAGATCTTGCGCCCCTGCCCGCGGGCCGTACACTGCCTTCGGGGGCTGCCCGTGTGTCTGGCTTGTCGAGCAGGAGTTCCATGATCCGTCGCTTTCGCTTCGCCTCCGCGCTGTCCGCGTCGTTCGTCGTGGGCACCTTGGCGGCGCTGCCTGCCTGCTCGTCGCACCCCGCCGAGGGGTCGCCCGAGCTCGGTACGAGCACGCACGGCATCCAGGGCGGCACCCTCGACTCCAGCAACGAGTACACGTTCAACGTGGGCCTGTGCCTGGGCGGCCGCGGAAACTGCCGCTCCGTGTGCTCCGGCACCCTCATCACGCCGAACCTCGTGCTGACGGCGCGCCATTGCGTCGACGACTCCCCCGACAAGGTCGACTGCTCCAGCGGCGAGGTCTTTGGCGGTCAGGTCATCGCGACCAACCAGATGTTCGTGACCACCCACAACCAGATGACCGGCCAGAGCACCCAGGGCTGGCACTCGGTCAAGCAGGTCCTTCGGCCGCCGGTGAACCTCCCCTGTGGCGCCGACATCGCGCTGCTCGTGCTGAACGATCGCGCCACCGAGGCCAAAATCGCGATCCCCGCGGTGCAGTCGGCCGTGTGGGATCGGGCCCGCTACGGCTCCGTCATGCAGGCCATCGGCTACGGCAGAACGTCGTTCGCCAACAACGACGCGGGCACCCGCCGCTACCGGCCGAACGTGCCCATCCTTTGCATTCCGGGCTCGCCGAACAACAACTACCGGGAGGCCTGCCCGACGGGGATCTCGGAGAACGAGTTCGTGGGCGGCGATGGCGTGTGCCCCGGCGACTCGGGGTCGGGCGCGATGGACCAGGCGTCGCTCGCGACAGCAACCCCGATCGCCCTCGGCGTCGTCGTGCGCACGGGTCAGGACGGCAGCGACTGCCAGGACAGCTTGCTCACCCGCACCGACGTCTGGCGCGATTTCATCATCGCGGGCGCGCGCACGGCGTCGGCCAACTGGTCGCTCTACCCCGAGCCCAGCTGGACCACCTTCGTCGCGCCGCCCCCTCTGCCGCCGCGCCCGAGCGGCCCCACGACTCCCAAGCCGCTCGGCGAGGCCTGCAAGCTCCTCGTCGACTGCGAGTCTCGGCTCTGCAAGAACCGCCCGGACGACGGCTCTCTCGTCTGCTCGCAGGCGTGCAGCCCCTCGAAGGAGTGCCCCGCCGGCTACGAGTGCGTGGACAAGCTCTGCTTCACGCCCACCCCGCCAGAGCCCCAGCCCACGCCCGCGCCGGCCGCGCCCGCCCCCGCGCAGCCTCCGGCCGCGGAGGCTCCCGCCACGGTCACCACGACCACCTCGGGCTGCTCGGCCGCGCCCGACCCCACGAAGCCCGTCCCTTGGCGCGCCGTCGCGGGCCTCGCCGCCGCGCTGGGCCTCACCCTGCTCCGCCGTCGGCGCCGCCCCTGAGCGTGACGCGCGGCCTCTCCCGACGCGGCGCGCTCGTCGGCGCGCTCGCGCTGGGGGTGGGCTGCGCTCGCTCTACGCAAGCGACCCGTGGCTCGGACGCGGGCGCCGCGCCCCGCGTCGTCTCGCTCGGACCCGCCACCACGGAGGCGCTCTTCGCGATCGGCGCGGGGTCCCGGGTGGTCGGGCGCTCGCGGTTCTGCGACAAGCCCCCCGAGGCGCGGGCGCTCCCGTCGATCGGCGGCCTCACCGACCCGAACCTGGAGGCCATCCTCGCCTTGCGGCCGACCCTCGTGGTGGGCGTGCGAGGGCCCGCGGGCGCCGCGCTCGTCGCCGCGCTCGAGGCGCGTGGCGTGCAGACGTACGTGCCCGAGGCCGAGTCGAAGAGCCAAATTGTCGAGCTCATTCATGAACTTGGGGCTCGCACGGGGTGCACACAGGGGGCCACGACCGTGGTCGCAGCGCTAGAGCGGACGCTGGCCGAGGTGCGCGCGTCGGTGGCGGGGCGCGCCCACCCGAGGGTGCTGCTCTTGTTCGGGCGCACGCCGCTCGTGGCCGCGGGCTCGCGCAGCTTCCCCGACGAGATGCTGGCGCTCGCCGGCCTCGACAACGCGTGCTCCTCGCGCGAGCGCTACCCCACGATCGAGCTCGAGCGGGTGCTCGCGATGGATCCTGACGTGGTCCTCGACGCGTCGATGGAGGGCGACGACGCCAGCTACTTCTCGGGCGCGGGCTGGCGGCGCGCGCGCGCCGTGCGCGAGCGGCGCGTCCTGCGCGTGACGGACGTGGACGTGCTCCGGCCGGGTCCGTCCCTGGCGAACGGGGTTGCGACGCTCGCACGAATGGTGCACGGAACGACCGCGGGCGCAGGCAACGCGGGGAAGGGGCCAACGTAGCCGTGGCGATCAAGGTTCGCATCGACCAGCGGATGGTGCAGCTCGGCCTCGCCGACTCGCGCACCCGCGCGCAGGCCCTCTTGCTCGCGGGCGTGGTCGAGGTGCGCGGCCAACGCGTCGACAAGGCGGGCACCCTCGTCCCCGCCGACGCGGAGGTGCGGGTCCGCGGGGCCGATCACCCGTTCGTCTCGCGCGGCGGGGTGAAGCTCGAGGGCGCGCTCGCGACGCTCGGGGTCGACGTGACGGGCCTCCGCTGCCTCGACCTCGGCGCGTCCACGGGAGGCTTCACCGACTGCCTCCTCCAGCGCGGCGCCGCGCGCGTGGTCGCGGTCGACGTGGGGTACGGCCAGCTCGCCCAGAAGCTGCGCGACGATCCGCGCGTGGACGTGCACGAGCGCACGAACGCACGCTCGCTCACGGCCGCCCTCGTGGGGGGCGAGGTCGACCTCACCGTGGTCGACGCGTCCTTCATCGGCCTCGGCAAGCTGATGCCCGCCATCGCGCTCTGCACCA
>Ga0073904_10000718_pt1 | contig 23859 bp, 30 predicted proteins | sample KloWWTrecipitate_FD_66668 | JGI IMG/M metagenome (GOLD analysis project Ga0073904, IMG submission 66668) | Active sludge microbial communities from Klosterneuburg, Austria, studying microevolution and ecology of nitrifiers - Klosterneuburg... | ecosystem: Engineered > WWTP > Aerobic digester >... | reverse complement strand
CGCTGCATGTACGCTGCGCACTCTGCAAAATGTTCTTCTGTGTCGTACATATCAACCCCCAAAATACCCGCCCGCAAAAATCAGCGCAGCGGTTAAAAACATGCCGGTAGCAATGCCTACGCATACAAGCATTCCGCGAGTAAGCAAGGCATCCATGGCGTCATAAGGTGCGTTTGTGTCAACGCTCTCGAGCCCTTCGTTTTCGTTCATAGCGCGCTGGCCACACAAGGCAACACGACGAAAATCAGCGACAACACCAGCGGCCAAAACCATGCAGGCTTACCCAATTAGCGGTGCAAGATGCTCAGGCCGTCGATAAAATAGATTTGTTTCACAGTGCCCACTCCTGTTCTAAAAATGCTTCCTCAATTTTTGCGATCTGGTCGTCATCCAGCATCGTGAGAACGTCAACATCGCGCACGTAAGCTGCGAACAAAGTCGCCGACTCGGGCTCGTCTGGCTCCATTTGCTGGCCCTCGCTCCAACTGCCTTTGCTGGCCTTCTCGTATTCCACGTCACACTCCAAATCAACTTCGCCAAGCGTGTAGCAAAACCGCTGTGTGCCGCGCTTTGGTCGTGGTGCCATATGCGAGCAGCGCTGAAAGCTGGCGGGCGGTGTCATGGGCACCAGGGCGGCGGCAATGGTTGGGTGAAGGTTGCTCATTCCGGAACCGCCACAAGGCTTCCAAAGTCATCAGTCACCGCGTAACCGCTCTTAGCAAATTCACCGTGCCCGACCACCAGCCAGCGGCCCGGAACTTCTTTGCTTACCCACCAGCTAAACGCTCCGCTAAACCCGTTGTGGTCTTCAACGTAGCCGGTGATCTTAAATAGCGTGAAATTGCTCATTGCTTGCTCCTTTGATTCCGTACATGCGTAAAAAAGCCGCTGTGATGCGGCTGGTTAAAATGCTTTGAAGGGCGGGCCGGTCACAACCCCGGCTGTATCGTTCGACCCGCGCTAGGCTCTTGGTCTTGTTCCGCATGTGTCTGTGATGCGCCGGGAACCCCCAGCACTCTCCACATCGCCGCCCATCAAAACACTCCCGCAAGCCCTCAAAGTGAAGGCTTGCAGTTGGGTTCTTTACCGGCATCTCCCTGTAATGCAGGCTCCGGCTCTATCTCGTTGAATTCGTGCGCAACACCCGCTGCGCCATCAACGCTTGGCAATTTGCTGTTCTTGGCATTGCCGCCTCACCACCGTCTCACGCCCGGTGTCCGCGTGGGCTGCAAAACAAAGGTCACGCTTGCCTGTGCCTGTGTCGCTACGCCCTTTAACTTTTTAATGAACCTCTTGGCACCAGCTCGATGACTACTGCCCCGCCGTTTTTGCGACTTGGGTGTAGTATTACACAAAAAGTGAATCAGCAACACAAAAAGTGAAGATATTTTATGGAATTAGGGAAATTACCTAGCTTTTAGGCGTAAAAAACCCGCGCATGGTGGGCTTGCAAACAAGAGCTGCGCCCAGGTCTTTCCACTCTAGGCCGTCCGACTTCAATCGTTTATCGACTCTATTCCATATGTCCATTTGAACATTTTTGCGAATTGAGGCACACATCTTGTTGCATCAACTCACAAAAAGTGTATTATATGGGCTATGCAAGAAATCCACCCACTCGATAAAGCCGGAGTCCGCGCAGCAATTGCCAAGGCTACCGGCGTAAGCCCGCAAGCGGTTTCTAACTGGAAAACCCGCGAAGTACCTATTGAACACTGCGCCGCTATCGAGAAGGCCAGCAAAGGAGCCGTAACTCGCCAAGAGCTGCGCCCGAATGACTGGCAACGCATCTGGCCTGAGCTGGCCAAGCCCCGCAAAACAAAGGCGGTGGCATGACCAACGGAGCCCGCTCTCAATGAAGCGCATCGCTCTCTTCATCTATCGCGTCATCAAGCTGCGCTCTGTATCGCTGGCGCGATGGGTGGGTGCCTACGAAAACCACACACCGAAGTACTGACCTATGAAACTTGAACTACATCCACTTTGCGCACTATTCCCCCGGATGGCCGGGGCTGAATTTGAAGCGCTTAAAGCTGACATCAAAGCCAATGGCCTGCGCCAGCCGATCACTACCCATCAAGGCATGGTGCTGGACGGTGGCAATCGCTACGAGGCGTGTCTGGCCGTCGGCGCAGAGCCATCGTTTGTTGATTTCCCTGGTGGGAATTTAGTCACTTTCGTGATGTCTGCAAACTTCCACCGCAGGCACTTGAGCGAAGGCCAGCAGGCAACCATTGTGGCAACTGCAACCGATTGGGCCAAGGCTCAGACCCATGGTGGCAGCAGGAAGCGCGATCAAGAGGAAGCCCTTCCCCTTGAAACTGTGAAGCAGCGTGCCGCTGTATCTGGCGTCTCCGAAAGGACCCAGAAAGACGCCGACAAGCTGGTGCGCGAAAACCCAGCAGCCGCAAAGCAGGTAGCAGCTGGCGAGAAGTCACTCTATCAGGCCGTGAAGGAATCCAAGCCTGCGCCAACGATTTCACCAGTCAGCCCTACACCAGCGCAAGAGGAATACAGCGAGTTGGATGCGGCCCGCGACCAGATCGAAGAATTGCAGGCCATGCTGGCAGTCGCCAATCTTGGCAGCGCAGACCCAGACGAGCGGTTGGAAGCATCAAACCTGATTGCCGAACTACGCACCGAAGTGCGCCAGTTGCGTGTGAACTTGAAGGCCGTCACCACATCCCGCGATTCCCTAATGAACGAGCTGACCATGGTTAAGCGCCAGTGCGTCAGCTTGCAGGCCAAACTGAAGAAACTTGAGGCGGTGGCATAGATCATGGCTAAGACTGACGATCGCCCATACCAAGTTGCTTCCATTGAAGGCCTGCGCCAGGGATTCAGGGATCACCACACACGCCAGGTACTGGCTGCGCCAACCGGTGCCGGTAAGTCAGTGATCATGCTGGAAATGATTGAACGCGCAAGGGAGAAGGGCTCCCGCATTCTGTTCATTTGCGAGCGTCGCATCTTGGTCGAACAATTCTCTAGACACCTTGATGCGCAGAGGATCGACCACGGAATCATGATGGCTAAGCACTGGCGCTTCAAGCCGCAGGAACTGGTTCAGATCGCCACCGCCCAGACCCTGGAAAAAATGGAGTCTTGGCCTGCGTTCGATATCTGCTTTGTTGACGAGATCCACGCCTGCATGCGCAAGAGCATCAAGCAGATGATGACCAACTTTCCAAAGCTGAAAGTTGTGGGGGCCACAGCAACCCCATTTCACCCCGAGCTTGGCAAGTATTTCAGCAGCGTCACCAGTGTGATTTCAATGGGCGAACTGGTGGAGAAGGCCTACCTGGTTCCGTTCCGCGTGTTTGTGGCCCATGAGATTGATACCACTGGTATCAAGATTGTTGCCGGCGAGTGGAAGAAAGACGAGCTTGAAGCCCGTGGGCAGCAGATCGTTGGTGATGTGGTGGCCGACTACATCCGTATTTCTAACGAAGTATTTGGTCGTCACAGCAAGGCCATCTGCTTCAGTTGCGGTGTTGCCCATGGTGCCGACCTCGCCCGCAAGTTCGCAGAGGCCGGTGTTAACGCGGTTCAAATTTCATCGAACGACGAGGATGAATACCGGGCTGAAGTATTGGCCGACTTTGCAAAGCCTGACACCAGCATCAATGTCCTGATTTCCGTTTCCATTTTGAGCCGCGGCTTTGACCAGACTGATGTGGAGCATGTGATTCTTGCAAGGCCTCTGAAGAAGAGCTTCAGTGAGCATGTACAGATGGTTGGACGTGGAGCCCGCTCGCACCCCGAGAAGAAGTTCTGCGTGATCCAAGACAACAGCGGCAACTGGTTGCGCTTCAAGGAATCATGGGATGACTTCTACACCAACGGCGTGAGCAGTTTGAACGAAGGGCCAGACGAGAAGCCGCGTAAGGAACCCAGCGAGAAGGATAAGGCCGCCGCAAAGTGCCCACGCTGTGGACACCTGTGGACAAGTGGAAGCGACGTATGCAGCCATTGCGGAGCCATCCGCGCGCGCCGTAATGAGGTGAACGCTGTGGCTGGCGAAATGTCCGAGTTGACGCTGGTGGCAAAAGTTGAGAAATTTTCTATTGAATACAAAACGGATTTTTATGCTCAACTTATTGGGTACTGCGAATTAAAAGGGCAAGCACCCGGCGCAGCCTATCACCGCTACATTGAAAAATTCGGAGTCGGCCCGTCGATGTTGAAGCCAGCAGCCAAAGAGCCAACGCCGGGCGTTCTAAGCTGGATTCGCAGCCGACAGATTGCTTATGCAAAACGGAGGAAGGCCGCATGATGGACCGCGCAGAAGCTGCATTGCAATTCATTTGCTCCGACGACCGCAGTGTGTGGGTCGGCATGGGCATGGCTTTGCAATCCGAGTATGGCGACGCAGCCCGTGAAATTTGGATGGACTGGAGCCGTCAGTCGGATAGCTTCAAAGAGGCGGACGCCCGCGCAGTCTGGCGTTCATTCCGTGGCGCGGGGGTGTCTATTGCCAGCCTGTTCCACGAAGCAAAACAAAACGGTTGGCGTGACCAAGGTTTTCAAAAGCCTACTGATTCACAGATTGCAGAACAAAGACAAATCGCAGCCCAGCGCCACACGCAAGAGGGCCAAGAGCGTGCGGAATTGGCCGCGCTTGCCGCTAAAAAGGCGGAATGGATATTGGGCCAGTGCAAGCACGAAAAACACGCCTATCTGCACGCCAAAGGCTTTCAAGAATTGGACGGGCTTGTCTGGTATCCAACAGAGACGCAGAACCTGCTTTGCATCCCTATGTATGTAGGCGGAAAAATCGCAGGCTTGCAAATGATCGACCGCGATGGCGCTAAGAAATACCTATCTGGCCAGATCACCAGCCAAGCCGAGTTCTGTTTTGACGCTGGTGGCCTGAACGCCATCGACTGGTGGGTTGAAGGATTCGCCAGCGGCTTGAGCCTGCGGGCCTGCTTGCACGCCCTAAAGTTGCGCTACCGCATCCATGTTTGCTTCAGTGCACAGAACCTGCAGCGCATGGCCCACAGCGGGTACGTGGTTGCCGACAACGACGCCACAGAGACAGGCGAGAAGGCCGCACAAGCCACGAAATTACCTTACTGGATGCCGCTCACCGTGGGTGACGACATCAACGACGTACACAAGGCGCATGGCACGTTTAGAACGTCGCAGATGCTGCGCAAGTGGCTCCAAGGATTAGTAGACGAAAAGGCGTACTACCAATGAAAGTAGTCCTGCCATCAGACGCTAAACGATGGACCGCCAGCCGCCGAGCGATATCGAGCAACAGCCTGCATGGGCTCACACGGCAGAAACACAGGGGCGCTTACAACCGGCGTTTTATCCCTCGCAGCCTTCGATGGGGACTGCACAAGTTACAGGAACAAGTGTTGAGATTACCTGTAGCGATTGAACATCGGCCCCAAGGGCAGAACGATGGTCAAGGCGGATTTGCTGCCTTGATGGTCACAGGGAGGGTACATAGGGACAAGAAGCCCTGCGTATCAACCTTGCGAATCTATGGGCGAATGAAATTTTCACTACAAAAATGATAGCTATTGAGTGGGATAGAGAGTTACTAGAAAGAGGGGAAGCCCGTGTACTGGCAAACAATTTCAAGGACAAAGAATGGCTGGAAAGAGCGTTAAAAATTTCGGAGCGGCACTACGGCAGGGGCTCGGCGGTGCGAATCAAGGCGTACATGCGGGAGATATGGAAAACGGAGATGTGCAAGTGACCGCCGGCATGTTGCCGTGGCTAGGGCTGGAGAGGAAATGAAACCCCGCCTAAAACTTATCTCCGCCTGGTACGACTGCGGCTGGCGCTATGAGACATGGCAATGCACGGATGGCCTGAACAGTGCAATCGCAGGATCGCCGAAGACAGCTTATTGCTCTTGGAAACGGATGGTGGGGCGATGAAGCAAACGTTCATTATCGCCCATGATACCGCCCGCGCCAATGCTGTGAGAGCAGTGCAAAACGCGCCTGATGGCGACGTTGTGACGATTAGCGAACCCAGCCGCACGTTAGAGCAGAACGCGGCGCAATGGCCGTATTTGGAAGGCTTCGCCCAGCAAAAGCAATTGTGCATCAACGGCGTCATGCAGCGCGTCACCAATGACGACTGGAAGGATGTGCTTACAGGCTGCTACCACGGCGAAACCCGCATGGCGGCATTCGATGGGAAAGTAATCATGCTCCCCCAGCGTACTAGCAAGATGGGCAAGAAGGTGTTTAGTGACTGGCTAGAGTTTTTAGTCGCAATGGCCGCGCAGTCGGGTGTCGAGCCGGTTTACAAGTCCGAGAAGCGGGTGGCAGCATGACATTCCGCCGCACAACATGCCCCCACTGCTCAAAAAAGCTAGAGCAAGGCCAGCGCATCCACGCAGCTTGTATCGACGGGTTTGCCGAAGCGCAAGCAGCCAAAGCCGCCCGCACCGCTGACAAGGAAGCACGCGCCGCTGCCAAGGTGGAGCGGGCTGATATCAAAAAGCGCAAAGAAGCACTCAAGCGCATCCCAGACTACATAAAGGACGCACAACATGCATTCAACGCTTTCATACGTCTACGAGATCGGTCCAAGCCCTGCATCTGCTGTGGACAGCCTCTCGGAGAGTCCAGCGTTGGCGGTTTGTATGACTGTGGACACTACCGCAGTGTTGGTAGCGCCTCTCACTTGCGCTTCCATGAGGATAACGCCAATGGGCAAAGGAAAGTCTGTAATCGCTATGGCGCTGGCAGAGCGGTCGATTACCGAATTGGGCTGATTGCTCGAATCGGCATAGAGCGCGTCGAAGCACTGGAGCACAGCAATGCCGTGCACAAGTGGACAAAAGACGAGCTGATAGCGATCACGCAGGTTTACAGGACAAAACTAAAGGAGATGCAGGAATGAAAAAACAATGCCGCCGCAAAGTTTGGCAACTACTAAACCCGCTCGCGCACGTGCTCGAAGGCATCCAAGTCACGCCAAACGACAAACTCGATCAACTGATGATGCGTGAGCTATCGGCACTAGAAGCAATGGCAAAGGGCCGCGCAACGTTGCAAGAGTGGCAAGACCTAACCGCTGTCCTGAATGTTTGCGAATCAATGGCTATGAGCGGAATCGGGCCGGAAGCGTTGCCACACTGCCAGACGTTGCAGTCAGAGCTAAAAGCCGCCGCCCGCCGCTACGAGAAAACGAAGCTTATGGGCATGACAGCCACTGGCCTACAAGCTGCCCGCGAAGTAATCGAGTACCACGACTTGCAGCGGCGATCAATCACCCGGGGCGAGTACGAGGCGCAAATCCAGCGAGCACTAAGACGCATTCGCAGCAGTGCGCGGGAGGTTGAAGAGGTATGACCGACACCGAAAAATTGAAGCGCCTGGCGGCCGGCAACCGCCTGGTGCTGGAGGTGCGGTTGGCGGAAGACTCCAAAACCGATGGCCAGCGCAAGTATTACCACGGCGTGGTGCTGAAAGAGATCGCCAAGCAGGCCACCCAACCAGCCCACCACCCAGTATGAACAACACCCGAATTTTCCTGGAGCGCGTCAACTTCGGCCGCTACGTGAATGTGCACATGGCAGTGGAGCACGACATGGAACGGCGCTCGGTCGCTGAACCGGTCGTGTTTCGAGAGGTGACCGACGACGCTGCGGAATCGTCGCCTCCAATGCTCCAAATCCGGCCAGAGCAAGCCCAGAACCTGATGGACGAGTTGTGGACTGTGGGCTTCCGCCCCACCCAGGGCCAGCAGTCCGAAGGCCAGATGGGCGCCACAACTAACCACCTGAACGACATGCGTGCGCTGGTGTCGGCCCTGGCCAAGGTGCAGTTGCCATGATCCACAGCCTCGACAAATGGCTGATAGACCAGGTGTACCAGCGCGTGGTGGACTTCACACAGCGCCATCCGCATTGGCTGGCCGGGCAGTCTGCGCTACTTTGTGCGGTGTGCGCAGTCGTTCAAATGTGCCTGAAATACAGCGAGTTGGAAATATCCAGCCTAGTACTCAGTGTGTTTGGCATTGCCTGTATCTCGGGTTTGGCTGTGACCACCAAGTATCCATACCTAATGGTGCCGAGCGCGATGGATTTTTTCTTGAGGCAGTTCACGCTCTGGTGTTTTTTGATTGGACTTGCGCTTGATCTGTTGGTATGGAAATTCACGCCGTTGGCAGATCTCGCGCAAATCACCTTTATGTCGTTCTTCTACTTCGCCGCCTGCCACCCACCGGCCCCACCGAAGCCACGCACCCGGTTGGCCAGCGCTGGAGGCGCCGCGTGATCCGGTCCACCCCCATGAAGCGCACCGCCTGGCCGCGCCGTTTACCCCCCACCGGTAAGCGCGTGGATTGCAGCGAGGAAAAACAGCCTCCAGCCCTCATGGAATGTGCGCCAGTAGCTATTAAAAAGATAGTGAAAAGTACGGCAGTGATGGCAAGAATCAGCGATTTACCCCACACCGCTATCACCAAGGAGCCGGAGAACCGCAACCGCGCGCTACTGGACATGGCTCGGGATCGCCACTGCCTGCTGCGCATTGCCGGAGTCTGCCAAGGCGGGACCGAAACCACAGTGGCTTGCCACAGCAACTGGGCGTGCCACGGTAAGGCCGGTGCCCGCAAGGCAAGCGATGCATTCTCTGTTTGGGGGTGCGGATCCTGCCATCACTGGCTAGACCAAATCGCCGCGCCCAAGGCAACCAAGCGGGCCGCCTTCATGCGCGCCCACGCCGATCAGGTACTGGCATGGCGCCGTATCACCCAAGACACCAGCGAGTCACCACGCTTCCGCAAGGCCGCCCAGTGGGCACTGGAAGCCCTGAACGCAACACCGAATTTACCAGCCACCGCATAAAGAAGGAGCACTATGGCAGCAGCACCAGACATCAAAGCCAAGGTTTACCAGGCCATTTGCCAACTCACGCGGCAGCACAGCTATGCCCGCAGAGACGCCATCATCAACCTGACCGGTCTGAAGTTCAGTCTGGTGGACGAGGCCGTGAAGTCTCTGCGTGAGGAAGACTTGACGATCAACCGGATCAAAGGTGGATTTTTCACGCCAGTGAAGGTGTTTGAGGAATTCCCGCCCAGCGTGACGGTTCTGGACGACGGTCGTTACAAGCTGGAACACGGTGACGAGATGATGACGGTGACGCCACGGGCGGCCAGCATCTTCGCAGTTCTACTGGCTGGCGCTGCAGTCCTGAACGGCCGCATGCTCCCCATGGCCCTTGAGCCAGCACCGCAACGGTTGCCAAGTGACACTGATTCGGTTGCGGGGTGACGGCTAAGGTTTGTCCCAAAGGGCTATCGCGGGAATAGTCCGAGGCAAATGAATGCAAAAGTCACCACCAAAGTGCAAGAATCCGCCCCGAAAGGGGCTACTGGCGTTGGAAAGCGGAAGGCTGATTGGGAAGCGGTAGAGCGCGACTACCGAACGGGGCAGTACACATTGCGGGAGCTTGAGGCCAAACACGGGCCAAACAACGCAACAATCTCGCGCCACGCAGCAAACCACGGGTGGACCCAAGACCTGTCTGTAGCTATAAAACAGGCAACAAATGCCAAGCTGATTGCAGCAGTCGTCAGTGAAAAGTGCAGCGATGCGCAGCAAAGTGCAGCAAACACGGTTCTTGCTGCAGCTGAGGTCGCAAAGGATGTGATTCTCGGGCACCGCACCGGACTAAAGCGGATCACCGAAGTTAAGCGCAAGCTGCTGGAGCAGATAGAGCAGGCTGCTGAAAACATGGTTGATCTGGCCGAAGTCATCGAGATGGTGCGCAACCCAGATGACAACGGCATTGACCGGGCCAATGATGCATTGCGCAAGGCAATGGGTCGGTCGGCTTTGGTTGATGACCTCAAGAAACTTGCTGATGTTGATGAAAAAGTCCGCAAAGGCGAGCGGGAAGCATTCGACTTAAATGAAGGCCCGCCGCCCGAGGATGACGGAAAGGCGATACACAGTGACGCCGAGCGCGCTGTGAAGCTGGCCTACCTCATGGCGAAAGTCGAGGGTCGGCCATGAGCACCGCCGATGCAATGGCGACCATCGCCAAAATGTCGGGAGAAGAAAAGGCCGAGCTCGACAAGTTGCTTTCTGATGTTCCGGCATGGGTTCCTCAACCTGGACCGCAAAGCGTCGCGTACTACTCTGAGGCAGACATTCTGTTTTATGGTGGCGCAGCTGGTGGTGGTAAATCCAGCTTACTGCTGGGGTCGGCTCTCACTTCCCACCAACGATCAATTGTCTTTCGGCGAGAGGCTGTGCAGCTTACTGGCTTGGAAGAAGATATGACCCGCATTCTCGGATCGCGCACGGGTTACAACTCGCAATCCGGCGTGTGGCGTCTGCCTGGTGGCCGCGTCATGGAATTGGGGTCTGTGGCGCAGCCGGATGATTGGATGAAGTATCAGGGCCGCGCGCATGACCTTAAATGCGTAGGGCGCGGGACCCCTGTGCTGATGGCTGATGGTACACACCTACCAATCGAATCTGTATCTGTCGGTGATATGGTGGAAACACTAGAAGGACCGCGTACCGTTACTCGCCTGATACCAATGAGGCGTGATCGCGCAATAAGGGTAACTGTTGATGGATTCACCCAGGTTCAGTCGTTGACGCATGAACTTCTGACTTTACAAGGGTGGGTATCCCTCGGTAAGTCCGGTGTATCTCCCCCGCCTTGCTCTTTCGGACCCATGGAAGTGAATTGCGATCAACAATCCTCTGTACCGACACCGAAGAAATTCCTAGGGCAAGAGCAACTTCTTTGTAACCATATGCCGGGTCAGCAGCCAGTGGCCGCACTCGCTCTACAAAGTCTTCAAGTTTTGCAGGGCTCTTGCGCTGCCTCGGAGCCAATAGATCAGGAAATCTATTCCGGATCGTCATCGTGTCAACTTTCAGAAGACGAGCGGCATTTTTCAGTGATCGTCCATCCAGCGCCGCAATTACTTGCTCCCGAGTTATCTTCGCAAGAGTGTATTCAGAACTTATGCGCCCATGGTGCTGGATGTGTGTCCTGCGGATCATTATTTCCAAGTTACCTGGAGCATTGTTCGTCCGGCAATGGTCTTTGTGATGCACAACTTCTGCTACTTTGGCGTCCTTCGACTGAATCAACTTGCGACCAAGCATCGACTCTCCAACCAATCGGTGTTGGGCAACCCAACCCCAGTTGTTTTGCAAGTGATGCCCAGGATGAAACTCAAACACATACCCATTCGATACGCACGTATGCCCACCCATATACGAAGGAAATACGTCGAATTGTTGGAGATACAAAGGCGTTTCATGTTTCATGGGAAATCCTTGACGAAGATGTAGATTTATTCGACTTGACCGTTGATGATGTGAATCATTATATCACCGGGAAAGGGCTTATCAACAAGAACTGCTTTGACGAACTCGCCCACTTTACAGAAGGCCAGTTCCGCGCCCTGATAGGCTGGCTGCGATCCGACGACCCGAACCAGCGGCAGCGTGTGATATGCGCAGGAAACCCGCCAACATCAAGCGATGGGCAATGGGTCAAGCGCTTTTGGGCTCCATGGCTGGACCCGACGCACGCTAACCCAGCGAAGCCAGGAGAGTTGCGCTGGTTCGTGACGGATGAAAACGGCGATGACATGGAGGTCCAAAGTGGCGATCCGGTCAAAGTCGGGCCTGACACCTACACCCCCAAGAGCAGGACGTTTGTGCCATCCAGCGTGGATGACAACCTGTTTTTGAGCAGCACTGGATATAAAGCAACGCTGCAATCCCTGCCTGAACCATTGCGTTCGCAGATGCTGCGCGGAGACTTCAATGCGGGCGTAAGCGATCCCGCATGGCAGTTGATACCCACAGAATGGGTGAAGGCTGCACAGTCAAGATGGGTAAAGCGCGACGCCAAAGGCGAAATGACGGCACTGGGATTCGACCCAGCAAGGGGCGGCGCGGACAAGAGCACCGCCGCCAGGCGCCACGGTCAATGGTTCGACAGCCTCGTGTCTGTGCCGGGTGCTGTTACGGATGATGGGCCAAAAGCAGCCGGGTTCGTGGTGCCTTTGATCAGAAATGGTGCGTGCATTTGCGTTGATGCAATTGGCATTGGCTCAAGTGCATTGGACTTCATCAGGGGTTTGAACCTTCTGGTGCTGCCTGTTGTGGGTTCAGCGTCAAGCGGGTTATCTGACAAAGCCGGGCAACTACGGTTCAGAAACAAGCGAGCAGAAATGTACTGGCTGATGCGTGAAGCACTAGACCCAACAAGCCCAGACCCAATTGCACTACCGCCAGACCAAGAGCTACTGGCAGACCTGTGCGCCGTTCGCTACAAAGTTGTTTCCTTGGGGAAAGTTGCAGCCATCCAGATCCGCGACAAAGACGAAATCCGAGAAGTGCTAGGCCGCTCACCAGACAAGGGAGACGCTGTGGCGATGACCTTCGTTTCCGGCATTCCGCAACCGGCATCACTGCGCACCTACTCCCCACCCCCACCACCTGACTGGCGCATGTAAACCATCATGATCAATTCACTGTCACCCGAGACCATGACGAACTCAGAGCAGCCCGGCGCTACTGGACTGAGCCTGTCATCGTTCACCAAGTTCATGCACGAGATCCAGGACCAGCCGAGCTGGCGCTCCAAGGCCGATCGAGAAATGGACTACGTGGACGGCAACCAACTCGATAGCGAAGTGCTGCGCAAGCAGGCTGCCATTGGGATGCCGCCAGCCATTGAGCCGCTGATCGGGCCAGCCATCGAGGCTGTATTGGGTCTGGAAGCCAAGACCCGCACTGACTGGATGGTGACTGCGGAGACCAAAGAAGGTGAACCCGTGGCCGCCGCCCTGAACTACAAGGTCAACCAGGCCGAGAAGAACAGCGGTGCCGACAAGGCCTGCACGGATGCGTTCAAGCCACAGGTATGCGTGGGCATTGGCTGGGTTGAGGTGGCGCGCGAGTCTGACCCATTCCTATTTGAGTACCGGTGCACGGCCATCCCGAGAAATGAGATTTTCTGGGACATGCTGGACAAGACGCCGGGACTGACCAAGGCCCGTTATCTGGTGCGCCGTCGTTGGACCGATGCTGCCCAGGTGAAACTGAAGTTCCCGCAGCACGCCCAACTGGTGGACCTGTGCAATGGCCGGTGGACTGACTGGACCGAGTTTTCAGCCGACGGCGGCACGTCGACCACGCTGGCCATGGCCTACAACGACCAGCGCGGATGGAGCATTGAAGAGCAGGAATGGCGCGACGCCGAGAATGGCCGGGTTTGCCTATTCGAGGTCTGGTACCGGCGCTGGGAGTCTGTTGTGGTGCTAAAAACACCGGATGGCCGCGTGGTTGAGTACGACAAGACCAACGATTTGCACAACCAGGTGCTGGCGGCCGGCATCATTAAGCCACAAAAAGCCGTGGTCTCCCGGATGTACGTGAGCTTTTGGATTGGACCGCACAAGCTGTACGACGGCAAAACACCCTACGCCCACAACGACTTCCCTTATGTTCCGTTCTGGGGCCACATTGAAGACCGGACTGGTGTTCCTTACGGGCGCGTGCGCGGCATGGTCTACCTGCAAGACAACGTGAACGCCTCAATCAGCAAGATCCGTTGGGGTCTTTCTGCTACCCGCACAGAGCGCACAACGGGCGTTGTCGACTACACCGATGAAGTTTTCCGGCAGATGATCGCGCGTCCAGATGCTGACATCAAGCTGAACCCGCAAGCCTTGGCCGCAGGCGGAACATTCAAGGTGTACCGCGACTTCCAGCTGAACGAACAGCAATACAAGATGCTGAACGACGCCCGCATGGGCATCGAGCGCGCATCCGGCATCACTGCCGGATTCCAGGGCCAAAAGGGTACAGCTACTTCGGGTGTGCAAGAAGATACGCAGATCGAGCAGGCCACGCAGTCACTGGCCAGCCTGATGGACAACTTCCGCTATGCCCGAGCCAAGGTCGGCGACCTGCTGTTGTCCATGATCATCGAAGACATGGCCGACAAGCCGGCAACCGTGGTTATTGAAGGCAATGCCGTGCGCCCAGACCGCGCCGTGGAGTTGAACAAGCCAGCCGTGGATGAAAAAACCGGCGTGCAATACCTGAGCAACGACGTGCAGCGCACAAAGTTGAAGGTGGCAATGAACGAGGTTCCAAGCACCAAGTCTTTCAAGCAACAGCAGCTCGGAGCCCTGTCAGAGGCCTTCAAGAGCATGCCGCAGCAATACCAGGTTGTTATGTTGCCGCACTTCCTGGAGCTCACCGACATTCCAGACAAAGAGCAGATCGTGGAGGCCATCCGTGCCGCTGGAGACCAGAAGACGCCGGAGCAGATCAAGTCCATGATTGACGAAGCTGTGAAAGCCGCGCTGGCGCAGTCTGGAAATGATCTCAAATCGCGTGAGCTTGATTTGAAAGCTGAATTGCAAGGTGCGCAGATGCAGAAGCTGATTAGCGAAGCCGTGAAGATTGGGACCGAGACTGCTTTCGCGGCAATGCAAGCTGGTCAGGTGATTGCAACTATGCCATCCGTCGCTCCTATCGCAGACGAGATCATGAAGGGCGCAGGATATCAACTGCCAAACCCCGGCGGTGCTGATCCTAATTTCCCGCAACCGCAAGGAATCCCCGCACCTATGCCTGACGTGCAGCAAAACACGTCACCACAACTACCCCCCGTACCGCAATCGCCTATGCAAGGGATTGAGACTGCGCGTACTACCGACAACCTAGCCTAACCCGCTAAGGTTTGATAAACCCGCTGCACAACCTGATGATGCAGCCAACCTAAGGATTCATCATGGCTGAAAAAAGAAGTATCGTAAGCGCGACTATCGCCAATGGCGCATCAGTCTCAGAAACCATTGACTGCAACGCCAGGGCATTTCTAGGCTTTGTCGCCCCAGCAGCATGGACCGCAGCAGCACTCAACATCGAGGCGTCAGTCGATGGAGTGACTTGGATCACAGCCGGTCTATTTGGCAGTGACAGTGCGGCAGTTGGTTCATGGGTAGCGCTCACGGCAGGCGCAGGATACACGGCAGACTTGAATGCGATGATCCCGTATCAGTACATTCGGCTGCGCTCAGGAACATCCGGCGTTCCAGTCGCTCAAGGTGCTGCGCGAGTTTTCCAAGTCATTCAGCGAGCACTCGAATGAGCATCCTACTGCGCGGCAAGAAAAGCCTATCGCAGCTTGCGCGAGCAATTCTCAAGAGTTTCGGATCTAACGCCAGCAGCTACCCCTTCTCCACCCGTCAAGGCGCATACCAGACCAGCGCAGGCCCAGCAGCGATAGCGGTGAATGATCCGATTGGGCTGGAGTTGGATGCGATGGGGACGACGGTTGGGCCGGAGTTGGTTACGAATGGTGACTTCAGCGCCGGGACTACTGGGTGGACAGATGGGACAACTGCAACGCCAACGGTTGCTGATGGCGTGCTGACAATCACTAATACTGGCAGTGGGGTTACTGGGTGCGGAAGGGGTTTCGCTACAGTAGTTGGGCAGACGTATGTCGTTAATGTTGACTGGACTCAAGTCTCTGCGACGACAGCGTATACCGGAATTGACTCAACAAATTTAGCTTGGGGCACATTGCTTCTGGATCTGACAACGCTAGGGCAGGGGAAGCGTCAGGCGATTTTCAAAGCTACCAGCACAACCACTTACGTTAGTTTGCTGCAAAACGCGACAGCAGGGCAATCGACAAAATTCGACAACATCTCCGTCCGCGAAATCACCGGCATCCCCGCCGTACAGCCCACCGCAATCAACCGTCCGACTTTGCAGCAAGATGGCAACGGTAGGTTCTACGCGAGTTTCAACGGGACGAATCAGTCGATGGCGCTGTCTAGTGTGCCGTTTCAGATGGCTGATGATTTCTGCATCACGACTTGCATCAACCCAGGAGTACAGGCTGGAAACGGGGCGATCTTTGCGGTGGTTGGGGCAGGGGCGGTAGCCAGAATTGAACTGTATGTAGCAGTAACAACTGGCTTTGCTGCGTTTTATCTCCACGACGATGCAACTGGAATAAGTGCTGCATCTGGTGCAACTGATATTCGCAATTCGCCTTGTGTAGTGACACTTTGGAAAGTTGGAAATGCTAAATACCTGCGTGTCAATTCGGTGCAAGTTGCAACAGATTCAACGGTACTTGGTACAGCTACGTTCACAGATGCCGCATGGGGTTGTCTACCTGTAGTTTTCGCCGACTACTTCAATGGCGGGAATTATGAAGGTGATGCCATCAAAGGCACTCTGACCCTAGCCCAAGTGATCACCCTCGAAAAAGCAGCAGCCCAGAAAGCAGGACTTGTCCTATGAACTCCCCCATAACCCTCATAGTCCCGCTCGCCCTGATCCCGCTGGTCAACGCCCTGTGCTACGCCATCGCAGGCCAAGCAGCAGGCGAGAACATGTTACGCGCAAACGTCAACGAGTCCGGCCCCTGCAAAGAAGTTGACGCGACCCACGCCGTATCAAGCGGTGTGATTGATGCCGACATGGTAGCCCTGATGGCAGACCCAGCAGCCATCATCGAAAAGAGCAAGGGCGCTGTAACGCTGGAGCAGATCACCGCACTGCTGGCCGCTTGCGACATTTCGCAGGACAGCATCAGCGTTGCGCTGGACCGGGTTTATGGGCGGACGCCTGTGGTGGTGCTGCCATGAGCGACTTTGATTTTCCTTCGATGATGCTCGGCGTCTTAATCGGCGTCGGTATCTGCCTGGCAATCATCATGCGCTTCGGTTGTGCATATCGGGGTTGCCTGATGTGCAACAAGTCAGAAACCTAAGCATCTCAGCACGAACGAAACAATTCAAGCCGCTTCAATGCGGCTCTTTTGCGCCCGAAACCGCTAAGGTTTGCCCACATTGCACATTCGTTAGATAGTCACGTTGCATCGCTGTGAAGCGTAGCGCAAATAGGGCATTGCTGTGAAGCAACGCATTCCTGTAAACGGAGAGGACGGGACTTCGGTCCCCGACTCAACCCCTTCAAGCGGCCACTGCGATAAGTGGCAAGGGAAATAAATTGAAGACACAGACAGAGTTTGCACTGGCCCACCAAGTTGACGGCCAACTGACAGATGCCCAGGCTATGCAGATGCTTAGCCTGCCAGAGGGCGATAGCACTACGGTGCAAAGCAACGATCCGCCCGACGTTGCAGCAACTGCAGTAAAGCCAGCGGCTGAAGTGGAAGTGAAATCGGTTGAGACACCGGCACCAGAGGCTAAGCCAGTTTTGCTGGCGAAGGATGGGGTTCACACGATCCCATACGAGAAGCTGACGGAAGCCAGGGAAGCGGAGCAGGTGGCACGCGCAGCGGCAGCGGAGTTGCAACGGCAGTTGGAGGCTTTACAGGCCGCCAAACCAGCCCAAGCGGCACCCGTAGTCACGGATCAGGCCAAGGCGGAAGCGCTGGCAGCCATTGACCCATCTGTGTTTGGTGACTTCTCCGAGGGTGACATTGCAAAGGGAATCCAAGCAGTGGTAGCCAGCCAAACGGCCGCTATCAAAGCTGAATTCGACGCGAAGTTAATCGCTGCCCTGGAGCCAATCCAGAAGCAAACGGTTGAGAGCGAGTCGGATAAGCACTTCTCGGCGATCAATGCAAAGCACCCCGATGTTGAGTCGGTTGTACCGAGCCAAGAGTTCGCCAACTGGCTGGACACCCAACCGAGCATCGTTCGTGGCGCCTACAAAGCGGCCATTGACGGTGGCACTGCGGCAGAAGTGATCGAGGTTCTCGATACCTACAAGGCCGCAACAGTCAAACCCGCTGCGACAACTGGGAAACCAGATGCTGCAGCCGCTGCGCAAGCAGCCATTGCCAAGGCACAGACGGCGCCACCCAAGAGCTTGTCGGAGATTCCGGCCAGCACGAATGTGATGACGGATGAGGTCGGGGCGATGCTGGAAATGTCAGAGGCAGGGATGTTGTCCAAGTTCGACGGGAAGACCCCCGAGCAGATAGCAGCCTTGGTTAGCAGGCTTCTCTAAGCCTTTTTTAACGCAACGCCGGGATGGCGTCGCAGGTCCCTTTGAAGGAGTTTTATCATGAGCGGAACCAACATTCCATACGGCTCGCCCCTTGCAGTTAAGCTGCAGTCGGCTGGCCTTTTCGCTGCGAACATGCAGCGCAACACCACCATTGGGCGTCTGACGGGCAAGTTCCCCCAGCAGGCCGAAGCGGAATCCACCATCCGCAAACAATCCAGCAGCGAGATGCCAATCGTGCGCTGCATGGACTTGCAGAAGATGGCGGGCGACGAGATCACTTTCGATCTGATCAACCCCATGGGCGGCAAGCCAATCATGGGCAGCCACATGGCCGAGGGCCTCGGCTCCAAGATGTCTTTCAGCCAGGACCGCTTGCGCATCAACCAGACCCGCAAACCCATTTCGGCTGGCGACACCATGACGCAGCAACGCACTCCCCATGAGCTGCGCAAGCTGGCCCGCGCACTGGGTGAAAACTACATGAACCGCTTGGGTGACCAGACCAATCTGGTGCACATGGCGGGCGCACGTGGTTTCCACAACAACATCGAATGGGCTGTACCACTGGCGTCTGATGCTGATTTCTCGGAAATCATGATCAACCCCGTGAAGGCCCCCACCAAGAACCGGCACTTCATGTCCACCGGTTCAGGCATCGAGACCATCAAGGCTTCGGGCAACGAAATCACACTGGCTACCACCGATGTTTTCAACGCCGACTTGGTAGATGCCGTGCGCACCACGCTGGACAGCATGGCCATCCCTCCACCACCCGTGATTTTCGAGGGTGACAAGATGGCCACCGACTCGCCGCTGCGCGTGTTGCTGGTGTCCAGCGAGCAGTACACCGCGTTCCTGCAGTCCAACAGTGGCAACGTGCGTACCCTGCAAGCCAACTCCATGGCCCGCGCTCAGAACGCCAACATGAACCCCGTGTTGATGGGTGACGCTTTGCTGTGGAACGGTATCTTGATCGTGAAGATGCCCAAGCCCATCCGCTTCTACAGCGGCGACAGCCTGCGTTGGTGCCAGAGCTACACCACCGAAGTGGAAACATCCACCGACCTGGTGCCCGCATCGTTCGGCACATCCTACGCGGTTGACCGTGCGGTTCTGCTGGGCGGACAAGCCTTGGCTGAAGCCTGGGGCAAGCACACCAAGAGCGGCATGCCTTTCTTCTTCAGTGAGAAGGAATTGGACCACGGCGACAAGCTGGAAATCCTGCTGGGTGCCATCAACGGCCGCAGCAAGATCCGCTTCCTGATCGACCACGGTGACCAGAAGCAATACACCGATTACGGCGCTATTGCCATCGACAGCGTTGTGCGCCTGCAGACCTAAGCGCACTGAAGGGCTGGAGCAATCCGGCCCTTTGTCCAAATACCCAAACACTTTAGGAGTCGATCATGACCACCATTACGAAAAAGAAACTGTTCAGCACTGCGCAGTTCGGACCCACCCCCTACGGCAATGTGACGCAGCACCGTTTCAATGTCACCACCAACGCCAGCGGCGTATGGATCGACGGCGACAGCGCTGCAGCACCCACCGCAGCTGACGAGTTGATCATTGGTATTTTGCCAGCTGGTTTCTTGGTAACCGACTCGCTTTCGATCGTGTCCGATGCCTTCACGGCAACAGCAACCGCAAAGCTCGGTCTGCGCGCTGTAGATGGTGTTACCACCCAAGACGATGCTGATTACTTCCATGCCGCATTGGTTGTGAACGCCGTTGGTCGCTACCGCGCAGACAACACAGCAGTTGCACCGCTTGTGCTGGCCCGCGACATGTACGTCGTCATGGATTGGGATGTTGCCAGCAATGCTGCTGTCGGCATCTTGGACGTGTTCGTTTACGGCGTGGACACCGGCGCACCTTAAGCCGAGCAGTTGGCCTATTGGCAGGGCCTACGGGCTCTGCCTTTTTTCAATAAAACGAGGCATAAGCAATGGACCGCACAAAACTGGCACGCGCCGCACACGAAATCAACCGGGCGTATTGCGCTGCATTGGGCGACATTTTTGTGCCCTCATGGGAAGACGCCGAGCAGGCGCAACGCGACAGCATTCTGGCTGGTGTTGATATGCACCTGGCCAACCCGAATGCCACCCCAGAGGCTTCGCATGCCGCATGGCTGGACGCGAAGGAGGCCGAAGGTTGGAAATATGGCGCGATCAAGAACGCCGAAACCAAAGAACACCCCTGTTTCCTGCCTTACGCCGAACTGCCACCCGAGCAGCGCGCGAAAGATTACCTATTTCGCGCCGTGGTCCACACCCTCAATGGTGAACCAGACACTTCAGTCAATGCTTCTACCGCTCCCGTGGTGATCGACAGCGCTTTCGTCTCGGTCAAGTACATCGGCAAGCGCGAAACCTACATTGACGGAGCCTACAACAGCGGTACGCAGTTCGAGCGCGGGGTTTCCCGGCCCATTCCTGCTGCGCTGGCCGCCAAGTTGCTGCGCCATCCAGACGTCTACGTGCCTGGCGATGCCATCCCCCTGCCATCCGTGGCACCGGATGCTCCGAAGCAGGACAATACTGAAGACGACAACCAAGACATACGCGATGCCATTGCGACCATGGACAAGGACGCGCTGATCACCTACGCAAAAACCCACTTCAACCACACACTGGGCAAAAACAACAGCGTGGAGACTTTGCGAAGCAAGGTAACCGGCCTGTTTGACCAGTTCGGCACCAAGTAGAGGCTGCCGTGACCCTTGAAGAGCTGATCGCCGCACACCGCCGCGACACAGATGATCTGCAGCCAGATTACCTGTCGAGCGACGCGGACATCACGTATTGGCTCAACGAGGGCGAGCAGGAAGCCGCGCTTCGGGCGCGCCTAATCCACGACACCAGCACACCAGCGGTCTGCACTATTGCGGTGACAGCGCCAGCCAGAGTGTTCAAACTGCACCCGGCCATCACCGAGATCACCCGGGCCACGTTCACACCAACCGGTAGCACTTGCGAGCAAGTTCTGGACCTGGTGGACGCCGTGGAGATGGACCGCCGCTGCAGCAACTGGCGAACCCGCACCGAGTTGCCGCGAGAGGCTATCCACCTGGATACCACGCTGCGCCTTGGCAGCATCCCGTGCACGGATGGGACGATCACATTGGAAGCCTACCGGCTGCCACTCAAGAACATCGAGGATTCAGCAACCGAAGCACCGGAGATTGCCGCTGCGCACCACCGGCATTTGTTGAAGTGGACAGAGCACCGTTGCTACTCCCGGCCAGATGCCGAGATTCATGACCCCAGGCGGAGCGATGCCGCTCTGATTGAGTTTACCCGCGTGTTTGGCATCCGACCAGATGCGGACCTTCGCAAGGCAACGCAGGCGAATCGCCAGCAACATAACCAGGCGGTGTGGTGATGGCAATCCCAGTCTTCAAGGTCAAACTGACCATCCTAAAAGGCTCCACGTTCTCACAACTGGTGACGTGGAGTACTGGCGCAGGCTAAGGTATGGGTGATATGAGGCAGCGCATCCTGAACCTGTTTATCGGAATTAAACGCAAGCACTGCAAACTCGCGTATGAGTACGCGACGGGTAAGCGCAATTTTCCGGATGACATGCGCGGCTAAGGTTTGTCGATACCGGGGTGCGGCGGCATTATCGCCGCCATGCTTCCTGCAGAACTGCCCACCATTAGCCGCTTTCGTGGTCTGAACACTGTTTCAGACCCGCTGCGCGTTGGCTTGGGCTGGCTGACACGGGCCGATAACACCAACATCACCGACACCGGTGCGCTTGAGGTCCGAAAGGGCTACGCGCTGGATCAGGCTGGACTGTTTACCAGTGCCTACGCCACGGATGACCTGTTGCGCATGTACTTGGTGAAGGCCGGGGTCATCACAGACTACGACGGAACCGCGCTGCACACGCTGACGTCTTTGGCCCCGATGTACTGGGCCGAGGTCAACAATCAAGTCTTTTTCAACAACGGTACAGACTCCGGCATCATTTCGCCTGATGGCAAGGCATCCGGCTGGATATGGAGCGTTCCACCAAGCCCAACGCTGGCCGCTGTGACTGGCAACCTGCCAGCAGGACAGTACCAGGTTTGCATCACCTACACATTGGTCGATGGCCGGGAGACTGGCCCCAGTGACCCCGTGCAGATCGAGATCACCGAAGGTGAAGCCTTACAGGTCTCCGGCATCAGCCAAGTCGATGGCCTGCAAACCAATCTGTACATTGCGCCGGCCAATAGCTCCGTCTACCAGTTCGCCGAGTCCCCATTTGGCACGGCCACGGTCTGGAATACGTCACCTGACTATTTGGGTATGGACCTACTGACAGATGGCATGGAGCCATTGCCCGTGGGTTGCGACGTCATCCAGATATGGAGCGGCCGGGCCTATGCCGCCCAATACTTCGCCAGCCAAGACCAAACCGTAGTGTGGTTCTCGCAGCCGTTGGGCTTTCACCTGTTTGACACGGCCAATGATTTCTTCATTGTTCCCGGAAAAGTCACCATGCTGGCGCCCACCGAAGCCGCCTTAATTGTCGGAACCAACAAGCAAATCCACAGCTACACGCCAGAAGCGTTGACCCGTCTCGCCAGTTACGGCGCACTACCAGGCCAGCACTGGTCCCGTGATGAGGACGGCACTGTCGTGTTTTGGACGGCCCGTGGCGTTTGCCGCGCGCTGCCTTTCGCAAATCTTACTGAGCGCCAAGTGAGTGTGGCTCCAGGTGTTCGCGCTGGCGGAGCAATCGTAAGACATGGCGGTCAAAAACGCTATGTCGTGTCTATCCAGCAAGGCGGCGTTGCCTTCAACTCGTGCATCTAACTTAGGAAACATCATGACTATCCGTCTCAGTACAGCCCTGCGTAACAACATCGTCGGACCAATCGGCTTAGCCGCTAGTTTCGCGGGCGGTGTGATCGATATTTACTCCGGTTCGCAGCCTGCCACTGCCGATGCCGCAACAACCGGAACTCTACTTGGCCGGGTTTCCGTTGCATCGGCCACCTACGTGGAGGAAACTCCGGCCTCTGCCACTCTGACCTTGACTGGCGCATCAGGCTCGGTCAACACTGTGAACATCGGAACATTCAACATCATCCCTTTAGGAGGCGTTGCGTTCATCACTGACCTGAACACCACAGCCCAGGCGCTATCGGACGCCATTAACCGAAACGGCATTTACCGGGCAACAGCTTCCGGTGCGGTGGTCACCGTCGTGGCGCCCCCAGGAACTGGAACGGCCCACAATGGCTTGGCGCTGGCCGCTACCGTCACGACCATGGCCGCGACTTCCAGCGGCAACATCACGGGCGGTGTGGCCGCAACCGCTGGTCTGGTCTGGGGCACCCCCTCAGCCGGAACGGTATCTAAAACTGGCACGCTCAGCTTCAACGGCATTGCAGCGGGCACTGCTGGATATTTCCGCATGAAGGCCAGCGCGGTGGATAGTAATTTCGCATCCACGATATTGGTTCGCCTGGATGGATCTATCGCGGTGAGCGGCGCGGACATGAACTTGTCAAATATCGCCATCGCCATTAACGCCCCCAGCACCATCGACACGCTGACTGTCACCATGCCAGCGCAGTAATGTGGTATGGAGCACAAGCTCATACTAGGGGGCGAGTTGTGGCTTCCGTTCGCACGCAGTCGCATAAAGGCGCTGCGGGCGACGGGGCTTCCGTATGCCGCGCAATCCTTCACCATGGGCGACGGTTCTCTTGTGAGGGTGCGCATAGAGCCTGGCATTGAGTACATCAGCATTGATGGTGGCGACGGTGGCGTCATTTACATGGATAGCGGGGTCGCCGACCTGAGAAGCACCAACAGTGCAAACCTTCTGCGTTTCAGCCCTGGCATCTTCTACGACTCCCAAAATACGAAGTCTTACAA
>Ga0073904_10000715_pt1 | contig 23900 bp, 24 predicted proteins | sample KloWWTrecipitate_FD_66668 | JGI IMG/M metagenome (GOLD analysis project Ga0073904, IMG submission 66668) | Active sludge microbial communities from Klosterneuburg, Austria, studying microevolution and ecology of nitrifiers - Klosterneuburg... | ecosystem: Engineered > WWTP > Aerobic digester >... | reverse complement strand
TTTGGCATGTAAATCACCCCCTTCCGTTAGGCACCCGCCAAGTCAAGTAACAGGCGGTGTGCGCAAATTTGATTCCGCATACTCGCGGATAGCCGGCAAGTATATTGCAAAAGACCTTTGTGCCTCAAGTGTTAAAATGCGCGCCATGTTAGTTCTGGGCATTGAATCCTCCTGCGACGAAACCGGTATCGCGCTCTATGACAGCGAAGCAGGGTTGCTTTCGCACGCTTTGCATTCGCAGGTGGCGATGCACGCCGAGTACGGTGGCGTGGTGCCAGAGCTTGCCTCGCGCGACCACATCCGGCGGGTGGTGCCGTTTTTGCGGGAAACCTTTGAGCGTGCGGGGCGGCGGTTCGATGACGTTGATGCCATCGCCTATACGCGGGGGCCTGGTTTGTCTGGTGCGCTGCTGGTTGGTTGCGCCTTTGCCGAGGCCTTGGGTGTGGCGATCGATAAGCCGAGCTTGCCGGTGCATCATCTCGAAGGCCATCTGCTGTCGCCGTTGTTGTCGAGCGATCCGCCAAGCTTCCCGTTTGTTGCGCTACTGGTTTCCGGTGGGCATACGCAGTTGATGCGAGTGGAAGGTGTTGGTCGCTATGAATTGCTCGGCGAAACGCTGGACGATGCGGCAGGCGAAGCGTTTGACAAGAGTGCCAAACTGCTCGGTTTGCCATATCCGGGCGGCGCCCTGCTGTCGCAGTTGGCGGAACAAGGGCTCCCAGGCGTCTATAAGCTGCCGCGTCCGATGCTGCATACGCCTGATCTGAATTTCAGTTTCTCTGGTCTGAAAACGGCGGTGCTGACCCTGGTGCGCGAGCAGAGCGAGCTTTCCGAACGCTTCAAGGCAGATGCTGCCTGTGCGTTTCAGGAAGCGATTGTCGAGGTCTTGCTCAAGAAATCACTGAAGGCGCTGAAGCAGACTGGTCTCAAGCAACTGGTGGTGGCGGGTGGTGTCGGGGCCAATCGACAGCTACGGTCGACGCTCGATGAAGAGGCAAAACGCAAGCGCTTCCGGGTCTATTATCCGGCGCTGGAATTCTGTACCGACAATGGCGCGATGATTGCGCTCGCCGGTTGCCTGCGCCTTCAGGCCGGTACGTCGGCGAAGCCGGCTGGCAGTTTTTCCGTGCAGCCGCGCTGGCCTTTGATGGAAATGTCGGACCGCGCCACCAAATAGAAAATTGGCCATATTCCGCGGTCGACCGCGGAAATTGCCTTCTTTTTCTTTCGCTTCGGGCAATCCTTGCACGGTGGATGGCTTTTGCAGCATTTTTTCCCCATCGCCTTTAATCCTTTTGCAAAAAAAGTCCGGGTTGCCCCGGACTTTAGCGTTTCAGCTTAGAGCGCGAGGCCAAGGGCCTTGGCGACGCCGGCGCCGTTGATGGCCAGTGGTGGCTCGCGATAGTCCGGCTGCTCCTGGGTTCAAAGCCCAGCGTGCTGCCAAAGTTGCCATCGACCCGCATAGCACCGTCGCGGTGGTAGCTGTGGAACGGGCATTTCGGCGCATTGACCGGAATATGGCTGTGATTGACGCCGAGCCGGTAGCGCTGGGCATCGCCATAGGAGAACAGCCGTCCCTGCAACACCCTGTCCGGCGAGAAGCTGATGCCGGGTACGACATTGGCCGGATTGAAGGCGGCCTGCTCTACTTCGGCAAAGTAATTGGCCGGGTTGCGGTTCAGCTCCATGACGCCGCGGGTCATTGCTGACCCGATGACTGAAGTCTAGTCGGTGGTCATATATTGAGCCAATCGATTATGGGTATTCTGTCGATTGAGATTAACTATGATATTTGCCGCAGCAATTGGCGGAATTGTGAAGCTTGTTTCAGCCTTTTTTCTTGCTGCCGATTTTGCTTTCCTGTCCAGCCAGCAGGCGTTGCAGGTTTTGCCAGTGTTTGCCGATCAGGGTAAGAGCGATGATGCTGATGACCAGCGTCGGCCCGTTGGTGCCATTGATCAGTATCGTGTAAACGGGCGCCAGGGCGGCGGCCAGTAAAGCCGCCAGCGATGAATAGCGGAAGGCGAAGGCGACGAAGAGCCAAGTGCCAAGTACGGCCAGGCCGATCAAGGGATCCAGGGCGAGCAGTACGCCGGCGGCGGTGGCGACGCCTTTGCCGCCCTTGAATTTGAGGAAAATCGGGAATAGGTGGCCGAAGAAGACGGCGAGGGCGACGAGACCGATAACGTTGTCACTAAACCCCATTTTCTGGGCAACGAAAACGGCGACCCAGCCCTTGAGGGCGTCACCGATCAGTGTGAAGAGCGCGGCTTTTTTGTTGCCGCTGCGCAGGACGTTGGTCGCGCCCGGATTGCCCGAACCGTAACTGCGCGGATCGGCCAGGCGGAAGAGCTTGGCGGCGATCATCGCAAAGGAAATGGAACCGAGCAGGTAAGCGGCAAATATGGCGAGAAGCGGGGCGAGAGCGGTTTGCATGGGTCGTTTGGGGCGCTGAGGTACAATCGCGGCGAATTTTACACCCCGTGCTACGGTCGACTGGTTTATGGACATCATTTTCATCGAAGAATTGCGCGCCGAAACGTGGATAGGTATCTATCCGCGTGAAAAGGCCATGTCGCAAACGGTCGAAATTTCTCTGCAGATTGGCGTGTCGACCGCATCGGCCGGCGCCAGCGACGATATTCGCGATACCGTCGATTACGCGGTTGTGGTCGATCGCCTGCGGGCCGACCTGTCAGGCAGTCATTTCAATTTACTGGAAAAACTGGCCGAGCATGTCGCCACCTGGTTGCTCGAAAACTTTGCCGCCCAATGGGTGCGTGTTTCCATCGCCAAGCTGGGCATGATGCCGGGTGTCAAGCGCGTTGGCGTGATTATTGAGCGTTCGATCTGAGATAAGCGCTCAATAAACGTCCTGTTTTTCCCCTGATCGATGGTGGTGAATTATGGGGGGCGTACAAAGAGGTGGAGGCATATGTCAGAGTCGAGGACAGGTCTGAAGAGTCGGCTGGCGGACGCACGTCTTCAAATAACGGCCACGTACCTTACTCTTTCTCAGCCCGCATGGCCGGGCGCTTGCCGATTTTGACTTGTACTTCGACAATGCTTTTGTCGCGACGCAGCCGGAAGCCTGCACGTTCGTCGGGTTTGAGGGCAGCAATCAGATCGAGCATGGTTTGTGGATTCTTGACCGCCTTGCCTGCTACGGCGAGTAGTACGTCACCAGGGCGAACGCCGGCCAGGTCGGCTGGGCTGCCGCGTATGACCCCTGCGATCAAGGCGCCTTCGATATCGGGTAGGCCGAATGACTCGGCCAGTTCAGGTGTAATTTCCTGCGCTTCGACTCCGATCCAGCCGCGCGTTACCGTACCGTTCTGGATGATTTGTTCCATGATGTTACGTGCGCTGGATACCGGAATAGCGAACCCGATACCGTGGTTGCCACCGGTGCGGGAGTAAATGGCGGTGTTGATGCCGACCAGATTGCCATGTACATCGACCAGCGCCCCCCCTGAATTGCCCGGGTTGATGGCAGCATCGGTCTGGATGAAGTTCTCGAAGGTATTGATACCCAAGTGCGAGCGACCAAGTGCCGAGACTATGCCCATGGTTACCGTCTGGCCGACGCCAAAAGGATTGCCAATAGCGAGTACGACATCGCCGACACGCAAATCGTCCATCTGACCAAAGGTGATGATTGGTAATTTTTCGGCTTTGATCTGCAAAATGGCCAGATCGGACTCAGGGTCGCTACCAATAACTCGGGCTTTGTGGGTTGTGCCGTCATTGAGCGAGACCTGAATGTCGTCAGCGGCTTCGACGACGTGGAAGTTGGTCAGGATGTAGCCATTGGGGCTGACGATAACGCCTGAGCCGAGGCCGGAGTTGCGTTGTGGCTGGCCTTCCGGGCGCTCGCCAAAAAAGTGGCGGAAGATCGGGTCGTCGAACAGCGGGTGTCTTGGCTGCTTGATTTGCTGTGTCGTGTAGATGTGCACCACGGAAGGCAGCGCCGCCCGTGCTGCTTCACGATAAGAGCCCAGACTGCGTTTGTCATCTGCGGCATTGGGTGCCGCTTCCTGGAGTGCGATGACCGGTGGCTGTGCCGGTAGCCACGTCGGTTTCAAGGTCGTGACTACGAAAAGAACAGCCACCGCAACGGTGACCGTTTGTGCAAAAATCAGCCACAACCTGTTCATGAAAGCCCGTATCAATGAAACGTGATGAGTTGGTCAATTACCTGGATAGACTACTGGACCCGACAAAGTTTAAGGATTATTGCCCAAATGGCCTGCAAGTGGAAGGACGGGGCGAGGTGCAACGAATTGTGGCCGGCGTCACTGCAAGTCAGGCACTGCTCAATGCTGCAGTCGCTCGCAACGCTGATGCCATTCTGGTGCACCACGGTTATTTCTGGAAAGGCGACGATGGCCGGGTGACCGGAATTCGCCGGCAGCGTCTGGGAACACTGATCAGCCACAATATCAACCTAATCGCCTACCATCTGCCGCTCGATGCACATCCGGAATTTGGTAATAACGCACAGTTGGCGCGTCGTTTGGGCTGGGTGCCGGACGGTCGGTTTGGCGAGCAGGATATTGCCTGGCTGGGTATGCTGGCCGAGCCCGCCGATCTGGCGACTTTGGCTGACAAGATGGCGTGCGAACTTCGTCGGGAGCCGTTGGTGATTGGCGAGGCGTCGCGGCCAGTGCGGCGGATTGCCTGGTGCTCGGGTGGTGCGCAGGGCTATTTTGAACAGGCGATTGGGCTCGGTGTCGATGCTTATGTTTCGGGTGAAATCTCGGAACAAACGGTTCATCTGGCTCGCGAAAGCGGTGTGGCCTACATTGCTGCCGGCCATCATGCTACCGAACGTGGCGGTGTCCAGGCGCTTGCTGCTCATCTCGCCGAGAAATTTAGCCTCGATTGTGAGTTTGTCGACGTCGATAATCCGGTTTAGGCAGGACGCTTCAGCCTGTAGCCATCTTCAAGAATGCGCATGAGCAGGGCAAATTGTTCGATCACTTCAAGCGGGAAACCGCTGCGCTCACCAGCACGATTGTCATGGACGAGTTCGTCAAGGTAGTCCATGGCCTCCTGCTTACCCCAGCATTGAACAATGTGACCGATGATGTGGGGGTAATCTTCGAGTGATCTCAATCCGGAAACGGGTATGGTGGATGCATCCCAAGCCGGCACGGCGACATTGAATCGTTGGTGCGTTGCAGCGGCCAGATTCTCGAACTCGGCTTGCATGCCGCCCCGCCGATAAAGATCGAGCAACATTGTCCAGGGCTTGATGTTGCTGGGCGAGCTATCCTCAATGTGCTGGGACAGCGTCTCTGCGGCACCGCGCACGCGGCCGAAGGAGAGCATGATTTCAGCCAGTTCAAGGGCGGAATCGCTATCGTTGTAATCGACACGAACTGCTTCACCATCCATCGGATCGGCCTGTGTTGCCATGGCGAGAGGGATATCGACCGTCGTTAAGGCGGCGCTCGGCGGGACAACCGGTGGTGGCGCGACAACGGCTGGAGTTAAGTCGGGTTGTGGTTTGGGCTTGATTTGTTGCTGACGGGTTGCGCCGGCCAGGGGAAGGTTTTCGTCGCTCTGCTCGCGACGTCGACGACCGAGCAATTGGGCGATGCCGGCTGCGATGCCGCCGCCAATGAGCGCACTGATCAGCAGTTCCGTCCAGTTGTCGGGGCGCGGTGTGGCGGGAATGGGGGTTGGGGCCGGTGGTGCTGGTTTGATCGTGATGGATTCCGTTGCAGCCTGGGCTGCCTGGACGGCCTGCAGTTTTTTCTGCAGGTCGAGCGCTTCGACAGAGAGTGCTAAGGCGCTGTCGAGCTTTTCCACTTCTTGATTCAACAGGCTCAGTGTTGCCTCTAGCTTGAGCATGCGCTCCTCCATATCGCGCATGCTGTCGCGCGGCGCCACGGCTTTCTCCCCGGGGTTCAGCTCTTCCGGCGGGGCACCGAGTACGAGCCGGTCGCTGCTGACGGCCGGTGTTTGCTCGGTTTCGCGCGAGATATCTTTCTTTGGCGGCGGTGCCGCGGCGCGTTCTGCCGACCGTGGACGTGAGGGCGCTTCACCGATAGTTTCGCTGGCCGCTACTGGTTTGCGCAGCTTGGGAATGCGTACCGCAGTGCCCTCAGCCAGCGGCTGATCGGACGCCAGGTTCGGGTTGGCGCGCTGCATGGCGATCAGCAGTCGTTGTCGTTCGGTGCTACTTTCGGGAATCTGTGCTTCGGCGATGCTTTCCAGGGTGTCACCCTCGCGGGCAGGCCAATCCCGGGTGTTTGCTCCTTTCCGTGGGGCCGGTGCAGTCGTTGTCGCCGGCGCCAGACTGCTTGTTTCGGCCAGTTCCAGTGGTGCTGGCGGCATCAGGACGTAATCGCGCTGTAGGTCCACGCCGCAGTTGGCGCGTAACCCGACGATAAAGATAGGTTCGTCGATCGGCTTGATGCCGGTAATGTAGAGACGGTACTCCTGCCCGTTGCGCGCCAGTCTGATGCGGGCGTTGGAAATGACCGGCAAGTCGGCGTTACGCAAGGGCGCCAGGGAAAAGCAGGCGGTGTCGATCTGTTCGCCGGCACTGGCAATGATCGGAACTTCAGCGTGCAGGGGTTCCCCGACTCTTGAGCGCAGGGTGATCTCGCCAAACCCGACGGCTGCTGCGTAACTGGAAAAAAGGGCGGTACATAGCGTGCTGAGGCGGAATATTCTCGGATTCATGAGGCGTCCAGGGGCTGAATCGTTTTTGTTATATGGCAAAACTTTAGCACTGCACTGGCTCATGCAGGATGAAATATTGCACACTTGCGGCTGTCGCCAAAATTCCCGTTGCTAAAGCCCATGACCTTCATTTTCCCGCCTCACCCAGTTACCTCGCTGCCGATTTTTGCTCGCAACGAGCGGTTTCCCGTCCGCCGTATCTTTTGCGTCGGTCGTAATTACGCTGATCATGCCCGTGAGATGGGTGCTGCTGAGCAGGCGGATGGCCGTGAGCCGCCGTTCTTTTTCATGAAACCGGCGGATGCGTTGGTCAGTGGCGAGGGTGAAATTGTCGTGGCTTACCCGCCGCTTACCCAAAATCTCCATCATGAAGTTGAAATGATCGTTGCGCTTGGCTCGGGTGGGGCGAATGTTACGGTCGACGCCGCAAAAGACCTGATTTTCGGCTATGCCGTCGGCCTTGATCTGACGCGCCGCGATATTCAGGGCAAGGCCAAGGAAAAGGGCCACCCGTGGGATATGGGCAAGGGTTTCGATCAGTCGGCCGTGGCTGGGATACTGCAGCCGGTGGCGCTGGTAGGTCACCCCGACAGAGGGCGCATCTGGCTGACGGTAAATGGTGAAAGTCGTCAGGACGGCGATCTGACGGCGATGATGTGGAAAGTGGCTGACATCATCGCCAATCTGTCGACTACCGTTCGGCTGGAGGCTGGCGACCTGATCTACACCGGTACCCCGGCCGGGGTCGGGCCGATTGTCCGGGGTGATTTGCTGGAAGCCGGTGTCGACGGCGTTGGCAGCCTCCGGGCTCGTCTCGTTTAGGTGACCCGGCAAGCACCGTCTTCGCCTTTTAAGGTCACGGTGGCTGTCGGCACCAAGTTAGTTTGGCTGGTTCTCCTGGTCGGCCGCCCACTGTCGCGTGCGACAATCGCGCCTCATGTTTTTTACCGTCGCTCGCGGGCTGCTCGCCCATGCTTTCCCTATTCTGATCGCCCAGCTCTCCTCTATCGGCATGATGGTGGTGGATACAGCCGTGCTTGGTCATGTCAGTCCGCTGGAACTGGCGGCGGTGGCGATTGGCGGCGGCATCCATGTCTCCGTCGTTTTCGCGCTGGTTGGAGTATTGCAGGCCGTGGCGCCGGTCGTTGCCCATTTGCATGGGGCGAAGCGCAATGGTGAAGTAGCCGGTGTTCTGCAGCAAGGCTTCTGGCTGGCATTGCTGCTCTCGGTGCCAGGCGTGCTGTTTTTGACCCATCCCGGTGCTGTTCTTGGCGTGGTCGAGATGGATGCTGCGGTCGACGCCAGAGTTCGGCAATATTTGGGTTTGCTTGCCTGGGGCTTGCCAGCCGCCCTTTGCTATCGAACTTTCTACGCTTTTTGTAATGCGCTCGGCAAGCCGCGGGTGTTGATGGGTATTGGTCTCTTCAGCCTTGGCTTGCACGCCGTGCTGGCTTGGGGGCTGGCTTTGCAGGGCTGGCTTGGTGAGCCGCTTGGCGTGGTTGGCTGCGGTATTTCCAATATCGTGATTGGCTGGCTGGCCTGCCTGAGCGGCGCAGCCTATCTTGCCTTTGGCCCACTGGGTCGGCGTTATCGGCCGTTTTCCGGCTGGCAGCGGCCGTGTTGGACGATGTGGCGGGAATTGATGCGGCTCGGTCTGCCCATGGGCCTATCCAACCTGGTTGAGATTACTTCTTTCACGCTGGTCAGTCTCTTCATCGCCTCACTCGGTACCACCGTGGTTGCCGGTCATCGCATCATTGCCAATATCTCTGCACTGACCTACATGTTGCCGCTCTCGCTTGCCATTGCGACGATGGCAGTCGTTGGACAGGCGGTGGGTGGCCGTGACTGGCAACGTGCCCACACCGCCATCAAGGCTGGTTTGATCCTGGCTGCCGGCTTGTCGATACTGGCCGGTTTGCTGCTCTGGTTGGCGACGGCGCCCCTGATTGCCGCCTACACCGATGATCCGGCAGTGCGCACCATCGCCATGAGTCTCGTCATCTACGTTGCGACTTACCAGTTTTTCGACGCCTTGCAGACGGTTGCCAGCCACGCGCTGCGGGCCTATCGAGTGACCTTTGTGCCCATGCTGGTTCAAACATTTTGTTTTTGGGGCGTCGGACTTCTTGGAGGCGCCTGGCTTTGCTATCGCTGGCAGCCGGCCCTGGGGGTGGCTGGTTTCTGGCTGGCAGCGGTGATCGGACTGGTCCTGGCCGCGGCGATGCTTTTGCCGCTGCTTCGTCAGGCGATGCGTGCTTCAGAATGAAGTCTGTAATTATGAATTTTGGGCTGTCATAGTTTTTCTGGTCTGTGGTAAAATTTTTTGATAAATGTTGTATAACCGGGCGGCGCTGAGAGCATTCAGACGTTGCCTATCGCTCGCAACTCAACTAATCGCAAGGAAAGCGCATGAAAATTCACGAATATCAGGGCAAACAACTCCTGAAGAAATTCGGCGTTACGGTTCCGCGCGGGATCTTTTGCCAGTCCGTCGATGAAGCGGTCAAGGCAGCAGAAACCCTGGGTGGTAGTGTCTGGGTGGTCAAGGCCCAGATTCACGCTGGTGGCCGTGGCAAGGGTGGTGGCGTTAAAGTCGCAAAATCGCTCGAGCAAGTGCGCGAATACGCTAACCAGATTCTCGGCATGCAACTGGTCACGCACCAGACCGGCCCGGAAGGCCAGAAAGTTCGTCGCCTGCTGATCGAAGAAGGTGCCGACATCAAGCACGAGTACTACGTTGCTGCGCTGACTGATCGCGCAACCCAGTCAGTTGCCATGATGGCTTCCTCCGAAGGTGGCATGGACATCGAAGAAGTTGCCCACAAGACCCCGGAAAAAATTCTCAAGGTCTTCATCAACCCGCTGGTTGGCCTGACCGACGAGCAAGCGATGACCCTGGTTGCCGGTATCGGCATTCCGGCCGCTTCCCAGGCGCAAGCCGTTGCAGCGCTGAAGGGCCTGTACACCTGCTACATGGAAACCGATGCTTCCCTGGCGGAAATCAACCCACTGATTCTCGAAGGCAACGGCAACATCAAGGCACTCGACGCCAAGTTCAACTTTGACTCCAACGCCCTGTATCGTCAGGAAGAGATCGTCGCTTTCCGCGATCTGGACGAAGAAGATGCCGACGAAGTCGAAGCTTCCAAGTTCGATCTGGCCTATATCTCCCTCGACGGCAACATCGGCTGTTTGGTCAATGGTGCCGGTCTGGCCATGGCGACGATGGACACCATCAAGCTGTTCGGCGCCGAGCCGGCCAACTTCCTCGACGTCGGCGGCGGTGCCACGACCGAGAAGGTCACTGAAGCTTTCAAGATCATGCTCAAGAACACCAAGGTCAAGGGCATTCTGGTCAACATCTTCGGCGGCATCATGAAGTGCGACACCATCGCTGCCGGCGTCGTTGCAGCAGCCAAGGAAACCCACCTGTCGGTGCCGCTCGTCGTGCGCATGAAGGGTACCAATGAGGATCTCGGCAAGAAGATTCTCCAGGAATCCGGTCTGCCCATCATCTCTGCTGATTCCATGGCCGAAGCCGCCACCAAGATCGTTGCTGCGGTCAAGTAAGGAGCTATTGCATGTCCATTTTCATCAATAAAAACACCCGCATCATCACCCAGGGCATCACCGGCAAGACCGGCCAGTTCCATACGGAAAAGTGCCAGGAATACGCCAACGGTAAGGAATGCTTCGTTGCCGGCGTGAATCCGAAGAAGGCTGGCGAGTCGATCTTCAATATTCCGATTTTCGGTTCGGTCAAGGAAGCTGCCCAGACCACCGGCGCTACCGTTTCCGTCATCTACGTGCCGCCCCCGGGTGCTGCCGCCGCGATCTGGGAAGCTGTTGAAGCCGACCTCGATCTGGCCATCTGTATTACCGAAGGCATTCCTGTCCGCGACATGCTGATCCTGCGCAACAAGATGAAGGAAAAAGAAGCCAAGGGCGGCAAGAAAACGCTGCTGCTCGGGCCCAACTGCCCTGGTCTGATTACGCCGGACGAAGTGAAGATCGGCATCATGCCGGGTCACATTCACCGCAAGGGTCGCATCGGCGTGGTTTCCCGCTCCGGCACCCTGACCTACGAAGCCGTTGGCCAGCTGACCGAAATCGGTCTCGGTCAATCGTCTGCCGTCGGTATCGGCGGTGACCCGATCAATGGTCTGAAGCACATCGACGTCATGAAGGCGTTCAACGACGACCCAGATACCGATGCTGTCATCATGATTGGCGAAATTGGCGGCCCTGACGAAGCCGAAGCCGCCATGTGGTGCAAGGAAAACATGAAGAAGCCGATCGTTGGCTTCATCGCTGGTGTCACCGCCCCGGCCGGCAAGCGCATGGGCCATGCCGGTGCCTTGATTTCCGGTGGTGCCGATACGGCCGATGCCAAGCTGGAAATCATGGAAGCCTGTGGCTTCACCGTGACGCGTAACCCGTCCGAAATGGCCAAGCTGCTCAAGGCATTGCTGTAAAATTCGAGCCTAGCTCAACCAGAAAGGCGGGCCGTGTGCCCGCTTTTTTTTCGTCTGAAATTTATGGAACTCGATCTCACCTCAACTGCATTCTGGATTGCCGTCGGCCAGATCATTCTGATCGACATCGTTCTCTCCGGCGACAATGCCGTGGTTATTGCACTGGCCTGTCGCAATCTAACGCCCGAGCAACGTAAGACCGGAATTTTCTGGGGCGTCGCCGGGGCCATTGGTTTGCGCGTCGTGCTCACCGTCTTTGCTGCCATGGTCATGAACCTGCCCTGGTTAAAACTGGTTGGTGGCCTGCTGTTGATCTGGATTGCGGTCAAGCTGATGTTGCCGGAAGAGGACGAGGGGCACGATATCAAGGCGTCGGCACACCTCTGGGGAGCGGTTAAAACCATTATCGTCGCTGACTTTGTGATGAGTCTCGACAACGTCATTGCGGTGGCCGGGGCGGCGCATGGCAGTTTGCCGCTACTGCTTTTCGGGCTGGCGGTGAGTATTCCGTTGATCGTCTGGTCAAGTCAGCTGATTTTGCACTGGATGGAACGCTGGCCGTCGATTGTGCTGTTTGGCGCGGCCTTGCTCGGCTATGTTGCCGGACAAATGATTTTCTCGGACCCCGGCGTGATTGAACTGCTGCCGGTAATGCCGGCCTGGTCGGCGAAGGCGGCGGGGGCTATCGGTGCGCTGCTGGTGGTCGGTGTCGGTCGCTGGCTGGAGCAACGTATCCTTGCCAAACAGGATGTCACCATCGTTTAAGGAGCGCAGCACATGGCCTTGTTCCTGTCGGAAAATGACGTAAAACAGCTGTTGACCGTAGCAATGGCCATTGAGGGCGTCGAATCGGCGCATCGCGACCTGGCACTTGGTCAGGCGATCGATACGCCGCGGGCGCGCAGCCGTTTGCCGCAAACGGTGCTGCACATGCTGCAGGGGGCGCTGCCGGCGCAGGGGGTGATCGGCTACAAGGCTTACACCACCAACCGCAGCGGTAATCGTTTTCTCGTTTATCTGTTCGACGCGGCCAGCGGCAAGTTGCGGGCGGTGATTGAGGCCGACTATCTTGGCATGATCCGTACCGGCGCGGTCAGCGGGCTGGCCGCCAGGTGCCTGGCGCGGCCGGAGTCGAAGGTGGCCGGGGTGTTTGGCGCTGGCTGGCAGGCGGAAGGCCATGTTCGCGCCATTTGCGCCGCTTTGCCGCTAGAACGGGTCAAGGTGTTCAGTCGTCATGCCGATAAATTGCAGGCCTTCTGCCAGCGGCTGAGCGAAGCGACCGGCGTGGCTGTCGTACCGGTGACGAGCGCGGAGGAAGCCGTGCGCGGCAGCGATGTGTTGGGGACGGTGACAACGGCCACTTTGCCCTTGTTCGATGCCGAGTGGCTGGAGGCCGGAACGCACATCAATGCCGCCGGCTCGAATGCACTGATTCGCCAGGAACTGTCGGAAGCGGCCGTCCGGCGCTGCGATCTGGTGACGGTCGATTCGGTACCGACGGCCCTGGCCGAGGCCGGCGATCTGTTGCCTTTGTTCGAAAAGGGCCGCTTGCACTCGCGGCAACTGATCGAACTCGGGGACGTCATGATTGGCCGTCATGCCGGGCGAAGTTCGCCGCAGCAAATTACCCTGTTTGAATCCCAGGGCCTGGCGATTCAGGATCTGGCGGTCGGCTTGCGCGTACTGGCCGCAGCCGAAGCGGCTGGCCTGGGGCAGGAAATTCCCCTGCAATAAGCTGATGGCAACGAGATTTGAGGGAATCTACAAGTGCGCCTGGAAATAAATCCTGGTTGTCTATCCGTCGTGATTAAAGGCCGACCAAGGCAAGGAAATTGAATGGCGCAGGCAGTGTTCTGGAAAGCGGACTGGTTCATCGGGGGCATCATCATTTTGGTGCTGTTGCTCCTCGGTCTCTTGTTACTGGTGGCCAAACGCCTGCTGACCGCCGGGGACGGCAAGGAAAAGACGGATAGCAAGTCGGCTGAAGCGAATCGCCTGCTCGGACTGGCTTTTCAGGGGCAGGGCCAGCTTGATATGGCTTTCGACAAATTCCGCCAATGCCCGATGAATGAAGGGTTGATGGAGAATGTCTACAATCTGGCGCTGGATTACGAGCGCCAGCGTCAGTTCAGCAAGGCGGAGGCGGTTTTCCGTTACCTCTCGGAGCACAACCCGAAATTCCGTGATCTGTCGGCACGCCTCAGTCGAGGCAAGTCCAACGCCGGGACGCCGACGCTCGCTGAGATACCCATCGAAAAACCGATGCTGAGCCACTATCAGCTGGAAAAGGAGCTCGGTCGGGGGGCGATGGGTGTCGTCTATCTGGGCCGTGATACCAGAGTCAATCGTCTCGCAGCGATCAAGACCATGGCGCTGGCTCAGGAGTTCGACGCCGACGAACTGGACGACGTCAAACAGCGTTTTTTCCAGGAGGCCGAAACCGCCGGTCGTCTTAGTCATCCCAACATCGTCACCATTTACGATGCAGGCGAGGCGAATGGCCTCGCTTACATCGCGATGGAGTTCCTGCCGGGACATGATCTCGTGAAGCAAACCAAGCCCGAACAACTGCTTCCCTTGCCGACGGTACTCTCGATTCTGGCCCGCGTCGCCGATGCGCTGGATTACGCGCACACCCAGCGCGTTGTTCATCGTGACATCAAGCCGGCCAACATCATGTATGAAGCCGAGTCGGATCTGGTCAAGGTGACTGACTTCGGGATTGCCCGGATTACGGATTCCTCACGGACGAAGACCGGGATGGTGCTCGGCACCCCGGCATTCATGTCGCCGGAGCAAATTACCGGGAAGAAGGTTGATGGCCGTTCCGACCTTTTTTCGTTGGGCGTGATGTTGTATCAGATGTGCTGCGGTCAACCGCCATTCAAGGCCGATTCTCTGGCACGTCTGATGTTCAGGATTACCAGTGAAGCGCCGGCCGATATTCTGGAGATTTATCCACCGTTAGCCCCGGAATTGGTTGCAGTGATCAATAAGTCATTGTGCAAGAATGTCGAGGGGCGTTATCAGCGCGGTGCTGCAATGGCTGCGGCGCTACGCGCCTGTATGGAAAAACTGCCGACTGGAGTTGTCTGATGCACCGTGCTGAGAAAGCAGCGACATGAAACTGGCCGATGCGCTGGAGGTGGTGGTGCGGACCGATCCGGGCCGCAGCCGCTCGCATAACGAGGATGCGGTTTTTGCCGATGCCGGCCTGGGCATTGCGATTCTCGCGGACGGCATGGGCGGCTACAACGCCGGTGAGGTGGCCAGCGGCATGGCAACTACCTTGTTAGCCAGTAATTTTGCACGTTATATACCAACGCACTCGCTCGGGAATGGTCCCGCTAGCGGAGTGGCCGAAGCTGTGCAGCAGATTGCCCATGAGGTGTCGGTTGCCAACCTGTCCATCTACAAGGCCGCGCAAAGTCAGCCGCAGTACTGCGGCATGGCAACGACGCTGGTTGTTGCCTGGTTTTACGACAACCGGATGGTCGTCGGGCATATTGGTGATTCCCGCCTGTATTTGTTGCGTGGTGAGCATTTTCAGCAACTGACGCGGGATCATTCCCTTTTACAAGAACAGCTTGATAATGGCATGATCACCATTGAGGAAGCGCGCCATTCGCAAAACAGGAATCTGGTCACGCGTGGGCTGGGAGTCGGGCCTGAAGTTGAAACAGAAATTCATGATTACGAATTGCAGGCAGGGGACATCGTGTTGCTTTGTTCGGATGGTTTGACTGACATGATCGAGGATGCAGGAATCTCCCTGATCCTGAAAACCCTGGGTGGCGATTTGCCTCTGGCGGCTGAGCATTTGGTGCAATTGGCCAACGATAATGGTGGGCGGGATAATATTTCGGTAATACTGGTCAAGGTGATGGACGAATACGCTTCACCCAGGGGCTGGTGGCAAAAGCTGCTGGCTCGTTTGCAGTAAAACAAGGAAGGCAAGATGGCAAAACTGATCCTTTCAATGGACGGGCTGGTGCTCAAGGAGATTCCCCTTAACAAGGAGCGCCTGAGTATTGGTCGTAAGCCGCATAACGATATTCAGATCGATAATCTCGCCATTTCTGGTGAGCATGCTGTTGTGGTCAACATTCTCAACGACTCGTTCCTTGAGGATATGAACAGCACCAACGGAACGCTGGTCAATGGCCAGCCCGTCAAGAAACACTTTTTGCGCAACAACGATGTCATTGAGCTGGGCAAATACAAGCTCAAATACATGACTGATCTGCAGTCTGGCGCAGCGGCCAGCGATTTTGAAAAGAATGTGGCAACGCGCTCTGGCGTGCTCCGGCCGCCCGGGGAATTGCAACTTGCGCCTACCGACATCATGACGCGCTCCAATATTGGCGTGGTGCCGCCATCGCCGAGCATTCCGGCGGCGGCCATTCAGTTGCTCAACGGCCCCAATGTCGGCAAGGAGCTCGATCTGACCAAAACGCTGACGACGCTGGGCAAACCCGGACTGCAGGTGGCGGTGATCGCCCGAAGGCCGCATGGCTACTTCATTACACACGTCGAGGGGCGGCAATTTCCGATTGTCAATGGCGTGATGCTCGATGCCCAGGCGCGTCCGCTAAAAGACCATGATGTGATTGAAATTGCCGGTATCAAGATGGAATTTTTCCTCAAGGCTTGAGCAAAATTCAAGGCAAGTGCTTTATCGCCCTGAAAACGCGATTGATTTGTCCCGGCCACTAACGTTATCGCGAAAATGCACCTTGCCCGTTTCATCCTTGGAGCCTTGTTGTTGGCGAGACGACCTGTAATCGGGTCAGCGACGTCACCTTTCGAGAGTTCGATCGGGTCAAGGTCAAATCCGCCCAGTGCATTGTGGAACGGTGTCACTACTCATCAGACTAAATAAGCATGAAACTACGCGTCCTCGGTTGTAGCGGTGGAATTGGTGGCCGGCATCTGCGCACTACCTCGTTTCTGGTTGACCACGATATTCTGCTCGACGCCGGCACCGGCGCCGCCGATTTGTCGGTTGCCGAACTGGCCGCCATCGATCACGTCTTCCTGACGCATCCTCACCTCGATCACATCGCCACGTTGCCGCTGATGATCGACACCGTAGCCGATCGCCGCCGCCGGCCGCTGATGGTATATGGTACCGAAGCCGTCCTCGCGATCCTGCGCCAGCATATTTTCAACGGTACCGTCTGGCCGGATTTCTCCGAGTTGCCCAGTCCCGACAAGCCTTTCATGCGTTACCAGACGATTGAGCCGGGGCAAACGCTCAGTCTCGACAGTCGCCATTTCACAGCGCTGCCGGTGGACCATACCGTGCCGGCGGTGGGTTATCGCCTCGACTCCGGCGCCGCCAGTCTGGTTTTTTCCGGTGATACCGGGATTTGCGATGCCTTCTGGCAGGCGGTCAACCGGATCGATAACCTGAAACACCTGATTATCGAGTGCGCCTTTTCCAATCGCGAACAGGGGTTGGCCATGCGTTCCAAGCATCTCTGCCCCGCGCTGTTGGCCACCGAGTTGCGGAAACTCGAAGGTCAGTGCGATATCCACATTACCCATTTGAAACCCGGGCAGATTGAATTGACGATGGAAGAAATTGAGCACTGCCTCGGCGATTTCAAGCCCGGAATGCTGCAAAACAGTCAGCTCTTCGAGTTCTGAATGCCGTCAACCGCCAGTATCCCGAATCGGCAGGCTCCTCCTTGCGGCTTGCCCAATGGAAACGTTTGACAAGCTTATTCGCCGCCTTGAGCAGTTCAACGATATCGGTGCCTCGCTCTCCAGCGAGCGCAACCTGCATCTGCATTTCGAAATCCTTCGCACCGATTCACTGCACCTCGCTTTAGGCGGCTCGGCCCGCCAGATTCCGGCAAGTTCCCACAGATATGCCGCGGCTTTTCTTGAGCCACGGCAGGTCGATTGCTGAGGCTGGACGCCCCGGTTTTTCCTGCTCAGGCAGCAGCCAGCGCCAGCGCACCCCGCAGCCCGAGGTCTTCCGCGGTCAACCGGTAAATCGGCATGTTTTTTACGAGCGAAGCGTGTTCGCGCTTGTTGAGAAAAGCCGCGATCAAGGGCGTGCCGTCGATCTGCGGCAATAGTTTGGCGGCAATGCCACCGGCCAGATAAACACCGCCGCGGGCCAGCCAGTGCAGGGCGAGATCGCCGGCAAAGGCGCCGTAGCAACTGAGCCAGAGCTGCAGCGCTTGTTCGGCCAGCAGGTCGGTGCCAGCTAGGGCGGCCTGGCTGATTTCTGCCGGTTGCTGCGGTCGACCGCCCAAAAAGGCATAAATCCGCGCCAGACCGGGGCCGGAGACGATATCTTCGGTGGTGACACGACCGTTTTGTGCGAAGAGCCAGCGCCAGAGTTCACCTTGTTGCGTCGTTTGGGGTGCAAAGCCGATGTGACCGCCTTCACCGGGTATGACGCGATAACGTCCATTTTCCCAAACCAGACCGGCAACGCCGAGGCCGGTACCGGCACCGAGGATGACGCGGGGGGCTTCAGCAATGGGCTGTCCCGGATGCAGTGTCTGGATGTGTGCCGGATCGACGACTGAAAGACCGTTGGCTGCCGCAGCGAAATCGTTGGCCAGCATGACCTTGCCGATGCCGAAACGTTGGCTGATTTTCCTGGTAGAGAGGTGCCAGGGCAGATAGGTCAGTTGCGCCGTCTGGCCATCGGTCGGGCCGGCGACGCCGAAGCAGGCTGATGCTATCGCTGGTCGATCCGTCAGAAACTCGCCAAGCAGGGCGTCGAAACTCGGGTAATCGCTACTGGCAAAGCGTTGTTCGCGGATGATTTCGATGCGGCCATCAATCAGCTCGGCCAGCGCCAGAAGCGTCTTGGTGCCGCCGAGATCGCCGCCGAGGATCATCATCGATTAAACCGCGACCTTGGCAGCAATGTGTGGCTGCGGGTCGTAGCCGTCGATGCGGAAGTCCTCGAAGCGGAAGGCGAAGATATCCTTGACCTCGGGGTTGATCCAGATCGTCGGCAAGGTGCGCGGCTGGCGCGACAGTTGCAGTTCGGCCTGCTCGAAATGGTTGGTGTAGATGTGGGCGTCACCGAAAGTGTGCACGAATTCACCGGGCTGATAGCCGCAAACCTGCGCCAACATCAGGGTCAGCAGCGCATAGGAGGCAACATTGAATGGGACGCCCAGGAATATGTCGGCACTGCGCTGGTAAAGCTGGCAGGAGAGCTTGTCGCCAGCGACATAGAACTGGAACAGGCAGTGGCAGGGCGGCAAAGCCATATTATCGACATCACCCGGATTCCAGGCTGAAACGATGTGACGACGTGAGTCCGGGTTGTTCTTCAGGCTGTTTACCAGTTGGCTGATCTGGTCGATCAGTCGGCCATCCGGGGTTTCCCAGCGACGCCACTGCTTACCGTAAACCGGGCCGAGGTCGCCGTTTTCATCGGCCCACTCATCCCAGATGCGCACGCCGTTTTCCTGCAGATAGCGGATGTTGGTGTCGCCCTGCAGGAACCACAATAGTTCATGGACAATCGATTTCAGGTGCAACTTCTTGGTCGTCAGCATCGGGAAGCCCTTGGCGAGGTCGAAGCGCATCTGCCAGCCAAAGACGGAGCGGGTGCCGGTGCCGGTACGGTCGGCTTTGTCGTGGCCGTTATCGAGCACGTGGCGCATGAGGTCGAGATATTGCTGCATGGACTTATCGTGACTTACCAGTTAGGGGTACGAATTTTAACGCTCCAGCTTGCCGGATCACACTCGATTCCGCGTCGAGCCGCTAAACTACGCGCACAAAAACCATGAGGCGCTAGGCGAAGGAGAGCAAATGCTCAAAAAATTGGGAAGTCTGGGCAATGTTTTCGGGCAGAAAGACCTTCACCCGCTGGCTGATGGCCGCGAGTTGAAACGTATTCTCGACGAGTTGCCGCGTGACAATGCTTTCCGCGCGCTCGATGAAATAGCCGGCTGGTTGGAGTCCTTGCAGGCAACGGAGGAGTGTTCGCCGGACCGGGTCTATGAAGTCGCCCGGCAACTGGAAGAGGCCGCTCAGCCGCATTTGAAACGGCTTGCCCGCGACTACCTGCATACGGCCCGACTGCCGCGAAGTGACGAGAAGCGCTTGTGGTCGATTAATTTTGGTTTCTGGAGTCTGCTTGCCGCTGCTTATGAGGGTTGCCTGGGGGGGCTGGGGGAGAAAAACAAGGCGGCGGAGAATCTGAAGGCCGTCCTGCCGGCGCTATGCGCCCGCCTGATTGTGGCCTACGCGGCAATTCTTAAATGGGAACAATTTCATTACGGCCCAAACTCCAATGAGCTATGGCACCAGATGGGGCATGCCCTATTGGTGGCCGAGGCGGCGGGCGTTGCCCAAAAGTCGGTGCCGCTTGGCCCTCTATCCAAATTGACTTCGCCCTGGCACGAGTTCCAGCGGGCCATGGTTTTTCAGGCGGCGTCACTGGATAGCCTGCTGCCGTTGGAGATCGAACTCGCCGAACGTCTGATCGAACATTTTCTGCCGCATTTCGGGTTCACCGCCGAAGCCGAGCGGGACAGCGTTTATTGGGTCGATCTGCAACTGGCTCAGCCGCCACTGCGTCTGGCTCAGATGCCACAAAAGCTGCAGTCGAGTCAGCGATTTTTCAAACCGGGGGCGGCGCACAAGGCGATTCTGGCCTTGCTCAATACACTGGAGCAGACCGGGGATGTGCCGCCCGAGATCAATCTTGGCGGGCAGTATTACGCCAAGGCGATGATACCGGTGGTCCGCCATCTTGCCACTTATCTGGCGCCGATTCCGCCCCAGCGCAAGCATGATCGACACCGCGTCAAGCACCGGATGTCGGTGCTCAATGGGCTGGTCAATGCCTTTGTTGCTTTCTCCGGCGAATTCGGTGGCCGGCCGGCCGGTTTGCAGATGGAGAGCTGGGTGGTCGAGAACGTCAGCCGAGGCGGCTTCGGCGTCGTGCTCAACGATATTCCCGCCGAGTGGCTGAAAGTCGGTGCCTTAATCGCCGTGCAGCCGGAGGGGGGCGAGAACTGGTTGCTGGGCATTATTCGGCGTTACCACCGACTGACTGATAACGAAGCGCGGGTGGGTATCGAGGCGCTGGCACGGCAGGCGGTATCGGTTGAACTGAAAGCACGAACTGCCTCGAGCTATGCCTCGGTGGCCGGCACGCCGGCATTGCTGATTCTTGACGGCAATGCGCCGGGCGAAGTGCGGGTCGTGTTGCCGCTGGCTTCTTTTGATTTGCGTGAAAACCTGGAATACACCAGGGATGGCCAGCGCCAGATATTGACGCCGGTGGCGCTACTTGAACAAACCAGCGATTTCGAACTGGCGCGTTACCGGCTAAGCGCTATCGTCTGATTGTGATGGGCTGAGGTGAAAACCGCGCCGGGTTATTTGGCGCGGATCGCCGACTTGGGGCGGAAGGCCTTGATCACAGCTTCATTGGTTTCGGCATAAGGACCACCGATCAAATCGATGCAATACGGTACGGCGGCAAAGATGCCGACGTGGCTGACCTGACCCGCCGCATCGCGGACGCCTTCCAGTGTTTCCTTGATCGACTTCGGCTGGCCGGGCAGGTTGATGATCAGCGCCTGCTTGCGGATGACTGCGACTTGCCGCGAGAGGATCGCCGTTGGCACAAAATTCAGGCTGATCCGGCGCATTTCCTCGCCGAAGCCGGGCATTTCCTTGTCGGCCACCGCCAGCGTGGCTTCCGGCGTGACATCGCGCAGCGCCGGGCCGGTGCCGCCGGTGGTCAGCACCAGGTGGCAATTGCTGCGGTCGACCAGTTCAATCAGCGTATTTTCAATGGTCGCCTGATCGTCGGCGATCAGTCGCGTTTCCACCCGCCATGGCGTGCTCAGCGCACTGGTCAGCCATTCCTGCAGGGCCGGGATGCCCTTGTCTTCATAAACGCCGGTGGCGGCGCGGTCGCTGATCGAAACCAGGCCGATGACCAGTTCATCACTCGTCGGCATTCGGTACTCCGTTTTTGTCCAGATCCTGCAGCATCTGGAAAATCGCGCGGAAGTTTTTCGGCGGCTTGTTCGTCTCTTGTTCCTTGAGCGCATTGCGCCGCAACTGGCGCAGGTGCTGCAGATCGACGCCGGGCCAGGCAGTGGCAATTTCAGAAAGCACCGCCTCATCTTCGAGCAGGCGGTTCCGCATCCGCTCCAGCCTGTGCAGGCGGGCGGTTTCAGCAGCGGAATCGCCACGGATCAACGCCAGACCGGCGCGGATCGGTTCCTCATCGATATTCCGCAACATCTTGCCGATGTACATGATCTGCCGGCGACGGGCGCCATGCGAGGTGATCTTCTGGCATTCGCGGACTGCGGCGAGCAGGTCTTCCTGCAGGTTGATCCGCTTCAACTGGCCAACCGAAAGCTCGACCAGTTCGGCGCCGAGATCCTGCAACTCATGCATCGCCTCCTTGATCTTGGTTTTGGATGGGCGGCCGGTACCTTCGGTGAAATCTTCTTCTAGCATGGGGCGTGTTCGAGAGCTGGCAATGTTGGGCTGCTATGATAGCGACTTTCCCGAATCGACGCCCCCTCCATGCCAGAAACTGCCGCTTTTTCCTATCCCTTCGCCACCCTGCAGCAACTTGCGGAGGATGTGCTGAAACATGCCCGTGAAAAGGGCGCCACGGCTTGCGAAGTCGATGCCTCCGAGGGTTTTGGTCAGTCGGTTGGCGTCCGTTGCAACGAAGTCGAGACGATTGAATTCAATCGCGACAAAGGCGTTGGCATCACCGTCTATTCCGGTCAGCGCAAGGGTTACGCCAGCACTTCCGACTTTTCGGCGCAGGCTTTGCGCGAAACCGTCGAGGCGGCGCTCAATATTGCCCGCTTCACCGCCGAGGACGATTGCGCCGGCTTGGCGGATGCCGCCTTGATGGCCAGAAATTGTCCGGATCTGGATTTGTATCATCCCTGGGCGTTGACCGTGGAAGATGCCATCGAAACGGCCCGCCGCTGCGAACAGGCCGCTTTCGACGCCAGCCCGAAGATCAGTAATTCCGAAGGGGCTTCGGTCTCGACGCAACAGGCGCAATTCGTTTCCGCCAACAGCCTTGGCTTCATGGGCGGCTATCCGACTTCACGTCACTACATTTCCTGTTCGGTGATTGCCGGTGAGCAGGAGGCTATGCAGCGAGATGACTGGTACACCACGCATCGCAATGCCGGTTTGCTCGACGATGCCGGCTTTGTCGGCCGCACCGCCGCCGAACGGGCCGTAGCCCGGCTTGGTGGGCGCAAGGTGAAAACCGGCGAGTTCCCGGTGCTGTTCGAAGCACCGCTTGCCGCCGGCCTGATCGGCAGCCTGGTGCATGCGGTCAGTGGCGGGGCGCTCTATCGTAAATCCTCCTTCCTGCTCGATCACCTCGGCAAGCGCGTGATGCCGGAATTCATTCAGCTCAGCGAGCGGCCGCATATCAAATGCGGCCTCGGCAGTTCCTCCTTCGACAGCGACGGCGTCGCTACGCGCGACCGTGAAGTCGTTACCGACGGCATTCTGCAGGGCTACTTTCTGAGTGCCTACACTGCCCGCAAGCTGGGCATGCAGACGACCGGCAATGCCGGCGGTAGCCACAACCTGATCCTCCAGCCGGGCGAAGACGATTTCGCCGGCCTGCTTGCCAAAATGAACCGCGGCCTGCTGGTTACCGAGTTGCTCGGCCAGGGTGTCAATTACGTCACCGGCGACTATTCACGTGGCGCGGCCGGCTACTGGGTGGAAAACGGCAAGATTGCCTACCCGGTCGAGGAGATCACCATTGCCGGTAATCTCAAGGCCATGCTGGCCGGTATCGTGGCGGTCGGGCGCGATGTTCAGGTGCGTGGCTCGAAGCAGACCGGATCAATTCTGGTCGGCCGGATGACGGTAGCTGGCGAGTAGATGTCTTTTTTGTTTCTTTCTTCGTTTTTCGCGGACTAAAACAACAAAACCTAGGGTTTTCACCACTCGTCAAAATTTCGACACTGCATAGAATGGGGCTCGATGTACAAAATCCTCAATCACTTATTCCAAGGCAGGAGACAATATGCAACGTCGTGATTTTCTGAAGAAAGCATCAATTGGCGCCGCTGCTGGTGCAGCCGCCACAATCGCCGCACCGGCTATGGCCCAGGCCGGGCCCAGCGTTAAATGGCGTCTGACTTCCAGCTTTCCGAAGAGCCTGGATACCATCTACGGTGGTGCCGAACAGCTGGCTGATCGTTTGCGCGACCTGACCGGTGGCAAGTTTGACATCCGCGTTTTCCCCGCCGGCGAAATCGTCCCTGGCCTGCAAGCGATGGATGCCGTGCAGCAAGCTACCGTCGAATGCTGCCATACAGCCTCTTACTACTACGTCGGTAAAGATCGTACCTTCGCCTTCGGTACCTGTATTCCGTTCGGTATGAATGCGCGTCAGACCAACGCCTGGATGTACTACGGTGGTGGTCAGCAGTTGCTTGACGAGTTCTACGCCGGTTACAACTTCATTTCATTCCCCGGCGGTAACAGCGGCACCCAGATGGGCGGCTGGTGGCGCAAGGAAGTCAATACCGTTGCCGACCTGAAGGGTATCAAGATGCGTATTGGCGGCCTCGGCGGCGCCGTGTTGTCAGAACTGGGTGTTGTGCCCCAGCAGATCGCAGCTGGCGACATCTATCCTTCGCTGGAAAAGGGCACGATTGACGCTGCCGAGTGGATCGGGCCTTACGACGACGAAAAGCTGGGTTTCTACAAGGT
>Ga0073904_10000714_pt1 | contig 23907 bp, 25 predicted proteins | sample KloWWTrecipitate_FD_66668 | JGI IMG/M metagenome (GOLD analysis project Ga0073904, IMG submission 66668) | Active sludge microbial communities from Klosterneuburg, Austria, studying microevolution and ecology of nitrifiers - Klosterneuburg... | ecosystem: Engineered > WWTP > Aerobic digester >... | reverse complement strand
ATCAGATATTTGAAAATCTGATAAACTTCTTTCTGTTTCCTGAGCGTTACATATTTTTGTTAAAGTTAGGATTAACATTAGTGAGAACAGAAGCAATATATTGTTATTTCTTTTAAACATTAACTCTTTATTTTTTTAGGTTTTTTTCTCTTAACTAAAAGATACTGAATAGAAGCTTTATGTTGTGTAACTACCGTATCTGAAAGATTCACTCCTATAGGGAATTTTAATTCCTCACCTTTTTTCCATTTACTTTTAATATCACTGCTTAAATTCGAATAAAACTCATTCTTATCCTTTAACTTGATACGGTATTTGGTGCTGTCAATTTTCATTACATCTATATATAATACAGCATCTTCCTTGGGTACTACTTTTATCCTTTTTGGATCAATATCATCTCCAACAATTATTTCATAGAGCATCTTACCTGCAATGTTTTTTAGGTCACTGTTTCCAACAATTAGTTCAGCACCTGACATTGGCATTATTGGGAATGCTTCAAATTCAAATAATTTATTCTCTGCTAATTCATAATAAAAATTATCAATTAATTCTGATTTACCTGTATTATCAATAAAAACAAAATCAAAATAAATTCTATCATAATCTTTTGTACTCACAAAAAATGTATCAAATGGTAAATATTCACCAATTAACATTTTTTCTCCATTTTTGAACCCATAGATTTCTCCCTCAAACTCAGTTGTGTTGGCAAATTTCACATCAGAAAATTTTATCACTTGATTAGTTAAACTTTCTACTGCTAAAAATTCTCTAATGGCAGTTGTATCTTGTGTATAAACATTTTTAATACAAAATATCTCTAAAGCAGACAAAATAAATATTAAATATTTAACTGTCATTTTCTTCAACCTATTTATATATACTTATTTTTCATAAAATAATTTTCAAAATTACCAAAAAATTCATGTTTGTTAATTAGCTTTTCCAGTTTTTGGCTTTGTTGGTTTTGTTCCCTCAGGTGGATCATTTCTTGTTGGCTCTGGTCTTCTTCCTGGTGTTTTTAATCTTTCAAGTTCTGAAATTTTCCTGTCTTTTTCTTCTAATAAACTTTTAGAAACTACCTCCTGATCAAAAGCAACTTTTTTATATTCTAAACTATCATTAAGCTTTGGTAAAACTTCTAATATAGTTGGATCATAGGATTTCATATCATTTTCTAAAACCATGTCCTTATCTACTACAATCTGACCCTCTTTTATTTCTGTCACTTTATTCAAAGACAGATCAGTTCCTTTATAAAATAATATCGATATAGCAATTATATATAAAGACTGGAATATTAGAAATTTAGCATCTCGTTTATTTCTTCTTTCCATGATATATTAATTTATTTTTTAAAAAGATCATTTATCTCTTCCAATAATTTTCACAATATTTTTAAGGATACTGTTAAATTCAGAATTATGCATTTTATCAACTGTATTATTCCAGTTATCAAATACTTTATTTATTTCTTCAAGAGTCCTTAGATCAGGCAGATTGATTATTTCAATTGTAAGATTACTGTTAGTTTCCGCTTCGGCATCAATATTATTTAAATACTGAATCTCAAGATCATCAAATGTAGATTCAAATAATTTTGCAATTGCTAGTATAAACAGTGATTTGATTTCAAAAGGAATAGCAAATTCCAGAAAAAGTGATTGAGATTCCTGTCCAAGTCCTACTGTAAACAGAATAACTGCAGCACCAACCAAAGGTAATGCTGTTCCTATTCCATCTACTATACCGCTCCATTTATCAATTGTCTTGGTTATTTCAGTTCTCGTTAATTTGCCCTCAGTAAATTTCTCATCCAATTTTGTTTTAACCCAAAAAGCAAAAAATAAAAATAATAGATAAACAATCACCGGATAATACCATAAAGTAAAAGGATTTTCCATTACTTTTTTGAAATTTTCATTGGCTGTTGCGTTGGTAAAATATCCGAAAATATTTCCGAAAAAAATCGAGACTATTAATACTGCCAATGGTAATATTAATGACCAGAGAATGTTTTTCCTGTTAAAATTCATTACTACTTTTTTGTTGTCTTCCGAACCTGGCATAAACTTTTATTTGTTAAATTTTTTAATTAATCACTTAAACTATAATTGTATAAACTTATACAATCAAACGAACAGAAATAATTAAAAATATTAAAGGTGTTCAACTTTTTAATTAATGGTATAATAAAATAGTTAAACTTTTATTGTAATTATTTTTAATTATTTGAAAATACTAATAGAAAGTAAAATAGCCAAATTTCAATAGAAAATCAAAACTAATGATATAACTTCTTTAATAAGTAAAATCCCCGACCTTCATCAGCTCACCCTGCCTGAATCTCATTATCACCAGACTATGATTGGTTCTGTCTTTTAATGTAACTGTATTATGTGTCGTTTTATAATTTTCTGTATTTTGCAAAGCTTCATTTAATGAATTTCTGTTATTGTTGCCCTCAGCAATTTTATCAAGTAAAAGTTTCATTCCGTCATATCCAAAATAATAATTCTTCACTCCGCTTTCCGATAATCCTCCCGGAACATCTGCATCATCGCTCAGATTAAAATCTGAATCAATATACAGATTCTTGATATACATTTTATTTTCTTCAAGTGTTTCTTTATTATTCCAGTCACTGGTACCAAGTACCGGTAAATTTATATGCTCGGAAAAATACTGAGAGATCATTTTCGGGATCTCTAGATAAGTAGATATCGGAATATAAATTGCTTCTACAAAACCCGGCATTACTGTTCTCTTCCTGTCCACATTTGTAGTACTGTTTATTTTTAATGAGTCAGTAATTCTTACGGCATTTCTTCCGTATAGCTTATAAATGCTGACAATAATACCTGCATCTTTTAAAGAATCCGGATATGAAAATATAGTTTCAGAATTTTTTATCTTTTCAAACTGCTCAACACTGAGACTTCCAAAATCTATGAACTTATCCATTGAAAATATTTTGTTTTCCATTTCTTCAAGCTCCTGAGTAAGATCTTCGTCATCCTTTGAATAAAAAACTTTTACTGTGACTTCGCCTCCGTTCAATGTGACTTCACTTTCAAAACTGTCTGCGAAATTTTTACCATATGTATCTTCTGAAAATATGGCAAAATTATTCATCTTAAGTTCATTAAAAGCAAACTTAGCCATTGTCTTTCCTCTGATATCATAAGTCGGATTCAATTGAAACAGAAACTCGTTTTTCTCAGCCAAAAAGCTCTGTGTTGAAGTTGGAGTAACAAGAGGAATCTTATGAAACGCAGCAGCACCTGCATTCGGTGAGAGTTCCGAACTGAACACCGGACCAAATACAGCTATTACTTTATTATTACTTCCGAATTTATTTATGATCTCAAGAGCTGTAGAAGGGTCTCTTTTTGTATCTTCGGTGATTATTTCAACTTTATTATCTGGATAATTTTTATTGTGTTCTGTAACTGCATCATTTATTCCCTGCAATATTTCTGAACCCAGATTTTTGTCATTTTTGTTATCTGAATTGTTCATTAATGGCAGAGCTACACCGATTTTTATCTGAGTATAACCATTTCCATAAATGCAAAACAGTGTTAATAATATAATTAATATTTTTTTATTCATAATTTTTTATTCCCATTCTATTGTGGCAGGCGGTTTAGAGCTGATGTCATATACAACTCGGTTTACACCTTTTACTGAATTAATAATTTTATTTGATATATGTGATAAAAATTCTTTGTCGAAAGCATAAAAATCTGCTGTCATTCCGTCTGTGGAAGTTACAGCTCTGAGACCTATTACATTTTCATAACTTCTTTCATCGCCCATTACACCTACTGTCTGGACCGGCAGTAAAACTGAAAATGCCTGCCATATCTTTTCGTATAATCCAAATTCTTTCAAACCATTTATGTAAATATCATCCACCTCTTTTAGAATATTTAATTTTTCTTTAGTAACATCGCTGAGTATTCTGATACCAAGACCGGGTCCGGGAAACGGATGTCTGTTTATAAAATTTTCTCTTAGCCCTAAAGTCTTACCAATGTCTCTTACCTCATCTTTAAATAATTCTCTAAAAGGTTCAATAAGTTTCAGATCCATTTTCTCTGGCAATCCACCTACATTGTGATGTGTTTTTATTTTCGATGAAGGACCTTTTAAAGTTACCGATTCGATTACATCAGGATAAAGAGTGCCCTGTACAAGATACTTCACTCCTTTTAATTTTTTTGCTTCTTTTTCAAAAACATCAATAAAAGTTTTACCGATTATTTTCCGTTTTTTTTCAGGATCAAAAACACCTTTTAATCTTTTTAAAAAAAGTTCAGAAGCGTTTATAAAAATAAGATTAAGCTTGTAATGTTTTTCAAAAAGTTCTATAACTTTCCTGCTTTCATTTTTTCTCATCAGGCCGTTGTCTATGTGAATACAGGTCAGTTTGTCACCGATCGCTTTACTCACCAATAGTGCAGCTACCGATGAATCAACTCCGCCGCTGAGTGCACAGATTACATTGTCTTTACCTGAAGTCTTCTTAATTTCTTCAATTTTATTTTCAATAAAAGATCCTGCTTCAAATAAATTTTTTACTAAGCAGATTCCGAATAAAAAATTATGAAGTATGATCCTTCCAGATTCTGTATGATTAACTTCCGGATGAAACTGCAATCCGTATATTTTGGTCATCGGATTTTCAAAACTGCAGATTACCCCGCTGATACTTTTTGAAGTTGGGATAAATTTCGCAGGTATTTTATCAATAGAATCACCGTGACTCATCCAGACATTTAACTGTGAGGAAATTCCTTTAAATAATTCCGAATCTTTGAAAATATAAATTTTTGTGCTTCCATACTCTCTTTGCAGTGATGCATGCAAACTTCCTTTGTAAATGCTGCATAGAAGCTGCATTCCATAACAAATACCAAGAACAGGTATTTTCTTTTTTACAAAATAATCCAGATCGGGTTTTGAAATTTTAGGAGAGTCTTTACCCGTAACACTTGCAGGTCCTCCGGATAGAATAACTCCCTTTAGATTATAATTTTTTTCTTTATCCTTTAAAAATTTTTTTAAATTTAATTTATATGTGTGAATCTCTGAATAAACTTTTAATTCCCTCGTTCTCCTTGCGATAAGCTGAGTGTATTGTGATCCGAAATCTAAAATCAGAATAAGATCTGTTTTTTTCAAATTAAATTTTTATTAATAAATTTGATCCGCCTGAGATCAGCAAATATGCTCCGTAAGCAGGAGAATGTTTTTTTTCAACTGTCTTAACTTTCTTAAGTTTCAAAATTTCTTTTTTCAGCTTTTGAGATAGAATGTTTTCATTTTCTATCAGACTTCCTATCAAAGCAATTTTCAATTCGCGTTCGGGTTTCACAAAATCTATATAAGTTTTTATATGATATATCAAATCCGATACAGCAGTTTCTATGATCTCAATGCAGACTTTTGATTTTTCAGAAGCTAGATCCAGTACAACAGGTGTAATTTTTTGAATATCAAAATTTTCTTTAAATATCTTATCATTAAGATTTGATCTGTCAATTCCAAATTCGGAATATAATATTTTACATAACTTACTTTGAGATTTAATATTTTCACATGCATCGTATTCTTTAGTCGCAATATTTAAAGCTTTCTTACCTATCCAGTATCCGCTGCCTTCATCTCCAATGATCCTGCCCCATCCGCCAATTCTTTTTAATTTATTATCATAAAAGCCATACAATACAGACCCTGTCCCGCTGATCAGAATGATACCTTCTTTTCCTTCAAAAGCTCCGATCAGTGCTGTCATTGCATCAGAAGTTATTATAATATTTCTTACCTGAGTTTTTCGTTTAAATAAACTTGCTAATTTTGTTCTGTCAGATTCTTCTCTTGCTCCTGCTAGACCAATACAAATTCCAATGCAGTTTTCTATTTTAAGTCCTGATTTATTGACAACCGTTTGAATGTATTCTGTTATTTTATCCGAATAAATTTGGGGACCGGATACTGAATAATGAATTCCTTTTAATCTGAAACTTTTCAGGATTTTCCCCGACAGATCCACCAGCAACAATTCAAACTTTGTGCCTCCGGAATCTGCTCCGATATAAAATTTTGATTCAGTATGTTTCATTTTCAGCAAGTTATTAATTACAGAATCAAATTAAAATTACAAAGAATTTATTAATGATAAATAATTAATTTACGTTTAAAAAATATTTCATATAATATTCAAATATTTTAAAATCCAAACTCCCGATTAAATTCATTATATTTATTTTCAAAAAAAATTAACTCCCTAAAAATTTGAAAAAAGAAGTATTAGACAATGGTTTTATAGAAGTACTTGATAAGCTGGGCTCAGATCTTACTGTTGTAAATTCCGCAAGAGTTTCATTTGGAAAAAGAAAAGAAGTGTTTGATGATAATGACAGAAAACTTGTTAAATTTTTGGCTAAAAATAAACACTGGTCTCCATTCAGACATTTAATGGTACAGTTTCATGTCAAAGCGCCCGAGTTTGTAATGAGACAATGGTACAAACATGTTGTAGGCATCGAAACTTCCTCAAGCTCTTCAGCAAAGGATCATGCATGGAATGAGATCAGCGGCAGATATGTACCAGTTAGTGATTTCTATACACCTTCAAACTGGAGAAAGCAGTCAGATAATAATAAACAGGCATCGGAAGGAAGCATTGAAGATCAGAAATATGCCAGTGAAGTTTTTGAAGAAGTGATGATTTATATAAAAGGATCTTATGAAAAACTATTAGATGCCGGTGTGGCAAAAGAACAGGCTCGGATGATACTTCCGCTTAATCAGTACACTGAAGTTTACTGGACTGCCTCTTTTCAGGCGATTATGAATTTTATAGAATTAAGAGATGAAGCAACTGCTCAATGGGAAATAAGAGAATTTGCAGTCGCAATGAAAGAGCTTATGTTTGAAATTTATCCTGAGATCACTAAGATCTGGTTTGAAGTAAATTCCAATTAAATATGAAATTTTGCTTTCACTGAAAAACTATTTTCCACCGGAAAAAATACTTTTTAAAACCTGCCCGGCTATGTTCGGGTTTTCTTTAAACCTTCTTATAGAATATTCATACCATCTTTTTCCAAAGGGAACATAAATTCTCATTCTGTGACCTTTGGTAACTGCTTCTTCCCTGAGATTTTCCCTTACACCGAGCAGCATTTGAAATTCATATTCATCATTTTTAAGCTGAAGCTCTTTTACAAGTTTTACAGAATCCTTGATCAAAATTTCATCATGTGTTGCAATTCCGCAATAGGATTTATTTTCAAGAGCTATGCGAAGAATTTTCATAAAATTATTTCTTATCTCATCAGGATCTTTAAACGCTATCTTTTCAGGTTCGATATAAATTCCTTTACAGATCCTGAAATTTGCACCCATTTGTGAAAGTCGTTTCACATCATTTTCACTTCTCCTTAGATATGCCTGAATCACAATTCCAACATCATTATATTTTTTTCTCGAATTCTCAAAGACATTTATAGTAGATTCAGTAACTGAAGAATCCTCCATATCTATTCTTACAAATCTGTTTACACTTTTGGCTTTTTCAAGAATTTCAGACACAAGAATCATACAAAATTCCTGGTCTATATTAAGACCAAGCATTGTCAGTTTTATAGAAAGATTACAATCCAGATCATATTTACTTATAGCTTCTAATGCTTCAATGTTTTCATCTTTTGAGATTAATGCTTCCTTTTTATCTGTGATAGATTCTCCAAGGACATCTACAGTAGCCATTAGTCCTTTCTTATTTAAATTTCGAACTGTAGTTACTGCATCATTTATATTATCACCTGCTATATATTTATTCGCAAAAATTTTGACAACACTTTTCGGCATTGTTTCAATGACCGGAATTAATACACTGTTAAAAATCCCCATAGATTAATAATTTTTCAATAAGTTAACTGATAATTAAAGTTCGCTAATATCTCTTCTGCCGCTGAATCCATCTTTTATTGAATGCCAGAAATTCAGTCCATCCTCTCCATAAACAAAACAGAGATAAACTTCTTCACCATTTTCTCTGATATGCGGAAAATCTATAAGCCCATTGTCAAGATTTTTTATCTGAATCCCCTGATCCGTAATTTTTTTTACCAGATCGATAAGTTTAACAAGATCCTCAGGATATTTCCCTGATCCATTAGTTCCAACACCTCCAAAAAAATGATGGTTGTAAATATTATAATTTGTATTATCTAAATTTCTTTTAGACTCTATTATATCTTTAAGAATCAGATTGATTTTAGGTAGAAGTTCGCTTGCCTCTGAGAGAGTGAAATGTTTATTATGATACATTAATAAGAAAGTTCAAAATTTATTTTGCAAAATATTTCTAAATGATTTGATAAATAAGGTAAAAAAAAAGCATTTTGAAATTAATCAAAATGCTTTTTTGTGAGTGGAAGAGAAAATCTTTTAGATAATAGTTTTTAAATCGATTGTATTTCGGGAATTATAAACATCCCTGAATCCCCTCCTTTCCCTGAGAGGGGATTTCACAAGCAAAGACCCAACCCTCATTAAATCTTTCTTGCTTTCAAGGACGTTATTATTTTAAAAGTGTCATTTTTTTATTCTCTGTAAAATTTCCTGCTTTAAGTGTGTAAACATAAACACCGCTTGGTAAATTACCTGCATTAAACTCATATTGATTTAAACCTTTTTGCATCAGCTCATTCTCTGCAAGTACTGCGACTGATTCACCTTTCATATTATATACTGTTAGTGATACATTTTTACTTTCCGGAAGGTCAAATCTTATTACTGTAGTTGGATTAAATGGATTTGGATAATTCTGATCCAGGCTTACAGATTCTTTTGTCAAAGTCCTGACTTCAGAAGATTTTTCAGGTTTGACAATTTTCATTTTTATTTCAGAATTAGTGGAAGTTGCCCTGTCAACCTCGATGAGAATTTCAAAGTTTTTGTTTTCTGTATATTCATAATTCTGAAGATTAATTTCTTTGGGTTCAAAGGGATTTCCATTATTGTCAACATCATTTGGATACGCCATTATCCTAATCTCATCAGTAGTTAGGATCAGATTCCTGTTAACTTTAAAAGAACCTTGCTGATCAATTGTAATCGTTTCAAGTACATTGTAAGTTCTTGTAGATTTATCAAAAGTCATAATTTTGACATTACCTTCAGTGACCGGAGAGTGATCATCTGAATACTGAACTTTACCTGTCAGATAATCAGGAGATGCTTGTGCATCATATAAAATTCCCGATACTGTAAACAGAAAGAACCCTGTTATCAAAGCAAAAGCTGCTGATACTGATTTTAATTTTAATGTTTTCATTTTTTTCTCCTGTGTCCAATACTTAATGAAATTATTTATTTTATATAACTTTAGAATTTTTTGAACTTACTTTTTTCTTAGTACTTTTTTCCTCTTTTGAAACTATTTTAAAAGAATCCACATCACTCGAAATGTCCCAGTAGAATTTAAAAAGGTCTATCATCCTGGAAGCAAAATCTTCATTCCTTATAATTATATCAGAGTTACTATGTCTTGGAATACTCTTATCATGTATATTAAAGAAAACTATTTTCCTGTCAAAAATTGTCATATTCGGTAATTGCTTTTCTGAAATTCTAACCTGCTCACCGGATTTTTCAAATTTTCTGCATATTCTCAGCAGATCTTCTGTCGTTGCATTCTTCCTTGCGTTATCTTTAATGATCTTAAAATTCAGACTGGTTTCATATATTGATTTAATAACTCCGCCTTTTTTATAAAATTCACTTGCTGATGTATCAAGTTCCTCTGAAATATATCCCTCAAGTCTGATCATGAATAAAATTTCATTTTTTGCGGAATTAAGCAACTCAATAAATTTTTCCTGTCTGTGTTTGTTGAATCCTCTAATTAACTCAATATTTACTTTTTTGTTTTCTTCAGATTCTTCGGATCTGTATAAATTTTTAAAATCCCCGAAAGTTTCCTTTAAGTTTTCGATCCTTGATTCACTTTGTTTCTTAAGTTCACTTTCTATCTTATCACCTATTATTTCAGGATCGATCATTTCATATTTCAAAATTGTATTGGTCTCTATCTCATTACAAAAACCTCTTGAAGCAAATGACTTCAATATCTCATACACAGCTGTTCTTCTTATTGAGGCTTTCTCTGCAATTTCAGATGCACTCATCGCCGAACCTTTTAACAACACCAAAAATACATGAGATTCATTATCCTTAAAACCTATATTCTGTAATTTATTTGTTAGCTCTTGTGTCTGCAAAATTGTTGTTTTTTCATTTAATACAATATTGCAATATTTAATTTAATAAGTCAAGAACTTTTTTAGTGACCTTTATTCTTCAAATATTAATAATTTTTTTTACAATTTATTCTTTAAAATATAGAGATATCAATAGTTTTTTCAAATGTAAATTAAAAAAAAAGACAGGCAAATTAAATTTACCTGTCATTAATAAATTTCATCTGATTATTTATTTTACAACTATGTTGACCATTTTATTTTTGACTGTAATTATTTTAACAACTTGTTTTCCAAGCAAATATTTTATCACATTTTCATTTTCAAGAGCCACATCTTCCAAAACTTTTTCCTCAGAATCAAACGGCAACTCTGCCTTTGCTCTAAGTTTCCCGTTAACCTGAAAAATAATAATAGCAGTATTTTCTTTTGTAAATTTTTCATCAAACACCGGCCAGTTTTCAAACTGAATACTGCCTTTGTTTCCAAGTCTTTCCCATATCTCTTCGCAAATATGAGGAGCAAATGGTGAAAGCAAAAGAATGAAATCAGAAATTAATTTTTTGGAGATCTCTTCTGTCTTATACAATTCGTTTACAAATATCATCATATATGAAATAGCAGTATTGAATTTCATATCTCCGTCTTCAATATCTTCTGAAACTTTTTTTATTGTTTTATGAAGAAGTTTATTTAAATTTTCTGTTGGTTCTGAATCTGTAATATTACTTTTTACATTTCCTGTAGATTCATCAATGATAAGTCTCCACACTCTGTTTAGAAATCTGAAAAGTCCTTCTAAGCCTTTGGTACTCCATGGTTTTGTAGCTTCCAAAGGTCCCATGAACATTTCAAAAAGTCTCATTGCATCCGCTCCAAAATCTCTGATCACATCATCGGGATTAATAACGTTACCTCTTGACTTGCTCATCTTTACTCCGTCTTCTCCAAGTATCATTCCCTGATTGAATAATTTTCTCACAGGTTCCTTATAATTTACATACCCAAGATCAAATAGAACTTTATACCAAAATCTTGCATAAATAAGATGAAGCACAGAATGTTCCATACCTCCGATATAAAGATTAATTGGCATCCAGAACTTTTCAATTTCCTTATCACAAAATGCATTTGTATTTTCCGGATCGAGATATCTGAGAAAATACCAGCATGAACCTGCCCACTGCGGCATAGTATTAGTCTCGCGTTTCACTTTCATTCCTGAAACTGTATCTACTATATTCACCCAGTCTGTAATTGTTGCCAAAGGAGATTCTCCTGTACCGCTTTGCTTATATGAATCGACTTCGGGAAGCATTAATGGCAGTTCAGATTCATCAATATCTTTAAATGTATTTTCATCAAAATGTACGATCGGGAACGGCTCTCCCCAGAATCTCTGCCTGGAAAAAAGCCAGTCACGAAGTTTGAAATTTACTGACTTTTTACCCTTATTATTTGCGGTAAGCCATTCATTAATTTTATTTATAGCATCTGTAGTTTTTAATCCATTTAGAAAATCCGAGTTTATTGAAATTCCTTCATCTGAAAAACAAACATCCCCACTTACAGTATCCTTTATAAAATTTTCCTTTTCTTCATTTGAAATTTCTTCAGGATGTAGTACAGGAATAATCTTAAGAGAATACTTTCGGGCAAATTCATTGTCTCTTTCATCATGCCCGGGTACTCCCATTATTGCACCAGTTCCATAACTTACAAGTACGTAATCTGAAATCAGAACCGGTAATTTTTCATCTGTGACCGGATGTATTGCATAAGAGCCTGTGAATTCACCCGTCTTATTTTTTGAAAGTTCTGTTCTTTCCATATCAGATTTTCTCTCAGCTTCTTTTCTGTAATTCTCGATATCTGCCTTTTTAGAGCTGACAGTAAAATCATTCACAAGTTTATGCTCAGGAGATAAAATTAAATATGTTACACCAAATATAGTATCAGGTCTTGTTGTAAATACTTCAATATCAGAAAACAAACCTGTCTCGGGATTATTAATTTTAAAACTCACAGTAGATCCTTCACTCTTACCGATCCAGTTTTTCTGAATTTCTTTAACACTCTTCGGCCAGTCAAGCTCTTCAAGATCTTTTAATAATCTGTCGGCATATTTAGTGATCCTCATATTCCATTGTTTCATATTTCTTCTTACAACAGAATAACCTTTTTCAATCTGCTCGGGTACTTCTTCATTAGAAAGAACCGTTCCCAGTTCAGGACACCAGTTAACAGGTACTTCAGCAAGATAAGCAAGTCTTTTAGAATTAATAAAATCAAATTTCTCTCTTTCATTAAGACTTTCAGGTATTTTCAAATTACTAATATCCATTGCCTTATCTTCAGCTTCATCGTAATATGAATTGTAAATCTTAAGAAATATCCACTGAGTCCATTTAAAGAAATTTTCATCAGCAGTACTTATCTCTCTTTTCCAGTCATAAGAAAGACCGAATGACTTAAGCTGTTCTCTGAATTTATTTATACATTCAATAGTCCTGATCTTCGGATGTATTCCTGTTTTAATTGCATACTGCTCTGCCTGTAAACCAAAAGCATCCCATCCCATCGGATGCATTACATTAAAGCCTTTCATCCTTTTAAATCTTGCAATAATGTCTGTTGCAGTATATCCTTCAGGATGACCGACATGAAGTCCCTCACCGCTTGGATATGGGAACATATCCAGTACATAATACTTTGGTTTACTTTTATCTAAATCGTCAAAGTCCGGGGTTCTGAAAGTATCATTTTCTTCCCAGTAGCTCTGCCATTTTTTCTCTATTTCTGTAAAGTTGTAATTCAATATTTATATTTATTTTAAAATATTTTTTTTAAAAGAAAAATTATCAATTCTTCTATCTAAAAATTCTAATTATAAAAACTGTTAAATATCAGGATTTATGATCTGAGTGATAATTTTCTCATAGATAAAACTAATTCAATGAAAAAATCAGCTTTGTAAATTTACAAATGTTATAAATCAGCTTTGACAGAAGGGAATTCTCCTTTCAAAAAATTACAATCTGAATATTTAATTATATTGGGTTTTAAAATAATCTATTTTATTTTTTAATTCATCACATATTTTTGTACTATCTGAATTACTAAATTTAATTAGAAATGTATCTTTGATATCATTAGATAATCATTAAACTTATTTTAATAATACATTTCATTCTTTATACAATAAAATAAATTAACGTTATTTTTTCTAAATTGAAAAACTACTTTAATAAAAGTATATTTGCCTACAATATGAAGATTTTATCAAATTTTTCTTCTTTAAAAGAGAGAATAAAAGAAGTATGTGAAACTGCAGGAAGGGATCCGGAGGAGATCACTATTGTAGCAGTAAGTAAGACCTTTCCATTTACAAGGATCATTGAATTAAATTCCATCGGTCATGTTGATTTTGGCGAGAATAAGATCCGCGAGATGAGAGATAAGTATTACAATATTTCATTCCAGTATAGCGGAAAGATCAACTGGCATATGGTCGGGCATTTACAGTCAAACAAAGTTAAAGATATTATAGCTTTCATTCATCTGATTCATTCCGTAGATACCTTCAATCTTGCTGAAGTAATTGACTCTACCGCTAAAAGGATCAACCGTAAAATAGATATCCTTGTTCAGGTAAATACAAGTAATGAAGAACAGAAATATGGTGTATTACCTGAAGAAGCTGAAAGTCTGTGCAAACAAATTTCATTGCTTGAAAATATTAATGTGAAAGGTCTGATGACAATTGCAAGATTAACGGACGACAGAGACGAGATCAGAAGAAGTTTTAGAACACTCAGGGAATTGTTCGATAAAATGAAATCAGACTTCAGCGATTTTAAATATTTATCCATGGGAATGACAAATGATTTTGATATTGCGATAGAAGAAGGTTCAAATATGCTCAGGATCGGCAGCGCTATCTTTGGAGAGAGACCGGTCATAGTTGAGTAACTATGATTCAACTGGTCACGGATGATAAGATTTGAAATATCAAATTTAAATCAAAAATTAATTTTTTTAAACAATTATAATAATGAGTGACAAGATACTTCCAAAAGAAATAAAGAAAACTGATTTCAAAAAATCTTTCCGTGGATATGAATCTGCTGAAGTAGATGCATTTCTGGAGACTGTTAGTCTTAGATATGAAAGACTTTATGAAGAGAATGTTTCTCTTTTAGAGCAAATAAAAAATTTAAATTCGGATCTTCAGATTTATAAAGAGAACGAGTCAACACTTCAGAAAGCGATTGTAAAATCTCAGGATCTCACCGAAGAGATAATTGATACAGCAAAGAAAAAATCTGAGAATATTATAAAGGAAGCTGAACTAAATTCCCAAAAGATCCTGCAGGATTCCGATAAAGAGATCATGACTAGAAAGCATGAACTTGAGGAATTAAAATTAAGAAATGATAAACTTGTAGAAGATGTAAAACTTTTCTTTATGGAAAAGCTGAATGAGATGGATGAATTTGTAAAAAGCCGGAATATCTATAAAATGGAGCTTTCTAAGCATGATCATGCTGAAGATTCTGAAGAAGAACTTCCTAAAGAAGAAATGCCCGCTATTATAAAAAAAATTTCCATTAATACAGCTAACTCTGACTTTTCGGAATAACACTTCCTATTTATGACCGATAAACATCTTGAAGCATTATCACATTTAACTAATCAATTCGGGAACAGACCTGAGACAGGAATAATACTTGGTACAGGGCTTGGCGGACTGGTAAAATACATTGACATAGATTTAGAAGTAGAATACTCTGATATACCTAATTTTCCGGTTTCAACTGTAGAATCACATTCAGGAAAATTAATTTTTGGACGTCTATCCGGAAAAAATATTGTAGCTATGCAGGGAAGATTTCATTTCTATGAAGGATATTCAATGGATGAAGTTACATTTCCGATTTACATTTTAAAATCATTAGGCGTAAAAAATCTGATTGTGTCAAATGCATGCGGAGCTTTGAATCAGAAATTTAACAAGGCTGATCTGATGATAATGACATCTCATATTAATCTTTTGTTTGATACTCCATTAAAAAGAAAGAAGCTAAACTACACTGACGGCAGCAAGATCTATTCCAAAAGACTTATTGATATGGCTGAATCGACTGCAATAGAAAGTGGTATCAGCATTCAGAAAGGAGTCTATGCACCGGTACAGGGACCGAATCTGGAAACAGTTTCTGAATACAGAATGATCAGAAAAATGGGTGGAGATACTGTAGGCATGTCCACTATTCCTGAAGCTCTCATTGCAAGCAATCTGGGAATGGAAGTATTAGGACTTTCAATTATTACTGACAAAGGATTTCCTGATACTTTAGAAGTAGCTGTACTGAAAGACATTCTTGAATCAGCAAGTATTGCCGAACCAAAATTAACATTACTAATAAAAAATCTGGCAGCTAAGTTATAATATTTTTACAAATTATTTTCACATTTAAATAAAGAATTTTAAATAAGAGAAATGACCGAACAATCCGAAAAAATCAACCAGTCTGCAGAATATATTAAAAGCAGATTCCCTAAAAAATACAAGCCTGAACTTTGTATAATTACAGATAATTTCCAGGAGATAGCAAAAGAATTTAAATCATCGGGTGACTTAAAATATATTGATATACCCGGATTTAAGACTTCGAATGACAAAGAAAATTCAGGCAAAATAATATTTGCAAAGAGTAAGAAAAAGGATGTACTGATATTTTCAGGAAGACCGCATTACTATGACGGGACGGACATGAGATCGATTGGTCACAGAATATACACTTTGAAATTTCTAGGAATAAAAAAAATTATTTCAATTTCTGAGACTGCCCATTTAAATCCAAGATTTAGCTGCGGCGAACTTGCTGTTATTTTTGATCACATAAATTTAATGGGTGACAATCCGCTGATTGGGAAAAATGATGATGAACTTGGATTGAGATTTCCTGACATGAGTAACGCTTATAATAAAGATCTATACAAATCGTTGTATTCAATATTTCAGAATAATAAGATCAGGATAAATGAATCTGTTTTACTTGGCATCACAGGTCCTGAAAGCGAGACTGAAGCAGAAGCCCGGTTTTACAGGGAAATCGGTGCCGATGTGCTTGGATATTCGGTAGTGCCGGAAAACATAACTGCCGTTCACTGCAGAATTGAATTTGCAGCTATCGGACTTATTTCAAGAGAGCTTATTGCAGATAAAATGCTTGATGACGTTACATCTGAAAAACAAAAGATAAAAGATCAATCGGGACATCTCGGCAGTGCTGTCAAATTATTAAAGGGAATTATTTCAGAAATTGCTGATAAGATATAAACATACAATCCATGCTGGATCGGAGGAACTTGAATTTTTTGCTGCAGACTTTTGACCTGAAAAGATTAAAGAATCTCAATCAAAAATCCGTTTTAATTTCATATAAAATTTAATAGATTTATAACTCAAAAAATCAAACAGCTTTTATGCAGGACAGATTAGAAATTCCAAAAATGTATAAATTATTCATCGGTGGTAAATTCACACGCACTGAATCCGAGAGGTATTTTGATGCATTAAATCTGAAAGACGGAAAAAAGATATGCAACATTTCAAGAGCATCGAGAAAAGATATTCGCAATAGTGTAGTAGCTGCCAGATCAGGATTTAATGACTGGAGCGGGAAAACGGCTTACGAACGCGGACAGATCATGTACAGATTTGCTGAAATGCTTGAAGGCAGGAAGGAACAGTTCATTGATGAAATTTTTATTTCTACTAAAGAGTCAAAAAGCGATTGCAAAAAAGAGGTTCAAAAAGCTGTGGACAGATTAATTTATTTTGCCGGATTTTGTGACAAGTGGACTCAATTATCCGGGTCGGTAAATCCAGTTCAGTCGGGATATTTTAATTTTTCCATTCCTGAGCCAACCGGTATAGTCGGAATAATTCTTCCTGATACATTGAGTTTTCTTCCATTGATCTCGAGAGTATCTGCAGTATTAAGCTCAGGAAATTCGTGTGTGATCATTGCAAATGAATCTTCACCACTTCCGGCATTATCTGTGGCAGAAGTAATTGCTACCAGTGATTTTCCGTCTGGAGTGATAAATATTCTCACAGGTTTAAAAAGTGAATTGAATTCTCATCTCGCCGGACATTTTGATGTAAATGCTATTGATCTTTGTACAGGAATCAGATCAGACAAAAAAACCATACAGGAACTTTGCGCAAATAACGTAAAGAGATTTTCTTCAATTCCTGAAAATCATGACTGGTATAGTGACAAAGACAATGAGAATCTGAAAGAGATTGAAAAATTTACTGAGTTAAAAACTGTATGGCATACTATGGGAATGTAAATGGGAATGTAAATTGAGATTCTGAATATCAGGAAACATTTTTTACAAAATTGAATTTTTAAGAACAAAATATTTTTAAAGGAGTAAAAGGTACTTCAGAATTATCTGGAAAATTAATCATAACATTTAAATGTCCAACATCACTAAACTCATAATCAGCATTGCTCTTTGTCAGATGGCAGGGATTATTGGGACTTTCTTCACAATGGATTCAATACCCGGTTGGTATGAGGGATTAACAAAACCAAGTTTTAATCCTCCGAACTGGATCTTCGGTCCTGTGTGGATTCTTTTATATACTTTAATGGGAGTTTCATTATTTTTAGTGTGGAAAGAAGGACTTCAGAATGCGGATGTAAAAAAAGCATTTTATATATTCATGATTCAGTTGGTATTAAATTCTGCATGGTCAATAGTATTTTTTGGAATGGAGTCAACTTCAGGAGGACTTATTGTAATATTTCTATTATGGATTATGATCCTGGTTACTATTTATAATTTTTTAAAAATATCAAAAGCATCCGGACTTCTTCTCTTGCCATATTTTCTCTGGGTGTCATTTGCAACATTGCTAAACTATTTTATTTTCAAACTTAACTGAATAATTTTTAATGATATTATTTAGAAATACATGGGATAGATTTCAAAGCTTTTTATTTATCCTTATAGCTATTCTCATTTCATCAAATGCATTTGCAGAAGAAAACTTATTAAAAGACTCTGTAAATATCAGCGGAAAAATTAATTCCGAAAAGATGTTTTTTGAAACAACTGATATTTCCAGTTCAGATGATATGATAATTTACCATATGAAAGAAAAATTTCCAATTATATCTGAATCTGATCTTAACAAAATAATTTCCACTAAATCAGTTATTTCCATAGCTGATCCCGACACAATTACCGGTATTCAAACTGAGGAAAAATTCAAAGTTTCATTTTATGTACCCGAAAATTTCCTTGTCGATTCTACTAAAATTTTCTGGGAACTAAACATTCCTGAATTTCAGTCAAAAATTTATCAGCTTTATAATGGTCAAAATATTTACATAGATACCTGGCCAAATGTAGTAGGTACAATGAAAGACAAAACTTATACAGGTAATTTTGAAGTATACCGTGTGCGGAATTATCCGTTCTATAAAGATCCCGATCCAAAGAAAGCTCACTTAAGTCCGACACCTCCGGGTAAAGGAAATCCGCTTGGATTGTTTGTAGTTCATTATGATGAAAATTCCCTTCGGTATTTTCATGGGAACAACAACAATAAGCTGCTCTACTCAAAGATGAGAAATCTATCACATGGTTGTGTAAGAAATGACAATGATAATATTGAAGAGATGAAGCAGTTCATAATTAAGAAAGTAATAAAATCCGAGGATCTCTCCGGATGGCTGGACAGTAAAAAGACTTTGGTTTATAATTTAGAAGAAAGCGATAAATTTCCTGTAAAGATAATTTATAAGACTTATGAAATAGATAAAGACAACTCAGGATATTATGTCACATTGTTTAAAGATATTTACAATTATTCATCAGGCAGGATAAATGAAACTCTGAATGATCCGGGTCTGATCTTTTTATCAAACAATGAAAACCTTTTTGCAGAATACAGGAAAGTAGTTGGGAATGATATTAGTGATGATGCTTTGAATATTCTGGTTGAATATGTTTTAAACAAAGGAATTGAATATGAAAAACTTTACATTTCTGATCTTAAAAATTCATTGAGTATCAGCAATTAAAACGTTTCATCCCGCCAGCGGATTATTTTCCAGACATCATTGGTGGAAGGTCTTACTAGATTCATATCAGCAAATCCGTTAAGTCGGACTACGTCACTGGGATTGAAAGTAATCGTCAGATTAAAACTTCTCTTAACATTTCTGACAAGAGAATCTCCGCCTTCGAAAATTATATTATTCCAGACTACTTCGAGCTTTTGAGCATTCTGAAAAAGGCCGTTTGTAGTTCTCATCTCTGTCGCTCTGTCCCATGAAATATCAAACCCGGAATTATAATCTCTGTAAATAAACAGGAATTGTTCGCCAAGTAAATTTCCATAAACAGTTGTATCTTCAAAGGTATATGCATATTTGAAATTCTGAAAAACTCCTTCAACAGTTTTCTGATCAGTGATTATAGAGGTTGATGTGCTGAGGTCTAATTTAGGTGAAAAAATATTTTCGCATGAAGCAAAAGAAATAAGCGTAACGATAATTGCAATCGGGAAAAAATATTTAAATGCAGTATTTAATTTTATGTGACTCATTTTTTAGTTAAACATATTTGCTTTAAGCACACTCCATGTTGTATCACCATTATCATTGATAAAATCACTCCAGCTATGAATAGACCACAGACTTCTTACATCCGGACTCATAACGAATCTCAATCTTCCTTTTGTGACCTGTGCAATATTTTGTCTGTTGTGATTAAATACAAGTATATAGTCCGAATCAATAACTGCTGAATCAATACCGGTATTGAAATTTATATTGGACAAGAATAGATTTGTAGAAGAATTTTCTTCTGTGGAAGAAATGAGATTGCTGAAATAAATACGCTCACTGCTTAAATTCCAGTTAAGAAAAACAGGATACGCAGTTTGTGATACTGCATCAGGAATAAATTTAAATCTCTTTGTTGAAAAATTTGAATCCACGAGACATCTCATATAATTATCAAGATTTTTTTCGGTAACGGCAAAATTAAGATTGGCGAGAACTATGTCAGGGGAAGTAGGCTGAGTGAATGTTGATCTGTTTTCTGTAGGCGGTTCAACACTTCTCGTCTCGAATAGACCGCAGCCGCTGTAAAGAATAAAGATTAAGATCAGTATTTTGTCAGGTCTTTTTAGCAATTATTATTAGCCGTTTTGATTTTTTTTCATCGAATTTATTTCCGTAGTAATCTCCGAACAATGTTTTTACTTTAAAGTTAAATTCCCCAAAGCATTTTACCAGTTCTTTTCTGTTATACAGCTTCAAAATTTCTTTGAAATTTCTAACCTCAGTATCTTTTTTAACTTCAATATCTTTTATAATAAACCCGTTCTCGATCCTTCTTTTCTGAATCACTTTAATTTCGCCAAACTTATTTCGGCTGAGAGGGACAATGTTATTTTTAATGAATTCTGAATTAATAAAATCAAAAACAAAGTATCCTCCTTTTTTAAGTGAATCTGAAATATTTTTTATCACACTAAAATTTTCTTCGTCATTATCAAAATATCCAAAACTTGTAAAAATATTTACTGCAAGGTCAAAGGAATTTTTAAAATTAAATTTTCTCATATCCCTTATAAGGAACTTTACTTTAAGATCATTTTCCTTTGCTTCTTTGTGAGCTTTTTTAGCTTCACTAATCAAAAATTCAGAAAGATCAAATCCGGTTACATGAAATCCCCTCTTCGCCAACTGAAGTGAATGTCTTCCGGCACCGCATGCGACATCTAATACTTTAGCACCAGTGATGATGTCAATATTTCTCTGAATTAGATCTATCATATGACCCGCTTCCTCTTCATTCCTGTGACTATAAATATCGAGATACAATTTATCGGAAAACCATTCCTTATACCACATTGACAATTTTAAATATTAAATTTTAAATATTAAATTAAGATCCTTCCTCATTGTTTCCGAAGAGTCATTTGCTTTACGGACTCTGCAGTTATAGAATTAAATTAAGATCCTTCCTTCTAAAGCTCTTGCGAGAGTAACTTCATCTGCAAATTCCAGATCTGATCCGACAGGAATTCCTCTTGCAATTCTTGTGATCTTCAACTCAAGTGGTTTCAGAAGTTTATTCAGATAAAGGATTGTAGTTTCACCTTCCACTGTAGGATTCAGTGCAAGAATAAGTTCTTCGACTTTATCGTCAACATTGCTGCCAAGTCTTTCCAGCAATTCTTTGATCCGGATATCGTTTGGACCAATACCGTCCAGCGGAGAAATGATCCCGTGAAGCACATGATATTTACCTTTGAATTCATTAGTCTTTTCAATAGCAAAAACATCCTGCGGCTCTTCGACCACACAGATCATATTTCCTTTACGGCTGCCAGATCTGCAGATATTACAAATTTCATCTTCAGTAATATTACAACACACACTGCAAAACCTGAGCTTCTCTTTGATCTCCGTCAATGCTCTGGAAAATCTTTCCACGTCTTCACGAGGCTGCCTTGTTATATGCATCGCAAGACGGATTGCAGTTTTCCTGCCTATCTGCGGAAGTCTTGCAAATTCATCCACAAGATTTTCCAAAGCATTTGAAATATTTACCATTTGGTTAAAATATTATAAAATTTTTTATTGAACGAAATTCTTTTACGATAGAACCATTAATCCTAAAATCAAAAATTTTCACATACCTGAAATTTGTTAAACCCGAACTGGAAATATTAAAGGTATTTAGAAAAACTTTAAAGCCCTTGTGGAAAATAGTAATTCCTTTTATTAGAACTTAGGAAGATTCATTCCGGGAATATTCGGCATCATTCCTGAGGTAGCTTTTGACATTTCTTCATCTGCCATTTTTTGAGAGCTCTCCAGCCCTTTATTTACAGCAGCAATGATCAGATCTTCAAGCATCTGAGGATCTTCCGGATTGATTATTTCTTTTTCAATTTCAATTTTTGTGATTCTGTTTTTGCCATTCACTGTCACTTTTACCATTCCTCCACCTGATTCTTCAGTAACGGATTTGCCTTCCAGCTCTTCCTGTATCTTATCCATTTTATCCTGCATCTTTTTTATCTGTTTCATCATTCCCTGCATTTGACCCTGATTCATTTTTAAATCTCCTTGATTTATATTTTTAAATTATTTTTTAATTAAATATTATTTTATTGATGCTACTTTTAAATCTCAAACATTGTATCAGGAGCGATATTCAACGGCTCATAGCTGTAATAAGGTTCACCGAATTCCACACCAATCTTAAAGCCAAAATATCTTGCACGTGTTTCAATCTCTTTGTCAAAAAGTTTTGAGCTGATAAATGTCTCCGGCTCTTTGCTTTTCGGATCATAGAATTGTGTCGAATAACATTTAAGTAATTCGAGCTTTTTTGCAAATGTTTTACTCACGTCTATAATAAAACTTACCGGCATATCAGAAGCACTTTTATAAAAGAAAACTCTTTTGGGTCTGTACTCTTTGAATTTACCCGTTATAATTTTTTTCAGTCCCGAATAAAAGATACAGTCTTTGATCAGATTACCTGCATGTATATGATCCGGATGTCTGTCAAATGGATAAGGAGCGAATATTATCTCAGGACGGTATTTTCTGATTACAGTAATAATTTTATTTTTATTAATTTCATTTAATAAAATATTTCCATCACTGATACCAAGATTTTCCCTTACATGAATTCCCATTAGTCTGGAAGCTGCAAGTGTCTCTTTTTTACGGGAAGCAACGGTTCCTCTGGTACTCAATTCACCATTTGTAAGATCTATAACTCCGACTTTTTTACCGGTCAAAGTAAAATTCAAGATAGTACCACCGCAATTCAACTCAGCATCATCTGGATGAGCAGCAAAAAATAATACGTCGAGTTTTTTTTCGGGATTAATATTTAAAGATCTATTTTTGATAGGTCTAATATAATTATTATAAGAATTGAATTAAATTGATTTTTCATGAATAAAATTTACAAATTGATTTTTAGTTTATATAGAAAATAAAAATTTTCTTATTAAAAATTTCAATGATCCTAAATTCATTTAAATTGATTTAATTGTCACCATACTTACATACAAAAAATTCCGCTTCATGTTTAAATTATAGAATCATTAATCAGTAATTAATTTTGTAATTTGGTCCAGTTAAAAACTAAATTCAAACTTAAGATGAAAACTATTAAATTTTTTATTTTTTGTTTTACAATAACTTTATCTTTAATATTAAATGGTTGCAGTGAAGATTCAAATGTAGATCCAGTAACTCCAACACCTCCTATTGGAAGTTCAATCGGATCAGTAACCGCAAATCCCGATATCATGGGAGTCAACACACCTACAGGCATTACCTTTAAATTTACATCCGGATCAGGAATAACAATTAATGATTCACTTGTTACATTAATGAAATCTGACGCATCCGGTAACTTTACTATTCCATCAGGAATGTTACAGGATAATGGTAATCTTACTAACGGAGATGAAATTGCGGGAGACGGAATATTCAGCGGTATAATTTCATTTACTGAAACCTCTACAGGCAAGATCAGATTTGCAGCT
>Ga0073904_10000713_pt1 | contig 23909 bp, 23 predicted proteins | sample KloWWTrecipitate_FD_66668 | JGI IMG/M metagenome (GOLD analysis project Ga0073904, IMG submission 66668) | Active sludge microbial communities from Klosterneuburg, Austria, studying microevolution and ecology of nitrifiers - Klosterneuburg... | ecosystem: Engineered > WWTP > Aerobic digester >... | reverse complement strand
TCGGCCCAGAAGTCGGCCTCGTCTCGGAACACGTCGAGCAGCTGCTCGCGTGCCTCGCGATCGAAGCGTGGGTTGTCGGGCAACTGTTCCAGCACCACGACAAACCCGGGCTGAGAGCCCGCCTTGTGAACCAGGTCGGTCATGCAGTCGTAGAGCGCATCGAGGTTCTTGCCGAAATGCACCGGAAACAAGAATGACTCGGCGATGGTATCCAGGACATCCTGCTTTGCCTGGGCCGACGTCAGATTGGCATAGAGGAAGTGCTGATCGGCGTTTTGCGCCGCCAGCATCAGATCCTCCACGCGGTAGGCGCGGATCGATTGAACAATGTTCGAACGGACGGTCTGCAAGAGCATGGACTCGTTCCTCCTATGTATAAAAAACCAGAGCGGCGTTCACTGCGCGAAGCGGCCGAGGCTCGCGCAGGGGTCGCCGCTGTAAAAACGGGCTTCAGGAGCCGTCAGCCGCACATGCGCGCTTGGTTTGCGGGCGATATGCCCGCGGGCATGTCCCGGCAGAGGTCGACCCCGATTGGAGAACACGGTTCCGCCCCGCTTGTGCGTGACGGATCCACCCGGAATAAACAACCGATCACTCTGGCGGACTTCGGCGGGAAGCTGACAAAACGCCAGATTGGTGCGTTCGGCAATGCTTCCCTGGTGCGAGATCCGGGGCCTGACCACCCCTGGTTCCCATCGCGCGGCAGCCAGTGAAACCGCGATGGCGGCTGTTTTTGCTGACCTGGCGATGCGTTGCCGATCCCCCAATGGGCCAGAGAAAAACACGGGTTGTCCCTTGATTCGGAAAGGCCGATGGTACCGAATCGGGCCGAAAACCTCAAGGCTGCGCCTCAATTCAGGGCATGATCGCCCGTGAATAAGTGTGCGCTCACATAACTTTTGGCGGTTGTTGAGTGTGTAGTGAGTCGCTGATGTGCCGGTGATTTACGGGCTCTAAAACTGACTTCCAATCGTCACAAAGTGCCTGACGCCAAGCGTTCACGATGCCACTTCAACGGGTCGCGTTCGCTTCTGCCACCGTCAGTGCTGTCATGTTGACGATGCGGCGCACCGTCGCAGAAGCCGTCAGGATATGTACCGGCTTGGCTGCGCCCAGCAGCACCGGCCCGATGGCGATGCCGCCGCCGGCCGCTGTTTTCAACAGGTTGTAGGAAATGTTCGCGGCGTCGATGTTCGGCAGCACCAGCAGGTTGGCTTCCCCGCTCAGCGTGCTCATGGGCATCAGCCCGCGGCGGTAGTCGGCGTCGAGCGCCGTGTCGCCATGCATCTCCCCATCGACCTCGAGCCAGGGGGCGTCTTGTCGCAGCAAGTTCAGCGTCTCTCGCATCTTGACTGCCGAAGGATGGTTGCTGGAGCCGAAATTGCTGTGCGAGAGCAGAGCCGCCTTTGGGCGCAGCCCCAGGCGCACCATCACCTCGGCTGCCATCACCGTGATTTCGGCCAGTTGTTCGGCCGTCGGGTCGTAGTTGATGTGGGTGTCGACCAGCATCACTTGCCGGCCAGGCAGCAACAGACCGTTCATGCAGGCAAAAGTCCTGGCGCCTTCTCGCAATCCGATGACCTGTTCGATGTAGTGCAGGTGCAGGGCGGAGTTGCCCCAGGTTCCGCACAGCATGCCGTCGACGTCGCCCTTGTACAGCAGCATGGCGCCGATCAGCGTCAGGCGCCGCCGCATCTCGATCTTGGCGAACTGCGCCGTGACGCCCTTGCGAGCCGTGAGCCGATGGTACGTCTGCCAGTAGTCGCGGTAGCGATGGTCGTTGTCGGTGTTCACCACGTCGTAGTCACGTCCTGCCTCCAGACGCAGGCCGAACTTCTCGATCCGAGCGGCGATGACGTCCTGACGGCCGATCAATGTCGGTCGTGCCAGACCCTCGTCGATCACGATCTGCGCGGCTCGAAGCACCCGCTCGTCTTCACCTTCGGCGTATGCGACGCGCTTCTGCAGCGCGCGCTTGGCGAGGTTGAAGATCGGCTTCATCGTCGTGCCGGATGCGTAGACGAAGCTCTGGAGGCGCTCGCGGTAGGCGTCCATGTCGAGCACGGGCCGTGCGGCAACGCCGGACGCTGCCGCGGCTTCGGCAACGGCTGCGGCGATCCTGATCATCAGGCGCGGATCGAACGGCTTGGGGATCAGGTATTCGGGCCCGAAGCTGAGGTTGGCGCCGGCATACGCCGCGGCCACCACCTCGCTCTGCTCGGCCTGCGCCAGATCGGCGATCGCATGCACGGCAGCAATCTCCATCTCGACGGTGATCGTCGTCGCGCCTGAGTCGAGTGCACCGCGGAAGATGTACGGGAAGCACAGGACGTTGTTGACCTGGTTCGGATAGTCGGTGCGGCCGGTCGCGATGATCGCGTCGTCGCGCACGGCCTTGATCTCCTCGGGCAGGATTTCCGGCGTCGGGTTGGCCAGCGCAAAGATGACCGGCTGGTGATTCATCGTCGCGACGACTTCCTTCTTGAGCACGCCACCCGCGCTCAATCCAAGGAACACGTCCGCGCCGCGCATCACGTCGGCGAGGCTGCGGTGCGCTGTCTTCTGCGCGAAGACGATCTTGTCCGCATCCATCAATTCGGTGCGGCCTTCGTAGACCACGCCGGCGAGATCGGTGACCCAGATGTTCTCGCGCGGCAGGCCCAGCTTCACCAGCAGGCTCAGGCAGGCGAGGGCGGCAGCGCCGGCACCCGAGGTGACCAGCTTGACCTTCTTGATGTCCTTGCCGGTGACTTTCAGCGCGTTCAGCAAGGCGGCACCGACGACGATGGCCGTGCCGTGCTGATCGTCATGGAACACCGGGATCTTCATCCTCTTGCGCAGGGCACGCTCGACGTAGAAGCAATCCGGCGCCTTGATGTCCTCGAGGTTGATGCCGCCGAAGGTCGGCTCCAGCGCCGCGATGGTGTCGATCAGCTTGTCGAGATCACGTTCGGCCAGCTCGATATCGAACACATCGATGCCGGCGAACTTCTTGAAAAGCACCGCCTTGCCTTCCATCACCGGCTTGGCAGCCAGCGGACCGATGTCGCCGAGTCCCAGCACAGCCGTGCCGTTGGTGATCACGGCCACCAGATTGCCGCGCGCGGTGTACTTGAAGGCATTGGCCGGATCCGCCACGATCTCCTCGCAGGCGGCGGCCACGCCGGGCGAGTAGGCGAGGGCGAGATCCCGCTGGTTGACCAGTTGCTTGGTCGGTGCGATGGCGATCTTTCCCGGGGTCGGAAACTCGTGGTATTCGAGTGCGGCGCGGCGCAGTTCGGCTTTTTTGCTGTCGTTCGAGGTGGTCATCGGGATACCTTCGTGCTGGGCACTACGGATTCGCTTGCGGGACGGCGCGTTGGGCTCGCGGCCTCGTCGCACCAGCAAGTCCCGCGTCGGGGCGCGTCTGGGCGCAGCGCGGGGGCGCTGCTGGGTGCAGCCGCCCGCGAAGCTGGCAGCGTGCCGGCCATCGGGGGCCGGAGTCGGCGAATCATCGGGCTCATTGTAGAAGCCGCTCGGTGTGCAGGTCCGGGCGGGGCGATGACCTGCCGCAGCGAGAATGCGGTGATGTCTCTCGGCGAATTCGACCTGATCACCCGCTACTTCGACCGGCCGGCGCGACGGGCCACGCTCGGCATTGGCGACGATTGCGCGCTGTTCGCGCCGGCGCCCGGGATGCAGATCGCAACCTCGTGCGACATGCTGGTCGAAGGCCGCCATTTCCTGTCGACGGTGGCGCCGGAGCGCTTGGGTCACAAGGCGCTGGCTGTCAACCTGAGCGACCTCGCGGCCTGCGGCGCCGAACCGCTCGCCTTCACGCTGGCGCTGGCGCTTCCGCGTGCTGACGAGGCTTTCCTCGACGGATTTTCTCGTGGCCTGCTGGCACTGGCCGACGTGCACCGCTGCGAATTGATCGGCGGCGACACGACACAGGGCCCGTTGACTGTCTGCATCAGTGTTTTCGGGCAGGTCCCGGCAGCGGCCACTGGAGGCGGTGCCCTGCTGCGCGCCGGTGCGCGCGCGGGGGACGACCTCTACGTCAGCGGTTCGCTCGGGGACGCACGCCTGGCGCTCGAGGTGTTTCGCGGCACGCTGTCGCTGGACGGGCGCGAATTCGACGCTGTTCGCGATGCCATGGAGCTCCCGCAGCCCCGCGTTGCTCTCGGTCTGGCTTTGCGCGGTCTGGCAAGCAGTGCCATCGACGTGTCCGACGGAATGCTGGGTGATCTGGCTCACATCCTTGAGCGCTCAGGCGTTGATGCCGTCGTGGATGTCGATGCGCTCCCTCGCAGCGTGGTTCTGCGCGCGCAGCCGATGGCCGTGCAACGCCTGTGCACGCTGTCGGGTGGCGACGACTACGAGCTGCTGTTCACCGCCGCCGCGGACCGGGCGTCGCAGGTGGCGGCAGCTGCGGCATCAGCCGGCGTCGCCGTCAGCCGCATCGGCCGCATCGTGCCGCGTACCAACGCGGCCGCCGGCCCCCGTGCTGAACTCGTCGATGCTGCGGGCCAGTCCGTGGTGCATCGGCACGCGTCGTTTGATCATTTCCGCACATGAACGAAAGCTCTCTCGCCGCGCCTGCGTTGTCCCAAACAGCTCGCCGGGCGAACGTACGGCTGCTGCTGAGCCACCCTGCGCACCTCGTTGCGCTCGGCTTCGGCAGCGGGCTGTCGCCGATTGCACCGGGTACCGTCGGTACGTTGTGGGCATGGATGGCCTTCCTGGTCTTGCACCAGCACCTCTCCACGCCTTACATGGCGGGGCTGCTGGCCGCCAGTTTCTTCGTTGGCTGGTGGGCATGCACCGTCACGGCTCGCGCGATGGCCACGGCCGACCCGGGCGCCATCGTCTGGGACGAGGTGCTTGCGTTCTGGCTGGTGCTTTGGCTGGTGATGCCCTCGGGACTGTTGGCGCAGGCCGTTGCCTTTGCGCTGTTCCGCTATTTCGACGCCGCTAAGCCAGGCCCGGTGGCCTGGGCCGATCGCGTCTTCAAGGGCCGCCCCGGCCAACCCATCGGGTGGGCACAGGGCTTCGGAATCATCTTCGATGACTTGGTCGCAGCCCTGTGCACCTTGCTCGTTTTCGCGGGCTGGCGCTGGCTCTGGCCCTGATCCGAATTCGGAGTGCAGCATGAATGAACTCGACACCGAACAACAGGCCGGCGTTCAGGCGATTGCCAGCGCGCTGCGCTCGCGCGGTTTGCGCCTGGCGACGGCCGAGTCCTGCACCGGCGGCTTGATCGCTGCGGCTTGCACGTCGCTGGCTGGTTCGAGCGACTGGTTCGAGCGAGGCTTCGTCAGCTACTCGAACGAAGCCAAAACCGAGCTGCTCGGCGTGCCGCAAGAGTTGCTTGCCGCGCATGGCGCTGTCAGCGAGGCCGTGGTGCGTGCGATGGCCGAGGGCGCGCTTCAACGATCCTCCGCGCAGCGAGCCGTGGCCGTGACCGGCATCGCCGGGCCGGGCGGTGCAACGCAGGACAAGCCTGTCGGCACGGTCTGGCTTGCGGTCGCGCGGTCGGATGGAGACACCACGGCGCTGCTGCTGCAGCTTGCCGGCGACCGCGCCGCAGTCCGGCATCAGACGGTGACGCGCGCGCTGCGGGCGCTTCTCGCCTCGCTGCGTGCCTGAACCGCACGGCGCATGGCGATCCTGCTCGCAACCGACTTCGACGCTGCCGGGCTGCGCCGCTGGCTCGAATTGCTGGAGGCGGCGCTGCCCGGCGAGCACTTCGTGACCGACCGGCGGACGGTGGACGATGCGGCCATCGACATGGCCCTCGTCGCCAATCCTTCGCGTGGTGCACTCAGCGGGCTGGCGAACCTGCGCCTGATCCAGTCGCTGTGGGCCGGCGTCGACAAGCTGCTTGGCGACTCCAGCCTGCCGCCCCACGTACCGATCGCGCGCATGGTCGATCCGGCGATGAATGCCGCGATGGCCGAGACGGCGCTGTGGGCGGTGCTCAGCCTGCACCGCGGCTTCTACGAGTACGCCGCTCAGCAGAGGATGCGGCGCTGGCACCCTCTCGTCCAAAGTCGTGCCGACGAAGTCACCGTTGCGGTGCTGGGCCTCGGTCAGATGGGCCGGACGGCAGCGCTTCGGCTGGCGGCACAGGGCTACCGGGTCCTCGGATGGAGTGCCCGGCCGGGTGCGAAGGGCTCGATCGAGGCCTTCGCCGGAGACGATGCGCTGCAGCCGCTGCTGGCGCGCTGCGACATCGCTGTCAACCTGCTGCCGCTGACGCCCGCGACGCGCGGCCTGCTTTGCAAGCGCGCCTTCAACGCCATGCGCCGCGGGGCGAGCCTGGTGAACCTGGCTCGCGGTGCCCATGTCGTCGATGCGGATCTGCTCGCGGCACTCGACGGCGGTCACCTGCGTCATGCGGTGCTCGACGTCTTCGCGATCGAGCCGCTCCCTGCGGACCACCGCTACTGGTCACACCCGCAGGTGACGCTGCTGCCGCACGCCGCTGCGCAGACCGATGCGCGCAGCGCCGCCGCCATCGCCGCCACCAATGTGCGATTGCTGCGGGCTGGCGGACCCCCGCAGTACCTGGTTGATCGGACCCGGGGCTATTGAGGGTGAAAGCGAGCGGCTGGCCGCATTCAGGCGCCCAGCGCCAGCCGAGGCGGCACCACGACCACCCGACCACGGGTCGAGCCGGGCGCGACCGAGGTGCTCTGCATCGCCATCAGCGCCAGCCGCTTCAAGCCGTCCCACGGCTCCGGCGGCCAGTCCGGGTGCTTCAATCCCTTGACCAGACCGTCGCAGATCTGCGCAGCGTGCAGCAGCTGCGCCAGCGCGTTTTCGGTGAACAGGGGCAGCGCCCGCTCGAACAGGCGCTCCTTGGTGCCCCAGACCCGAGCCTCGCGTAGCGCCAACGGCAGCGGTCGGCCGGCTTTGACGGCATCCTGGATGCGCTTCAGAGCACGCAGATCTTCGGCCAGCGTCCAGTGCACCAGCACCGCGGCCTCGCCCTCGGCACGCAATCCATCGAGCATGCGCAGCGCCCGGGCGACCTGACCTGCAAGCACCGCTTCGCCGAGCTTGAACACGTCGTAGCGCGCGACGTTCAGCACCGCCGACTCGACCTGCTCGAAGCTCAGCTCGCCGGCCGGATACAGCAGCGCGAGCTTCTGTATTTCCTGGTGCGCGGCGAGCAGGTTGCCCTCGACCTGGTCGGCAAAGAAGGCCAGCGTGCGCTGACCCGCCTCCCCGCCCTGCACCCGTTGCTCCTGCGCACCCAGCCTTTGGGCGATCCACAGCGGCAGCGCCTTTCGTTCGACCGGATCGACGCGCACAGTCACGCCAGCGGCGTCAAGTGCGCTGAACCAGGCGCTCTGCTGCTGCTGGCGGTCGAGTCTGGGCAGCTGCACGATCGTCACGACGTCATCGCTCAGCGACTGGCAGTAGCGCTGCAGGGCATCGGATCCGTCCTTGCCGGGCTTGCCTGAAGGAATGCGGATCTCGATGAGCTGCTTGTCGGCGAACAGGCTCATCGCCTGGGACGCACCGAGCAGGGCGCTCCAGTTGAAATGCGCGCCCGAGACGGTGTGCACCTGCCGCTCGGTGTGCCCGCCCCGGCGCGCCGCTGCACGCAGCGCGTCTCCCGCTTCCTGCGTCAGCAGCGGTTCGTCGCCCCACACGGTGTAGATCGGCCGCAGGCCCTTCTGCAGGTGCGGGCCGAGCTGGTCGAGGCGCAGTTGCATCGTGACAGCGGGTGCGTGAAGGGGCCGGGGGGCGTGGGGCTCAGAGCGCAGGCACGGTGGCCAGTCGCCGCATGATCTGGATGACGATGTCTTTCTGCATCTCGCGGTACAGCAGCGCCTCTTCGTATTCCTTGGCGAGAGCGGTCGTTTCGCTGTAGCTCATGTCGCGGCCGAGCACCAGCTCGGTCGGCGCAATCAACTCGCGACCTGCCACCGTGCGCAATCGAAAATTGAAGCGCACGCGCAGGCTCAACTCACGCACCTGACCGGCCGAACTCGTTGCGACGACGCTCTTCTCGCGCCGGTCGGACAGCGCTTCGAGGATCACCTGCGCTTGCGCGGCGGAATCGACGACCAGCGTGGTCTGGCTGGCGTTGATGTTCTCGCGCAACTCCTTCTCGAATGGCGAGTTGGACTTGAAGCCGGTGAGCTGCAATGTGCGGAAGTTCAGCGCCGGCGCGCGGCGCAACTCGAATCCGCATCCGACGAGTGGCGATATCGCCATCGCCGCTGCCATGGCGATCCAGGCGCGGCGCCGACGTTCGAGGCCGACGCTGGCGGCGGGTGCGGTGGGCGGGCGGGCGGGCATCGGTTCGGGCCTTTCAGAGCACCACATTGACCAGGCGGCCGGGCACCACGATCACGCGCTTGACCGGCGCGCCGTCGGCGAACTTCAACAAGTCCGGGCTGATCAGCGCGGCCTGCTCGATCGCTGCCTTGTCGGCACCAGCGGGCACGGTGATCGAACCGCGCAGCTTGCCGTTGACCTGAAGCATCAGCTCGATCTCGTCCTGCACCAGCGCAGCCTCGTCGACTTCGGGCCAGGCCGCGTCGAGCAGGTCGCCATGCACGGCCGCGTAGCCCAATTCGTTCCAAAGTGTCCAGGTGGTGTGCGGGCAGGCGGGATAGAGCGATCGCAGCAGGATGCCGTAACCCTCGCGCAGCACCGCCGCGCCGTCGTCGCCCTTCCACGCCTCGAGTGAATTCAGCAGTTTCATGCCGCCCGAGACCACGGTGTTGTATTGCATCCGTTCGTAGTCGTAGCTGACCTGGCGCAGTACCTGATGAACTTCGCGGCGCAGCGCCTTGGCCGCGCCCGACAGTTCGGCCGGGATCGCGCCGGCGGTCTTCAGGAGCTCGGCGTTCCTGGCGCCGAAACCCCAGACACGCTTAAGGAAGCGGTGCGCGCCGTCGACACCGGCATCATTCCATTCCAGGGTCTGTTCCGGCGGTGAAGCGAACATCACGAACAGCCGCGCGGTGTCGGCGCCGTACTGGTCAATCAGCGCCTGTGGGTCGACACCATTGTTCTTGCTCTTGCTCATCGTGCCCACGCCTTCGTAGGTCACGGCCGAGCCGTCGCCCTTGAGCGTGGCGCCGTTGATCTTGCCGTCGGCACCAAAGGTGTTGTCGACGTCATGTGGCCAGAAATACTCGATGCCGCCCTGCTCCGTCTTGCGCGAGTAGATGTGGTTCAGCACCATGCCTTGTGTCAGCAGCTTGGTGAAGGGCTCGTCCACAGCCACCAGATTGAGGTCGCGCATCACCTTGGTCCAGAAGCGCGCGTACAGCAGGTGCAGGATCGCATGCTCGATGCCGCCGATGTACTGGTCCATCGGCATCCAGTACGCGGCGCCCTCGCCGACCATCGCCTCGGCGTTCTTCGGGTCGCAGTAACGCATGAAGTACCACGAGCTGTCGACGAAGGTGTCCATCGTGTCGGTCTCGCGGCGCGCAGGCGCGCCACACACCGGACAGGTCACGCCGGCGTGGAAGCCCGCGTGCTTGTGCAGCGGGTTGCCGCTGCCGTCGGGAATGCAGTCCTCGGGCAGCACCACCGGCAGGTCGCATTCGGGCACCGGCACCGCGCCGTGTGTCTCGCAATGGATGATCGGGATCGGCGTGCCCCAGTAGCGTTGGCGGCTGATGCCCCAGTCGCGCAGTCGCCAGGTGGTCTTCTTTGCTCCGAGGCCATGAGCTTCCAGTGCCTTGGCGACGGCATCGACCGCCGCCGCGCAACTCAGGCCACTGAAGTAGTCGGAGTTAATGGTCACGCCGCGTTGCTTGTCGGCGTACCAGTCCTGCCAGCGTTCGTAATCGAAATGCGGCTCGCCATCGACATGCACGACCTGCAGGATGTCGATGCCGTATTTGCGGGCGAATGCGAAATCGCGCTCGTCGTGCGCCGGCACGCCCATCACCGCGCCGTCGCCGTAGCTCATCAGCACGTAGTTGCCGACCCACACCTCGACCGGCTGGTGAGTCAGCGGATGCTGCACCGTCAGGCCGGTGCGCACGCCCCGCTTCTCCTGCGTCGCCAGTTCGGCCTCGGTCGTGCCGCCAGCCTGGCATTCGGCGATGAATTCGGCCACCGCCGGGTTCGACGCGGCAGCATGAACGGCCAGCGGATGTTCTGGCGCGACTGCGCAGAAGGTCACGCCCATCACCGTGTCGGCGCGGGTAGTGAAAACATAGAGACGACCGGCCTGGATCGTCTTGCCGCTGTGGTCGCTGATGTCGTGGGTGAACGCGAAGCGCACGCCCTCGCTCTTGCCGATCCAGTTCTCCTGCATCAGGCGCACCCGTTCGGGCCAGCCCGGCAGGTGGTGCTGCACCTGGTCGAGCAGTTCGTCGGCGTACTTCGTGATGTTCAGGTAGTAACCTGGAATCTCGCGCTTCTCGACGAGGGCGCCGCTGCGCCAGCCCTTGCCGTCGATGACCTGTTCATTGGCCAGCACCGTCTGATCCACCGGGTCCCAATTCACGACCTGCGTGCGACGTTCGGCGATGCCCGCCTCGAGCATCTTCAGGAACAGCCACTGGTTCCAGCGGTAGTAGTCGGGCGAGCAGGTGGTGACCTCGCGGCTCCAGTCGATCGCCAGACCCATCGCCTGCATCTGGCCCTTCATGTGGGCGATGTTGTCGTAGGTCCACTTCGCGGGCGGCACCTTGTTCTTCATTGCCGCGTTCTCGGCCGGCAGGCCAAAGGCGTCCCAGCCCATCGGCATCAGCACGTTGAAGCCCTTCATCCGCAACTGGCGCGTCAACATGTCGTTGATGGTGTAGTTGCGCACATGGCCCATGTGCAGTTTGCCGCTGGGATACGGCAGCATCGAGCAGGCGTAGAACTTGGGGCGGCTGGTGTCTTCGGTGACGCGATAAGCGTCGCGCGCGCTCCAGGCGGCCTGCGCCGCGCGTTCGACCTCGGTCGGCTTGAATTCGGGATTCATGAGGGGGCGCGGTGCGCTCGGGGACGTGTCTTTCGATTATAGGAAGCAGGCTGGCGCCGACTCACTCTGCCTGGCGCGCCCAGCCAGCAGTTGACCGTGCCGCTGCGACGGGATTCAGCGGCGCATACACTGCGCGGGCTTGTCGGGGCGCCGCAGACGAAAGTCGAGGCTGAGACCACTTTGATGTGGAACCCGCTGAACCTGATCGGGGTCGTGCCCGCGTAGGAATCAAGTGCAAAGGTCACCGTGCGGTGGGAATTCCTCCCGCCGTGTCGGCTCCAGGCAAGCGTTCATCCGTCACGCCACCAGGAGCTCGAATGGCCAAGAATCTTCCACATGTCGACACCGATGCGCTTTCGCAGCGCATCACCCGGACGCCCTTCCCCGGATCGCGCAAGGTCTATCTGGACGGATCGAGTCCGGATATCCGCGTCCCGTTTCGCGAAATCACGCTCGGCGACACCCTGGTGGACGACGGTGCCGGTGGCTCGCGCCGCGAGCCCAATCCGCCGCTGCGGGTCTACGACGCGTCGGGCCCGTACACCGACCCGCAGGCCGCGATCGACATCACCTGCGGCCTGCCGGCGCTGCGTGCCGCGTGGATTGCCGACCGCGCCGACACCATCGCGCTGCCCGGCATCAGCAGCGCCTATGGCCGCCAGCGGCTGCACGACCCGAAGCTGACCGCACTGCGCATGGCCCAGGCGCCGGTGCCGCGCTGCGCCAAGCCCGGCGCCAATGTGTCGCAGATGCACTATGCGCGTCGCGGCATCGTCACTCCCGAGATGCATTACATCGCGGTGCGCGAGAACCTGGTCAAAGCGCAGTTGCGCGAGCGCCTGGCGACCGAGCGTGTGCCTAAGCGAGGCCACTCGTTCGGTGCAAATCTGCAGGACATCACCCCGGAATTCGTGCGCGACGAGGTGGCGCGGGGCCGCGCGGTCATCCCGAGCAACATCAATCATCCAGAAAGCGAGCCCATGATCATCGGCCGCAACTTCCTGGTGAAAGTGAACGCTAACATTGGAAATTCGGCTGTCACCTCCAGCATCGAGGAAGAGGTCGACAAGCTGGTCTGGTCGATCCGCTGGGGTGCCGACACGGTGATGGACCTGTCGACCGGCGAGAACATCCACGAGACGCGCGAGTGGATCCTGCGCAACTCGCCGGTGCCGATCGGCACGGTGCCGATCTACCAGGCGCTGGAAAAGGTGCACGGCAAGGCTGAAGACCTGACCTGGGAGCTGTTCCGCGACACGCTGATCGAGCAGGCCGAGCAGGGCGTCGACTACTTCACCATCCACGCAGGTGTTCGGCTGGCATACATCCCGCTGACGGCCGAACGGCTCACCGGGATCGTGTCTCGCGGCGGCTCGATCATGGCCAAGTGGTGCCTGTCTCACCACCGCGAGAGCTTCCTGTACGAGCACTTCGATGAGATCTGCGAAATCATGAAAGCGTACGACGTGTGCTTCTCGCTCGGCGACGGACTTCGCCCCGGCTCGATTGCAGACGCCAACGACGAGGCGCAGTTCGCCGAACTGCATACGCTTGGCGAACTGACCCAGGTGGCCTGGAAGCACGACGTGCAGGTGATGATCGAAGGCCCTGGCCACGTGCCGCTGCAGCTGATCAAGGAGAACGTCGACAAGCAGCTCGAGGCCTGCTATGAGGCGCCGTTCTACACACTGGGTCCGCTGATCACCGATATTTCTCCCGGCTATGACCACATATCGTCCGCGATGGGCGCGGCCAACATCGGCTGGTATGGCACCGCGATGCTGTGCTACGTGACACCGAAGGAGCATTTGGGCTTGCCAAACCGCGATGACGTCAAGCAGGGCCTGATCGCCTACAAGATCGCCGCTCACGCGGGCGATCTGGCAAAAGGGTTCGCCGGCGCGCAGATGTGGGACAACGCGGTGTCTAAGGCGCGCTTTGAGTTCCGATGGGAAGATCAGTTCCGCCTGGCGATCGACCCCGACACCGCGATGGCGTACCACGACGAGACATTACCGAAGGAGAACGCCAAGGTGGCGCACTTCTGCTCGATGTGCGGTCCGAAGTTCTGCTCGATGAAGATTTCCCAGGAGGTGCGCGATTTCGCGCGATTGCAGAACATTGGGGCCTCGGTTTCGGCGGTGATTCCGATCCAGACGGCGCTGGCGGAGAAGGCGATGCAGTTTCGCGAGGGCGGGGGCGAGATCTACGTCTGACCCGGTGTGCGGGGCTTCAGGGGATGGAGCCGGCTTGGGCCGGACTTCAACTGCTTTCCCCTGTCAGGCTGGCCCCGCAGCCGGTTCGACCCCCCCACCTGAGGAGTACCGCTGGCGCTTTTTGTTGGTGACAATGTTTCGTCAGTAGTGAAAGTCCGTATTCCGAGGAATGCGTGTGGGGGGGTGAGGGGTGAAAGGCGCAGCCTTCCCCCGTGACCAATGACTCATGTGGACTCAACACGTGAGGCACGATTCAACCCCTGACACATTCGGGAACGTACTATCGCGGTAGTTTCAATGCGCCGCCGGATGGGTATCTGCAACGGCTTGACGAATTGAGGATGGACGTGGACAAAATGCACCAATCGCCGGAAGAGGCCCCCACATCAGCGTCGGGATCGGGATCCACTGAGCCTTTGTCGGCCAGCGCGCTAGCGCGGCGTCGTGCATTGTTCAAGGGAATCGGCAAAGGCGGCGCGGTACTTGCGGCGTCGGTGCCTATCCAGACCTTGGCCGGTCAGACGTTGCTGACTGCCGGTGGCCAGCATATTTGCAGTGTTTCGGGCATGCAGTCGGGCGTGCATTCGGCGACCACCAATGTGGCTTACTGCGGTGGTTACAGTCCAGGCTGGTGGGGACAGAGTACGGACCAGGCCGGCTTGATTCCAAAGAGGTGGCCTCCAACGCTTGAGCACGGCTGGACCTACAAAACGCTATGCAAAGACGTTTTCTCGGGCTCCAGTGTGCGAAACGATGACGGCTCGTTCCCGTCGCTGTTTCAGATTATGTCCCCCAAGGACAAGAGCGGGGATTTTTCCAATTCGGACGAGTTCCACTGGGTTTGTGCTTGGCTGAACGCTATAACGCACAGCTTCAATTTCCCGTACAACGGCGATCAGGTAATTGCCTTCTGGAATGCTGGCGCGACCAGCGATACCTATAAAGATGCGCTGAGCTTTTTCAAGACATACATGGAGCAGCATACGTCTTGATGGGCTCCGGCCCGTGTTCCAATTGATCGATGAGATGGCGTACCCGTTCGCTCGCATCGCTTCACTGGCGTTGCTGGGAAGCGCAGTGGGTTGTTTTCAACGTCGGTTCGGGCCAAACGCATCTGCTTGACGAGGTCACCGCGGCCGTCCTGTCAACCATTGAATCGTCACCAGGCGACGCCGATGCCTTGAGCGCCCTCGAACTGCAGGATGCGACGCTTGGCGAGCGCATCCTTCTGTCGGACACCCTCAAATCTGTGCTTGAGCAATTGGTTGGTGCCGGGCTGATCGAAGCGGCTACATCTTGAATCTGTGCTCGTTGTCGCCGGCCGATGTGTCGTGCCGACTTGGCGGCGAAGGCTTGTTGCTGCGGACCGGGCCATTCAACTTTCGAATCGTCTCTGCGATCGAATCAGTCGCTGCAGGGCTGAGATTGCTCTACGCGGACTACCCGCTAGCCGCCGGAGACGATTTCGTCGACTTCACCGTGACGCTGCAGTGCAGCGGAGGTTTGCGGCGATGGTGGCGGCGGCAAGTCCTCCTCAGTTACGACGGTGCAAACCCTTTCGTACCGCTGCCGCTGGACCACGCCTTCCCTTTGCTCGAATGGGCCATGAACTGGTGCATTTCGACGCAGGCCCACCATGTACTGACCTTGCATGCAGCCGTGCTGGAAAGAGGTGGCCGTGCGGTGATCCTGCCCGCGCCGCCCGGTTCGGGGAAAAGCACCTTGTGCGCTGGCTTGACCAGTCGCAACTGGCGTTTGCTTTCCGACGAGTTGACGTTGCTTTCGCTGTCCGATAGGTCGGTGGTGCCTTTGGGTCGGCCGATCAGCTTGAAGAACGAGTCCTTGGCGGTGATCCGCCAATTCGCGCCGGATGTTGTGCTCAACGACGTCACGCACGACACGTCCAAGGGATCAGTCAGCCACATGAAAGTCCCCTCAGATCAGGTGCGGAGGCTGGACGAGGCTGCTAGGCCGCGTTGGGTGGTGTTCCCGAAGTACGTGCCTGATGCCCCTCCCGCGTTACGGCCTCGCTCAAAGGCCGACAGCATGCTCGAACTGGGCCGTAACGCCTTCAATTACACATTGCTGGGATTGACCGGATTCGAGGTGCTGGCCGACGTGGTGGACGGCTGCGATTGCTATGACTTCAGCTACAGCCGACTGGAAGATGCAGTTGCTGTATTCGATCGGCTGGTGGCGGAGACGCCACCTTGATGTCTGACCTCTTGTCGCCAGTCTGGGCCCAGCCCGGACTGCGGCCCGAGTTCAGCCTCGCACAATGGGAGGCCGTGCTGGGCCAGTCACGACAGGCCGGGCTGATGGGTCGGCTGGCTCGGCACCACGTTGATCGCGGCTGGATGACCGAGGTACCTGCCAAGCCGCGCCTTTATCTCGAAGGTGCGCTGCGACAGGTCGATCGACTTCACCATGAGCTGCGATGGGAGATCGACTGCATCCAACGGGCCTTGGCGCCGGTTGGCGTGCCATTCGTTCTGCTCAAGGGCGCAGCCTATTTCGCTGCCGACTTGCCGCCGAAGCGGGGGCGGCTGTTCGGTGACATCGACATCATGGTCAGGCGGGAGCACCTGCAGAAGGTCGAGAGCGCTCTTTTTCGAGCCGGGTGGATCAGCGATGAGCGCGACGCCTACAACCAGCGCTACTACCGCGAATGGATGCACGAAATCCCGCCGATGCGCCACGTCCAGCGCGGCACCGTGATCGACGTTCATCACACGATCACACCGCCGACCTCGCAAATGTGCGTTGAGGGTGAGGCCCTGCTGGAGCACATCGTGGCCGTCGATGCGCTCCGGGATGTCTACGTCCTCGCGCCGGTCGACATGGTGCTGCACAGCGCAGTGCATCTGTTTCAGGAAGGAGAATTCGAGCGCGGACTGCGCGACCTGCTCGACCTGAATGACCTGGTTCACCATTTCGAGTCGCGCGACCCAGACTTCTGGCGCCAGTTGATCTCCCGGGCTCATGCCCTCAAGCTGCAGACGCCGTTGCACCATGCGCTGTTCCACCTGAAGCGCCTGTTCGGTACCCGCGTGCCGCCTGCCTTTCAAGGCGCGGTCGAATTGCTTCGGCCGCCTTGGTGGCAGCGTCGCCTGATGGCCATGCTGCTGGAGGCCGCGCTGCGGCCGGTTCACCCGAGCTGTCGTCAGACGGGCGAAGGTCTGGCCCGCTGGCTGTTGTACGTGCGTTCGCATGCTTTGCGCATGCCCATGACCCTGCTGGTGCCCCACCTCGTTCGTAAGGCCTGGATGCAGCGCTTTCCGACGAAGAAGCCCGAGGACCACCCAGCCGCCGAGGCGTGAGGGCTTTTCCGGGTCGGCGTCTACTGCTTCGGCTTGTCGGTTACCGGCGCGATCGCGACGAAGCCAATGCGTGTGAGTCCGCCCTGCTGCACGATGCCTATGAGTTCGGCTACTCGGCCGTAGGGCACCGCCTGATCGGCGCGCAGCTGCACTTCGGTCTGCGGGTTCAGGCGCGCTGTCTCGGCCACCCGCTGCGCCAGGGCGGCTGCGGTGATTTCGCTGTCAGCCAGGAACAACTGGCCACCCGAATCGATGGACACCGTGATGAACTCCGGTGATTCGCTGGGCTGCGCAGCTTCGGTCTTCGGCAGGTCGAGCTTCAGGCTGCTGCTCATCAGAGGCGCCGTGATCATGAAAATGACAAGCAGGACCAGCATCACGTCGATCAGCGGCGTCATGTTGATGTCGCTCATCGGCTGGGGGCCCGTGGTGCGCTCGAGGCGTCCAAAAGCCATGGCGTCTCCTCAGTTCCCCTGGGCGGTTAACGAGTCGGAGGTGCGGTCGACCTGCATCTCGCGCAGGTCGTGGGCGAAACCTTCCAGCTCGGCCTCGCAGGTACCCACGAGCTTGCCAAAGATGTTGTAGGCCAGCACCGCCGGAATCGCCACCGCCAACCCGGCCGCAGTCATGACCAGCGCTTCACCGACTGGTCCGGAGATGCGTTCGATGGTGATCGTGCCGGCCGACGAGATGCTGACAAGTGCGTGGTAGATACCCCAGACCGTTCCGAACAGACCGATGAAGGGAGCCGTGCTGCCAATCGACGCCAGCAGCACCTGCCCGAACTGCAGCTGCGTCAGCACCGCATGCAATGCATCGCGCAGGCGGCGGGTCAGTTGCGATGCGCGCTGTCCATGCGCCTCGAGAGTCTGCGCGTTCGGTTGTGCCGTGGCCGCGGTCAGCAACGGTGTCAGCACCCGCTCGCGATCGAAAGCCGCAAGCTGGTCTCGTGCGGCCTCCAGGTCGGCGGCCGCCCAGAATGCCGGAACGGCCCGCGCGATGTCGCTGCGCACCCGGCGCAGCAGCCAGCCCTTCCAGAAGATCAGCACCCATGCGCTGATCGACATCACCAGAAGCAACGCTGCGACGCTGCGCGTGATCGCGTCGCCTTGCTGCCAGAACTGCTGAAATCCGTTCATTTCTTGACGCGTGGAGAAGTGCGACGGCGCTGTGTCAGGACAGGCCGAGCACGTCGTTCATGTCGAAAAGGCCGCTTGCGCGGCTGGCCAGAAAGCGCGCAGCCCGGAGGCTGCCCTGCGCATAGGTAGCGCGGCTCGAGCTCTTGTGGGTGATTTCGATGCGCTCGCCGATGCCGGCGAAAAGCACCGTGTGGTCGCCGACCACGTCTCCACCGCGTATGGTTGCGAAGCCAATCGTCGATGGATCGCGCTCGCCAGTGACGCCTTCACGACCGTACACCGCGCAGTCCCTGAGGTTGCGCCCCAGAGCCGTTGCGACCACCTCGCCCATTTTCAGCGCCGTGCCGCTGGGGGCATCGACCTTGTGCCGGTGATGTGCTTCGATGATCTCGATGTCATAGCCTTCGCTGAGCATCCGAGCCGCCGTGTCCAGCAGTTTCATGACGACGTTAACGCCGACGCTCATGTTCGGAGCCAGCGTGATGGCAATGTGGCGGGCGTGGTCCGCGATCTCGGCCTTCTGCGCGTCGGTGAAGCCGGTGGTTCCGATCACCACCTTGGTGCCCAGCTCGCGACAAATCGCCAGATGTGCCAGCGTGCCTTCCGGACGTGTGAAGTCGATGAGCACCTGCGACCGGGCAAGCCCCGCATGCAGGTCCGAGGTGATGATGACGCCACTGTTGTGACCGGCAAATGCGGTGGCATCCTGACCCAGAGCCGGACTGCCAGGCATGTCCAGCGCGCCGCTCAGCGACAGGTCATCGGCCGCGATCACGGCTTCTATCAGCATGCGGCCCATGCGACCAGAAGCGCCAGCTATCGCGATGCGCAATGGTTCTGCTGCGCCCATCGGAAAGCTCATCAGTTCGACTCGAGCGGTGGATAGACCCGGTCCGGGGCAACCACCGGGGCTTCGACTTGCGCCGCCTTCGGCGGCGGCTTCAGCGACTGGATCTGCTCCGGGGTCAATGCCAGCGACGGTGCCTTGCCCGAGGATTTGTTGCTGTCGATCGACGCGACAAAGGCGATTTCAGCAGGCAGATCGCCACCGGTGTCGAGACTCTTCAGTCGCTCTCCCTCGAAGAGAGCCACTATGCTGCGCCGCTGTGGCTCGGTGCCCTGGCGACGGATCGTGAACACGTAGTCCCAGCGGTCGGCGTGGAACACGTCAGCCAGCAACGGGGACCCCAGAATGTCCCGAACCTGAGCTCGGGACATGCCGATCTGGACTCGCGCAACCTGCTCCTTGGTCACCACATTACCCTGAACGATATCGACCCTGTAGGGCGTGACGACACTCAAGATGGTGCCCGATGGGTCCAGCGAAGAGCAACCGCTGGAGCACGCGGCTGCCAACGCCAGCGAAACGATGTGGACAGGCGAGCGCGCGAGGGGCAACAAAGACATGACGGCATCCAGGGCACGCGAGAAAACGGCCCGACTCGATATGATCGATTCATTCTAGCGGCCGGGCTTGTGCCCGGCTCGACTGGCGGGAGCCCTCATGACGAACGCAGACGAACTGAAAAACAGCGGCTTGAAGGCGACGCTGCCAAGAATCAAGATTCTGGAAGTGTTTCAGCAAACCCGGCAGCGCCACATGACGGCGGAAGACGTTTACAAGGTGCTGCTCGCGGAAGGCTCGGATGTGGGTCTGGCCACGGTCTATCGCGTGCTGATGCAGTTTGAGCAGGCCGGGATCCTGTCCCGCAATCATTTCGAGTCCGGCAAATCGGTGTTTGAACTCAATGAAGGCAATCACCACGACCACTTGGTATGCATGGATTGCGGGCGCGTCGAGGAGTTTTTCGACGCCGAGATCGAGAAGCGGCAGCGTTCCGTTGCGCAGACCCGGGGATTCGAATTGCAGGAGCACGCGCTCGCCCTGTACGTCGTGTGCACCAAGAAGGCGTGCCCGCACCGCGCGAGCTGATCGCCGCCACGGCACGCAGCATCGTGCCGGCCCGTCGAGGCTCAGCTCCCGCCGCGTTCCAGAGCGCGCTGGTGCCGCTCGATGAATTCCTTGTAAGTGTCGATGCCGCGCAGTTGCAGGATCGTGTTGCGTACTGCTGCCTCGACCAGCACCGCCAGGTTCCGACCGGCATCCACGGCGATCACCGCCTTGCGCACGGGCACGTCGAGGATGTTCTCGTAGAGCGGTTCGTATGGGAGTCGCTCGAACTCGCGTTCCATCGTTTCCTTGCGCACCAGGTGAACGATCAGTTTCACGCGCATCTTGCGGCGCACGGCTGTCTCTCCGAAGATCGCCTTGATGTCGAGCAGGCCGATGCCGCGCACCTCGAGAAGGTTGATCAGCAGCTCCGGACAGCGGCCTTCCAGTGCAGTCTGTGACATGCGATAGATGTCCACTGCATCGTCGGCCACCAGACCATGGCCGCGCGAGATCAGCTCCAGGCCCAGCTCGCTCTTGCCGAGTCCCGACTCCCCGGTGAGCAGCACGCCGAGACCGAGGATGTCCATGAACACGCCGTGACGCGTCGTGCGCTCGGCGAACAGCTGGCTCAGGTAGCCGCGAACCATGTCTATCACCTGACCGGCCGACTCTGCAGTGACGAACAGCGGAATGGACGCTCGTTCGCACATGGCGACCAATCGGTCAGGCGGCACCTGATCGTCGGCGACGATGACCACCGGTGGTTCCAGTGTGACGATGCGCTGGATGCGCCGTTCCTGGTCTTCTGCGGAAGCGTCCAGCAGATAGGCCACCTCGCGGCGACCTACAAGCTGTACCCGGTAAGGGTGGATGTAGTTCAGGTAACCGACCAGATCGGCTGCCGACTGCGCATTGCGGACCGCTGCCTCGTCGAACCGGCGTTCAGGATGGGCGTGACCGGCAATCCATTCCCAACGCAGTGCAACGCGGTGGTGCTCGAACAGTGCTTCTGCGCTGATGCTGATGGGCTTCATGCGTTACATGCCCGCAGTGAAGGCTTTGCCGGCACGAGCGGGCGTGCGCTCCGCCTTGGCATCAGGCCACCGACTTGAGAGGTTCCCAGTTGGCGATGAGTTCGTGCACCTTGGCGGCGTCGACCTCTGTTTTCAGGCGCTCGCGCAACTCGCGGTCGCTGAGCATCTCCGCGATCTCGGACAGGATTTCGAGGTGACGTTGTGTGGCCGCTTCAGGCACCAGCAGAAAGATGAGCAGCGTGACGGGTTCGTCGTCGGGGGCGTCGAAGGGAATCGGCTGCTGCACACGTGCCACAGCAGCGAGCGGGTTCTTCAGTCCCTTGATTCGGCCATGCGGAATCGCCACGCCATGGCCGAGCCCGGTCGAGCCCAGCCGTTCGCGCGCGAACAGGTTGTCAGTGACCGTGGCACGAGCGATCGCGTGCTGGTTCTCGAACAACAGGCCGGCGTGTTCGAAGACGCGCTTCTTGCTGGTGGCTTCCACATCCACGAGCACATTGCTGACGGGCAGGATTGCGGCGAGACGATTCATCGGGCGATCCAAGTGACAACTTCAGCGGGAGCTTCGTTGCGCGCTTGCGTGGAGCCAAAAGCGCTTGATTATAGAAATCGGCAGCTGTTACCGCACCGACGGTGTTCCATATGCAACAGGATTGTGCACACGATGTTGCGATGCAGCAATGCCATCGGCCCCCCGCGCTTGCGGGCCCGTTGCTCGCGGACAAAAAAGCGGCCCGAAGGCCGCTTCCGTGAGTCGACGACGAGCCTGCATTCAGGCTGCGCGAGCGTCGAGGCGTTTTGCTGCCACGTGGTGGTGGTCCTGAAGCCGTCCCTTGTGCCGGCAGACCTGACGATCAAGCTTGTCCATCAATTGATCAACGGCGGCGTACATGTCCTCGGCAGCATGTTCGATGAAGATGTCCTTGCCCTTGACGTGGAGCGTGACTTCGGCCTTCTGGCGGCGCTCCTTCTCGGTCATCTTTTCTACCGACAGCAGCACGTTGATGTCGACCACTTGGTCGAAGTGACGGGTGACACGGTCTAGCTTTGTGAGCACATACTCACGCAAAGAGGGGGTGATTTCCAAGTGGTGGCCGCTGATCGTCAAGTTCATGGGAACTCCTTTCGCAGGGATGAAAGACAGTGAACACATCGGCTGGCCGCCTTGCGATGGACGGCATGGGCAACCCGACCGAAATTTCATCTTGCTCCTGATCCGTCGCACTGGCAAGGATTCGGGCCATTCGCTCAGCTTTCATTGCGTGCGGTCTGCCCGGTTTGGTGGCCTTGGTTTCATGTTGCGATGCGATAATTTTTGCGTGTTGAATCAGTTGGAGTTCGACTTGGACATGCCCGCCCCGCGGTGACCGTCCACTCCGCGCAGACCTCGCGTTGCACCGCGAGGTCGGGCCAGGGGTGAGACGGTTGCGATTTCCGCACCCCTTTAGGCCCCCGACGGCTGCAAGCGCCTCCGTCGGCTTGTTGGAGCTGCCATGCTCAATGTGTTCTCGCTGGCCAATGGCCGCCTCTTCCAGGAAGAGATCGAAAGCCGCGCCGCGCTGTCGAACGTGCAGCCGGTCTGGGTCGATCTCGACGCACCCACTGCCGAGGAAAAAGGCTGGATCGCCCAGCACTTCGGCGTCACCATTCCCGACGATGCGGTCGATGACGACCTGGAGGAATCCGCGCGCTTCTACGAGGAAGACAACGGCGAATTGCACATCCGAAGCGACTTCCTGATCGACGATGACGAGACGCCGCGCAACGTGCGTGTCGCCTTCATCCTGTTCAAGAACGTGCTGTTCTCTGTGCATGGAGAGGAGTTGCCTGTATTCCGGCTGCTTCGGCTGCGCGCGCGACGCATCCCCGCGCTGATCGAGGACGCCAAGGACGTGCTGCTGAAGCTCTACGACGCCGACGCCGAATACAGCGCCGATGCACTCGAAGGCATCTACGACGCGCTCGAAAAGGTCAGCCAGCGAGTCTTGAAGGAAGACGTCAACGATGCGATGGCTGCAGAGGCTTTGTCGGCCATCGCGAAAGAGGAAGACCTGAACGGGCGCATCCGACGCAACGTGATGGACACACGGCGCGCTGTCAGCTTCATGATGCGCAGCCGATTGCTCAATGCCGAGCAGTTCGAGGAGGCTCGCCAGATCATGCGCGACATCGACTCGCTTGACAGCCACACCACCTTTCTCTTCGACAAGATCAACTTCCTGATGAATGCCACCGTCGGTTTCATCAACATCAATCAGAACAAGATCATCAAGATGTTCTCGGTGGCCAGCGTTGCCCTGCTGCCACCGACCTTGATCGCCAGCGTGTATGGCATGAACTTCAACGCGATGCCGGAGCTGTCTTGGCGCTTCGGCTATCCGTTCGCGCTGGTGCTGATGGTGCTCTCGGTCGCAGCCCCTTTCATCTACTTCCGGCGCAAGGGCTGGCTGTGATGCGATGAACGACAAGTGGTTGCTCGTGCTGGGTGGCCTGTGCGTGGTGATGGCCGTGTTCGGTCTGAAGGTCTGGCATGCCCATGGCGTCTGTGACGAGATGAGCGGCCGCTGGCTCGACGGCGAGTGCCACTTCGACGAGCGGTCCGCAGACGTGAAGCTTCGGCAGTGAGTTCACCGGCTGGCGATGCCCCAGTCCTCGCACTTCAAGCCCGGTTGATCGCGCTGTTGCGGGTGGCCTGCGCCACCACGCTGATGGTGCTGTCGTTCTCGATGCTGCAGCCCGTGCTGGCGGTGCGATTGCAGACGTCGGGGGTCAGCGCATCGGCGATCGGGGTGCTCGCGATGCTGCCGTTCCTGACGGTCGCGCTGATGGTGCCGCTGATGCCGGCGGTCTTCGACCGGATCGGCGTGGCTGCCGCCTACCGCTGGGGCATGGGCCTGGAGGCCCTCGCGACGCTGGGTTACGCAGTCAGCGAGCACTACGCCCTGTGGTGCGCTCTGGCGGTACTGGGAGGCATCGGTGCCGCAGCGGTCTGGAACGGCACGGAGGCTTTGATCGCGCACAACGCGCCTCCCGAGCGACGGGGCCGTTTCACCGGTCTCTACCAGAGCGCACTCGGCGCAGCCCTCGCGATCGGTCCCTTCCTGCCGGGCCTGCTGCCGTTGTCACCGCGCGCGCTCACGGTGCTTGCGTCTGCACTGATGGTGGCGGGACTGTTCACCACCTTCAGCAGGGAAGTGAGCCGCCTGCAGGCTGGTCACGAAGATGCGCTGCCCGCGGGTCTGTGGGCGACGATCTGCAGTGTGCCGGGCCTGGTGGCGATCGCTTTCGCGGGTGGAGTGTTCGAGGCCGGCCTCGGCTCGATCACGACGGCCTACGGCTCGCAGGCGGGCATGTCACTCGCCGCGGCCGC